>FWWM01011605.1_pt1 | contig 15018 bp, 15 predicted proteins | sample 2228351 | NCBI WGS metagenome assembly FWWM01 (sample SAMEA103939774, study PRJEB20133) | metagenome | reverse complement strand
CGCACCGCCAGGCGTACCAGGTACACCAGCAACCGGATGCGTACCTGTTCGGCGGTCCAGGGACTCTGGCGGAAGCAGTCGGCTAGCGCATACTGATCGGACGGCGGATCGAGCAACCCGCGGTGCAGAGCCGACAAGGTCTTGGGACGCACTTCGGAGACCATGAGTGCATCGACCACGTTGGTCACGTGGCGCAGTTGAGGATTGGACAGTTTCAAGCCGAGCAATGAACTTGCACAATTCGAGTGAGTTGGAGATTATGAGCCAGCATGGGGGACCTCCTCGGCAGTTCTGATGTTCCTTTGTTACACCAGAAGCATGCCGCAGGTGGTCCCTCATGTCAAACTGATGCTGCGTAGTGTCACACATCTCAGATTTGCCAAAATGCAGACCTCCTGGAGAACCTGCCGCCCACGCCACCTATTCGCTAGCACCGCCTCTACCAGGCCGACTTCCTCCTGCGGCAATACGCCTTCTCGGCGGATGAATTGCCCTTCGACGAACACGGCAACCTGCCGGCGGGCCAGGACCCCAAGCTCCTCTGGGCTTTGCGCCACCCCAAGTGCTTCCCCGTGGAAGTCAACCGCGCCGGCCAGCACGAGCTGCTGCGCGTGCCCGGCATCGGCCCCCGCTCAGCAGAGCGGATACTGGCAGCCCGGCGGCAGGGACGGCTGCGCTCGCTGCGAGCCCTCTCCGTCCTGGGTGTGGACACCCGCCGGGCAGCGCCCTTTGTCCTCCTGGACGGCCGCCACCTCTGCAGTTGGAGCTGTGGCCAGTCAGTGCCGGAAGTGCCGCCGGCCGGTGAACACCATGGCCAGCCCGGCCGCCTCGGCGGCGGCGACGACCTGTTCGTCGCGCACCGAACCACCCGGCTGGGCGACCGCCGTCACCCCAGCCCGCGCCGCCTCCTCGACGCCGTCCGGGAAGGGGAAGAAGGCATCGGAGGCCAGCACCGATCCGGCCGCCCGGTCGCCCGCCTTGGTCACCGCCAACCGCACCGCATCCACCCGGCTCATCTGCCCGGCGCCCACGCCCACCGTGGCCTGCCCTCGGGCCAGGACGATGGCGTTAGATTTCACGTGCTTGACCACCCGCCAGGCAAACTCCAGCCCCTCACGCTCCTCAGCTGTGGGCTCGCGGGTAGTCACCACCCGCCACTCCTTCTCGTCTAAGGCGTCCGGCTCCTGCACTAGCACCCCGGCCTGCACCCCCCGCAGCTCCCAGGTCAGGGCAGGGGCAAGCCCTGCCCCTACGGTAGGTATTTCCAGCAGGCGGCAGTTGGGTCGGGCGGCCAGCACGTCGCGCGCTGCGGGGGTGAAACCTGGGGCGGCGATGGCCTCGACGAAGAGGTCGCCCAAGGCCCGGGCCGTGGCCTCGTCGAAGAGGTGGTTGACGGCGATGACGCTGCCGAAGGCCGATACGGGATCGCCGGCCAGCGCCAGGGGGAAGGCCTCCGCCAGGCTTTGGGCGCTGGCCACGCCACAGGGATTGTTGTGCTTGACGATGACCACCGTGGGAGCCGAAAAGTCGCCCACGGCCCGCCAGGCGGCGTCCAGGTCCAGGATGTTGTTGTAAGACAGGGGCTTGCCCTGGAGCAACTGCCCACCCAGGGGTGTTCCGTCAGGAGCCAGGCCATAGAGAGCTGCCTGCTGATGTGGGTTCTCACCGTAGCGCAGGGTCTGGACCCGCCACAGGCGCAAAAGCAGTTCCGAGGGGAAGGGTTCATCGGTCTCGAACTGCCCGGCCAGATAGTCAGCGATGGCGGCATCGTAGCCGGCTGTGTGGCGAAAGGCCTTCAGCGCCAGGCGCTGTCGCGTCGCCAGAGAGACCTCGCCCCGGTGTCGCAGCTCTGCCAGGACCTGGGGATAGTCGGCCGGGTCGCACAGGACGGTCACGGCAGCGAAGTTCTTGGCCGCCGCCCGCAACAGCGCGGCACCGCCGATGTCAATCTGCTCAACAGCCTCCGCCAGGGTCACGCCTGGCCGGGCGACGGTCTGACCGAAGGGGTAGAGGTTCACCGCCACCAGGTCTATGGGGCTGATACTGAGGGCGCCCAGTTGGTCCAGGTGAGCCGGCTCCCGGCGCGCCAGGATGCCGCCGTGGATGGCCGGGTGCAAGGTCTTGACCCGACCATCCAGGATCTCGGGGAAGCCGGTCACCTCCTCCACAGCTCGGACGGTCAAGCCGGCCGCCCGCAGGGCGCGGGCCGTGCCGCCGGTAGACACCAGCTCCACGCCCAGGTGGGCCAGCCCCCGGGCGAAATCCACCAGGCCCGTCTTGTCGGACACGCTGAGCAATGCTCGCTTCACGCTATCACCTCCTGGACGACCAGCAGCTCGGCGTTGAGGATGGCGCCGCCGGCTGCGCCGCGCACGGTGTTGTGTCCCAGCAGGGCGAACTTGTAGTCGAGGATGGGGCAGGGGCGCAGCCGGCCCACGGTGGTAACCATGCCGGCCCCGGCGTCGCGGTCGCGCCGGGGCTGAGGGCGATCCGGCTCGCGTCGCACGACCACCGGCTGAGCCGGCGCGCTGGGCAGGCCCAACTCCTGCGGCAGCGCCCGGAAGCCCTCCAGCGCGGCTACCACGTCCTCCAGCTCCGCCCGGCGTTCCAGTTCAACGGAGACGCACTCGAAGTGGCCATCCTGCACCGGCACCCGGTTGCACTGGGCGCTGATCACGATCTCCGCACCCACCACACGCCCCTCCTCCAGGCGCCCCAGGAGCTTGAGGGGCTCCCGCTCCAGCTTCTCCTCCTCGCCGGCGATGTACGGGATCACGTTGTCCACCGCATCCAGCGCGGGCACGCCGGGGTACCCGGCCCCCGATAGCGCCTGCAGGGTGACCACCGCCACCCGGCGCAAGCCGAAAGCGTCATGCAGCGGCTTGAGGACCAGCGCCAAGTGGGTGGTGGAGCAGTTGGGGCTGGTGACGATGAAGCCGTCCCAACCACGGGCGCGCTGCTGGGTCTCGATCAGGCCCAGGTGGTCGGGGTTGACCTCCGGGATGAGCAGGGGTACGTCGGGATCCATGCGGTGGGCGGAGGCGTTGGAGCAAACCGCGTAGCCGGCGGCGGCAAAAGCCTCTTCCGTCGGCCCGGCCACCTCCCCCGGCAGAGCCGAAAACACCAGGCGACAGTCGAGCCCCGGCTCAGCCGGCTGCACCACCATCTCGCGCACGGCCTCCGGCATGGGCGTGGGCAGCAACCAGCGGCAGGCTCGCTCATACACCTCCCCCACTGAGCGGTCAGAGGCGGCGACGGCGGTGATGTGGAACCAGGGGTGTCCGGCGAGCAACTGCACGAAGCGTTGTCCCACCGCACCCGTGGCCCCCAGGATGGCTACAGGGATGCGTTTCATGGCAACTTTTCACCTCCTACGTGTGAACCTGGTCCACGCAGTACGGAGTACGCGGCACGAAGTGCACGAAGTACCCGCGGATCAGAAACCGGGTTTCTCAGCCACCCAGGGTCAAAGAGCCGCTGGATAGCCGCTCTGGTGCGAGGAGAAAGCGCAAAGAACTTTTGGCAAGTTGCCTAGATCCTCGCCAGGGCCTGTTCCAGGTCGGCAATCAGGTCGGCGGCGTCTTCCAGGCCGACGGCGTAGCGCACCAGCTCGTTGCTGATCCCCACGGCCAGCCGCTGCTCGGTCGTCAACTCGAAGTACGACTGCAGGGCCACCTGCTCCACCAGGCTCTCGGCGCCGCCGAAGCTGGGGGCGATGAACGGGATGCGCAGGGCATCAATGAAGGCGCTGGTCGTGTCCAGGTCACCTTCGATCTCGAAGCTGACCACGCCGCCGAATCCGCACATCTGCTCCCTGGCTACCTGATGGTCGGGGTGGCTGGGCAGCCCGGGATAGTACACCCGCCTGACCTTGGGGTGGCTCTCCAGGAAAGAGGCGACACCCATGGCGTTGCGGTTGTGCCGCTCCATGCGCACTCCCAAAGTTTTCAGCCCACGCAGCAGGAGGTAAGCTGTGTGGGGGTCCACGATGCCTCCCATGATGCCGCGATGCTGTTTGATGGGCGCCAGCAACTCCCACGGGCCTACCACGACCCCGGCCAGCAGGTCGTTGTGGCCGGCCAGGTACTTGGTGGCGCTATGGATGACCAGATCGGCGCCGAACTCCAACGGCCGCTGATTGTACGGCGTTGCGAAGGTGCTGTCAACGATGAGACGCAGGCCATGCCGCCGGCTGATCTCCACCACCCGGGGCAGGTCCAGGACGCGCAGGTAGGGGTTCGTGGGCGATTCCGAGAACAGGACCCTGGTGTTGGGGCGGATGGCGGCCTCCAGGGCCTCGTAGTCACCGTTGGGCACCACGGTGACCTCCACCCCGAAGCGCGTCAGGAAGTCCTGGCAGAATTGCCGTGTGCGTCGGTAGCAGTCCCCGGTCATCACCATGTGGTCGCCGGCCGAGAGCAGGGTCATCAAGGTGGTGGTGATGGAACACATGCCCGTGGAGAAGAGGAGCGCCGCCTCACCGCCCTCCAACTCGGCCAGCTTGCGCTCGACCGCCATCTGGGTGGGGTTGCCATAGCGACCATACTCCTCGCGCCGAGGCATGTCGCCTTGGAGCATCTCCCGCTGATATGCCACCACGTCGGCGGTGTCGCGGAAGGTGAAGACGGCCGTCTGAACGATGGGCATGGTGAGGGCATTGTAGGGCTTGTGCTTGTCTTCGCCGGCGTGTATCGCCTGAGTCGAGAAACCTTTGAGCTTAGTGGCCGGGTCTGCTCCCTGCATAGGTCACCTCCCACACGGCTGTAGACTAAATGAGCCGCTCTCCTATCCGAGAAGCGGCTCAACACCTCTGTCAGCTAAAACGAAACTACCTCTTCCCTAGCCTGTCGCCTAATGAAGAGGTAGTCAGCTCCCTTGCGTTGACCATCCTCTCATCTTTCAGATTCCGCGGCTCGCCGAGAATCTGCCGGAATTGGCACCATAGCTGGTCATGTGGTCCTGAATCCTTGGCCCAATGGTCCACGCATCTTCCACGCCAATTGACCAACGACGACTTGACTGGGAACCTGTCCGAAAAGGGTAGGGCAAGCTTTCAAGCCTGCCCGGACAGCCCGGAAAGGCTGTCCTGCATGGTTTTTTTCGGATGGGCTCTAACTGGACAATGTTAGATTCCCCGGGAGGTACCGAGCAATCCCTCCATAGTGGGTAGAGGGCCAATCGCATTGGCCGCCATAGGCCCTATTGCACGCATGACAGCCCAACGCGCTTGGGCTCCTACCCGGAATCTAACATTGTCGAACTAAGGACCACTTGACTAACCTGGTTGCCGAGGCTTCACAGGGCCGGTCCCTCCACCTCTCTGGATAAGAGGGGTACTGCAATCGTATTCGGTTGTAAGTTAGCGGCAATGCTACCACATATCCTCAGAAATGTCAAACGCGCCTCGACTCACGCTCACCTGGCGAAGCGACGCTTGAGTTCCACCTCCACATCGGCCCAGGAGAGGTCGCGCGCTGCCAGGAGCACCATGGAGTGATAGACCAGGTCGGCCAGCTCGCTGACCAGCCGCTCGTCACCCTCGCTCTGGGCAGCCACGAGCACCTCCACCGCCTCCTCACCGATTTTCTTGAGGATTCGAGGCTCCCCGGCTTCCAGAAGCTGGCAAGTGTATGAGCCAGGACGCGGATGTGCCTTGCGGTCCAAGATCACGGACCACAGGTGGCCGAGCACAGGGCTGCCGGCGTCCTCTGGCTGCGGCGATCCGGACAGGCGCCGGTAGAAGCAGCTCTGGTGGCCTGTATGGCAGGCCGGGCCGCGGGGCTCAACCCGCAGGAGCAGGGCGTCGGCGTCGCAGTCATAGCGCACTTCCACCACCCGTTGGGTGTTGCCCGAGGTGGCCCCCTTGTGCCATAGCTCTCGCCGGCTGCGGCTCCAGAACCAGGCCTCGCCCGTCTCCAGCGTGCGTTCCAGCGCCTCGGCGTTCACATAGGCCAGCATCAGGACCTGGCCGGTGTGGACATCTTGCACAATGGCCGGCACAAGTCCACGTTCATCCCAGCGCACGTGTGTTGAATTATTCATTGTGCAGTGCTCATCTCGTTCATTTGGTGCCTATCCGGAAACCTCAGGAGGGGGCGTCCGCGTCTGTGCGACCCCTGTGCCAGGGACTGGCGCCCACAGGCGCGCCCCGGGGTGCGCGACGGCATTGCCGTCGCCCGAGGACGCCGGCGGATAGTGGGGTTTCCGGATAGGCTCTTAGTGCTTTCCGTACTGCGCACCTCGTTGATCACCTTCGCACTGGCACACCCTGCTCTGCCAGGTACGCCTTCACCTCACTGATGCTCAGTTGCCGGTAGTGGAAGAGGGACGCGGCCAGGGCTGCGCTGGCCCCCCCCTCTGTCAGCGCTTTGTAGAAGTGCTCCGGCCGGCCTGCGCCGCCTGAGGCGATGACCGGGATGCCCACCGCCTCTGCCACCGCCCGGGTCAACTCCAGGTCGTAGCCGGCCTGGGTGCCGTCCCGGTCCATGCTGGTGAGGAGGATCTCCCCCGCACCGCGATCCTCCGCCTCCCGCGCCCAGGCCACCGCGTCCCGTCCGGTGGGGATACGCCCACCGTTGATGTACACTTCCCAGCGGGGTGCCTGGTCGGGGCCTGAGACTCGCCGGGCGTCAATGGCCACGACGATGCACTGGCTGCCGAAACGCTTGGCGCCCTGGGTGATGAGTTCGGGGCGGCGCACGGCCGCGCTGTTGATGGAGATCTTGTCCGCCCCGGCCACGAGGATATCGCGGATGTCCTCCACGGTACGCAGTCCACCCCCCACGGTGAAGGGGATGAAGACGGCATCGGCCACCCGGCGCACCATATGGCGCACGATGTCCCGCCGCTCGTGGGAAGCGGTGATGTCGAGGAACACCAGCTCGTCGGCGCCCTCGGTGTCGTAGAGTATAGCTTGCTCGACGGGGTCGCCGGCGTCGCGCAGCTGGACGAAGCGCACCCCCTTGACCACCCGGCCATCCTTCACGTCCAGGCAGGGTATGATGCGTTTGGCTAGCATGAGAAGTTGCCCTCTAATCTTTTCTAGCCCTCTCAACCTCGTGCGGCATAGATGGCCTCAGTCAGCGTGATGCCCCCGGTGTACAGTGCCTGCCCGATGATCACCCCCTCCACCCCCTCTGCCTCGTGGGCGCGCAGCCGGCGTACGTCGTCCAGACTCGCCACCCCGCCGGAGGCGATGACCCGCAATCCGGTGGCCCGGGCCAGCTCCGCCATGGCCTCCACGTTCACCCCGCTCAGCATCCCATCCCGGGCGATGTCGGTGTAGATGACGCGCTCTACACCGCGATCCCTGACCTCCAGCGCGAAAGCCAGAGCGCCGACCTCCGTGACCTGCTGCCAGCCCCGGATCGCCACGCGGCCTTGCCGGGCGTCAATGGCAACCGCGACCGACTCCGGCCCGTACTTGTCCAATGCCAGATCGAGCAGGGTCGGATCGAGCACGGCCGCCGTGCCGACGATGGCACGTGCTACACCCAGGTCGAAGACCCCTTCGATGGCCTCGAAGTCGCGCAGGCCGCCGCCAAACTGGATCGGCACCTCTACGGCGGCAACGAGACGCCGCAATACGTCAAGATTGGCCGAAGCCTGCTCGAGGGCACCATCAAGGTTCACCACGTGCAGCCATTCGGCACCCTGGGCCACCCAACGTCGGGCCACCGCGACCGGGTTGTCGTCGTAGACCGTTTCCGCCTCGGCCTGCCCCTGGCGCAGGCGAACCACTCGGCCTTTCCGCAGGTCAATGGCCGGATATACGATCACCCCATCCCTCCCCAGCTCCCCAAGTTCCCTCAGTTCCCCCAAGCCCCCGCTCTTTTCGCCATCCCCACAAAGTTCCCCAGGATCCTCAACCCCACCTCCTGGCTTTTCTCCGGGTGAAACTGCGCGCCAAAGACGTGGCCGCGCCCCACCACGGAGGCGAACTCGACGCCGTAGTCCGTCGTCGCCAGCACGATGGAATCGTCGGTGGGGAGGACGTAGTAAGAGTGGACGAAGTAGGCGTAGCTGCCATCGGGCACGCCGGATAGCAAAGAGCTCTGCCGACGGATGTGGAGCTGGTTCCAGCCAATGTGCGGCACGCGCAGTTGAGCAGGGGTGCAGGGGGGCAGGGGGGCATAGGTGCAGGATTTCCCTTCCTCGCTCCTCTGCACAAAGCGCACCACCCGGCCAGCGAAGACGCCCAGGCCCTTGTGTTCTCCCATCTCCTCGCTCTCCTCGAACAGGAGTTGCATCCCCAGGCAGATGCCCAGGAAGGGCTTGCCGGCCTCGATCTGGCCCAGCAGCGGCTCAACCAGCCCCCGCGCTCGCAAGTTCTCCATGGCGTCGCCAAAGGCCCCCACCCCCGGCAGGATCACCCCCAGCGTTGCGTCCAGCGCGTGCAGGTCGGAGGTGACCACCGCCCGGCCTCCCACTCGCTCAACGGCCTTCTGCACGCTCCGCAGGTTCCCCATCCCGTAGTCCACGATGGCAATCATGCCCCGGTCTCCAATCTCTGATCCCCAACCCCTGCTCATAGGAGCCCCTTGGTGGACGGCACCCCTTCACGGCGCTCATCCCGGCGCGTGGCCATGTCCAGCGCCCGGCCCAGACCCTTGAACAACGCCTCGGCCTTGTGGTGGTCGTTGCGGCCGTAAAGCACCTGGGCGTGCAGGCTCAGCCGCCCGTGGACCGCCAGGGTCTCCAGGAAGTGGGCGATAAGGTCGCTGTCCAGGTCACCCAGCCGGGGGCCGGCGAACTCCACCTGGACGACGGCGTATGGTCGGCCGCTCAGGTCAACCACCACCCGGGCCAGGGCTTCGTCCATGGGTGCGTAGGCGTGGCCCATGCGGACAACACCCCGCCGGTCCCCCAGGGCCTGATCCAGTGCCTGCCCCAGGGTGATGGCCACATCCTCCACGGTGTGGTGCTCATCCACGTGGAGGTCGCCCTGGGCGCGTATCTCCAGATCCAACAGGCCATGTGCTGCCAACTGGGCCAGCATGTGGTCAAGGAACCCTACGCCAGTCTCCACCTGGTGGTGCCCCTGGCCGTCCAGCACCAGCCTCACCTCTACCCTGGTCTCCTTGGTCTCACGCGTCACCTGCGCCTGACGCTCCTGCTCGCTCATGATCCCTCTCACAGCTCCCTCAGCGCCCTCAGCAAGGCATCGTTCTGCTCCGGGCGCCCCACGGTGATGCGCACGTAGGACTGCAGCCGGGGGGTCGGGAAGGCGCGGATCAGGATGCCCCGCTCGGCGAGGGCATCAGCCAGTTCCGGCCCGCTGCAGCCCTGCACCCGGCACAGGATGAAGTTGGCCTGGCTGGGAAGGGGTTCGAGCCACCCTATAGCCGCCAATTCCCTCTGAAGACGCTCCCGTTCAGCGATCAAGTGGGCCACGTTTGCGCGCACCGTCTCCAGGTCGTCGAAGGTGGCCAGGGCTGCGACCACCGCTGCCGCATTGACGTTGTACGGATCGCGCACTCGCTCCAGATACCCGGCCAGCTCCGGCACCAGCAGCGCGTAGCCCAGCCGCAGCCCGGCCATCCCGGCCCATTTGCTGAAGGTGCGGACGACGATCAGGTTCCCGTGCTCGGCCAGGAGGGGCAAAGCCGTCTCCCCGCCGAACTCGATGTACGCCTCGTCCATCACCACCACCAGGGGTAGTGCCAACAGCCGTCGCACCACATCCAGCGGGATGGCCTGGCCGTCTGGGTTGCCGGGCGAGGGGAGGAAGATGAGACGTGGTCGGACTGCGTTGTTGGGCTCCCTAACCAGCGCTTCGATGCCCGCCATGTCCAGCGCGAAGTCGTCATCTCGGGGTACGGTCAGGAGCGGATGGCAATCCAGGGCGGTGTAGAACCTGTACATGGGAAACGTGGGTGGACAAATGACGACCGCGTCATCCGGCGCGAGCAGGAGTCGGATGATCAGGTTGATGAGTTCGTCGGCGCCGTTGCCCAGAACCACCTGCTGGGGTGTGACCCCCGCGTAGCGAGCCACCGCCTCCCTGAGGGCGCGGTAATCCGGGTAGAACTGATAGCCCGAGTAGCGGGCCAGGGCCTGGGCCACGCGAGGCGAAGGACCGAAGGCGTTCTCGTTGGAGTCCAGGCGGATGAGCTGGTCTATCGCCAGCCCCGCGCGGGCAGCTATCGTCTCCAAGTCCGGCGGCACATAGGGCTGCAATTGGTGGATATGCGGGCGGACTAGTGATTCAACGTCCATTTTCGCCTCCTTTTGTCTCCGCTGAGCCCAGTCCAGCGCACTCAGCCTCTGAGAATTCGCATTGCCATCGCAATCACCAAGGCTGCCAAGAGCACCCAGATGGCCACGACCACAGCGCCTACCAACTGGCTTGCCGGTTCGCCTTCCTCTGCAGCAGCGCGAGCCTTTTCCCGGCACTCGGCCAAAACCGGCGCAGGAATCATCCTCAGCGCGAGAGCGATCCCCAAGGGCACCAAGACGAGATCATCCAGGTAGCCCAGGAGGGGAATGAAATCCGGGATCAAATCCACAGGGCTGAAAGCATATCCCACCACGCAAGCTGCAAACAATCTGGCATACCAGGGGACCCTGGGATCCTTGTAGGCCAGGTAAACGGCGTAGGTCTCGATCTTCAGTTGCTCGGCGCGCCCTTTTGCCAGCTTCAATCCGCTCACTTTCCCTGATGGCTTTGCTCCCGGGCGGCGATGGCGGCGGCATGAGCCGTGAGGCCCTCGGCGCGGGCGATGGTCTGAGCAGCGGGGCCCAGTCGCCGGGCCAGCTCAGCGGCCGGCGCGAACACGCTGGTCACCTTCAGGAAGTCGCCCACGTGGAGCGGCGACCCGAAGCGGGCCGTGCCCCCTGTGGGCATCACGTGGCTGGGGCCGACAACGTAGTCGCCCAGGGCCTCCGACGCTGTCCCCCCCACGAAGACCCCGCCGGCGTCCCGCACCCGCCCCACCAGCCGCCAGGCATCGGCCACCAGCAGGCACAGGTGCTCCGGCGCGTACTCGTTCGCCAGCTCCAGCGCCTCGTCCAGGTCCGCAACGACGATGATGGCGCCCTGACCCCCCAGGGCCTCGGCGATGATCTCGGCACGCTCCAGCCCGGGCAATTGCCGCTCCACCTCTGCCTGAACCGCCTCTGCCAGCCGGCACGACGGGGTGATGAGCAATGCCGTGGCCAGGGGGTCGTGCTCCGCCTGGGCCAGCAAGTCGGCGGCGGCCAGGGCCGGATCGGTCGTCTCGTCGGCGATGAGCAGGGTCTCGGTGGGGCCGTAGAGGCCGTCAATCCCCACGTCGCCGTAGACCAGCTTCTTGGCCAGGGTGACGAACAGCCCGCCGGCCCCCACGATCTTGTCCACCCGGGGCACGCTCTCGGTGCCGTAGGCCAGCGCTGCCACTGCCTGTGCGCCGCCCAACAGGAAGACGCGCTCCAGGCCCACAACCCGCGCTGCCGCCAGCACGACGGGAGCGCCACCCCCCTCCGGACCCGGCGGCGTGGTGACCACAACCTCCTCCACCCCAGCCACTTGGGCGGGGATGACGGCCATCAGCAGCGACGAGGGGTACGCGGCGCGACCGCCGGGCACGTAGACTCCCACCCGGCGCAGGGGCCGCACCATCTGGCCCAGGGCACCGTCTTCCGCGTCCCACTCCAGCCACGACCCGCGCGGTTCCCGCTGGTGAAAGGCGCGCACCCGCTCGGCCGCCAGTTCCAATGCCCCTCGCAGCTCAGCCGGTGTAGACTGGTAGGCTGCCTCGATGGCCTGCGTGTCGGCCACGAACGAGTCGAGGGCCACGCCGTCAATCCGGCGGGTGTAGTCGCGCAGGGCGGCGTCGCCATGGCGCCGCACGTCCGCCACGATCTGGGCCACCGCCTCCTGGGGCGAAAGCTCACGGCCGAAGAGCTCCCGCAGCCGGCCAGCCATGGCCGGGGTGACCGGCGGCTCGACCCCGGCTCGCAGCCGGCGGATGTGCTCCCGGCCGGCCTCCGCCCCTTCGATGATACGGATAAGCACCGAGGACCTCCTGAGCTATTGGGAGTTTGTAGTACCCGCCTTTGGAGTGTTAAAACGCTCGTACGAACTGTCTGTAGAGGGCGCTCCAGCGCCCTTTTGGAGCGCTAAAGGGCTCACCACGAGCCCGGCTGGTCATGCGATGCCAACGGCCCGGAGGCGGGCGAGGGCTCGCTCCACCAGGGCCTCCGGGTTGGTCACCGTGGCCATCCTCCGTCAGCCCAGCGCCCAGGGCCACGCGCCGGGCCATGGCCTGGTCAATCAGGTCCCGCGGCGCGTGGGCATCGGAGTTGAGCACCAGCCGGGCGCCAGCCTTTCGGGCCACCCGGGCCACCAGCCCGTTGGTCAGGCAGTGGCCACCCCGGCTGGTCAGCTCCAGGTAGACCCCGTTGGCGGCAGCCTCTCGCGCCTCATCCGGGGTGAGCAGGCCCGGGTGCGCCAGGACGTCCACGTCGGGGCAGGCCACAGCCGCGGCGTTGGTACCCGGCGCCACCGGCTCCACCACCGTCTCCCCATGCACCAGCACCAGCCCGGCGCCCAGCTCGCGCGCCCGCCGGGCCAGCGGTGCGATGCTGCGAGGGGCCACGTGGGTCAGCTCTACACCGGGGATGAAGGTGATGGGGAAATCCCCATCCTGGTGGCGCGCAAAACGCACAAGCCTTTCCAGGATATCCTCCAGGTTGGAGGCGTCGGCGTGGTCGGTGATGGCTATGGCCCGGTGTCCCGCGGCCACCGCCCGACGCAACTGCTCGCTGGGCAACAGCGCCCCGTCACTGAAAAAGGAGTGGGTGTGCAGGTCAATGCGTCCCTCGGTCATCAATCTCTCCCAGGATCTCGGTGATCTCAGCCAACAGCCGCCGGATCTCCGCCAGCCTTAGGCGGTGAGCCACGCGGTTGACGATGAGGGTCGCCTGGCAGGCCATGATCTCCTCCAGCTCCACCAGCCCGTTCTCCCGCAGGGTGCGCCCCGTGTCCACCACGTCCACCAGCAGGTCGGCCAGACCCACTTGAGGAGCCAGCTCGATGGACCCGGTCAGGTGGATGATCTCAGCGGATACCCCCTGCTGCAGGAACCAGGCCCGGGCCAGCCGGGGATACTTGGTGGCCACCCGCACGCTGCTCAACAGGCGGAGGTCCCGGCCTCGCTGCTCGGGCGTGCCGGCCAACACCAGCCGGCAGCGCCCGAAGCCGAGCAGCAGCGGCTCGTACACGTCGCGGGCGCTCTCGCGTAGCACATCCTGGCCCACGATCCCTAGGTCGCCGGCACCGTACTCGACGTAGACCGGCACATCGGCGGCCTTGACCAGAAGAAAGCGCAGGGGGGCGTCCCGCTCCTCCACCAGCAACTGCCGCGATCCCTCCCTCAGCTCGCACCGATAGCCCAGGCGGCGGAAAAGGGCCACGGACGGCTCCAGTAGACGCCCTTTGGGCAGGGCGATGGTCAAAGGCTTCACTTGGTCATCTCCTTGAGCAACTCTTCAGCGGTCACCAATCGCTCGCCCTCAGGGGCGGTCAGGATCCACGGTCCACCGTCGCCCTCGCACCGGAGAGCGTAGTTGGTGCCTTCACGACGGGCATGGTCCCACAGCTCCGCCCCGTCCCGTCCCAGCACGTCCACCTCCACGCGCAGGCCGACTTGACGCAAGCGTTGAGCCAGCGCCAGGCAGGCCAGGTGCCCGCAGTCGCCCATCACCAAATCGGGCGCCAGCCGGGGCGCATCCTGACGGGGCCGGGCCAACAGGGCCCGCTCCACGCCCAGGCCGAAGCCCACCGCCGGCAGCGGCCGGCCAAACTGGCCGATGAGTTCGTCATAGCGACCGCCGCTCAGGATTGGCCAGCCCAGGCCGGGCGCCACACCCCGGAAGGTGATGCCCGTGTAGTAGTCCATCCCGCGCACCTCTCCCAGGTCGAGGATCACCCGGTCGGCCACGTCGTAGGCCGCCAGCAGGTCATACACCTGCATCAGCGTCTCGGCGGCCTGAGTCACCTCACCACCGAAAGCCCGCGCCTCGTCCAGCACCTCCGGCCCGCCGATGAGGTCGGGCAGACGCAGCAGCAGCGCCCGCCGTTGACCGGTCACGCCGGCCGTGTCCAAAGCGGCCGTCAGACGAGCCAGGTTGCGATGGTCGGTAGCCTCGCGGATGGGGCCAAGGGCCTCCGCCGGCAGGCCTCTGGTCAGGGCACGGAAGATCCCCATGTGGCCCAAGTTGATCTGGAACTGGCGCAGGCCCAGCGCCTCCAGGGCAGCCACGGCCAGAGCCACCACCTCCCCATCGGCCGAGGGCGAGTCGACGCCCACTAGCTCAACGCCGGCCTGGGTGAACTCCCTCTGGCGCCCTGCCTGCGGCTCCTCGTAGCGGAATACGCTGCCGATGTAGAAGCAGCGCAGCGGCAGTGGACGGGCCAGCAGCTTGGTGGCCACCAGGCGCGCGATCTGGGTGGTGAAGTCGGCGCGCAGCGCCAGAGTGTTACCCTCCCGGTCAAAGAAGCGATACATGGCTCGGCGCAGGCCCTCCCCGGCCCCCACAATCAGGGTCTCTTCGTACTCGAAGGTGGGCGGGATCAGCTCGTTGTAGCCCCAGCGGGAGAAGAGGGCGCGCAGAGATGCTTCTGCTTCGCGCCTGGCGGCTGCCTCGCCGAGAAGGAGGTCCTGTACGCCGTGGGGGAGATGTCCCCGCAGGACCGGCGGATCGGTCATCGGTATCCTCGCATGATAACAAAAAAGACCGGTCGTGAGACCAGTCTTGTGGATGAGTCCCGACAGCCGGCTAGACCGACGTGACGTCGGGTCTCACCCTACGGCATAGGGTGAAAGGACGGGCGCCCAAGGCACGTGCACAGCCGGCCGGTGCGCACCGCACCGGCCGTGAAAGCCCTCAACTCAGCCTGAACACACAAGGTCTGCATTGCGCCTGCTCCTCAACTCCAGAAGCATGATACCACGGGATTGGGAATCTGTCAAATGGCCTTGCGTCTCGATCAAGCGCGCAAACCCTTGCCAGGGTGCCAAAGCAGTGGCCAAACGT
>FWWM01011604.1_pt1 | contig 15020 bp, 15 predicted proteins | sample 2228351 | NCBI WGS metagenome assembly FWWM01 (sample SAMEA103939774, study PRJEB20133) | metagenome | reverse complement strand
TTGCTTTGCCGATAATTGAAGGCTCCGACTCTTACTTAAACTGGATCGATGAAACAGTTAAACACAATCAGAAATGAAAGGAAAAGCAAAGGGACTATTTTTTAAAATTTATATCGCGAGCGTTTACTTTTTCCTGTATTTACCTATCCTTGTTTTAATCCTCCTTTCTTTTAACAAATCAAGATGGACAACGATTTGGGAAGGTTTTACATTTGAATGGTATGGCAAACTTCTGAAAAATAAATTTCTACTAAACTCGCTCAAAAATAGCGTAATAATTGCACTTGCCTCAACTTTTATATCAACGATATTTGGAACCCTTGGGGCTATCGCATTAAGAAAACTTGAGTTTAAACTTAAAGAAAGCTTCAAACTCTTGATTTACCTTCCCATAATAATTCCGGAGATCGTCCTTGCTGGTGCGTTGTTGAGCTTCTTTGGTTTTGTAAAGATAACGCTTGGATTTACAACAGTGATAATCTCTCATGTTGTTTTCAGCATATCCTATGTAATTTTGATCGTTTTAGCAAGACTTCAAAACATTGAAAAGGAAATAGAGGAATCCGCCCTTGACTTGGGCGCAAATGAATTTGAGGTCTTAAGAAGGGTGACAATTCCGCTTCTTTTACCAGCGATAATTTCATCGTCGCTCATTGTTTTCACACTTTCAATCGATGATTATTTAATAACCTCATTCGTAGCTGGGGTTTCTTCTACCACTCTACCACTTCAAATTTATTCAATGGTTCGAACAAGTGTCACCCCCGAGATAAATGCTATATCAACGATAATGCTTTTATTAACCGTAACTGCAATAATTTTATCACAAAAACTTATGAGCGCAAAATGAGGAGCAAACTTTTTTTAATCGTCATTTCATTTATCCTTGCTTCATGCGGTGGAAGTAAAAATGGGGTCAATGTTTACATCTGGTCTGATTATTTACCTCCAGATGTGATTGAAAAATTTGAAAATGAAACCGGGATAAAGGTTAATCTTGATACCTATGATTCAAACGAGGCACTGCTTGAAAAATTACAAACAGGGGTAAGCAAATACGATGTCGTCGTTCCCTCGGATTATATGGTTCAAATTCTTATAAAACAAAATCTTCTTCAGAAAATCGACAAATCAAAAATTCCAAATTTAAAAAATATTAACAAAAAATTTTTAAACCTTGAATTTGACCCGGGAAATAACTTCTCGATTCCGTTCTTTTGGGGGACGACTGGTTTTGCATATAGAAAAGACAAACTTGGCGAGATCCCAAACTCATGGCAAGTGCTTTTTGATGAAAAATACGGTGGCAAAATTTTAATGCTCGACGATATGAGGGAATGTTTTGCAGTTGCTTTAAAATTACTGGGACATTCAATAAATGAAACCGATACAACTGTTTTATTAAAAGCAAAGGAACTTTTAATGAAGCAAAAAAGGCTCGTAAAACAATACAACAGTTCTGGATTTGATCAAGCGATTTTATCTGGTGATGTTTGGATTGCACATGGATGGAGTGGGCAACTTGTGAGGGCTTCAGAGACAGACACAAATATCGTTTATGTCCTTCCGAAAGAAGGGGGAACACTTTGGATCGATAATCTTGCAATTCCAAAAACAGCGGAAAACATCGAAAACGCTCACATATTTATAAACTTTCTTTTAAAACCCGAGATAGGAGCAAGGGTCAGCGAATTTTCCGGCTATGCTACAACAAACGACTCAGCGAAAAAACTTATCAACCCTAAATATCTCACAAAATGGCGATATCCGGATGATAAAATGCTTGAAAATTTTGAACTTCTGAGAGATCTTGGCATGGTCACAAAACTTTTGGATAGATTTTGGACGGAGATAAAATCGCAATAGAATTTGACAAAAGTCAATTTTTTGAAACTTTTTCATTTTTAAATTTTCATCGTAAAACTTTAAAACAAAATTAGGAGAATTTCCATGGCGTACATCATCGCTGAACCCTGCGTTGGAGTTTGCGACACCGCCTGTGTCCAAGTTTGCCCCGTAAACTGCATCTATGGTCCAGAGGGATACGATGTCACGAATGAAGAGCATCTCAAAGAGATGAGAGAAAAGAAGATGCAACTTTACATTCATCCTCAAGAATGCATCGATTGCGGAGCATGTCAACCGGAATGCCCAGTTGAGGCAATCTTTCCAGAGGCTGAGGTACCTGAAAAGTGGCAACAATATATTAGAATCAACTACGAGAGATTTGGGCTGTAAATTCCAATCTTCCCCGACCCAAAAGGGTCGGGTTTTTAATTTATAAAAAAGAATTAAACCAAAGATGAAAACCTATAAAGACGCGGGCGTTGATATTGATCTTGCCGAGAAACTTGTCGAGAAAATTAAACCACTTGCGAGAAAAACTTTTAATCAGCGCGTTTTAACTGATATTGGGCTTTTCGGAGCATTTTTTGACGCAAAATTTGAAGAATATAAACATCCTGTTCTCGTCTCAAGCATTGATGGCGTTGGAACGAAGTTGAAAATAGCATTTCTCGCAAATAAACACGATACGGTGGGACAAGACCTTGTAAATCATTGCGTTAATGACATCCTCGTTTGCGGTGCAAAACCTTTGTTTTTTCTCGATTACTTCGCCACTGCGAAATTGAATCCAGAAGTAGCTGAACAGGTAATATCCGGAATTGCAAAAGCATGCGAGGAAAATGAATGCGCTCTCATTGGAGGAGAAACTGCGGAGATGCCCGGTTTTTATAATGAAGGCGAATACGACATTGCAGGCGTGATCATTGGAATTGTAGACAAAGAAAAAATTATAAAAGGTGACAAAGTAAAGCCCGGTGATGTTTTAATCGCTCTCCCATCAAATGGATTACACACCAATGGATATTCACTCGCGAGGATGGTTCTTCTTGAAAAATTTAAAATTGACGAATTTATACCTGAACTTAACTTAACTTTAGCAGAAGAACTTTTAAAAATTCATCGCTCTTATCTAAAGCCAATTTTAAAAATCCTTGACAAATTCGAAATCCACGCGATGTCTCATATAACGGGCGGAGGAATAATTGGAAATACAAAAAGAGTTGTGCCTCAAAATCTCAAAATTAAAATCGATTGGAACGCATGGGAAAGACCGCCAATTTTCGATCTGATTCAAAAAGTTGGCAATGTTCCGGAGGAAGATATGAGAAAAACTTTTAATCTCGGAGTTGGGATTGTTTTGATCGTTGATAAAAACGATTCAGATAAAATTCTTAGCGAGTTAAAATCCTTGAACGAAAGCCCATTCATAATTGGCGAAATATCCGATTAATTCACCCGACAAATTTTTCCTCTCTAACCCTCTGCAAAAGGATCAAACCTGCGATGAAGAAAAGAGCAACGGACACAACCGCAAGCCTTTGGCTCCCCGTTAAAGACGAAACCAAACCAAATACAAATGGACCAAGGATAGCGGATGACTTTCCAAAGAATGAGTAAAAACCGAAAAATTCCGTTTTCTTATCTTGCGGAATTATCCTCGACATCAAACTTCTACTCGTTGACTGCGACGAACCCATCGCCAAACCAGCGATGAAACCAATGACGTAAAAACTTAACTTATCGGTGCAAAAATAAGCCCCAACTGAAGTTACAATCCACAAAAATAATGTTATACTTAAAGTCTTCTTTTGCCCGATGCTATCCGCAATTATCCCAAAGATGACAGAGCCAAGAATCGCGGTTGATTGAACCGATAAGAAAAAAGTTAATATCTCGGTGAGCGAAAAATTTAATGTGTGCCTTGCAAAGATTGACGCGAAAATTATAACGGTGTTTATTCCATCCGCATAGATAAAATATGAAAGCAAAAATTTTCCAATGTTTTTATATTTCGTCGCGTTTTTAAATGTTGACTTCACACGTTCTATGCCAATTTTAAAAAAATAAGAAACCCCTCTCCCCAGCGGATCCGTTTTTCTTTCCTTTATCACGATGAAAAACGGGAAAGAGAAAAAGAGAAAGAAAAGCGATGCAACAACGAAACTAAATCGAACATTAAACATATTTTCCGGAGTAAATTCCCCCTTCAAAAAGGGATAGGCAACAAGTAGAGAAATAAACGATCCAACATATCCCATCGCAAAACCGTAACCTGAAACTCTACCGTAACTTCTTTCGCTTGTTATCTCAGGCAGAAAAGCATCGTAAAAAACAAGTCCGCCCTCAAATCCAATATTTGCGAGTATGAGCAAAATCATTCCAAGGAAAACATCTCCACTTTCAACGAAAAACATTAATCCCGTTGAAGTTATGCAAAGAAATGTAAAAATAAGGAGAAAAAACTTTTTGTTTGAGCTATGGTCTGCTATGGCTCCAAGAAACGGGGATATAAAAGCAACAATGAGCATCGATATGCTGAAAGCGACGCCCCAAAGTAGATCCCCAATTTGAGAATTCCCTGTCACAACTTCTCTGAAATAAACCGAATACGCTGTGGTTAAAATTAAAACTGAAAAAGATGTATTCGCAAAATCGAAAAGTGTCCAAATGAAAATTTTAAATCTATCGCTCACGCTCAATCCCCTTCCTTTCTCAAACTTTTATCGATCAAACCGCGTCCTTGCTTAAATAGTTGACCAGTTTCTTTAAGTTCATTGTAAATTGCATCGAGGACACCATTCACAAATTTACCGCTTCTTTCCGTGCTAAATTTTTTCGCAAGTTCTATCGCTTCGTTTATGCTAACTTTAGGTGGTATCTCCGGGAAATACTTTAACTCACAAATTCCCATGCGAAGGACAATTCTATCAATCAAAGCAAGTCTTTCAACTTCCCAGTTCCTTATTTTCTTTGCTATCATATCGTCAAGTTCATTGGAGTGTTCAATTACTTTCAAAAACAAAGATTTCCCAAATTCATAGCCATCTTTATCAGATTGAAATTCAGCGAAGAGATCAGAAAGTATAAATTCGGGCGAATTCCCAGACAATTCATAAGCATAGAGCATTTGCAAAACTCTTTCGCGAATTATTCTTCTCCTATAAACCACTCCACCTTGCTCGATATTTGGTATTCTTTCTTCTATGTAAACTTCCCATTTAGTTTTGAAAGCGGGCGACCCTATGGGTCGCCCCGTTCTTTTTATGGATGTCTACTCATTATTCCGTAGTGCCTTGTAAAGTCAACAGAGATTTTCTTAATTCTCAAAGCGTTCATAATTCTTTCTTCAGCGATCCTCGCGGATGCAATATGTGTTGGGATATTTTCTTTCTTTGAAACTTCAAAAACTCTCATCAAAGTATCATAAATTCCTTCCGCCTTTTTCATCGCATGTTCCTTGCTATAGCCTTCAACTTCTCTTCCAACATTTATCAATCCACCTGCGTTTATGACATAGTCAGGTGCATAAAGAATGCCTCGTTCCATAAGCATCTTCCCATGTTTATCTTCATCAAGAAGTTGGTTATTTGCACCACCTGCAATTATTTTAAATTTAAATCTCGAAATTGTATCATCATTTACGATTCCACCAAGCGCACAGGGTGCAAATATATCAGCATCGACATCATAAATTTTATCTGGCTCAACAAATTCAGCTTTATATTCCTCAACACACATTTTAACCTTTTCCGGTATGATATCGGTTATATAAATCTTCGCCCCATCTTTTGCAAGGTGCTGACATAAAAATCTTCCAACTTGTCCAGCGCCTTGAATTGCGATCTTTTTCCCCGCAAGTGATTCATTTCCATAAACTTCTTTTACGCTTGCTTTGATTCCAACATAAACTCCATAAGCTGTCACAGGCGCAGGGTTTCCGCTTCCACCGAGCGATTCAGGTATGCCAGTTACATATTTCGTTTCAGCATAGATCCATTCCATAACTTTTTCATCCGTTCCAACATCTTCTGCAGTTATATATCTTCCCCCTAAACTTTGCACAAACCTGCCGAAAGCTCTGAACAAGGCTTCATTTCTTTGAGTTTGGGGGTCGCCAATTATAACCGCCTTCCCACCGCCAAGATTAAGTCCAGCAACCGCCGCTTTATAAGTCATAGCCTTTGACAAACGAAGTACATCGTATAACGCATCCTCTTCTTTCTCATATTTCCACATTCTGACTCCGCCAAGCGCTGGACCAAGCACGGTATTATGAATTGCGATTATCGCTTTTAATCCAGTTGAATCGTCATAGCAATACACTACTTGCTCATGCCCATGCTTTTGGGCAAGTTCAAATACATTCATAGGTTTTCTCTCCTTTTTGTTTTGAGTTTATCCGAAAAATGCCCGATTTTGTCGGGCAAAAGTGTAACTCTAAGTTTTCCATTTGCTGGATTTGAATCAATAAGCACATCCACCCCATAGACATCTTTTATATTCTCCCTTGTCAGTACGACATCGGGTTTACCGATAGAATAAATTTGACCATTTGAAAGAAGTATAACTCTGTCGCTATACGATGCGATAAGATTTAAATCATGAGACACAGAAATGATCGTAACATTTTTCTCTTTGGTGAGTGTTTTAAGGAGTGCAAAGATTTCAATTTGGTGAGAAATATCAAGATGTGCATTAGGCTCGTCAAGTAGGATTATCTTTGGCTGTTGTGCAAGTGCCCGTGCAATTAAAACCCTTTGTCTCTCCCCAAATGAAAGAGATGTTACTGGTTTATCAGCAAGATGTTCAGTTTTTGTTAAATCCATCACTTCAAGAGCAATTTCAATGTCTTTCTTACTTTCAAATCCAATTCCTTTCAAATACGGCGTCCTTCCCATTAATACAACTTCCATCACTGTATACGGAAACATAAAAACATTATCCTGAGGGACAAACCCAATTATTTGAGCTATTTCCTTTCTTGAGTAGGAATTTAAATTGCGGTCGAAAATAAAGACCTTGCCCTTTTGTGGGATGAGAAGTCGATTTAAAATTTTAAGTAAAGTTGTTTTCCCTGCCCCATTTGGACCGATTAGGCTCACGAACTCACCTTGTTCAACATCAAAACTTATATCTCTAAGAACGGGCTCGTGGTTATACCAGAAAGATATTTCTTGAACTTTTACGCTCATGATATAGCGTAGTTTTATAATTCATAAAAAATTTAATCAAAAAAAGGGAATAAAACAATTTCCCCGTTAAAATAAAAAGTGGGCAGGCGCGGAATCGAACCGCGGACACACGGCTTTTCAGGCCGTTGCTCTACCGACTGAGCTACCTGCCCATTCACAAAAAAATATAAAAAATTTTTAAAAAGAATGCAAGTTTTTTAAATTTCAATTAACTCAAATAAAAACAAGCAACGCTATGCTCGCTTTTGCCTTGTTTATCCTTGCTTTTATGGCTACTGTGCAAATTTACATTTATCGAAAATTAAATCTTTACATAAAAAGATCAACGAAACTTAACAAACTCTCAAAACTAATTTTACCCATTTTTATAATCTTTAATCTACCCGCAATTTTAATTTTCACCGGCAGAGTTTTTAAAGCACAAATACCAATTGAACCATCAAACCCGCTTTTGCTCTACCCCTACTCGATCTGGTATGGAACGACTATATTTATTTTCCTTGTGATGATGCTTGGTAAAGTTTTTTCAACAGTGATGAAAATCTTTCCAAAGGGACAAGAGAAAAAGTTTGACGAATCAAGACGTAAATTTATGCGCATCGCTTTAACTACACTTTCCGTTTACGCAGTTGCTGGATCAACCGTTGGAACAATAAAAAGAAATGATTATAAAATTGAAAGGGTGAAAATAAGAATTAGAAACTTGCCCGATGAAATTCGCGGGCTGACAATTGGATTAATTAGCGATATACACTCTGGAATTTTCATGACCGAAGAAGATATGTTTCAATACATGGAAGCGTTAAACTCATTAAAACCTGATCTAATTCTTTTGCCGGGCGATTTCATAACATCAGACTTGGAGGAAATCTATCCGTTTATAAACGTTTTTAAAAATCTTAAAGCAAAATATGGAATCTTTGCGTCATTAGGAAATCATGAGTTTTTTACGAGGCAACCGCAAAGGATAGCAAAAATAATCGAAGAAAATGGGATAAGGGTTTTGCGAAACGAAAGCGAAAAAATCGAAATCAACGGGAAGGAAATTTTTATAATTGGAATCGATGATCTCCGGTATGGTGCTGATCTCGATAAAGCGACAAAGAATATCGATAGCGAAAAAGTTAAAATCCTCCTTTCTCACAAACCCTACGACTTCCCAAGATTTGCAAGATATCAAATTCAATTAACTGTGTCCGGACATACTCACGGCGGACAAATAGTCTTCGCAAAAATTGATGACTCCTACATTGCTCCAGCCTCTCTTGTATCAAAATTTGTAGCAGGTCATTACAAAATCGGTGAATCTCATCTCTATGTAACGCGAGGGATAGGCGTTGTTGGATTGCCCTTGAGATTAAACTGTCCTCCTGAGATAACGCAAATAATACTTGTTTAAGTAAATTATTCTGTTGTCTCGGATTCGGACTTAGTTTCAGGGCTTGCTTCTTTCTTCACGCCTTTCTTTTCCTGCTTTATCTGCTGTATCTCAACCCTTATCTCCTGCGCCAGTTTTCTCAATTCTTGCATCTTTTTCCTTAAACGCGTTCCTGCTGACATCACACCTTTCTCATAGAATTTTCTGAAATCGTCCTCTAATGAATTAACGAATTCCTGGAGTTGCTGAAATCTGTGATGCATTTTTACCTCCGTTTTTTAAGTTTTTAATTTGGTTTGGAATTTAAAGTTTAACTTTACCTTTAGAAATCGCTTTTAAATGTGACCTTTTTAAATTTTCAACAAGTTCATCAAGTTTATGATAAAGATTTTTGTGCTTTCTTGGTTTTCTCTTCGCGAGTGCGTATGAGACAAGAATTGGCATAGCAATCGTTGAATCGGTATAACATACAACTGCATCAGGCAATTTATCTGGGTCAACTTTGCCCCAACTTACAGCCTCGGAAGGTGTTGCTCCAGAAAGACCGCCGGTGTCCGGTCTTGCATCTGTAATTTGAAGGAAATAATCATGCCCTTTTTCATCTATTCCAAGGACTTCCTGAATTTGGGGCTCGGTCTGAAGCAAAAAGTTTTTGGGCGAACCTCCACCAAATATCAATACCGCACTTTTACCACCTGTTGACTTTGCCCAATAAACAATACCCGCAGTTTCATTCACATCCCTTGTTATATCTATTTTTACACCGTAACCATTTAAAGCCATCGCCGCAAGATTCATCCCTATCGAACTATCCCCGGGAGAGGAAACATAAACTGGAACACCGTACTTATACGCTGCAGAAAGAATGCTCATATTTTTAATCCCGAGTGCTTTTTCCCTCTCATAAACATATTTTCCAAGCAAATAATGAAATTCCGCTGTGCCCATCTCCTTCTGAAATTCAGGTTGTTTTAAAACCTCCCTTATAAACCTATCCGTTGAAAGCAAAACTTCATAATCAAACAAAATATCATAAATTCTTATCACCCCCTCCTTTCGAAGAACCCTATCGTCAACAAATGGTGTCCCACGATGAAGTTTATAGCCGATAGAAAAGTGAATATCATGATAAAGATTTGCACCTGTGGAAACGATCCAATCTACAAAGCCAGCCTTTATTAGCGGAACCACACAACTTCCACCAAGTCCAGCTGGTGTCAACGCCCCCGTCAAACTCATTCCAATTGTTACATCATCTTCAAGCATTTTTTCAACAAATAACTGACAAGCCTCTCTGAGTCTGCCTGCATTATAGGCTTGGAAATATTCATCAACAAGTTTTGTGACCCTTATATCAGGCTCAATAGGCTTGCGATTAATCGGCTTCCCGGAAAGCAAGTTCTTTTTCCTCAACCTCACCTCTTGATTTTTTTGATTTTTTTGTTATTATTTAGCATGTCATTAAAAAGTCTTTATATCGCCTCTAATGTTTCCACACACTCACACTTGCCACAATACACCATCACTTATTTTAAAGCAAATAAAAGTATTGCCCATGTGGCTGTTATGATAATGGTTGAAAAACCAACAAGCAGTCCAATCATCCATTTAATAAGCCTTGTGATTATCTCTGTTTTATCTCTTTCCGTCTTCGCATAAAGATTAGAAATCTTTTCTAATAACTCTGTCTTATCTCTCTCTGTTTTAGCGTAAAGATCAGAAATCTTCTCTAATAACTCCGTTTTATCTTTTTCCGTTTTCGCATAAAGTTCAGAAATCTTCTCTAATAACTCCGTCTTATCCCTCTCCGTCTTTTCATAAAGTTTTGATAATATCTCTGTCTTATCTCGCTCTGTCTTTTCATATAACTCAGCCTTATCTCTCTCCGTCTTTTCATAAAGTTGGTCAAGCCTTTGCGAGATAAGGGTAAGCCTCTCCTTTAAAACATCATCATAAAGGCTCTCAAGCCTCGCTATCCTATGTTCCAAATCCTCAATTGTCGCCATGTTTATAGGTTATTTAATTCTAAAAAGATTTTGTTTCGCTCTACCACATTCACGCATATGCTTGCGTTCATTGTAACAACCTCGCTAAATCGTAATGATTTTTTTAAAATTTAAAAAAATCCACAAATAAAGCAAATTTCACCCCCTAAAAATTCCCTCTGAAATCGAGGATAAATTGCACTTGCCCCTTATCGTTTTTTGCAAAATCAACACTTAAAATCAAATCATACGGCAAAAGAAAGTTTAATCCAAGTCCATAACCCTTTAAATATCTCAATTTTAAAATATCTTCATTATTAAACCATGTCCTTCCAATATCCCCAAAAATCACAAAATCAATCCCAAACCTTAAAATCGAAAATTCATCGATCGGGCTTTTCTCCCACCTCAGAAATTTTTGTTTTACAATTGGAATTCGATACTCCAATGTCCCGCCAAATATATTTTCTCCTTCAAAAACATCATTGAAATAACCACGTATCCTTTCCTGATACCCGAAATAATACCGCGAATATATTGGTATCTTTTTGCCGAAGGAATTTAAAATAAAAAATCTTCCCGCAATCAAACCGTAACCAATCTTATAAAATGTCTGGACCTCAAACCCACCCTGCGCAAAAAATTCAGAAAAATTTAAAAGTTGATTGAATTTATAAGCGATACTAAGCAAAAAACCTTGATTTGGGTAACTTGGAATATCTCGAGTGTCGTATTTAAATCCAGCCCCGAGAGTTAAAATTTCATCCCTGCCGGATGGAGAGACGGTTTTTAATCGAAATTCAGAACCAGTAGTTGAAACGATCCTGGAGCCAGCGAATAGCCACGCTTTTCTGTAAAGTCCATATCTTTTCCCAAATGTGAAATTTACAGCGAAATGATTTTCATAAAATGAGCCGATACTATCCTCAAGGATTTTGCTTTTGCTTTTAATTTTCTGATAAAATACCTCGAACGAATAGAAAAGATTCTTACTTCCCAAAACCCACGGATTTATATATTCAATTTCAATCCATGGGTCGTAGCCAAGGGCAAAGGAAAAGAGCAATTTTTCGTTTCTACCCCTAAAATTTGTATGGATTAGCCCCGCGCCGAAGAATAATTTTTTCAAATCTCTATCCCTCCAACCGAAAATAGGAAATGGCCAAATATACCATCTTTCATTTACCCAAACATAGACAACCGCGCTATCGTTCGATTCGGTTTCAAACCAAATTTTAACTTTATTAAAAAGCCCTAACCCATAGATTCTATTCTCATTATAGGCTATCACAGTTGTGTCAACGGTGGAGCCAACTGAAAAAGTTAATTCCCGCGCGATAACTTCCGCTTTTGTCTTCTCATTCCCAATGAAAACAATTTTTTTAACGATCAACTTATCCTGCGCATAAAGCAAAGAATCATCGCTAAAAAACAAAAAATTTACGATCGCAAGACATAAAACAAAAACCCTCATAAAAGCGGATTGCTTTTTGACAAATGTATAAAATTTCAAGGTTTGATTCAAGAGTATGGATGCGGGTGTATTCGATTAAAACTCGCACTGACATCCTTTGAAGTTAATAATAACAAATAAATTTTCTTAAAATTTCATCACCTTTGCAATTTCATCGTTGATTTGCAGGATGGTATAGAAAACTTTGTATGTCTCATTAAGAATTTCTACGGTATTGGTTATTCTTTTTGATACATCCGTAAGCACTCGGCTTTGTTCTTCAATTGCTGTTGATAAAGTATTTATCGCGTCTCCAACTGTATCAGACATGCTTTTAGTTTTTTCAAAAGATGTTCTGATATTTTTTATATCTTTTTCGATGCTTAAAAACAGCTCTCCTACTTTTTCCACTTCTTTTACTGCTGAGGCTACCCTATTTTTAAGGTCTCCAAGTATTTTTACAATATCTTTTGTAAGGTCATCGGTTTTTTGAGAAAGTTTTTTTATTTCATCGGCAACAACAGCAAATCCCCGGCCTGCCTCTCCTACTCGTGCTGCCTCAATAGAGGCATTAAGGGCAAGAAGATTTGTCTGGTCGGCAATGTCGGAGATAGCAATTACAATATCTCCAATATTTTCTGTAGCATGCCCAAGATCCCTTATGTTATCAACAACTTCAATAATTTTTTCCTTATGGGACTCTATTTCTCTCACTCTTTTTTCCAGTTCCTTATCCATAACTTCATTTTGTCTGTTCATTTCCTGGACTTCTTCATTTATAGAAGCAACACTCTTCGTCATATCCCTTATTGTACCATCTATCTCTTCAATTGCTGTTGCTGTTGAGGAGACTTCATCTTTAATTCTTGTAAAATTTGATTTAATCAATCCTATTGAGTTTGACAGCAAGGAACCAATAACATTTGATTTATTCACACCAATGGAAAGAAATTTAACGAGAGAGAAACTAGTATCAACCATTTTTTGATCGCTTATTTTACTGTTTTTCTTCCTAAAAATCATTTTCCTCCTCCTATCTGTATATTTCATCAATAATGTCTATTCCACATTTTAATCCCGAAAGCCAATTGAAAAATTGTTTGACATGTTCTTTTTTGTTAATTATTGCCCCATGTTGAGGAGCGATCGCCTCAACGTCAAGACGAGATATTCTATCAAGGTACTTTCTAATTGCAATATTAGATACAAGATATCTCTTATGAAATCCTTCCATAAATTTAACATGGCTATCAAAATTTTCAACATAAACATATCTCTGACCCATTGGAAATATAGCGGTCCCAAGGTCTCCAGTAAATAGGATTTTTGATTTTGGATCGTAAAGATGAAAGTTGGCCTCAGAGTGGAGGAAATGAGCAGGAATTATTTCAAGATAATTACCTCCTGGGAGGTTAATTCTACCACCTCCATCGTCAATAGGAACCATCTTTTTAATATCAAAAACTCCAAAATGGGGCAAAAATCTTACCCAGTGTTTAGATATGTATACCCTTGCATTAGGAACAACACTAAGCCATAAAGTAACACCTGATGAGACATCTGGATCCTGGTGGGTATAAAATAAATGTTCAACTTTTTCAATGTCTATGTATCTTGCAATATTTGCTACTACTCTTGAAAAAACATGAATTCCACCCGGATCAAGTGCAACACCAACACCGTTGTCTACTATCAAATATTGGTTGGTCTGAACAAGACCTTCTTCTTCCTGCTCCTCCCAACCAAGCCAGATAAATTTATGTGCGCCATCATCATAAAGAATATCTCCACGAACAATATCTACTTCCTTTCTCGATTTTGCCATTTTATATCCTCCAAAATTAATTTTGTTTATTATATTATCGGAAGAATCAGCAAAAACTTTATCTTTAAACAAAGCGGTATGTCTTATAAATGTCTTTTTGCAAAGGATTCAATCTTTAACCTCAACAACATCTCGAATTCTTTGTAAAACCTCGTTCACCAAATATGGCTTTTGGATGATATGCTTCACTCCTGCCTTGTTCATTTCTTCTTTAATTTTCGGGTCAATAAAACCGCTTGCTATTATAACTTTGACATTTGGATTTAACTCTCTCAAATGTTTGAATAATTCATCGCCTCCCATTTTCGGGAGACCTAAATCAATAAGCACGACATCAATTTCGTTTTGATGACGGCGATAAAGTTGGAGCGCTTCTTCTCCATCTTGAGCTGTGAAAACGGTGTATCCATTTGATACAAGCAGTTCCTTAAGGAATTCACGCAACATTTCCTCATCCTCTACCACAAGGATGGTCTCTGTTCCCCCACGAATTTGTTCTCCCACTTTCTCTTGCGGGGATATCTCCAGTGCTGTTGATTCTTTAACCGGTAGATAGACAAAAAATGTTGTTCCCTTTCCAGGTTGACTTTCAACATCAATGATGCCATTGTGTCCTTCAACTATTCCAAGGGCAACAGAAAGACCAAGTCCCGTGCCTTTGCCTGGGGCTTTGGTTGTAAAGAAAGGTTCAAATATGCGCTCAAGTGTTTTACTGTCCATCCCTACACCGGTGTCTCTCACTTGCAATTCAATATAATTCTGAGCTGTGGCACGTGGATATTTTTTACTGAGGGATTCTCCGGAAACCAGTCGGGTGGTAATAGAAATTGTTCCGCCTGAGGGCATAGCGTCGCGAGCGTTGACACACAGGTTCAGCAACACTTGATGGATCTGCGTTGCATCCGCCCAAATAACCGGTAAGTCCGACTGAAGATCAGTGGAAACCACTATCGTCTTTGGGAAGGTCTCATGCATCAACTTAACCACTTCGCTAATGAGATCGTTGATCTGGACAGTTTGGAACCTGAATTCAGTCTTGCGTGCGAAGGTGAGAATTTGATTGACCAGGGCAGCGCCACGCTGGGTTGCCTTTTTGATCGCCTCAAGACCTGATGCTATTTTGTTCGGGTCATTTTTAAAGTACTCAATTAGAAAAGCTTGTCCCATAATGATGCCGAGAATATTGTTGAAATCGTGAGCGATGCCCGAAGCAAGCGTGCCAATACTTTCCATCTTTTGGATTTGAAATAGATGCTCTTGTAATTTTCTTTTTTCTTCTTCTGCGCGCTTAAGTTCTGTAATATCTCGCAGTATACAAAGATATTCATCTCTTCCGGTC
>FWWM01011601.1_pt1 | contig 15024 bp, 7 predicted proteins | sample 2228351 | NCBI WGS metagenome assembly FWWM01 (sample SAMEA103939774, study PRJEB20133) | metagenome | reverse complement strand
CATCATTCCAAATGTTTTCTGGTGTATCTCCAATAACAATCTGATTACCATCATAAATATATGTATCTGTGTCATGCAAAAGAATATTTATCTCGCTATTTTGTTTCTTATCAACAAAGTTGCTCGCATTTGTTGGTTTATAAATATTGTACCTTCTGGCAACAGAAACAACTTTTTGAAATCCATCTAACAAAATAGCAGATTCATCGCTCCCAATAAATATACAGCAGCTCTCTTCAAGGCCATCAGGTAGCATGAACGTCGCATCAGCATTGGCCTCAAGTGGGGCTATCATCCCAATCGGCCGCACCTGCATGGCCTACTTCCCCCAGAGAATGTAGGCACGCGTTGAAGAGATGCTTGCAACTACTCTGATGCCGGCATTCATGGGTGCCTGCAGGTAGAAGATGCCCTTGCCGTCAGCACCTGCCCATTCCCATACAGGATCGGATGTTCCTGACGTGTCATCATAGATGGCAATCGAATCGCCAACACCTGCATTCGTCACCACAAACCTTGCAAGATACGTCTGCCCGGTATAGACCTGTGTCGTGCCATTGGCTACATTCGTGCGCCTCGAGCCGCCGCGAAAATCGCTTGGCATCTTACACCTGCCTCAGCCAATGATCACGGTGAACGAAACATTCCCGTGACCGGTAGTGGACGGAATGGCAGTCACGGCCACCTGAATAACATCACCGGCTCGCACGCCACACATGGTTGGGTTGATGGCCGGGGCATTGAAAACACCGTTATCAGTCGAGGCGAGAGACCACGTACCGTTCGACAGTGCGATGTCCGTGCCGTTCTTGCTCACCTGAATTGTTGTGCTGCCTGTCCCGGAACCTGTGTTCTCAGCATTCATCACAACCGTCCTGATGACGCCATCACATGGCATCACAAACCGCCATTTGCTGGAGGTTGTGACATTGCCAGTAAAGTAACCATTCAGTGTTAGCCGGCTTTCGTGCTTCCGTACACGCCTGTTGCCGGTTGCGGTTGCAAAGGTGAGTGTCGCCACAGTAGTTCTCCTTTCCTACGCTCCGGCTTTATGCCGGGAGGCGATTACCTGTATTCTAGCACATCTCGCTGCACATGCAAGCGTGCTAGGCAACGATCTCGCGAGACCTCCCGCGCCTCGGCTGTTGGTCATCTTCGCGAGAAGCCTGCTCAAACGCTTTCAGTGCCATTACCACCGCCTGCGCAATCGCGCCATAATCAACCTGTTGCTGATTCCTGGAAACCGCATCGCCAACAGCAACAGCGACTGCAGCATCCTTATGAGCAGCTTTGACGTGGCGCGCAAGATCGGCATCAGAATAGAACTCGCGCCTCTCGCCATTGATGTCGTAGCAGCCATAGCTGCAGTAGTACACGTGCGCAGTAAGCGCATCAACAGCTTCCCTTTGCTGCGGTGTGAGCCCATTGTACACCTCTTTGATCTTGTGCCAGCCCAGAGCAACGATCTGGTCGGGCGGGAATTCCTTCAGCCCACCATTGACGAGAATGGTGTAGAACCGGCCACGCCCATCGCCTTTAATTTCGGTCATCGGGCCATTACCGGTAATTTCCACACCGTATGCATCTGGCAGCTCTGTCATGTGCTTGCGGGCAACAAAGTCAGTATGCTCATGGACATCAGTAGTGCGAACCGGCCCAATCGTTACCCAGCCCTTGCGTGTCCGATGCCACTGGCAGTCTGGTCGATCGCACATCTTCCAGTATTTCACCATGCGCGACCGCTTGCGCGTCCCGTACGCAAGAGATCCATCTGTTTCTGCGGACTGCAGACCAAGTGCATTCGCCAGTTTTGTCAGATCAGACATCAAGTCCTGTATCCTCCTTTACCTCAATGGGCTCCTCTTCCTTCTCCATTGCCTCAATGAGTCCCTGTGGCAACCTGTCAAAGTCAAGAAACCCGTCTTTCGTTGTAAGCTGCTCCGCCGGATCCTCGTGAACATAGAGAAGTGGCTGCTCAAATGTCAGAATGGCCACGCAATCAACCAGCCCCTGACCAAACAGCCGCTGCTCGTAAGATATGACATCCTTGATGTGAATATCGTACGGGTCACCCTGCAACCGCGAGTATTCAAACCTGATTGGAATGTCATCACGGAAGCGATACTTGTGGCCATAACCATCGCCAAGGCGCTCGAAATGGTCGATCGCTTTTTTGATGTACGGCACAGCGAGGACAGGGATGAGATGAACGGGAACACCGTTTTCAACCGTAAACCTGACAGCTACCGTGCCAAGCCCGTAGGTTGTATCAGGTTGTACCTTGATTCCTACCATCCCTGCCCTCGCTTTTCTCCGTTACGGCCCGTACACAAGGACCTGCATGTTGTCGGTCGCCGTGATGTTGCCAGGCGTTTCGTCATACCGATTCACTTCAGAACGACCGTACACCTGATGGCCACCAACAACCCATGCAAGGTCGAGTGCGATGTACTCAGACACCATCTTCGGCTTCTGGGCCATGATCAGCGCAACACCCTCTTCTTTCAGAAGGGCATTGTCATGCTGGCCAGCCGCTGGCGACCGGAGCAGGTTCGTTTGCACCACGGGGGCCCCGAGAATGTCGCCGATCGTAGCGCGCTCAACCGCACGCTGTGACTTTGCATCGCCGCCATACAGGGCATTCACGATAATGTCCTGCCGCAGCAACGATGCGCAGGCCTCCGTAGAGAGGAACCACGTGCACCTGTCCCGCAGGTTCACGCCGCGCGCGCCGAGCAACTGCCACGCGTAGACAAGATCGTCCCACGTGATATCAGAGCCAGGCGCATTGGTCGTGGTCAGCGAGAAGTTCTGGAACAGGTTCGCCAGCTCCACATCAACCGCACGCCCGAGCGAGTATCCAATCTTTGCCTTCATCTCTTTGGAAAGATCGGTATTGCTCAGGAGATCGGTGATGTCCTCGATCTGGAAACCTGAAACCTGATGAATGTTGATGGTGACCGTCTGCTCGGTATCCGTGTACACGTACGGCGTCCACGCGGCACCAGAAGCCTTCGAGGCCACCTCAATGTTGGGAATGCGCGGGATGTGGTAGACGTCACCAAACCCCTTGAATTCCCACTTGCGATAGACACGAGGAGCAATCTCAAGCGAGAACTCCTCGGCCCGGATAACATCAGGCACCCACACTTCGCCGATGTGAGCGGCGGCAGTGGTGGTGGTCATCTTGCCTGTTGCCATCTATTTCCCTCCTATGCGTTGACACCGGGAATGAGAATTTTCCCGGCTAAGACATCACGTTCGAAATCACCCTCATTTGGCCAGCGACGAAGAATCTCTTCTGGATGCATGGCATCGATCTGATCCTTCGTCAGCACGTCTCCGCCAGCGACCGGCTGGCCGATCGAAATGTCCGGGTTGGCCGCAAGACGGGGATTCCTCAGCATTTCTACCGCCTGTGCAACACCAGCCTTCGTTGGCTTTACATCAGGCGTGCGCATCACCTGCTGCGCAAACACCTGCGTGGCCACCTGTTCTGGCTGCTGCATCTGCGGCGCATGAACAGTCTGCTGAACCATCGGCTGCATCTGCTGCATGCGCGCCTGACGGGCACGCTCATATGCCTGCTTCGCTGTCTCAACTTCGCGCCCAAGGACATCACGAAAATACTGGAACGAACGAAGCATCGTCAGCGGTCGGCCTTCGGTGTCGTGATCAAACACGCCGTGCGGCTCGTCGATCGCGTTGCATTTGCAACCGCCCGGGGCGAGATACTGCTGATACGTCTTGATACGAGCTTCAGGAAGCCAGTCAGACGCCTCTTCGAACGCTTCATTGATAAGGGCCTCAACATCGAGCCCTACATCATCGTCCGACGGCGGTTCTGCATTCGCCACGTAGTCGTAGTACTGGCGAAACGCCTCGTCCTGCTGGTAGACTTCCTGCAGTCGATCTTCAGGAACAGAACGAACAATGGCAAGAGCCTTCTCGTACCGTTCTTTGGCAAGTTCTCGCTCCAGTTCAGCAACTCGACTCTGTAATTCCTTCTGTCGCTCGCGCCCGGTGAACGACTTCAGTACGTTCCGGAAGTGCGGATCCTGATCTGCGAGCCTCCGCAATGAACCGTAGATATCTTGCGGATCAATCTCGTAGACGAATCTCGGACCTGGAACTTCCTGCGTCTGTTCAGCGGCCTGAACCTGCGCTTGAACGGCGAGAGATTCATCGCTAGCGAGTGCCTCTCCGGCAACTGGCTGCTCTTCCTCTTCGGCATCAAGCCACGGGTTCTCTGCCAGCACAACGGATACAGGGTCTTTCTCTGAACTGTTCATGCTTACCTCTTATCAGATGCATTGTTGTTTGTCAATACACCTGTATCGACTTTTGCAATTGGCGTTAATCGACCAATTACCTTCCACGTCATGTCGTCGTCAAACAGCGCTGTCTCGAACGGATACTTTTGTTTGATTTCGTCAATCAATGGGTTGCGATTCTTGGTTGACCTGAACCTGCTCCAGTCTGTCCTGATGTCCTGCTTCATATTTCCGCTCGAATCGAAGAAGTGCGGGAAGGTCATCCTGATTTCGTTGGAGTATTTATTGATGATAGCAAGTGCGGTATCCGGGTCAACATTTTTGTTCAGTCCAACTGTCACAATCTTGCCATCATGCACAACCGTTGTGGTCCAGTTTGTTGCCTTCATGTTGGACACCAGATCACTTAAACGCGAGAGGTCATCTTCGTATTTAATCAGCGCACGTTCTGGATCACGAGTATAGCCGTAATGAGCAACAAGAGCATCATCGGACTTGTAACCATAAAGAACTCCAGGACGCGTACGCGAGATGTTAAAGTAGTTGATCTTCTGTTCCTCGCCATCAACGGTCACCGTCAGATTACTCAGGAACTCCCTTGCGGCTGTACGAATCTGCCAGATTGGCGTGTCGCCAATCATGGTGTACTCAACGAAATACTTCCATGCGTCATCGCCATACTTTTCGCGATACTCCTTGATATTCATGTCAAGGCGCTCGGGATCAAGGTTGCCCATGAAATCCTGCGCATCCTCATACACCCTGTAACCGGCAGCAATCCATTTGCGCTTCTCCGGGAGGGCCTCGATCTCCTCATCGGACAGTACCCTGAAATCTTCGTCACGCAGGCGAATGCTGAGGATTGCCTGCGAGTTGAGCTGGCGCATCTTATCAACGTACTCACCAAGTGTTATCTTGCCAGAACGGAATTCCTCTTCGAGAAGCTGCATCCGGGCACGAGATTCGCTGGTAATCTGCATGACTTCGGTCATGCGAACATAGCCAGACTCAAGCAAGGCGTCGGCGTTCTCAACAAGGAATCGCTTGTACGCCAGTGGATCATCCCTGTCGATGCCGTACCGCTCGAGAAGCCTCTCCATCCGCTCGCGCGGCGAAAGCGGGGTTGCCTTTAGGCCAGTCAGTGACGAGATGAAGGCAATAGCAGCATCAATGGCCAGCTGTCTGGCAGTTGGCGGATTGCCTGCCTTTTGATCCATCCTGTACTTCTCATACTGTTCAAGAATGCTCTGCGCAGAGAAGGGCATGATCTTCTTCAGGGCCCACCATTCATCAATTGGTTCGCCAATCGCCGTCTCGCCATGCGCAACATCCCATGTCATGCCAGCAACTGGCGATGATTTTGACCTGAAGAAATACAGCGGATCGCCTTCTCCAGGTACACCGGGAATGCCCTGTGCCGTGTAAATAAGGCTCCGCACAAAGGAATCCCATGGGCCAAACAGGCTGATATCATAGCCGCCCGCGCGAATGCGCATAAAGTTAGGATCGCGCGGGTCAAATTCTGTTTCGTTACCAAGGCGCTCATTGGCAAGAAGTGTCATGAGCGTTCCAATGGCAATCATGCGCGTGAGTGCTTCCCGGGCAACTGCTCCACGATAATCTGCCTTCGTAGCTGCATCATGCAGGACAGCAAACTGTGACGCAATCCATCGGCTGGCAAAGAAGAGGGATGACGAGAGCGGTCCAAGGCTACGAATTTGCGAGCCAAAGAGCGTACGCGTAAACCCGGTGACCTTATTCACCTCTTCAGCAATCAGGCGCATCTGGTACGCACGCTGCTCCGGCGTCATTGGCTTATCTGCAACACGAGACCAGAGCGTTGAGGCCAGCTCAAGGCGTACAACATTCGCCATGTGCGAGTACATAATATTTGATTGACGCACAACAGGAACACGCTGCAGCCTATCATTAATCTTTGACATGCGGCTTTCTGTCACGTCAATCAGGAACTCATCAGCGCCGGGAGCCACCTCGCTGGAAAGCGCAAGCCCTGCCCGCTGCCAGCTTGCAATGGTTGGATTACCAGCCATGCCTGCGCGCTCATCGAATGCAAGCAGGTATTTCCCATAATTGTCATGGTTGGCAACATCCTGCATGGCCTGCAAAAAGGCATGCCTGACGGTTTCTGGCCAGTTGTATGCAGCAAGCAGACCGGTAACGCCAGCAAACGACATGTCACCGGTCGCCCAGATCGAGCGGAAGAAGTTGTTAAACGTATTGATGGCAATAAAGAGATTCTGCATCTGGCCAGCGCCACGGTTGCGCAGCTCCTTATTGATTGCATCAGCAATCTCTGGCTCGAAATGCAGGGTGCGCAGGCCAAGCACATCAACGCGATTCTTCACATTGCGCGCCTGCGCCGCTTTGGCCTGATAGATCTCTTCGATATCATCGAGCTTTTTCTTGAGGTCATTGATGGACTGCTCAAGCTTTTCCTTCTTGATCCCAAGATCGGCCTCTTTCGCAATGCCTTTCTTGATATCGTTCAGCAGCCGCGTCTGCTCGGTGTGGATTGCTTTTAGCCTTTCGCGCATGCGTATGACTGGAACAATATCGGTTTCTTTTTTGAGAATCTTTCGATATCGCTCCCTGTCTGCCTCGGCGATTTTCATGTCGCTGAGCAGCGCGTCGATCTGGCTCTCGATTGCCGCTTTCTCATCGGCAATGGCAGCGCTGCGATGCCCGGCCCTTTCGATCGTGGCAAGCTTTTCGATTGCACGCTCGCGCGCCTCAATGGCCTGCTTGAGCATGTCGCCCATGATGCCATATTCAATCTGCCTGAGATCATCTTTTGTAACCTTTGTGTCGCCTGTTTTTACCCTGCCGGGTTCTGCTTTCTCAAGGCTATCAATCCTGTCAAGCAGTGAACTGATTTCGCCACCAATGCGCCGGAGTGCAATACGCCGCATCTCCGTTGTTCTGTGCGATTTCTTGACGCCGGTAGACTCCTTGCCTTCTGCTACCATCGCAACATCGCGCGCAAGCCCCGCAAGCTCATCGCGGGCAGCCTTGAATACAGCCGCGCGTTGCTGGCGCAGGTTTTCCTGAAACTCAGATTTCTCTACTTTGCCACCAAATTCAGCAATCTTTGTACGTGCAATCTGCCTCTCGCGCTTCACCAGCTCCTCGCCCTGCTTCAGGAGCTCATTAATGCTATAGAGCCTCGCCCTGTACTTTTCAGGAATATCAGCCCTGGAATTAAGGAAGTTATCGATATACCTTCTGGCAAGCTGGTATCCACTACCAACTGCATCATGTTTTGAAATGTAATCAAACGCCTGCCTGACTGCCGCAGGAACATCATCGAATACCTTATTGATAAGCGTTCTTACATCTCTTTCAGCATCATCCACGGTGCGCAGCAACCTTCGATGAGCGCGATCTTTTAGGCTGTACTCTGCGGTTCGCTCCTTTATTTCTTCGCTATATGCCTTTATCTCTTCGCTAATTTCCTTGAGCGCCTCAGCCATAGCAGCCTTGATGCTCGCCATATCTTCCTGCCTGGTGTCAAGCATCTGCTGCACGCGCTGCAGACGATCGGCAACTCGCTCAGATTTGCGCATGAGCGATTCGTTCTGCCGCGCAAGCTGCCTGAGCTGTTTCTCTGTATTCCTGAATGACTCTCTTGCCTGCGTGTATGCCTGCTTCAGGCGATTCCTGAATAGCTTGAATTCTGGCTTCAGGATTTCCTCTGGATACCTGAACAGGCGATACCCAAGCGTTGCGCCAGTATATTCATCATATGCCTTGATGGCGTCAACGAACATCTGTGTTGCAACGCGAATGCTTGATGCCTCAACGAATGACTTGATTGCCTGATCGAACGGCAGATACGAGCGGCCGTCCATATGTGCGGCAACTTCCGCCTGTGCTTTGTTCGTGAAGATCGCGTGATGCTCGGCGCTGGTTTTACTGGTAATGCCACCGACCGTTGGCCTGCCACGCGTAACAAGCCTGCCAGTTTCTTCGTCAACCTCGTACGCGGTCCCGCGCGGGATATAGAAGCCGCCCTCCATCACATCGCCGCGCACATCCTTGATAATTCCCATACCAATGAATGCGCTCTCATACGGCTTGATTATCATGCTGTAGACATCACGCAGCGCGGCGATGGCATCGCCGGTATTGCGCGGAATGAGAACAGGATCGTTCTTGAGAGCCCATTCGTAAATCGGAGACCGCGCAGCAAGGTCAGCAGCCGTTGCACCCTTAATTTCCGTGCCATCCTCTGACCTTGTCCGGATATACGCCGCCGTGATATTGCCAGCCTCATCAACATCAGCATCAAGAAGTGGGATGTACTGGCCATCGGCGGTTTTCACAAATGGCCCATCAAAGCCCATCCGTCCTTTGATAATCCGTTTGGCCTGTTCATACGCAACATCACCTGTGAGACGGGAGCTAACAAGCATGTCGCGATATGTGCGGGCAATCTTTGAAACAAACTCTCTGTCGGTAAGCCGTTTGTCTCCGAAAAGATTGATGATCCAGTTCGAAATCCTGTTGATTATGCCAAGCCGCATGCTCTCAGCAGGGAACGCCGTAAGGTCAGCCATGCCGGCAGATCCCTCAAGTGTCGCGGACCTGAGGAATGTCACATCTGGAGTTGTGTGCAACTTGCCAAGAATCTTTGCGCCAGTTGTACCAAGGAAGGCGAGCGCAGTATATATCGCCGCCTTTTCCGCAGCTTCATCCTGCTCTTCATGCATGAAGTGCGTCTCGTAGATGTAGGCAGCTACATATTCACCAGCAGCCTTCACTGTTTCATCAGTAATGGCCAGGAGTGCCTCGGAAAGCGAGTTGAACTTGATATATGGCTCCATCTCGCGAGCAATCTTCGAGAGGTCACTCAGTCCGGCACGATTCAGGAGTCTCTCTGCATTTGGTGTATAGTTGCCGTCGGCATCAAGGATGCGGATCTCTCCACCGCCAGGAATGCGCTCAATGCGAATACCCGCATCCCTCACAAGCGCTGACCAGATACGCTTATAATCTCTAAGAACGTCGTTTGAAATCTTGATCACAGCAGGAATCTTTTCGTTTGACTCATTAATCATGTCTATGATGAATGAGCGCAGGGTGTACGCCTGAGCAGCTTCTGTGCTACCAAACAGCCATGACTCGTGCACTTCGAACGGGACTGTGTTTTTGGATTTTGCAAACACCAGCTCAACATGCCCACCCGCCTCAATGCGCGTGGCATCGATTTCTGTCACCTTGTAGCGATAAATTACTGTCTTGCCATTCTCTTCATGCGCAACCGTCCTGTACAGCGTATACTTCAGGTGTCCTTCAGTCGTCGTGCCGGGATAGTCAAACCTGATAAATGACGTTTCAACATCAAGTTCGCCGTACATTGAGCGCACGAGGCCTCGCAAATCACCGATCTTGATATCACCGTCAAGGTCACGGATGATGTCATAGAACGGGTCGAATCTGAAACTTGGTAGCCCGCCAGCAACCTCATTGACCGCTTCATAAAGTGTTTCATATGCGCTAACAATTATTTTGGCCGGAACAACACCATTGTGCTCGCGCGCATATTCCTCAAGGCTAAAAAGAAACTTTTTCAAGTGCCGCGGCTCTTTTCGACTCGCTGTATACCCTGATGTCCAATACCGATTCTTGCTGACAACAAGACTGTCATCAAATCCCTTGTTCAACAAATTGTTTGGCAATACCTTTGCTACGAGCGAACCAATTGGTTGCGTTGCATGTTTCCGGATCTCATCAAAGTACTCAACGGACTCGCGCAGTCCGGTGACATCAAGCCTGCGCGCCAGTGCGTGCCCGATTGATGTACCGATGTTTGTAGCAGCATTGTACACCCTGACAGGGGCACCATGGCGAGCAATAGCTGTAGTCAGCGCCATACCAACTGCGGCCCTGGTGGCATCTTCTTCGTTCATGCCAAGAACGAACCGGCCAGTAACGTACGTGGCGGCAAATGCTGTTATTTCTGGAATTCCTCGCGAGACCCCGCGCGCACTGAGTGGCATGGCAACACCAAGAGCTGTATTGAACATTGCAACCTGCTTATAAATGCTCTGCGCTTCTTCGGACATCGGGTTGACGCCGGAAAGCGCCAGCACGAACGCAGTTGCCGGGATATCTTCAGCGATGTTAATACCTATGCGCGTACCGATGGCAGTTCCAATAGTAAGAAGCTGATTTTTGGCAACATTGTTTGTTAGCGACGAGACAATACTTTTCGTGATTGCATCTTCGAGATGATTTGTATACGGCGAAAGCACAATCATGTCGGTTGCGAGATCGCCAAGCGCCATAATGCGCTCCTGCATCGTCGTTGCGTTCTGCAACCGTGGAACTGTGTCAGCTGCAGCCTTGTACCCGATACCGGCAGCAAAAATCATGGCACCGGGGGCACCACCAACTGCAGAGCCGACGATACTCGCTGCAATAACTGGCGAATATGCAACAACCTGCGCTGCTGGAGTTGCAATCTCGGATGGCATTCCGTGATCGACAAGCGTGCTCGAGATAGTCTCGACCATCCTGTCCATCGGTGTCCTGTATACCGTGAAAGCAAGCGGATTCTTCTCGCGGGCAAGAATAAATGCATCATCCTGGCCGATGCCGTATGCTTCCGAAAGGGCATCTGCAGCAAATGACTGCGATGGGAATGCCTGCCTCATGTCATTCGGAGTTAGATGTGGGAAGTGCGCCGAGAGAAACTCTAGCGGCATCTGCCTGGCAAGGTCGCCGTATTCCCTGCTTGCAAGCACTTCATAGATGCTTTTCCGTCCGACCTCGAACCGATCGAGCTCTTTTTCTTTCTTGCGATACTCACTGATAATTTTGTAGTACTCTTCTTGGAATTCTCCGGTGTGTTGGCCAAATTTGCGCGCCGCTTCTTCAAGTTTGGCATTTTTCTCTTCTTCAAGCAGCCGCAACTTTTCATCCCTGCGCTGCTCATCAAGAGAGCGCAGTTGATGATAGATATCTGGATTATTTACCAGTTCGCGAAGAATATTCCGTGCCGCACCATCCGTGTTGACCTGGTGTAATTTCCCCTCAAAAATGGCATCAAGTACCGGTGGCACAAGCGGGATATTCGACGTCAATTCCTGTAATTTGAGTTTATTGAGCAAAATGCGCTCATTGAGGCGCTCAAGCTCTTCTTCATTTGCTTCAAGCGCAACCTGAAGCTGTTCCTTCATCTGGTCATCATTGGCAAAACGACCATTAATCTCTTCGCGAAGCTGCTGGATTGCTGTCGCTGTGTACGCCGCGCGAGATTGCGCCTCTGACATCTCGTTCATGGCGGCAAGCGCCTGCGTCTTTTGCTCAGGATCAAGGCTATAGATTTTGAACGACGTTACTGGATCAAACCGTTCGTACTCAGTATTGCCAAACAGCTCCAGTGTTCTATTGAGCTTGCTGATAATGGATCCAAGGAAGTTTTGCCCAAGTTCTTCGATATTTGCTGTTGAGCCAATAAAATCCTCAACTGCCTGCCGAAATGCAACGCGCAGGACATCATCAGAATACAGGTCTGCCTGATCATCTGGAATACCAGCAATCCTGCGGATGCGCTCTGGATCGAAATCGTTGATGTAGTCACCCTTGATGTAATCGTAGATGTACGTACCGACCGCGCGAATCGGATCAGTTTTTGCCCATTCGCTAAAGCGTTCGTTATCGCCGAAAAGCGCATTGAGTGTATCCTGTACTGCTTGCCTCTCAAGATCTTCGCGATAAACAGGATAGAGATCAAGGGCACCCATGTCGGATGGGAGCCCGCTATCACCGGTGAGCCACCCGGGGAGCTTTACGCTTGTATCTGGTACACCATAAATGGCATCGAAATCTGCTGCTGCCGGCCAGATATCAATTTCCCATGGCGTTGAAACGGGAATCGGCGTCCCTGACTGCCCAACGCCGAACGGGTTGGCCGGCGCGATATATGGAACAGTCGATACCTGTGTTACTGGCTGCGACTCTGCTGCACCACGGCCATACGTCTCATCAAACTCCTGCTCTGATGGCCATGTGTCAATCTGAGTCGGAGTTGTTGCAGGAGCAGGCGTGCCGGTTGCTGTAATGCCAAAATCATTCGGCGGAGGATTGTACGCAGGAACAATTACCTGCGTTTGCTCTTTTGGCTTTGCACTACCAGTAAATGGGGTGTCATCAATTATGCGAACCATCGCAACCCCATTTTACTACGTGCGCACAAGTGATGTCTCGGATGCATTGGATGCAGCGCTATTGAGTTTCAGCCACTGGAACTCGGCATCAAGATCGCGGTTCGCCGCCCTGAACAGCTGGCGCAGAAGTTCCCACGAGCTCGGATTTTTCTGGAGTTCAAGCAATTTAGCATACGACAGCTGGTTTGGCGCCGGCAGGATAATATTCGTGCCGGGAACTTTTGATTGATTCTCTGAGAGCGTCTGGTACTCTGCCGCGGTAATCTCGCCTCGCAAGAACCGCATCGCAGGACTATTTGCAAACATTTCATCACTATAGCTTGGCGAACCAAGCGGTGGCGTTGCGCTACCGCCAGTACCAGTGCCTGCGCCAGTGCCAGAACCGGTGCCAGAGCCAGAACCGGTGCCGGTGCCGGTGCCAGAACCTGAACCGGTGCCAGAACCAGTACCCGTACCATAACCTGTACCAGAACCAGTGCCGGTGCCTGTACCGCTGCCCTCACCAGCGCCTGTTCCGGCGCCAGGATTGACTGTATTATTCCATCCGGTGTTATAGGCATTTTGCAAATCAGGCATTGCAGACAGAAGAGAAGTAACATTGGCGTACGGATCATCGATGAACTGCAAAATGGCATTGGCCTGCTGCGCCGTAAGCTCGCCACTGGCAAGTGCAGCATAAACAGCATCGCGAATTTGATCTTCTGTCGCATTTTGGCCAAGGCCAAGCATTGAGCCGATTTGGTTGTAAACACCAAGGATTGCGCCATCGATTGGCTCAAGTGGCTCAGGCTCAGGCTCAGGCATTGTCATACCAACAAACGCCTCATCTGGTGTCACCCACGCTGGCCCAACCGCTGGGAAACTATTAGTTTCTACTGCATAATCTGCAACAGCCTGTTGCAATTCTGGCGATATTGTTATCTTTTCGCCATTGGCACCAATAGCGTATACGCTAATACCATTCACATTATCATTGATAATTTCGTACCTGCTTCCATCAGGAAGTGTAACCTGTGACGTGCTTTGCGCTGGTGTCCAGTAATACCCGTGGTATATGGCCCAATTCTGTGATCCAACCGGCGCCTGACCTGGGCCAAGGTCCCGTGTTTCATCCCAGCGCTGCGTTTGTTGATCCCAATGAAGAATCGCGCCGCCGATATTGCGCGCAGTCGCTTCTCCTGGCTTCGGCGCAACACCATTGACACGATGCTGCCAGTACTCTTCAGCTTCTGCCAGAAGCTGCGGATCCTTTATTGGCTCACCGAATCTATCGGTAAAGATTGGTCTCCCGTTTGGACCAATCATGACATACACACCATCGAGTCTGGAAGAGCCAAGAGTCATTAGATCTTGATCTGCAGTACCGCGAAGTGGCTGCGGTGATTGTGTTATGCCGCTACCATACACAATGATTGCATTGGCTCTCGGATCGCCACGCTGCAAATCTTGCGCGGTTGGTGTCTCGGCTGATAGTGGCGCCGCAGTGCCGGGCGGCATGTCAATAAAGTATTTCCCGCCATCACTCAACTTATCGCCAGGCTTCATCTCAATGAACTGGCCATTGCTGTTGATCATAAAAACGCGCGCGCCGACCGCAATAAGATCGCCAGCATCCTTGTATTCGGTACCGTTGCCGGCAGTAACATAGTTGGGGCCTTCATGAAGCCCTCGCGTGCCATCCATCTGTGTCCAGCTGGCGCTGTTCCACCACTTATACTTGTGCTCCTCTTTTATTGGTGTTCCGGTGCCAATAATTACATTCGTGCCAGGCACACGATATGGCTTATTTGCTCCTTCGTATGGCTTTCCATCCGGGTACACCGGTTTGCCATTCAGTGAGAAACCAGTGATCGATGTCCGATCGAACACCACACCAATCGGGAGCCCATTGGTGTCGTCAATGCCGTCATTGTTTTTGTCATTCTCCTGCTTGCCAATAATTGCATCATCCGGGATTGGCGATCCATCAGCCAGTGTCCCGGAGCCCGGAGCTGCATTCGCCTGCGTGCCACCTGCTGGCTGCTGTGTTCCGCCGGTAGGTTGCTTGGTTCCGCCGGTAGGTTGCTGCGTGCCACCGGTAGGTTGCTTGGTTCCGCCGGATGGTTGCTGGGTGCCACCGGTTTGACCGGCATACGGCACGCCATTTGGGTACACCGGCATGCCATTATAGGAGAACCCTGTCGGCGAGTCTGGATCATGCCTGGCTCCTACGGCGATGCCGGTTACGTCATCGATACCGTCGCTGTTATAGTCGCGATCCTTGCGACCTTCGAGTGCTGTCGTGGTCTGGGCTCCGCCAGTAGTTGTCTGCGTGCCACCAGCGGTACCACCGGTTTGACCGGCATACGGCGCGCCGTTCAGATACACCGGTACGCCATTGTATGAGTAGCCTGTCGGCGAGTTGGGATCCTGCTTTACGCCAACAGCAATCCCTGTTACATCATCAATGCCATCGTTGTTTTTATCACGATCCTTGCGGCCTTCAAGTGCTGTCGCAGTCTGTGTTCCACCGGCAGGCTGCTTGGTGCCACCGGCAGGCTGCTGTGTTCCACCGGATG
>FWWM01011599.1_pt1 | contig 15026 bp, 12 predicted proteins | sample 2228351 | NCBI WGS metagenome assembly FWWM01 (sample SAMEA103939774, study PRJEB20133) | metagenome | reverse complement strand
GAGCGACGCTCGCAGCACACACTCGCCCTAGCCACAGGATGGATGTGCTTTCTGGCGGCCCTGTTGGCCAAGACAGCGGTATTGCCATGGCCTGTCGTGGTTTCCCTTCTCTTCTGGCACGAGTATGCGCCGTGGCCCCGCCACCGGACGCTTTTCGTTTTGGGGCTTTTTGCGCTGGCAGCCGTCGTCGGGGTGGGCGATATCATTTACACATCCCACGGACAGAAAGCGGTTCCGACCTTTGCGCCTGTTGAGCGATTGACCATAGCTGGCGGGGCCATGTTCCACTACTTGCTCAAGTGGCTGGTCCCCGTAAGACTTTGCGCCATATACCCCCGCTGGTCAATTGAGGGGGTCGCCCTCTACGGTGGACTGGCGAGCATCACTACCGCCACACTCGTGATGTTGGCTTTTGTTGGGCGAGCATGGAAAATTGGAAGGGCGAGCTGGCTATGCGTCTGGGTCGTGGGAACAATGGCGATGCTTTCGCCCACTCTCGGATTCGTGAGTTTCAGCTATCAACGGCAGGCTCTAGTGGCTGATCGTTTCGCTTATCATGCCTCCGCTGTATTCTTTCCGGGACTCGCTGCTCTCCTCCTGTCGGGCGCCGAGTACTTCTTTGCTCAACAACGCGTCCGTCAAGCCCTCGCGGCTCTTGTGGTCTGCGTACTGACCGCTCTCACCTACACGAGGTCCTACGTCTGGAGCAGCGCTGAAAGACTAGCCCAGGACACCGTCTTTAAGAATCCCCGAGCATGGACCGCGCGCTACTGGCTTGCTGATGCTCTTGCCCGACGTGGTGATTTCCAGGGAGCCACAGATCATTTCGCGCAGGTTTTCTGGGGAAGCATTGAGGATTTTTCTGCAGCGGATCTGGCAATCATCGGCAAGGGAGCGGACACCGAACCCATCAAGAGTCCCAAGGAAGCGTTCAATCGTGGTCTCTTGTTGGCACACAATGGAGACCTAGCTAAAGCTGTCAATTTTTTCGAAACTGCTGCACAGGATCCCTCGTTGCGAGCTCAATCTCGCTTGGCCATTGCCGCGATCGAGTGGAGACTTGGTAAGAGAGAAAAGGCCGTGGAACGTGTTACAGCAATTTACAGAGCAAACTAGCTGTGAACAAATCAGATCATCAATTAACTAACTTATTTGTGACAGTACGCAGCTCAGCTTTTCTGCGAGCTTTTGGAGGAGGGCTGATACTCTTTGCTCTCGTTTTTGTGACCTATTGGCCTTCGCTTCGCGGGACGTTTTTCTGGGATGACCACAGTCTGCTCGCAGACGGGGTTCTCGAGCGCCCCCTCAAAGACTTTTGGCGCTATCCTCCCGTCCTGACTCTGGAAGAGCACTTTTGGCCTGTGACGTATTCGGCTTTCTGGTTTCTTCGCAAAGTCGCTGGGTATGATCCATTTTCGTTTCGTTTTGCCAATATCCTGCTGCATGCGGCGAACAGCGTCTTGCTCTGGCAACTGTTGGCCATGCTACGCTTGCGCGGAGCCTGGCTGGCAGCCGCTCTGTTTGCCGTTCATCCTGTCCACGTCGAAAGCGTCGCTTGGATTATTGAACTGAAGGACGTCCTTTGCGCCTTCTTCTTCCTCAGTGCATTCTCGTGTTATGTGAAGATCGATCAGGCGGCCCCGCTACAAAAGCGCTGGCCGTGGATCGGAGCCATCGTTCTTTTTTACGTATTCGCGTCGTGGAGTAAAAGTATAGGCATCGTCCTCCCAGCCATCATGCTTATCGTCGAATGGTGGCGCGGCAACCACAGAAGCTTGGCGGGGCTCGCTCTGGTGGGCGGCTTGGGCCTCATCGGCTTGATTCTGCTTTGGGCTGATTACCGCGTGTTTTCTGCATCGGCACATACCGTTGTGAACCTGTCGTGGGCCGAACGCTTGGAACTCCTCGGACGAGCATTCTGGTGGTATGCGGCCAAGCTGGTGTGGCCAACGCCCCTCCTCGCCATCTACCCCAAATGGTCACTTGGTGGCTCAGCGCTAGCTTGGTTGCCAACTCTTCTCCTGGCCGCATTACTGGTGGGTGCTCTTGTTGCGTCATATCGGCAAGGAACTCCTCGCGCCATCGCAGCAGCGGTGCTGGCCTACTTTTTTCTCCACCTTCCGACCCTGGGAATCGTGCCCCACAGTTTCATGGCCCATTCCTTTGTGGCGGACCGCTACCAATATCTCCCCAGCGCAGTATTTTCCACTTTGGTTGGAGCAGGATTGGCCTGGCTAAGGGGAAAAACTTCGCAAAGCCCAAGGTGGCGCGCCGTCACGGCTGGCGGAGTCGGGATCATTCTCACCCTCTATGCCAGCGCCACTCTTGTCCACGCATCTCTTTACGGCAATCCTGAGAAGCTCTTGCGACACACCTTGACGCACAATCCCGCCGCATCGACGGCGCATGTCATGCTTGGCGCTATATTGGCCCAACGTGGACAAATGCCCGAAGCGGCTCATCATTTTCGCTGGGCAGTGAGGCTGACCCCCGACGATCTTACCGCTAGAGCCAACCTCGCCTTGACAAGCTGGTACTCAGGAGATCTTGGCACAGTTCTGGAGGAGACCTCGCATGTGCTCACGCAACGCCCCGATCATGCGCCTTGTTGGGGATTGAGAGCAGCAGCGCTGGCGGCGACCGGCGAAACCACCCAAGCGCTTGAGGCTGCATGGCAAGCTTTGTATCTTTCTCCGGAGGACAAGTTAGCACAAAAAGTCCTGGAGGGAAAAATCACGTCTGCGCCACAGCAAACGCTTCGCCCCTAATGGCGAAAAAGCAACATGCGCAATGTCTCGTAGATCGTGCGCGCAAGGGGGAGCTTACTGCGTCCGCGCTTGCGATCGTAGCGCAGGACAAAGGGAACCTCGGTCATGCGTTTTGTGAGGGTGCTGAGGTGGACGAGGAGTTCATCCGTGCAGGCAAATCCTTCGCGGGTAATGATGCGTTCGCCGTATTTGCGCAGTGCTGCCTCGAGAATTGCGGCGCGATAGGCACGATAGCCGCAGGTGTAGTCGCTGACGTCGGGAAGGCGCAAAAATATCCTAAAAAGCATGCGAGCGCCGCGGCTCATAAGGCGTCGCTTCCACGGCACCCCCACCTCCTGGCTCCCCTCGCGAAAACGTGACGCGATGACCACGTCGTAAGGACCCTCCCATAACTTGGTGACCATATCGGGAATATAGGCGGGGTCATGTGTATTGTCCGCATCCATAAAAACAATGGCGTCATCGGGCGATTGAGTCCGAGCAAGCGCTTCATGAATGAGGGTTCGAATCGCCGCGCCCAACCCCCGATTGCGTTCATGCTGGATACACTCCAGGGGAAACCGCTTAGCAAGCTGGGCGGCGACTTCCGCTGTGGCATCCGTCGACCCGTCATCAACAACGACCACCCTGTAGCGGAGACCGTGCGCCTGAAACATGGCGTCAGCCGAACTCACCAAGGGCGTGAGATTTTCGGCTTCGTTATAGGCTGGGAGCGCAAGGATAACGAGAGGCTTCACAATGTTCGGGCTCCGGCTGTTCGCTTCCTAAATGTTCTGACACCAAGATGGAGCAGCATTACTCTTCAAAGACAGCGCGGATGATTTCGTCCCGATGGGCCTTAACGACCTCCTCAGCCGCACAGAGCACACGGTACCAATCCATCTCGGAAATGTAAAGCTGCGGAGTGGGATCGAGAGTCTTCGCGTACTGGCTTTCCCACAACGGCAGCTGGACGACGCGAATCCTTGGAGTGGCGTTGTACATCAAGAACGAGAGTGTTTGCGAGCGAGCTCCTTGGATTTGAAAAGCCTGGGACGAATACTTGGCAGAAGCAATGTAGCCATTGGGATCGCGGGCTTCTGTTGGCACCATCGGAGCACTTGCATCGAGCACGATCACGACCAAACGCGAATTGCTGTCCGCTGCCTTAGAAAGGAAAAGCTGCACGATGCTGTCGACACCTGTATTGTCCGAGATTCCACCATCGGCGATGTGAACGTAGCCACCAGTCGCGTAATCGCGCAAGGTAAGCGGCCCCGGCATAATGGGATAGGCGGAGGAAGCGGCCACAGCGCTGGCGATGCGGAAATTGAGAATATCGGAGTTGATGCCGTCAAAGCCAAGCGCGCGGTAGGAGGGCGCTGTAAAGGCGGTGGCAAGCACCCCCAGGAAAGGATCGCTCGAGGAAGCCGGCGGTTTGACGGTAAAGTGGCGGCCGACCTCGAGAGTCGTGAAGACAAAACGTTCTCCCGTGTCGAGCACTGTGCCATTGATGAGAATGACGGGGCTTTCGCCAGTAGCTTCACGTTGCGACAGATCGCCAAAAGTTTGCCCCAGAAACATGTGCTGGTCCAAGGTGTTGGCCAGCGTTTGAGCGAAGCGGTAACGCGTGTAGTATTTGAGAGCCGCTTCCCAGGGGTGACTCAAATAGTGAACCCAGCCTCGCATCCAGAAATCGACGGTCATGTGCGATTTGAACTGGCGAAAGAAGGCTTCTTTTTCGGTAGCACTCCGGAAACGCCGAGGCTTGTAGAGACCGTAGTACGCAGCCGCCATGCTGCCGGCAGAGACCCCTGAAATCACTTGAGCCCGCTCGAGCACGGAACGTCCCTCCGGGCGCGGCAAATAGGCCAACTGTTCGAGTGCGCCTGCAGCGAAGACAGCCGAACGCGTCCCACCGCCGCTTATGGCAATCGCCACGTTGACAGGTTTGTTCATGACCGCTGGCTGGGGTGGCTTTTTGTAGCCCGGAGCATTATCGAAGACAAAGAACGGCACCGTCGTGAAGTGCCAGCGGAACTGATCGAGTTTATCCCCCAACATCACGCACCCCGCCAGCATGGCGCTAGCCACGCTGAGGACCAGAACTTTTACCCACAGTTTTTGAGAAGCCACTCTTTGCTTTTCCTTCGCCTCAAGATTCGCACGCTACGATTCACCTACGAGCTGCTCTAAAACGCAGCTTACTAGCAACAGTAAAAATGGGCCGACACCTTTGAGAGGACAAAAACGCTTGCAACCGGGGCGCGAATTCAAATCGCTCGGACTTGGTAGCGATTGCGGCAGACGCGTCAGAGCATTGAGAGATTCTGAGGAGCGAGAAAAGAGCGGTGGCAAAGGAAAGCAGCGAAAAACAGTTTGTCCAAGAAATCACCCCAAAGTCGGTGGACTTTTCCCAATGGTACGTTGATGTCGTCCGTAAGGCTGAGCTCGCGGACTACACCACGATCAAGGGCTGCATGGTCATCAAGCCTTACGGTTATGCCTTGTGGGAGAATATTCGCGATGCCCTCGACCGCCGCATCAAGGCGACAGGGCACCAGAATGCCTATTTCCCGCTGTTTGTTCCGGAGTCGCTCTTGAAAAAAGAGGCGGCCCATGTGGAAGGGTTTGCCCCAGAAGTGGCATGGGTCACCCATGGTGGTAACGAAGAGCTTGAAGAGCGTCTTGCCATTCGCCCCACTTCCGAGGCCATTATCTGCTCGATTTACGCGAAATGGGTGCAGAGCTACCGCGATCTCCCCATCCTCATCAATCAGTGGGCCAACGTTGTACGGTGGGAGAAGGTCACGCGCCTCTTCCTGCGAACGACAGAGTTCCTCTGGCAAGAAGGACACACTTGCCACCGCACGATGGAGGAAGCCCAGGAAGAGACGCTGCGCATGCTGCGGGTCTACCAGGAGTTTGCTGAAACGGAATTGGCGATTCCTGTCATCCCGGGCCAGAAAACCGAGAATGAGAAGTTTCCTGGCGCGTTGACGACCTACACCATTGAAGCGATGATGGGCGACGGGAAGGCACTCCAGGCAGGCACTTCCCATAACCTGGGCCAACATTTCTCGAAAATGTTCGACATCATGTTCGAGGACGAGGACCAGGTGCGAAAATATGTGTGGCAGACGTCGTGGGGAGTGAGCACGCGCTTGGTAGGTGGGGTGGTGATGACGCACGGCGATGAGCACGGTCTCATCTTGCCGCCGCACATTGCACCGATCCAGGTTATCGTCATCCCAATTTTCCAGGCAGCGACAAAGGACTCGGTTGTGGCAAAAGCCAAGGAGATCACCGAGCGCCTCCAGCGGATTTGCCGCTGCCAGCTCGATGCTCGCGACCAGTATACGCCCGGTTGGAAATTCAACGAGTACGAGCTCAAGGGAGTGCCCGTGCGCCTGGAAGTCGGGCCCAAGGACATCGCCAAAGAACAGTGCGTGCTGGTGCGGCGCGATAATCGCGAAAAAATCTTTTGCCCACTCAGCGAGCTGGAAAACCGGATTCCGCAGTTGCTTGATCAATTACAAAAAGACCTCCTCGAACGCGCCCGAGCGTTCCGCGACGAAAACACACGCACAGTCTCGTCTTATGCCGAATTCCAACAGGTGATGGAAGAAAAGCGCGGTTTCATCTTCGCTCCTTGGTGCGGCAACGGCGAATGCGAGCTCAAGGTGAAGGAAGAGACCAAAGCGACGATACGGTGCCTCCCGCTCGACAGTAACAACAATGTCATCGAGGCGCAAGAGGGCACGTGCATTCGGTGCGGGAGCCCCGCGCGCTACAACGTCTACTTCGCGCGTTCCTACTGAGCGGGATCGATGGGTTCAGAGAAACGGAATGTTCGGCGTCCGTGGCGGATTCTTCAGCTGGCTTCCACCTCGGACATGGGGGGAACTGAGCGAATGATCCTTTTTCTTGTCGAGCACATCGACAAAGAACGCTTCTCGCCAACCGTGGCTTGTCTCCAGGGCCGAGGGGAGCTACTCCGGCGGGCCGAGGTCCTCGGCGTTCCCGGAGAGCATTTTGGCACAACGAAGGGACTTTCCCTGCGGGGAATCGCTAGACTCTTTCGCTTTTTGAAGCGAGAGCAGTTCGATCTCGTCCAGACTTACGGACTGCGCGCCGACACGGTGGGGCGAGTGCTCGCTAAACTCTCCGGCGTGCCCGTCATTGTGTCCAGCATCCGCTCCATTGATCCGTGGCGGCGCTGGTGGCACGTCTGGCTCGACCGACTCACGGCCCCCCTTGTTGACAAGTTCATTTCCAACAGCGAAGCAGGGCGTCAAGCCACAATTGAGCGCGAGAAGTTTGCCCCAGAGCGCATCGAAGTTGTCTACAGTGGCATTCCGCCGCGTGAGATCCCTATTGAGCACCGCGCTGAGATCCGGCGCTCGCTCGGCGTTGCCGACAAGGCGTGGCCCGTCATTGGCATTCTGGCGAATCTGCGTGAGATGAAGGGCCATCGCGACGTGATCGAGGCATTACCTCTAATCCTGCGTGACTGGCCCGACACAGTGTTTCTTTTCGCCGGTCGAGACGACAGTGACGGCGCCATCGCCCGGCTGGCTGAAGAGCGAGGCGTGGCTCATGCCATTCGTTTCCTTGGCTACGTTGAGGAGACCCCCCTACTGCTTGCTGCCATGGATATTTTCATGTTACCGAGCCAGTGGGAGGGGCTGCCGGCTTCAGTCGTTGAAGCTATGCACGCCGGACTTCCTATCATCACAACCTCTGTGGGTGGCATCCCAGAACTCGTGCGGCATGAAAAGGAAGCGCTTCTCGTCGAGCCAGGCAATCCCACAGCTCTGGCCGCAGCGGTGACGCGGCTCGCAGCGGATCCTGGACTGGCCAAGCGTCTCGGCGAAGCAGCAAAGCGGCGTGCGCAGGAGTGCTTCTCGATCGAAACAATGGTGCGGCGCACGGCGGAAATCTACGAAGCCTTGCTCGCAAAAAAACTGCTCTAGCTACAGTTTTTCTAGCCTTCGCACCTTACTTGACCATTATCTCCGCTGTACACTCAACACGAACACATTTGTACAAAAGAGGGGTGATTGATCATGTTAGCAGAATTTTCAATCGCGCCGATAGGGGCTGGCGAGCACCTCTCCGAACCCGTGGCAGAAATGCTGAAAATTGTGGATGCGAGTGGCCTTCCCTACGAACTCCATGCCATGGGGACCATCATCGAGGGGGAATGGACTGAGGTCATGAGAGTGATTGAGCAGTGTTATCGACTGATGATTGAGCGCTATCCCCGAGTGAGTGTGACGATCAAGATCGACGATGCCCGAGGCCGGACAGGGCGCCTGCGGGGAAAGGTTGAGAGCGTCGAGCGTCTTCTGGGCAAAAGCTTGCGCCGACCTACTTGATGTGGCTCCCAACAAAAAGTAGCGCATGGGAGGGGGGAGCGAGCGAAAGCATGATGATTTACTTTGACAAAAAGAAGAACCACCCCCAAGCATTCACCGCTAGCGCAAAATTGTCGGGAAAAGGTGGTCGCGACCGATGACCAAACTCGAAGTTGCGAAATTGCTTCACGAGAAGACCGGCCTTGCCCAAAAAGAGGCAATTGAGGCTGTGGAGATTTTCTTGGAAGCGATTAAACGTGCGTTGAAGGCGGGCGACAAGGTCACGCTCGTAGATTTTGGGACATTCTACCTAAAATCGCGGCGAGCACGGCGAGCACGCAAGCCAGGAACGGGTGAGCAACTGGTTGTCCCACCGAAGTTTGTTGTGGCATTCAAACCAGGTAAAAAGTTCCGCGAGGTGGTAGCCAACACCCAACCCAAATCCTGAAGGAGGTCTACTTTCTCGTGCGCTCTTGGACCGTCGCGGACAAGAGGGCGGCGATGACACGTCGCAACCTGGGATGGAGGCGGGACGCCGAACCTGGAATGCCGATAAAGTAAAGCAAGGGGGGGCCGCCGAGCCGAACAAGCAGGCGCACATCGTAGAGCCGAGCCAGCTCTTCCTTTTCCACTGCTGGCATGAAGAAGCAGGCTCCTCGCGAGTGTGCGTAGGCTTTGAGAAGTGCGAGTTCCTCAAATTCCCCTGCGATGGGAACATTGATCGAAAGAGAAGCCAGCCACTCCTCAATGAGTGGCCTCAAGCGGGAATTGGCTGTGGGGAGGACGCACGGCACTTTTGCCAGAGCCTGGGGGAAATTCTTTTTTACTTCAGCGAACCGCTCTGCCGGCACGTAGAGTGCCAGCGGAGAACTCATGATGAAATGCCAGCGCAGAGCGTGGCTTTGCTCGGCGTGAATAGGCGACTCCACGAGCAGCAAGTCGAGCTCATCGTGAAGGACGCGCTCGACAAGTCGCTCAGTTGTACCGGTCTGTCCCACGATCTGGAGATCTCCAGCAAGCCCCGGAACCTTCTCCAAGATCCGCACCGCGACTAGACTTGGAAACCCTTCTGAAAGGCCAACTCTCAGCTTTGGATGCTGCTGTTGATGGGCACGGATAGCATCGACGAGCGCTTGAGCTTCTGCGAAGAGACGGTCTGCATACCCTTGAACAATCCGTCCCGCCTGTGTCAGGACGAGGCGCCTTCCGCTTCGCTGAAAGAGAGGTGTTCCTAAAGCTGCCTCGAGCTCAGCAAGGTGTGACGACAGTGTTGACTGGCGAAGTTTCAGGATCCGACTGGCAGCAGCGATTGTCCCCTCTCGCGCTATGATCCAAAAACAAAAAAGGTGGTGGAAATTGAGGCTTTTGATATCCATCGACTCTTTTGAATGATAGTATAGAATAATTCGATAAAATCTATTCTACACGCTTACGTATATCCACACCAAAGAGTGGAAAGGGCCAAATCATGACGAAGTCAGAAAACCGTGAAAAACGAGATGAGGGTGCAGCCGTCGCCTGCCCGAGCAGCATCCTAATGAATCTTGAGCTCCCCCATGAGATTCGCACCATCCTAGAATCAGCACCGCAGGTTGTTTGTGCCAGCTCCGCAGATGAGCTCATGGAGCTTGCCGTTCCCGAAACATCGTGTGATGGCTGGTACGAAGTGGCTTACGAGGTCGAGGGAAAAGGGCGCGTTGTGGAAGCCAAGGTCTGCCGCGTGCGCAACGGTATTGCGGTAAACTATCTCGAGCCTTACATGCGTCGGCGCGATCCCGACTGTATGTTTATTGGCGATGATGGCCCTACCGATCAGCCACGCTATGAGGAACGCTTCGGGGAAAAATTCGAGACACTGCGGCAAGAGACATTTCGCTGGCTGTCGCAGCAACCGTTGGCGGTCTTCGCCTTCCGTTCCGGGACCAAACCGAAGAGTTTTGATGCCGTAGCAATATGCCCAGCAAACGCTGGTTTTTTCGCGCTCTCTCTCGCCTTGATTCAGGGCATTGTGCCTCTCAACGAGCTTCCTGAGGACTTTCGACCAACCGCGTTTATCCTCGTGGCTCCTCCTTTTCGTCATACGCGTTTTGGTGGCCGTCAGGTCGTCGTGCATAATCGCCTGCCAGAGCGGCACGAACTCTTCAGTTTCAACCTCTACCCCGGCCCAAGTGCCAAGAAGGGCGTCTACGGCATGCTGCTGAGCCGAGGCGAAAGTGAAGGCTGGGTGACGGCGCATTGCTCGACAGTGCGTGTGGTGACGCCGTACGATAACCATGTCGTGTTCATGCATGAGGGAGCCAGCGGCGGTGGAAAGTCGGAGATGCTTCAATACCCGCACCGTGAAAGTGACGGCCGCTTGTTGCTGGGAACGAATCTTGTGACAGGCGAGCGCCGCTACCTGACACTCCCCCGCGGGTGCGAGCTGCAACCCGTGACGGACGATATGGCGCTTTGCCACCGGACGCTCGCTCGTGATGCGAGGAAGCTCCGCCTGCGTGACGCGGAACAAGCGTGGTTTGTGAGGATCAATCACATCCAGCGCTATGGCACCGATCCCACGCTCGAAGCGCTGACGATCCACCCGCAGGCACCGTTAGTCTTCCTGAGCATCGACGCCGTGCCAAACGCGACCGCGCTGATTTGGGAGCACGTGGAAGACGAGCCCGGCAAACCCTGCCCCAACCCACGTGTGATTTTGCCTCGGCACATCGTTCCGGGCATTGTGAATGAGGATGTCACCGTCGACGTGCGAAGCTTCGGCGTGCGGACGCCTCCGTGCACAGCTGACAAGCCGACCTACGGGATTATCGGCCTCTTTCACATTCTTCCCCCTGCGTTGGCGTGGTTGTGGCGACTGGCTTCGCCGCGCGGCCACGCGAATCCAAGTATCGTGGGAGGGGGCCAGCTTGAAAGCGAGGGCGTTGGAAGTTTCTGGCCGTTCGCCCCTGGCAACCGCGTCGAGCTGGCGAATCTTCTTCTGCGGCAAATCATGACCACTCCGGACACACTCTTTGTTCTGATTCCGAATCAGCACGTTGGGGCATGGAGCGTTGGTTTTATGCCGCAGTGGCTGTGCCGAGAGTACCTTGCACGTCGCGGTTACGCCCCCTTCCGCCCTGACCAAATTTCTCCTTCGCGCTGCTCGCTGCTTGGCTATAGCTTGCGCAACATCCACATCGAAGGCACAGCGATCAGCTCGTGGTTCTTGCGGGTGGAGTCGCAGCCTGAAGTTGGTACGACAGGGTACGACGCGGGAGCACGAATTTTGGAAGAATTCTTCCGGAAAGAGATTCGCCAGTACCGCACTCCCCAGCTAGATCAACTCGGACACGAGATTATCGAGTGCTGCCTTGATGGGGGCACGGTCGAGGATTACGCACGGTTTACAGGACGGATATGATAACGGCAAGTCGGGCGGTTGGCGGCTGGCTTACGCTGGCAGGCGCTGTAGCTGTGCAGTTAGCCATGGGGTCTTTATATGCTTGGAGTGCTCTTGGGGCGGAGCTTCAAGGGCGCTACGGCATGAGCGCCTCGCAAGCGTCAAGCATCTTAGGAGTCGCCATTGCAACTTTTACGTTAGTAATGATTCCGGCGGGACGTGGCGTTGCCCGTTTGGGGCCTCGTCCGATGGCGGTGGGTGGCGCCCTTCTCTTTACGGCAGGCTATCTTATAAGCTCTTTTGCGCAAGGGGCTTTCCCGCTTCTTGTCGCAGGCGCTGGCCTTCTTGTGGGCACGGGTATCGGACTGGCTTATACAGCGCCCATCACAGCCTGTCTGGCATGGTTCCCTCAACGTAAGGGGCTTGTGACCGGCGTGGCCGTAGCCGGGTTTGGCGGCGGGGCTCTTCTTCTGTCGTCGGGCATCGAATTTCTGCTCGAACGGGACTGGGACCCTCATGAGATTCTCAGGGCTATAGCCATTTGTAACGGAACGCTCGCTCTTCTTGGAGCCTCCTTCCTGGTGATGCCCAAAAAGTCCGAACGGGACACGGGGGATGATCATGACGCTGTCAACCTCAGCTTGCAAACGCTTTCCCGCACACCGCTTTTCTGGGCCCTGGTAGCTGGGATGATGGCCGCAACGTTTGGCGGGCTGCTGGCGATCGGCAATCTCAAGGCAATTGGAATCTCCTTTGGTGTACCGGCTGCGGCAGCGGGCAGCGCTGTGGGGCTGTTTGCTGTCGGCAACGCGCTGGGGCGCCTCGTGTGGGGAAGTCTTTACGACAGAATTGGAAAATGGACACTCCCTCTCGCTCTCGTCATAGAAGCGGCTTTGCTGGCCCTCCTCATTTTCGCCCGGACTCCCTATCTCTTTATTCTCACTGCTGCCGCCTTAGGTTTTCTTTTTGGCTCGGCATTTGTGCTCTATGCTGCCGAAATTGCCACAGAGTGGGGCTCCCGTGCCGTTGCGGTTGTCTATCCATGGGTCTTTCTGGCTTACGGTTTCTCAGGTTTTGCCGGACCGTGGTTGGGCGGATTGATCTTTGACCTCACCCGTTCCTACGTTCCCGCTTGCGTGGTGGCCTCACTCGTGTCACTCGCGGGATGCGCTATTTTGCTCGCGTTGCGAGCGGAGATGCGTCGCGAGCTCTTCAGTTGTGCCGGTGCTCGGCTTCCTGAAACTGAGTAATTCCTGCCCATCGGGCAACAAAGGGTCGCCTTCAGGAGTGGGGTCTGAAGCGAGTTCTCACGGCCATTGAGACTAAAGCGAACTCCTCGGCCGAAGCGACTTCGATGTCCACGATGCCCTCTAACACCAAACTGGTGGGTGCGCTTCGCGCGATGGCGCAGGGGAGCACTACGTGCTCCACCATTCAGTGAGTCTCCCTTCAGTGCCGACTGCACCGCTGAAAGACCCTGAAGCAACACTCCCCTACTTACCAAAGAACTGCCGGACAGCCGTGATCACGTACTCCACATCTTCTGAGGGCAGTTGCGGATAGAGCGGAAGCGAAAGTGTCGTCGCAGCCACCTTCTCCGCCACGGGAAACTGACCACGCTGATAACCAAGGTGGGCGTAGGCCGGCTGAAGATGGAGCGGCAGCGGGTAATGAATGCCCGTTTCGATTCCCCGCTCTGCGAGAAAGGCACGGAGCTCGTCTCGTTTTTCTAGCCCGATGGCAAAAAGATGACGAGCATGCACCCCTTCGCATGTCATCTTCTGAAAGCTCACAGGAAGGTCTTTCAAACGCTCCTCATACTGCTGGCAGATCTCATTGCGCCGCGCCACCGACGCTTGAAGCCGCCGGAGGCGTACGCAGAGGACGGCTGCCTGGAGAGTGTCGAGGCGGTAGTTGAAACCTTCAAAGAGATGGACGTACTTATCATGCCGGCCGTGATTGACTGCCCGCCGCATCCATGTGGCCAGCGATTCGTCGTCGGTGATCACGGCTCCTGCATCGCCGAGAGCCCCGAGATTCTTTGCGGGAAAGAAACTAAAGCATCCAATGCGCCCGAAGGTCCCGGCATGCTTGCAAGCCGAGTTGTCGGGCGCTTGCACCCATGCTCCATGGGCTTGAGCGCAGTCCTCGATCAGCTTCAGCCCGTGACGCTCGCAGAGCGCCCGCATCTCAAGCACCCCGCTAGGATTGCCGTGAAGGTGGACGAAGATGACTGCACGCGTGCGGGGCGTGAGAGCGGTTTCCACGGCGGCCGGATCGAGATTCAGCGTCTGCGCATCGATGTCGGCGAAAACGACGCGCGCGCTGGCATGCGTCACAGCCTCTGCCGTCGCGATGAAAGTCATGGGTGAGGTAATGACCTCATCGCCGGGTCCAACACCGCACGCTGCAAGCGCGAGATGAAGCGCTGAGGTGCCGGACGAACAGCCCACTGCATACGAGGCGCCGGTGAAGGCGGCAAATGCATGCTCGAATTCCTTCACCGCGCGGCCCTGAATGAAGTCGCCCTTTTCCAACACACGTGCCAGAGCAGCGAGTGTCTGGGAAGGGGCCTCAGCATAGGTGGCGAGGATATCGTTGAAACGAACTTTTCTAGGTGCGTCTGGCATGGCGAAAGCTTGAAGAAGAAGAACGCTCTCATGGCAATCGTAAATGTTGTCTAGAAGGCGCCATCCGGAGAGAATTTTGCTTGTCTTTTCGATAAAGTGTCGGGGAGCTTGAATGTGCTATGTTGATGAAACGAGTTTTCAAAGCATTGCTTGTCACGACGACGGCAGTGGCTCTTTTCACCGGGTTCTCGACAGCTCAACCGTCGGGGTGGTTAGAGGATTATCACCGTCTTGAGCACATTGGCGGCGTGCCGCTGGAGCAGGTTTGGGTAGCGCCAGAATTTGACGTGCGCAATTATCACACTCTTTACATTGCGCCGGTGCAAGTCGATCAACGAGCTTTGGGCCACCGTGGCGACAGCACGAGGGAGATGGCCCAGCGGCTGGTGACGGCGTTTCGCAAAGCCCTCAACCGCTCGCTTCAGGATGCCGAGATTTTCCGCATTGTTTCCACAGACCCCTACTTCGGAACGCAGAAGCATGGGACTCTTACGCTGCAGTTGCGGGTGACGCAGTTCAGCCCGGGAAACGCGCCCGTGCGCGCGTTTATTGGTTTTGGTGCCGGCGCTACCAAGATTCAGCTCGAGGGCAAGGTCATTGATAATGCCACCGGCGAAGTTCTCGCGGAATTCGCTGACTTGCGCATGCATCCTGGCGGTGCGCTTGTGTGGGGAGTCCGTACAGCGATGGATTCAGAGTATCTTCTGGGAGTGGACCTGAAGCAACTGGCCGACGGCATCACGAAGCTGTTTATTTTCCTCCGCGAAGAAGGGCCGTTAGGCAATCGGCTCTAGAACGCGGAAGAGAGCTCCTTTCTGCGAGCTGAGGCCGCTCAGCTCCGGTGGCAAAGAGAAATTGGTCCTCGCCCGAGGCGAGGACCTTTTCGTTTTCCCCCTCCATCATCGGCAAG
>FWWM01011597.1_pt1 | contig 15028 bp, 15 predicted proteins | sample 2228351 | NCBI WGS metagenome assembly FWWM01 (sample SAMEA103939774, study PRJEB20133) | metagenome | reverse complement strand
CACCTGCTGGATCGACCTGCGTGAAGAATGCGAGGGCCATATGATCGTATCCCAATTCCAGTGCCAGTTGGCCGAGAAGTTGTGGTTGCGCAGCCGGATCGGCTATAAGCGCAGTCGAAAGCGTTTCGGAGCTTGCCTGAGGTGGCAGGAGTGGACGCAAGAAGGGATCGGCAGGGACAACAGACGTTCGTAGATTCACCGGCGTTTCGTGGTTTGGATTGTGTAGAGCATTGAGTAGTGTTAGCCGTTCCCCTACCATTGCAGCCCAGTCTGCCGGTAATTGATCCGTCGCCACCGATTGATACACGGCAAAGGCTGCGTCAAATCGGCCTGACCGCAGATCATCGTCGGCCAGCAATAGATCACGGATGGCGCAACGATTGGGAAGACAGGTGGTTAATGTCTGCCAGGTGCGACGTGCTGTTGCAGGGTCACCCTCCAGCAAGGCTATCTGCCCCAGGTAGAGTACAGCAAGCTGATATTCTGCCGGCCGCAGACCGGTCTGAATAGCAGCAGCGAATGCCCGCCGGGCCAGATCGGTTTCACCGCGTACCGTGAGTACAATACCACGTCGCAGCTCTGCTTCACTCAACACATTTGCCAGGGCTGCATACTGATTAAGCGCGGCACGGTAGTGACCAGCAGCGAAGAGGATATCTCCCTGACGTAGCGCATCGTAGGGATCGGGGCGAAGTGTAAGCCATCCCGCAATGCCTGCGATCAGGATGCTAATTGACCAGGCAGTGAGTTGTCGCCAGTGGGAGGAGATCACGACTCATCATCTTCAGCAGGCGATTTCAGGCGGCGACGCTGATTTTCGCGGCGATTACGACACTTTGGGCAGCGTGTCGGCTCGTTGAGAAAGCCTTTATCAGCGTAGAATTCCTGTTCGCCGGCAGTGAAGATAAACGTTGCTCCACAACTACGGCAGATCAATTCCATATCACGATAAAAGATCATTGCCATAGACGCCTACCGCAACCGAATCGGTGTAGATTAATCATTGCTCTCTATTGTACCACGCTGACTTACGTTTTGTCGGTATACCACTACCTGTGCCGGCAGTCAGTTGGGTCGTCCGACAACAATCCGATTTTTGCCGGCGGCTTTCGCCTGCGAAAGCGCTGCGGCAGCAATGTGCAGCGCAATTCCAGCAGTATGGCCGTGTTGAGGGATGGATGCAATCCCAATTGAGATGGTAATCGGCAACGGCCAGAGCTGTGATCGCTCGATGACACGCTGGCGTAATCGTTCAGCCAATGCAGCCGCCCCACTCACACCGGTGTTGGGTAACACGGCCAGAAACTGGTCACCCGTCTGCCAGCGAGCGAGAAAATCACTCGGTCGTAATTGTTCACGGAGGACGGTAGCCAGATCGCGGATCATCTGATCGCCGGCAGCATAACTCATTTCGTTGTAGCGACGGAGGTCATCACCATTCATCAGCAACACACTACACGCCTGACTTTGTCTCTGCGCTGTTAGAATCAGCTCCTCAAGGCGTTGCCGGGCAGCAAAGCTATTTGGCAAACCGGTAACCGGGTCGAGATCGAATTGATGCTGATCATTGAGCGTAGCCCCTAACGCTGCGAGTTGAGCAATCAATCGGTTGAGCAGTGTCCCCGGATCGGCGGTATCGGGGATCAGAAATTGCAGAATCGTCGCCGGGTCACTGTCCGCGGGAACGTGATGGTAGCGAATAACCGGTATTGTGCTCAGATCGAGACGTTGTGCCTGCCGGTGCAAGAGTGTCTGTAACCGTTCAATCTGTGCAACCTGTGTGGCTGGAGCGCCTGGTGGAACTACGATCACAAATTGGGTATTCCCCGGTTGGTAGATTGTTCCCGCCAGCTCTTCGCGCAACAAGAGGGCCAGCCAGCGTAATGTTGCGGGTGTTGGCGGATGTGGTAGTTGAATGTCGATGAGGCCACATGGCGTGGTCGGTTGCGCCAGCCATTCGGCGAAAGCGAGTAGGTTAGCGGTACCGGTGTTGGGGTCACGGCGCAGAATAGTTGTTATGTCTGGCATAGGTTGCTCTCAGCTTTATTCAATAGTGCCAACCCGGCATGATGTTGGCCCGATTGTCGTTTGATGGTATGCTATCTCATTATACGAGTCATTTTGGTGAATTTGCAGCTATCGGTTGCACGAATCTGGAGATGTCAGGATCATGTCATAGATGATCTGGCATCTCGAACACGGGCATGGTACAGCCACCCGGAAAACTATCTTTCCTGCAAACACAAGAACTGCTGACATGCGCCAGGGAGATCGCCAGGGTTTTTCCAATCAGTGTAGAAGTTATCTCATTCATTACTGAATGATCGTGACGAATACACATAGCATCCCTGTGACCAGCAGGGTCAACGGCGTAACCCGCATCGGATCGTGAGCACGGCTGCTGCGGCAGCGTGGCTGCCGCACTCCAAATGCTGCGACACGCGGATGACATCGGACAAGGCAATTAATCCAGCGTGTGACTGCACCGGAGATGGTTGGCAGCCATCCTCATTGCCATCCTGGCAGACTGGAATCAGGATATACTTCGTTAGTGATTGGCAAGCGTTTATGCGCCTGTGTGATGGTCAGGTAACACGACCGCACAGCCTTTATGAAATAAGTTCTAGCACAGGTTACAGCCTGTGCTGCACGTATGGCTGCGCGTCCTGTCTCGCCCCGCGTTATCCAAAAGCGATATTTTTGTGACGAGTTTCCGGCACATAACAGCGTGCTTACCGATGCTCGACTATCCGCAATTGGCTAATCTGCCCAAGTGCCGAACGATCTCGCGGATCGATAGGGAGACGGGCACCGCGGTAGTTGAAGCGGTAGATGCGACCACTCACCGGGCCGATGACAATCAGCGCCGCATGACCGGTGTACTCGCAGAAGGTAGCGAAGCGCTGATTACCCGTGGTTTGCGAGGGACTGGTCGTTGTGCCGGTTGTGATCGGTGCCCATGCTCGATTCTTGCCGCAGCATGTCATCATAACCTCCCTGAGATGGTATCTCATAGACTATTGGTTTCGGTGCACTTACTCGCTCGATAACGATAGCGCCACCAGAAAATGCCAGCCAGTACAATCCTGCTTCAACCCAGGTTGGCGCGTAGTATAAGGCGACCGGTAATGCGAACCAGAGGCTCAGGCAATAGAAACAAGCGAGTGCCTGACCCAAAAAACTCCCATCTGCCCACTGTCGCAAGCGTAAGAACATCGCCCAGGGGCCATCTTCAGCATGAAAGAGGTGGGTGATGCGCCAGACGGCACATATCGCAATGATCAGGCTAAGCCATGACATAACAGCAATCCGTGATATTCAGTGTTGGCGAGTGGTGTTAGCCGATTCGGTAGAAAATGCCGTACCGGCTAACACGCACTCACCGCTCTCCTAGACGGCAACCGTCAGGCTGTAGAAACTGAGCTTTCGCGGGTGATAATCGTAGTTGCAATTGACGATGGTGCGCTTGTAGACCCGCAACTCGATTTGATAGCAGCATGTGATCGGGAAGGCGCAGCGCAGGTCAGGAATGGTTAAGCGTAATCCCCCACCACGCCAGTGTGGTGCCGTTGCCCCCTGACTACGTGCTGCTCCGTAATCGGGACCAACCTGATCAGCGGCGGGAGCAGTTGGCGGTAGAGAAATAGGCGTTAGTGTGGCCCCCGGACACGTCAGCAGATTGACGCGACCGTTCTTGCCGTAGGTCGCTTCGAGCGTGTAAAACGCCAGATGCTGACCGACATCGTAGGCGATAAAATCAATCTCAAGCGTGCCGCTACTGTCGGCAATGATATTGGCACAGGGATTGGCCAGACTACCATTGATGCGTACTGCGACAATATCGGCTGCCGGCTCAAGATTGCTGGTACTGTTGTCAATGGTAAGCACCAGGTAGTTCGGGTGATCGGTATTGCAGATCGGCAGGATTTGGGGATGACCCAATTGCGGATTCGCTCCTGTCCCGGTGTTTTGATAACCGACCAGACGCAAATAGTACGTACCATCGGTAAAGGTATTGGTAGTCAGCCACTGGAGTAGCAGATTGGGATTACTCACCCAGAAACGGCTCAGTCCCCAGCTCCCAGGACCATTGTTTGCCTCAAAGAATGTCCGTGAAGGAGCAACCAGTCGTCCGCTGATCGGGGTGAAATTGATCGGGACCGTATGGAAGTCAACCGGCCCCGCAGGCAGTGCCGGCCCCCAGAAGGTGCGCGTAAAATTCCCAACTGCCGCGGGTGGCATGGGTTGCCACGGCCCACCTGGACTGGTCGCCCATTCAAATTCGTAGAAATCAACCATCGCTGCACTGCCAAACTGTCCGCCAATTGATACCGTACCGGCAAAGGGGCGATCACCGTACAGGGCTGCGACATTCGGATTCACATAACCAGCCGGCGCTGCAATAGCTCCCATATTCCCACCGATATTGTTGCTCAGGCTATTGCACACATTCGCTACCACAACGCAGTTGCCTTCAGGTGGAGGTGGATTGTCGATGCAACACGCTGTCTCGTTAGCGACCAGCGTCACACTCATATTCGTGGGAATATTCCAGCGCGTGTCGGCGATAGTCTCGTCAACGATGACTTTGAGTCGACCTTCGCATTGCTGGGTGACTTGAAAGATAATATCCGGTGTACAATCCCACCATGGTTGCCAGGGTGCCCAGGGCCAGATGCGCAATTGTTCAAGTTCGGGGATATGTGGCAGACGTGTGCGTAGCTTCTCACGCAGTGCTGGCAACACGGCTGTATCGAATGGTTGGCTCACCAGGGCCATTGCCTGACCATCGCGTTCCAGCAATGGCGCAAAGACAGCGGGTGAGGGCCGCGGATCGGGGATAGGAATGGGAAAATCAGGTACCTGCTCGACAATCGGGCGTAACAGATCGACGAGCCAGGGTTCAAGCTGCCAGTAGCGAATTCGCCACCACCACCATGGCCACCAGCCACAACACCAGCGAAACTTGATGGTGAACGCACCATTGGCATCGGTCGTATCACACCCCACCTGTTGGCGACTGGACCACCACCACCAGTGGTCGATATCGAAGGCACACACCCGTGCCCCAGGGACCGGCTTTCCATCAGGACAGACAACCCGACCGGTGATCACAAAATAGCGACACCAGCGTCGCCACCAATGCCAGTAGTAAGTTGAGATCGAGATCGGTTCCAGCTTAAACTGGCGCTCCTGCAACGTCCGTGCTGATATAGTGCGACTAATGCTTTGGAGACGAGGCAAATCCTCGTCCTCAGCATCGGCTGGACCAACGATGATGTTCAGGGTATCAGGAGCACCACTCAGTTCAACGCGGACTACCGCTCTGCCCGTTTTATCAAAACGAGCCAGTGAAGAGTGCAAAATGTTACCGGCACCCTCAACCACGACTTTGACCGGCGTCTCAGGAGAGAAATCATCAACGCTGCTTGCATCGAGGGGAATCTCGAAACTCAGTCGCCGTGATTGCTTTTGGTCTGCCATTACGAACCTCCTTCTAATACTGAATCCTTCTAATCCCGACGTGCGTACTGAGACCAGAACAGTGCCTTGCTTCGTGGTCGTGGATGGAGTTAGTTGTAAATTTCACAACAGTACCGTAAACCATTGCTGAACAGCAAATGGTTTGTGGGTTTGTTTGTGAAAATCAGCGTTTTCTCAGTTTATTTGTTCTAAACCATACGTTTACCTTTCACGTCATTATTCGCACTCGATGTCTTTATTAACGTTGAAGAGTATGATTTTTGCGATTTTTATTGATTTTAATAATATATTAACTATTTTGCGGCTTTAACCAATACAAAATTTATCGATATTGCATAATTAATCATACAACACTTTTATCAAATAACCAGTAAAAATATTATTTAATCTAAATAAAAAGTTAACAAAAAGTATAATCCGGTTATCTGTCTTTTATCTCTTCAGCACGAGGAACATCCTGTATCTCTTGGTTCAGCAGAGGCACATCCGGTAAGCGCAGGGGATGATGACGAGGAGGTAGCCCGATGTTGTCGAATAGCCACTATCAGATGCTAGCGGGAGACATACAGTGCGATGAAGACAGCCGCGTCTTTGTGCTACCGATGACGTGATCTGGTCTTCCGTGAACGCAGCGTAGTCCTGGCCTCCGCAAGATAGGGTCACCCCTGAACCAATGCGCCAGGAGCATCGATTCAGGGGTGACTGTCGTGGTATGACGCCGGGTTATATCAAATCTTGACTGACACGGTATATCATGCAGGTTTCAGACCCTTGCTAACTACCAGTGAGCCACTGGCGGGTCAACACGGGTGCATGTGCCAGTTCACGGGCAGTCGTGTGAGGGCAGCACCAGTATGATGCGTGGTTAGCGTGTCGTGCTTGCACTGCTTCCAGCAGTGCTCTGCAACACGCTTCTACACTAACCCGCTCATGCTGGATGTCAACAGAGCATGAAAGCACGTGCGGGGAATACGGCTTGGGAATGCGCTGAATACCATCACCCCGACCCTTCTTCTATGCTGCGCGAGAGGGGAGTGCAGCAGTCTGATCCAGGTCCTCCTGATGAGGTAATGAGGGGGCATTGTGTTAGCTTATATTTTCTGGCCGTCCTTGAACCCACTACCGGCCGGAGTCACCGTTACAGAGTGCCTCCGCTGGCGCTGGTTCAGGAGTGCGGTACCCCACCAGGAGAGAACTACGGTGAGTGCGGAAGCCAGGCCTCCGCACTCCAAACCATGTGGCACGCGACATTTTGAGCATGAACGGTATTCGCGTCGATCCGTGATGTTTGCGTGGATCGATGACAGATGAATCTTCTCCTGCCGCAACCCCACCGCTTGTACAACGAGGGGTGTTGTTCAGAGACATCCCTTTGCTGAAACAGCACCTGACAGGCTACTTGTGCGGCAGGGTTCAACCTGTCCAGATTGACTAAGCACGACGCACAATCAGGCTCTGCCCGGTCATATCGGGTGACGGTTCTAACTCCAACAGTTCGAGCAGTGTTGGTGCCACGTCGGCCAATCGTCCACCGTGCCGCAGTTCGATAGCATCTTTGCCATAACCGGCACCACCGATCAGGAAACAAGGTGCCGGATTGGTGGTGTGTGCCGTGTGCGGCCCCCCAGTTTCCGGGTCAATCATCTGCTCGGCGTTCCCGTGATCGGCGATGACGAGGGCCACGCCGCCCCGCTCCAGAATGGCCGGCACCACCCGCGCCAACCCGGCATCAACGGCTTCACAGGCTTTGATCACCGCCGGGATACTCCCGGTGTGACCAACCATATCAGGGTTGGCGTAATTGACCACGATGAAATCGTATTGATCGCTATCAATTGCGGCCAGCAGAGCCTCGGTGACTTCCGGGGCACTCATTTCCGGTTTCAGATCGTAAGTGGCGACTTTGGGTGATGGAATGAGCTGACGATCTTCGCCAGGAAACGGCTCTTCGCGCCCACCATTGAGGAAGAAGGTGACGTGCGGGTATTTCTCGGTCTCGGCAATATGAAACTGGCGCAGCCCGGCCTGACTGATCACAGCGGCCAGCGGATTGGTGACGTAACGGGGCGGGAAGGCAACCAGTACCGGCAAGCCCTCTTCGTATTGGGTCATGGTCACGAAACAGAGATCGCGCAACTGACGCTCACGCTGCCAGATCGTGGCAGGCAACGGCTGGCCTTCAGCCTTTTGCCGTTCATAGTGCTGACGAATACGTTCGTTGAGGTCTGGATCAACAAAAGCGCGGGTCAACTGCCGACCGCGGTCGGGGCGGAAGTTGGTAAAGATCACGGCATCGCCATCGCGCACGGTAGCGGTTGGTTCGCCGCTGGCGGTGACAATCACTGTGGGTAAGACAAATTCATCACTGACATCACGGGCATACGATGCCTCAATCGCTGCCCGCGCTGAAGGTGCCTTCTCACCCACCCCATCAACCAGGGCCGCATACGCCCGTCCCGTGCGTTCCCAGCGCTTATCACGATCCATCGCATAGTAACGACCGGAAACGGTAGCAATCGTGCCGACGCCAAGCCGGGCGATCACCCCTTCGAGGGTGTCGAGAAAACCCAGGGCACTGCGCGGCAACACATCGCGCCCGTCGAGGAAGAGGTGGAGATAGACGCGCTGGAGATGATGGCGGTGGGCCAGTTCCAGCAGCGCGTGCAGGTGATCTTCATGGGCATGGACGCCTCCAGGCCCAAACAACCCCATCAAATGTAAGGCCGAGTTGCGCTGTTTGACGTGTTCGATAGCCTGGAGCAAGACCGGGTTGGTAAAAAAATCACCATCGGCAATCGCTTTGCTGATGCGCGTCAGTTCTTGATAGACCACAAAACCGGCCCCAATATTGAGATGGCCTACCTCGGAGTTCCCAATCTGACCTTCAGGCAGGCCAACATCAAGCCCTGAAGCTCCCAATGTTGTAAAGGGGCAATTCGCCATCCACGCATCAACATGGGGCGTATCGGCCAAATCAGCCGCATTACCCGGCCCTGGCGGCGCAATACCCCAGCCATCCATAATTATCAAGACCACCGGACGTGGACGTGTCATTGGACGTTCTCCTTATCCCAAACCAAGAGCTACCTGAACGATGCGCCACGCTGCCAGTAGCCCAAGCAGCGCGGCTCCGAGTAGAGGAACAACGGTCAGCAACAGGCTCCAGATGCGTTCACCCATTGCAGGATTGGTACTCACGAACCCACGCAGTAATTCGCGACGGATTGCCTGCCAGCCACCCCATAAGGTTGCCAGTGCCAGTGCGGCAAAGACCAGTGCGGCACCGAGCGCGATAAGTGAACCGAGTAGCGCCATACGACATCTCCTGACTTCGTGAACATCATCGCTCTTATTCAATCAGCCAGCGCCCTGGATTGAGAATGCCTGCCGGGTCCCAGCGTTGACGCAAGGCACGCATCAGATCGATGGTTGGTGGCGGCGGCCCCCAGCGATCAATCCTGACCGGACTATATTCAACCACGGCATACCCGCCTGCCCCGGCCAGCGCTTGGCGCAACACGGGCAAGTGCGTGGCAGCAGTCTGCGGACAACAGGCAATGATCAGCCCCAGACCGGGAAAGACGGTTACTGATTCAGGTGTGACCGTCGCCAGCGCAGCCATCGCCACCGGCAGCGCACTGTCAGGCACACCGATCCGAAGGATCAGGCTGGAGGCAGATGCGGGTGGATAGGCGGCATGGGGCAGGGCGCGATAGTTGTATTCGACCGTCAGATCGGTCACAGTAAAACAGGCTGCGGTAGCCAGCGCTAGCTGGCGTTCCACCGCGGCTGCCACACCGGCGAATTGGGCTTGTAGCATGATAGTATTTGAGATGGTAATGACCAGCCCGACCGGCTGTAATGGCGGTCTACGCAGCGCCTCGGCCACCTGCCAGGCCTCGTCAACGGTAGAGCAGGTAACGCGCAGTGAAACAAATGTTTCCGGGAGTGGCGCGACTTTGAACGTTGCTGTTGCCATCACCCCAAGCGTGCCATACGCGCCGAGGTGTAGCTTGTGGGTATCGTAACCGGCCACATTTTTGACCACCCGCCCACCACTCTGTACCACTCGCCCATCGCCGAGCACGACCTGCATACCGAGGAGCCACTCCCGTGGCCCACCGTAACCCAACCGCAACGGCCCCCATGCCGCGGTCGCCAGTAATCCTCCGATAGTCGCACCATCTGATGCAGGTGGATCCCAGGGCAGCCACTGTCCCCGTTCGCGCAACAGTGCCTGTACCGACCCTAGCGACGCACCGGCTTCAACCGTTATCACCAGATCGGCAGGCTGGTATTCAATCACCCTGTTCAGTTGGCGCAGATCAAGGGCAACATCGTAACGCTGCGGCGGATCGAGCAGAAACTGGTGTGTACCGCCCCCCCACGGCACCACTGCGGTGTGGGTACGGGTCGCTGCGGCGAGCAATTCGCTCACATCAGCGACGGATGTCGGCTGCACAACCTGCTGCGGTTGTTGATCAGCCAATGCATACGTTGTCGGCGATGGCCTGGTTGAAAAAGGCAAGGCATTCATACCAGTCTAAATCCACGCCCCCCGGTCAAGCGCACGCAGAGCACCGCGAGCAAACCGGATGTCGGCACAACTACTGCCCCCCGGCAGCAGTTTACAGGGGTTCATCACCCCATTCGCATCGAAGATGGCGCGCAGGTCGGCGAAGGCGGCCAGATCGGACGGGCCAAAAATCCAGCCCAGATAATTACGCTTCTCAATCCCGATACCATGTTCACCACTGATCGTACCGCCGGCAGCAACACACGCCTGCAAAATCTCTTCACTGGCGGCAACTGCCCGCTCAAGCGCACCGGCGTGACGGAGATCGAACAGCAATAGCGGGTGGAGATTACCATCACCGGCGTGAAAAATATTGACAATCGTGATCTGGTGGCGGGCCGCCACCTCTTCGGTCAGACGCAACAGTTCCGGCAGACGCGACCGCGGCACGACGCCGTCCTGAATGTGATAGTGCGGGGCAATCCGTGCGCAGGCCGCCAGAGCGCCTTTACGACCGGCCCACAACTTCTCGCGCTGATGGGCATCTTGCGCCGCCCGCAACTCGCGCACCCCATAATGGTGGCAGATCTGTTCAATCGCTTGCGCCTGGGCAATAACCTCTTCGCGCAACCCATCCAGCTCGATCAACAATACCGCCCGCGCATCAGACGGATACCCCGCCTGGACTGCGGCTTCGACAGCGGCGATGCCCTGCCCAACCAGCATCTCAAGCGCAGCGGGAATGATGCCATGGGCAATAATCGCGGATACTGTCTCGCTGGCTGCGTCGAGATCGTCGTAGATGGCCAGAAAGGTGTAGATCGACTCGGGATTTGGCGTTAATTTCACCACTGCTTCGGTGACGATCCCGAGGGTTCCTTCACTGCCCACCACAACCCCCAGCAGATCGTAGCCTGGCGCATCAAGGGCAGCGCGACTCACCTCGATCACCCGCCCATCACCCAAGACTAGCGCTACCGCCAGGACATGGTTGGTGGTGACGCCATACTTCAGACAGTGCGGACCACCAGCGTTGGTAGCAATATTGCCGCCGATGGTACTGGCGCGCTGGCTACTGGGATCAGGAGCAAAGTGGAGACCGTAAGGTGCAGCAGCGAGACTAAGATCGGTGTTGACTACACCGGGTTGCACGCGAGCAGTACGCGCCACCGGGTCGATGGCTAGAATCCGATTGAGGCGGGTTAGGGAAATGACCAGCCCACCCTGTTCGGGTACCGAGCCACCGGCCAGACCGGTGCCCGCACCACGGGCAACGATTGGCACGCCAAGCTGAGCTGCCACCTGCACACAGGCCGCAACTTCGGCAGTAGTGCGCGGCACAACGACCACCTCCGGCATACCCTGATCAAGGGCTGAGCCATCGTACTCGTAGAGCATCAGCTCTTCTGGCCGGCGCAGCACAATTGCCGGATCAACGACGCTCAGGAGAGCGGTTATCAGGTCATCACGCATTGTCATTTTGTCCGTACACGGCGCTTCAGATCAAAAACCGGCCGGCGAAACGTCAGGATGTCGAGCGTACCGCGAGGATATGAACGCAAGACCAGTGCCAGACCACGCGGATGGCGGCGCCAGATACCGGCCAGGGCCAGCCCAATCAGCAGCGGAGTCATTACCCAAACCAGTACTGGCGTTCCATTGTTCAGGATGATCGAACCAAGCCCGACACCGACCAGCAACCATTGTCCAACCGGCAGCAGCAACATCCGCTCGCGTAGATGAAAGAAGGCAACGGTGTAGGCTATCACATACCAGGCCGACAACAATATCATGACGATCAACAACCAGGAAAGCAGTGTTGCCATAGATAACCCCGTGATACTTGCCAGTGCTATCCGTATGATAGCACACCAGCAGTCATCAATATCAATCTTGACCAGAACTTATTTCACAAAGCTGCACTGTCGTCCTACCAGCCTTGCACCCAGGCGCATGAACGATTACCGATCACCAAAGCCTTGCCTATCCTGCTCCCAATCTGTCGGCTTAGCTGCGGGGATGGATGACGACCATCTCCGGTGCTATCACGCACTGGATTGATTGCCTTGCCCGTGCGTGATGCACATGTCGCAGCATTTGGAGTGCGGTAGCCAGGCTGCCGCGTCAGCCGTGATCACGATCCGGCGCGTGCCTGACGTTGACCCTGCTGGTAACGGAGATGCTGAGTGTGATCGTCACGATTATGGGGTCTGTCAGTAGTTCATGAGATAACTTCTACACACACCCGACATCGAGCACGGTGAGTGCGGAAATGTGGCTTGCGCACGCCAAACCAGGAAACCTACACGATGTCCCATCCAGCGCGTGATTACGCTGCGAATGAGCGACAGCGTTTACTCCTTTCTTCATCTCAGGTACGTTGTAAACGTTCATCAGCCTGTGTTGCTGTCACCGTAGCACAGCTTTACGTTCAGCCCCTGACGAGGAGTGCACGACGCCTGTGTTATAATCAGCCGGCGGCACTTCAAACGGCGCATGGAGTTCAACTGTATGGACAAGCGACCCAGTATCAGCGTCTTTTTTCCCGCCTGCAATGATGCCGGTACAATTGGTAGTATGGTGGTTGCAGCTATCGAGACGCTGGAAGAAATTACCGATGATTACGAGGTGATTGTTGTCGAGAATGGTAGCACTGATTACACGGTTGACGTTCTCGAATCACTGGCAAAGCGCTATGATCGGTTGCGCGTATACACACATCGCCAGGCGTTAGGGTATGGCGGAGCATTACGGGTTGGCTTTGCCAAAGCAACGAAAGACCTGATCTTCTACACCGACGGCGATGCGCAGTACGATCCACGCGAACTCAAGCTTCTCTTACCGGCACTGCGTGACGATATCGACATTGTGAATGGCTGGAAGATAGATCGCGGAGACCCGTTGCATCGCATTATCATCGGTCGTATCTACCACCACACGGTGAAATTTCTCTTCGGCTTTAAATTGCGCGACGTTGACTGCGATTTTCGGCTTATTCGCCGGCATGTATTCGACGATATTGAGCTGGAATCAGACAGCGGGACGATTTGCCTGGAGCTGGTGAAGAAGCTACAAGATGCCGGCTATCGCTTCGCCGAAGTACCGGTTCATCACTACCACCGCACTTACGGCAAGAGTCAGTTCTTCAACTTCCCACGGCTCTGGCGCACCTTTGTTCAACTTATTGGCCTGTGGTGGAAGCTGGTGGTACGTCGTGAGCACATGCGCAAGCGCAAAAAGCGCCTGGCACCTGAAGAGATTGCTCGCTAACTCTGAGCCAGCTCGCGTAGTCGGGATGGGTTCAACAGGGTAATGCCGGAACTATCCACGTCGAGCAGACGGGCATCGCGGAACTGATTAATGACCTTAGTCACGGTTTCGCGATACGCATTGATCATATCAGCAAGCTGTTGATGGGTGCGCCGGGGCAAGCGATTCGGTTGCGGGGCAGCCACCTGTTGCGTCTCCGACATTTCGAGGAGGACTGAAGCCAACCGGGCCGGAACTGACTTAAAGGCCACCTCCTCAATTCGTCGGCTCACGATCATACGTTGCTGGCCGAGAAGTTCAAGCATTGCCATGGCCAGCGTCCCGTCTTCAGCCATCGCTTGCAGTACCTCACTCCGGGGAACCGCCAACACCCGTACCGGCGTCAACGCTTCGGCAAAGGTATCATAGGTTGCATCACGCTCAAAGACACTCAAGCCGAACGCCTGTCGCTCTTCGACAACACGCATAGTGAGTAGCCGTCCTTCGCGTGACGCAAGATGTAACCCAACCTGACCACTCATTAGCAGGTAAAGGGTTTGTGCCGGTTGGGTCGGAGTGTAGATTGTATTGTGCCGGCGAAAGGATTGCGCCTGTCCAAAAGGGCTTAAACGATCCCAGACGATCACTTCCGCTTCTTGCAGCCGTGAGGTCATTGTGGTTCCCTTTCCGTGCCCCGGTGTTCGGTCGGAATTGTGTTTCTGCATTGCTTTTGTATTGTACCATAAGGTTTCGGTAGGTGCTGCCCAAGAAAATAAGCGTTGGTATAATATTTCTATGCATAACGATTACAGGCTTCGCCACAACCGATTGCTATTCATCTTGATCATGTTGAGCGTCCTCCTGGCTGCATGTGCCACACTCCCCCCACCGACGCCAACGGCAACGATGCTGCCTACAGCCACGCTCCCACCAACGGCAACCCCACTTCCCCGTGGTGGTACACTGAGCATACGAATTGCTGCTCCTGTTACCGATCTGCGCCCCTGGCAGCCACGTTCTCGTGGTGAAGAACATCTGATCAGTCTGCTCTACAGTGGTTTGATGCGTCTCGATGCCGATCTGTGGCCAAACCCCGATCTGGCTGAGCGGCTTGACATTGATGTCGATGGACGACGATTGACGTTTACGCTCCGTCAGAACGTGTACTGGCACGACGGTGAACCGCTGACGGCTGCCGATGTGCTCTTCACATTGGAAGCGCTGCGCAGTCTGCCCGAAACCAGTACTGCCCTCCTGGCCGACCTGCGCTACATTGCTGCGGCGTCTGCCCCTGATGAACGCACGGTCGTGATTGAGTTGCGCAGCCGCTATGCGCCGATGCTGAGTTTACTGGCCGTCCCCATCTTGCCCCGCCACCTGTTTGCCGGGCGTGATGTGAGTCAGATCAATTTTCTTGATCAGCCGATTGGGAGCGGTCCTTTTCGTCTACGGGAACGGCAGGCCGATGGCAGTCTGGTGCTGGAACGCCACGATCAGTATCACCACGGCTCGCCGCTCCTCGATCAGGTGGTGTTGACGGCCATGCCGGAAACCGCGACAGCCCGGCAAGCCCTGCGTGACGGGCAGTTGCTGGTAGCCGAGTTGCCCTGGGGGGCACAAGATGAACTCGGTGATGTCTCGACGTTGCGTAGTGGCAGTATTCCCGAAAATGGGGTCTATTTCCTGGCCTTCAATTTGCGTCCCGGTCGTCCATTTGCCGATGTGCGCCTGCGGCAGGCGCTGGCAACGGCTATCGATTTGCCGCGCCTGGTGGAGACG
>FWWM01011596.1_pt1 | contig 15031 bp, 13 predicted proteins | sample 2228351 | NCBI WGS metagenome assembly FWWM01 (sample SAMEA103939774, study PRJEB20133) | metagenome | reverse complement strand
TTATACCCAACTTCTCCGTGATAGGCGCACCAAGGTGTCGAGGACCTACGTTCTGGGGGACGAGCAGCAGGGCCCCGCTCGCTGGACCACTACTTCACGGAGAGAATCTTGCCGAGGGGTACGATTACTGGTAGTGGTGGAGCGGATCGGAGAGCCGCCGGATGTCGAACCCAGCCTGCCTCGGCACACCAGGACACCGAACAGGATGACTGCCGACGACTTCGACGTCGTGGACGAGCGGGAGCGGCTGCTCGCGGAAGCCCAGCAGCTGGCAGCGACGCGCCAGAAGCTCGCCGAGGAACTACAGAAACTGCAGGGTGAGCGACTCCAGTTACAGAAAGAGCGGGGCGAGCTTTACCGCACAGCCGAGAGGCAGGCCGCGGAATTCCGCAAGCACCAGGAAGCGCTCGCGGCCGAACGTTGCAGGCTCGACGAGGAGCGCGCCCGTCTCTACGCGGAGGCACGCTCGTATGTGGAGGAGTTTCGTGAAGAGGCCAGGATCCGCAGAGAAGAGCTGGCTCGGGCCGAGACCGCTATCCAGCAGCGGGAGCGCGAGCTCGATCAGAGGCTCCGCCTGGTCAGAGCCGAAGAGGCCCGGATTCTGGCGTTGGGTACTGCGACTACGGAGCGCGCCGAGCTCCTCAAGGAAGAGCTGTCGAGAATTGCCGGCATCTCACGGCAGGAAGCCAGGGAAGACCTCCGGCGACACCTCCTCGATGAGGTCAAGCGCGACTACGCGGACCAGTTGCGGAAGATGACTGAGCGCGTCAAGGAGGAAGCCGACATCCGAGCAGCCCGGATTCTGGTTACCGCCATGCAGAGGCTGGCGCCGGATATCGTCCAGACCCTGCCGCTGGCCGTCGTCGAGCTGCCATCCGAGGACTACAAGGCGCGGATCATCGGAAAGGATGGCCGCAACATCAGGACTTTCGAGTCGGTAACCGGCGTCAACCTGGAGCTGGAGGAGTCCTCCGACACGGTCGTCATTTCCTCGCACGATCCGCTGAGACGGGAACGGGCCAGGTTGTGCCTGGAGGAACTGGTAGCCGACGGAAGGATCCAGCCGAATCGGATAGAAGCGATGTACGAGCGCGTAACGCGGCGGCTCGACCGCGAGCTGTTCGAAGAGGGCGAGCGCGCCGTGCAGGAGTTCGGCTTCACCGACATGAACAAGGAGATCGTTCGGGTCCTAGGCTCTCTCAAGCTCAGGGATTCCATGGGACAGAACGTCCTCGAACACTTGAAGGAGTGTGCCCGCCTGGCTCGCATGGTGGCAGAAGAGCTTCAAATAGACCCCGCTGCCGCAACTCGGGGCGCCCTCCTGCACGACCTTGGTAAAGGTCTCCGACACGTCCACCAGGGAACCCATGCATCAGTGGGGGCCTGGTTCGCCAGGCGCCACGGCGAGTCCGAAGCGGTGTGTCATGCGATAGAGGCCCACCACGACGAGGTCGAGCCCCGAACGGTAGATGCCGTGATCGTCCAGGTCGTGGACCACTTGAGCGGCGGGCGTCCCGGCGCAAGAGACGGCGGGTCCCGGGACCACTACGTAAGGCGGCTCGAAGACCTCGAACGTCTCTGTAAGCAACACCGAGGAGTGCGGGACGCCTACGCCTTCCAGGGTGGACGGGAAATTCGCGTGATCGTCGACCCTTACGCGGTCGACGATACGGGTGCGATTCTACTGGCTCAAGAACTGGTCAAGGACATCGAAAGCGAGGGGCTATTTCCGAACAACGTGCGGGTCACCGTGATACGGGAATTCCGGGCGTCCGAGACCTCCAACGGGCGCGTTCCCCAGTAGCGGTGAGACTTGGCAGGCCCTCGGATCGAATTTCGCCCGAGTTCGCCAGCCCCAGCGCCTCGCCGGTCGCTTCCCCCACCCTGGAACTGTCTCACCCGACAGCCGTCGAGGCAGGGGCAGTGCCCTCGCCCAGGGGGCGCTACTTCGTCAGGACCTATGGCTGCCAGATGAACTTCCACGATTCCGAGCGCATCGCAGGATTGCTCGAGGAGCAGGGTTTCGTAAGGGCCGACTCGGAAGCCGCCGCCGATCTCGTCGTCTTCAACACCTGCTGCGTGCGGGAAAACGCCGACCAGAGGCTGTATGGCAGCCTGGCATCACTCAAGCCCTACAAGAGCCGAAACCCCCGCATGCGGATCGCGGTGGGTGGCTGCCTCGCGCAGAAAGACGGTGCATCGTTGCTCGAGCGAGCTCCTCACCTCGATATCGTGTTCGGAACCTACAACGTGTCCAGGCTGCCCCAGCTCCTGGAGGCCCGCGAGCGAGATGCCTCCCCGGTCTGCGAGGTGTTCGAGGCTCCGCCCGACCCTCGAGTAGTTTCTCTTGCGTTCGACCTGCCTTCTCGAAGGGAAAGGTCTCATTCTGCCTGGGTCACCATCTCTGTGGGCTGCGATAACTCCTGCACTTTCTGCATAGTGCCGAAGGTGAGAGGACCCGAGCGCTCGAGGCACCCTGCAGATATCGTGGCCGAGGTCGAGGCGTTGGCCAGAGACGGAGTAGTCGAGATCACCTTGCTTGGGCAGAACGTCAACTCCTACGGGAGGGATCTCAGGCTGGACGGAAGGAAGCCTATCTTCGCGAAGCTGCTGCGCGATCTGAACCGTATCGAAGGGATCCAGCGCATTCGCTTCACGAGCCCCCATCCAAAAGACCTGGGTCCCGACACGATTGCGGCGATGGCCGAGTGCGAGAAGGTGATGCCCCAGCTCCACCTACCCTTGCAGTCCGGCTCCGATCGCATCCTCAGTGCCATGCACCGCGGTTACACCGCCGAGCGGTATCTCGAAAAGCTGGAGGCGGCCAGAGCCGCAGTGGACGATCTGGCAGTCACCACCGACATCATCGTGGGATTTCCCGGAGAGACGGAGGACGACTTCGAGGCGACCCTGCAGGTAGTCAAGGAGGCTCGATACGACGGGGCTTACATGTTCGTCTACTCTCCCCGCCCCGGTACTGCGGCGGCCGAGATGGACTACGACATTCCCCAGGAAGTCCTCAGGGAACGCTTCGACCGGCTCGTCGCCACCGTGGAAGAGTTGAGCCTCCAGGCCCATCGAGCGCGTATCGGCAAGGTCGAAGAGGTGCTCGTGGAGGGGCCGGCCCAGAGAGGGGAGGGTAAGCTCCAGGGCAAGACGAGGCAGGGAAAGACTGCCGTCTTCGCCGTCGGCAAGGGAGAGGGGCTGGGTGGGTCCGCTCCTCGGGCCGGGATGCTCGTAGATGTCGAAGTTATCGACGCGGGGCCACATCATCTCGAAGGGACACTGGCGACTGTACGAGGATGAGTTTCGTCGCCACCGACACGGTATACGCGGATCCAATCCAGCTACTGGAAGGCGTGTACGAGGCTGCCTTCGAAGACCGGTTCCTGCAGGTCGAAGCGGAGAACCTCCCTGAAGAGCTGCTCGAGCGCCACGGCGTCTTCGTAACCCTCGTCAAGAACGGTTCGCTCAGGGGATGCATGGGCACGTTCCGCGCACTTCACCGTGATGCTGGCAGGGAGCTGGTGTGGTCCGGCCTGCAAGCCGCCTTCAACGACCCCAGGTTCTCGCCCCTTCGCAGAGAAGAGCTGCCGGCCCTCGAGGCAGTCGTGGACGTACTGGATACCCCCGGGAAGTCAGATGACCTCGAGGTCGACCTTCACGCGCTGGATGCGATGGACCCTCCCGTCTACCTAGAGGCAGTCTGGGGAGCGACCTCGGTGGTAGTGGCCCCGCCTGTCGGCCTTCCTTCGGTCCAGACCGAGTGGGCGAAGCTGCACGAACCTGCTGCCACCAGCGACCAGCCCCACATCGAGCATCGAGTCGGCAGCGACCTGCTTGACCGACGCCTCGACCAGTCGGCGATTCTCGACCGTATTGCGGCCAGGTTGGGGATAGCAAAGACCGAAAAGCCTGCCATCTGGGTCGCTTCCTTCCGGCGGTATTCGGGGAGACTACTTCCCTACCGAGAGGTGGCGGACCGGCATGACGGCTAGCCCAGCCACCCTTGCCGGCCTGCCGCCTCGTGTCGGGGGCCGAGAACCGCCGCGAGGCGATCCTCCGGTAATCGCCATCGTCGGCCCAACGGCAACGGGCAAGTCCGAGATCGCCTTCAGGTTGGCCAAAGAGCTCGATGCTGAAATCGTTTCGGTGGACTCGGTCCAGCTCTACCGCGGCCTCGATGTGGGCAGTGCCAAGCCCCCACCCGAGTGGCGCCGAGAGGTCCCGCACCACATGGTCGACGTGCTCGAGCCGTGGGAGGAGGCCAGTGCAGGCTGGTACAGACAGGTCGCAAGGGAGTCGATTCTGGGGATCCGACGCGCAGGAAAGCCCGTGATAGTGGTGGGGGGATCCCCGCTTTACTACCTTGCCCTGACGACCGACCTCCCACTACAGCCGCCAGACCGCCGGATTCGTGGGGAAGTGGAGGCTTTATTCGAGTCGGAAGGTGTCGAGGGGCTGCGCCGGCGGCTGAGCGAAGCTGCCCCATCGGTCTTGTCCTCGATAGACGCAGAGAACCCCAGGAGGCTCCTTCGGGCTCTGGAGGTCGTCGAAGCGAGGCTCAGGCAGGGCCAGGATCCACAAGGATGGTACCGGGGAGTCGCCGCGTACCTTGGTGGAGGGCTACCCCTCGTGGGTGTGGGCATCTCGTTGCCGCGAGCCACCCACAAGGCGGCCATCCGACGGAGAGCCGAAGACATGCTCGACCGAGGACTGGTGGAAGAGGTCAGGACCCTTTTCTCGAACGATCGCAGGAGGCCAGCCCCATCGGTTGCAAGTGCCATCGGGTACCGCCAGGTAAGAGAGGGACTTTCCAGAGGAGCTGGACGATCAGAACTGGTAGCGGCAATTGCCACCGCCACCTGGGCTTTGGCAAGACGCCAGAAGGCCTGGTTCAGGAGGGACAGGCGTATTTGCTGGATATCCGCATTCGATCCCGAGTCTACCGCAAGCTGGACAAGGGAATACGTGCTGAGGAAGTCGGAGACACTCGCTCTGCAAACCGGCACCGCGGCTGCCGACCCTGAATTGGTCTCGGATGGGCGCTGCACGCCCCATGGAATCGGATGACGACGGATCCTGAAAAGACAGACCCCACGTCGAGGTGGGGCTCCCCTGTGCGCTTCACCAAGACTCACGGTGCCGGAAACGACTTCGTGCTGATTTTCGACCCGGACGACCACCTCACCGTCGACGCCGCAACAGTGAGAGCCTTGTGCGACCGGCGTCGGGGTGTCGGGGCCGACGGGCTACTGAGAGTCGTCCGGTCTGATTCTTACGAGAGTCCCGACCGCTCGCCATGCTTCTTCATGGACTACAGGAACGCGGACGGCTCCATTGCCGAAATGTGCGGGAACGGGGTGAGGTGCGTCGCCCACTTCCTCCACGCACGGGGCATAGTAGAGGGTCCCGAGATTCCCGTGGAGACCAAGGCCGGCCTCAAGCTGGTGCGGCGGGTCGGGCAAGGGCGCTATGCGGTAGATATGGGTCCGCCCCGATTCGACCTGGAGTCCATTGGGGTCGAGCCTGCCGCAGGCGGCGTCGAGGTTCTGCAGCCTTCGACCGAGACTCGCCCTGCCGCCCTGCGGCTCGATTTCGGCCAAGCCGCCCCCTCGGCGACTAGAAATCGCGTGGAGGTCTTCGTCGTGAGCATGGGAAACCCCCACGCGGTCGTCGTTCGCGACTCGCCACTGGCTGCGTCGCTCTCCGAAGAGGTACGCATGCTGGGCCCGTTGGTCGAGCGCCACCGCGCTTTCACGAACGGCGTCAACGTCGAGTTCATATCGCCGAAGGGCGACGTCTTCGAGGCCAGGGTCTGGGAGCGCGGCGTGGGGGAGACACTGTCCTGCGGGACCGGCGCCTGCGCGGCCGGTGTCGTCGCTATGTATTTGCAGGAGTCTAGCTCTGCGGGCGCAGTCGGTGCTGCTGGCGGGCACCGCGGGGAGCGGCGCGTTTCTCTCCGGTTCCCGGGCGGCACCCTCACGGTTTTTTGGGGCGAGGAGTCGGTCACCCTCGAGGGACCCGCAGTAGAGGTCTTCGAAGGTGAGCTGGACCTTGACAGACTGGCGTACTCAAATCACGAGGAGGTGTAGTTGAAGTTCTCGGACCGCTTGAAGAAGATCCCGCCGTACCTGTTCGCCACCCTGGACCAGAAAATCGAAGAGCGTGTGGCAGCCGGTGCAGATGTGATCAGTTTCGCGGTGGGCGACCCCGACATCCCACCTCCCGAGCACGTGAGGCGCGCGCTGGTTTCGGCCCTGGACGACCCGCAGGTACACAAGTACCCCTCGTACAAAGGATCGCCCGAGCTGAGAGAGGCCTTCGCTCAGTACTTCCACAGGCGATTCGGAGTACGGGTCGACCCAGCCACAGAGGTCCTTGCCCTGATCGGGTCAAAGGAAGGTATCGCGCACCTGCCGCTGGCAGTCTGCTCGGAAGGAGATGTGGTCCTGGTTCCCGACCCCGCATACCCCGTTTATCAGATGTCGAGCCTGATCAGCGGCGCCGAGGTCTATCCGGTACCGCTCCTCGCCGAGCACGGCTTTCGCCCTGACCTCTCACGTATTCCAGAGGAAATGCTCGCCAGGGCTCGCATCCTCTGGCTGAACTACCCGAACAACCCGTGTGCAGCCGTGGCGGATCGGGATTTTTTCGAGGAGGTCGTCCGTTTCGCAAGAAGACACGACCTTCTCGTGGCTCACGACAATGCCTATGCCGAGATCACCTTCGACGGGTTCGTCGCCCCGTCGATCCTCGAGGTCGAGGGGGCCAAGGGTGTGGCCATAGAGTTTCACTCCCTGTCGAAGACTTTCTCCATGGCAGGTTGGCGAGTAGGGATGGCGGTAGGAAACGCGCAGGCAGTTGCTGCGCTAGGACAGATCAAGACCAACATCGACTCCGGGATATTCGTTGCCTTGCAGAAGGCGGCGGTGGCCGCTCTGACAGGTCCCTGGGACTTCGTCGAGCATGCGAGGGAGGTCTACGGCCGCCGCAGGAGGGCAATCGTCGATTCGCTCAGAGATATCGGGTGGGACTGGATGGACTATCCCCAGGGGACGCTTTACGTGTGGGCCCGGCTCCCAGAAGGGATGACTTCAGGGGAGTTCGCCGACACCCTGTTGGAACAGGCCGACGTGGTCGTCGTACCGGGCGCGGGTTACGGTTCGTGCGGTGAGGGGTTCGTGCGCTTCTCGGTCACCTTGGAAGACCGGAGGATCGAGGAGGGAATCGAGCGGATGTCCAGGGCGCTGGCATTGGAGCGCTGATGGAGAAGTGCATTCTTGCCGCTCTGGACACAGGCGCACGGCGGTCGGGCGGTGAAGAAGACTCTCTCGACGAGCTCGCCAGCCTAGTCACTACCGCCGGGGGAGAGGCAGTCGGCAGAATCGTCCAGCGCCGAAATGCTCCCGACCCCGCCACCTACTTCGGGAAGGGAAAGGTCCAAGAAATCCGCGACCTGGCCGCTCGTGCGGGGGCCTCGACACTGGTAGTCGACGGCGACCTCCGCCCGACCCAGGAAGCCGAGCTCGCCCGACTCACCGGACTGAAGGTGATCGAGCGAACGACCGTCATCCTCGACATATTCGCCCTGCATGCGCGCACCGCCGAGGGGAAGCTGCAGGTTCGAGTGGCGCAGTTGCAGTACCGGCTGGGCCGGCTAGTCGGAGGGGGAAGCAGCCTGTCGAGACTAGGCGGGGGCATCGGAACCAGGGGCCCAGGAGAGCAAAAGCTCGAAGAAGACCGGAGGCGGATTCGCCAGCAGATCTCGCGCCTTTCCAGGCAGCTCCAGAGACTCGACCGAACCCGTACCCAGAATCGCAAGAGGCGCCAGCGATCGGGAATTCCGATGGTCGCGCTGGTCGGTTACACGAACGCCGGCAAGTCGACGCTCTTGCACGCCCTTACGGGAGCGGAGGTTCCGGTAGAAGACAGGCTCTTCTCGACACTCGACCCCCGCACAGGGAGGACTTACTTGCCCGAGTGGAAGCAGAGCTTGCTCGTCACTGACACGGTCGGCTTCGTGCGGGATCTCCCGCCCGAACTTGTCAACGCCTTCAAGGCGACACTGGACGAGGTGCTCGGAGCACACCTGCTGGTGCACGTGGTGGACATCTCCCGTAAAGACGCTGCCTTCCAGGCCAGGGCAGTCAGGGAGATACTCCACGACATCGGCGCCACCCACATTCCTGAGCTACTCGCCCTCAACAAGGCAGACAAGCTCGACGAGCTACCTGGATGGGGCCGGAACGAGGGGCCGGCCGGGGCTCACGTCGAGCGATTCCTGCAGGAGTCGGGGAGCTCGGGGTTGCCATACGTCCTCGTCTCCGCTCGACAAGGTGATGGACTGACAGACCTGAAGGGTGCAATGGCCTCGCTCGTTCTCGGAGATCGGCCCGACCGGGTGGGCGTCGCCGAGAGCGAGGCACCCGCCAGAAGCTCCAGCCGGCGGGCCCATACGGAACCGCTGCCCGCTCAGATAGCGGACATGGGCCTACCGGCTGCAACGCAGGCATCATGAAGCACCTATGCTGGTCCTGATCAGGCCGACGACCTTGCCAACTATTTCCAGCTCGGCAGGGTCCACCTCGATCGGGTCGTAAAAGGGGTTCTCCGCCTCCAGAGCCACCTTCGAGCGGGAAATCCGCAAGCGCTTGACGGTCGCCTCGCCGCGGATGAGAGCGACGACGACTTCCCCCGAGCGGGCGGTGGGCTGGCGCCTTACCAGAACCAGGTCGTTCTCGTGAATGCCTGCCCCCACCATGGAGTCTCCCTTGACCCGGAGAAAGAAGAGCCGGCCCGTCTCCACATCCTCCAGCCGGACCTCTGGGAACAGGTCCCACTGGACCGCCAGCAAATCATCCGGGCTCTCGATGGCTTCCGTCAGGCTTCCCGCAGCGACCCTCCCGACGAGCGGCACGAGAGCAGCGGGATTTTCCCCTCGACTCACGAGTCCCCCGAGTGCACCCTCCGAGGGCGGGCGGCCATCCCACGTCTGCCCAGATTTCGGCTCTTCTCGGGATAGTCCGAGGGCCCGAGGCTTGGAGGGCTCCCTCACGATATGGCCCGAGCTCTCGAGGTTCCTGAGCTGAGCGTGCACGGACGAGGTGCTCTGGAAACCGACTGCCTTCTGAATTTCGCGGACGGTGGGAGGAAAGCCCTTGGCCCTTACGTAACCGTCTATGAATTCCAGGATTTGCCTCTGGCGGGGAGTCAAGTCGGAGGCATCGGCTTCACTCGCCTCGGTACTCGATTCGATCCGTATGGATCGGGCCTTCTTCACAGCTGAGACATCCTCCTCACTCGGCCCCAGCTGACAGGGCAAACAACAGTCTCTCGTCACGAGCCAGCCGTGCCGAGTTCCAGCAGATGCCCTGTCCTCGTACGGTTACGCCCTTTCTTTAGTAGCACGGAAAGGGCAGGAAATCAAACATTTGTTCTGTTCGGGACACCCCGCCTCGGTCGTAGACCTTTTCAAACGACCAGTTCACAAGGGCCTTATGGAGGACGGGAGTGCATCCCGGCCGAAAGTGTCGCACCCCGACTGTAGTCTTCGGTCGAACACTCGTACGATCGGCTCGTGACCTCCAATAGAGTGTAGTTGAGTGGAGTCGGAGCACGACAAGCCACCGAGAGGGGGTGGAAGTTGGAAGGTATCGACGGGTCAACTGCCGATTCCTGGACGACCGACCCTGCCCACGGCTATGGATGCGCCCGTGCGAGGACCGGATCGAGGCGGGCGGCCGTGATCGCAGTGGTTCTCGCGACGTTGGCGTCCCTTGGTCCGTGGCCGGGTCGCTTACCCGCATCCGCCGCAGCGAAGGCAGTCGACCCTGCCTTGGCACCACCCGGCTCGGCGTCGGCCGGATCGCAGGAACTTCCTCACCAGGACGGCGGTGCCGGGGCTGCCAAGCACATTCACACGGTCAGGGCAGGGGAGACGCTCTGGGCGATCGCCCGTCGGTACTTTCCCGAGGCAGATCCCAGGTGTGGGGTCATGGCGATCCAGAGGGAAAACGGGCTCGACCGGGGGCCGCTTTCCGTAGGGACCGTTCTGGTAGTGCCAGAGCGGCCAGCCTGCCAGCAAAGGTGATAGGCGCGTGAGGAACACTCGCAAGCCGGTCTCATAAGGATCGGTGGTCCGGGGAAGGGAAAACTCGTAGAAAAGTTGGGGAAAATTACAAGGATCGAATTTCATTCTTGAAATTCGCACATCTATGGCGTAAGCTCTAGGCAACCTCTATATGTGGGGTCTGGTGCTGGGATCGGGGCCGGCTGTCAGGTCGGCGGTCCCGCACTGCGGCTTCACGCCAGGGGGCCCGATGGCCGTCAGGTCACCACCGCAGCAGACCACCTAGGCCCTCGTAGGCAGACACCCGCAAGCGGAGAGGAGGTGCCGTAAATGCGGTGTCCGCACTGCTCACAAAATGCGGACCGCGTCATAGAGACGAGGGAAATATCCGACTCCTCTGTAATACGACGTCGCCGCACGTGCGAGGCATGTGGCGCCAGATTCACCACTTACGAGCGCGCGGCGCCCAGAGAAGTGCTGGTTCTGAAGAGAGACGGCCGGACGGAACCATTCGACCGCCAGAAGTTGGTGGGAGGCATTCAGAAGGCTTGCGCGAACAGGCCGATCCCGTCGGACGTCGTCGACTCGATCGCTCAGGACATCGAAGACACGGTCCTCGCCGAATCCCGCGGCCGGGTCACTTCGAAAGCCCTGGGTGATGCAGTGCTGGAGAGGCTGGCCGAGCTCGACGGGGTGGCGTACATGCGGTTCGCGTCGGTCTACAAGCGCTTCGGCGACCCGACCGACTTCTTCGACGAGCTGGACCGCCTTGGCCGGCTTGTCGGCACCGGTCTGCCAGGGCAGTCCTTGGGCCGGGACCAGTAGGGCCCGTCGCGCTCTGAATCTCTTGGCCAGGAATTCTGAAGTTCTCGCTGTCACAAGGAGGCGAACATGACCCGACCGACCACCACTCATGACGCAGCCATCCCGGCTACCGAGCCAGACCTGACCGCGAATGCCCTCCGGGTACTCGAGAAGCGGTACCTCAAGAAAGACGAGAACGGGAACCCAACCGAGACTCCCGCCCAGATGTTCTGGCGAGTCGCCCTCAACATAGCCTCTGCGGAGGAGAAGTTCGGCTCACCTCGAGATGTCGGCAAGTGGGCGGAGAGGTTCTACACGATGATGGCGACCCGTGTATTCATGCCCAACTCGCCCACTTTGATGAACGCAGGCCGCGACCTCCAGCAGCTCTCGGCCTGCTTCGTACTTCCCGTCGACGACTCGATGGACTCGATCTTCGAGACGCTCAAGCACACCGCGATCATCCACAAGAGCGGAGGTGGTACAGGCTTCGCATTCTCCCGAATCCGTCCCAAGAACGACCGGGTCAATTCGACCCACGGGGTGGCTTCTGGGCCGGTGAGCTTCATGTCCGTGTACGACGCGGCAACCGAACATGTCAAGCAGGGGGGGACGAGGCGCGGTGCCAACATGGGAATCCTGCGAGTAGACCACCCCGACATTCTTGACTTCATCACGTGCAAGCACGCCTCGGACAACCTGATCACCAACTTCAACATCTCGGTAGCAATAGACGAATCGTTCATGGAAAAGGTGATCAAGGGAGAGGACTACGAACTGGTCAATCCCCGCAATGGCGAGGTCGTCGCCAGGCGCTCCGCCAGAGAAGTCTTCGACAAGATCGTTTACTCTGCCTGGCAGAACGGGGACCCTGGGATCGTCTTCATCGACAGGATGAACGAGCCTCGCACCAACCCGACGCCACACGTTGGCACAATCGAGGCGACGAACCCCTGCGGAGAGCAGCCTCTACTTCCTTACGAGTCCTGCAACCTCGCTTCGATCAACCTTTCCCTGTTTCTCGACGAGGCCTCCGGGGCGATCGACTGGGAGGCACTGCGTGCGACGGTTCATGACGGCGTGCGCTTCCTGGACAACGTAATCGAGATGAACCGGTATCCAGTCGAGCAGATCGCCAAGATCACCCGGGAGGGGAACCGCAAGATCGGCCTTGGCGTCATGGGTTGGGCAGACCTGTTGTTCCGAATGGAAATCCCCTACGACTCCGACAAGGCGGTCTCGCTAGGGGAAGAAATAATGTCCTTCATCCAGAACGAAGCAGACAAGGCCAGCGAGCAGCTGGCGGCCGAACGAGGGAGCTTCCCGAACTGGAAAGGCTCCTACTACGAAGAGATCGGTCGCCCGATGCGCAATGCCACTCGAACCACGATCGCTCCCACCGGAACGATATCGATAATCGCGGGATGCTCATCCGGCATCGAGCCTCTGTTCGCCCTGGCTTATTACAGGAAGGTTCTTGACGGGGAGCAGCTCGTCGAGATCGACCCGTACTTCGAGACCGTAGCTCTACGGGAGGGGTTCTACTCCGACGACCTCATCGCCCAGATCATCGAAAAGGGTGGGGTAAGGTCGATCCAGTCAGTGCCCAAGAAGTACCGGGAGATCTTCGTCACCTCTCACGAGATCGCTCCCGAGTGGCACATTCGTCACCAGGCCGCATTCCAGAAGTACACCGACAACGCCGTCTCCAAGACGGTCAACTTCCCACACCATGCCACACCCGAAGACGTAGCCAAGGTTTACTGCCTCGCGTACGAGCTCGGTTGCAAGGGGGTCACGATTTACAGGGACGGGTCCAAGGAATGGCAAGTGCTGAACGTCGGCGTACCCAAGGACTCGAGCGCGAGTGAACCCGTCGATAGGGACGGAGGGAGCCGGATGAGGGGCAGCTCCAGCGTGGCCGCGCAGCCTAGCTCCACCGACACTCAGGGTGCCCTCGCTCCTGGCACCATCGTCGTGACCGAGCCGCCCCAGGTCTACCCGAGGCGTGTCCCTGAGACCGAGCACGGTCTGCCTGCGCGGCGGTTCCGAGTTCCCACCCCCCTCGGCATCATGAACGTCTTCGTTACCGAGGTGGACGGGCTGCCCTTCGAGGTCTTCATAGTCTTTGGCAAGGCCGGCTCGGACCTTGCAGCGTTCTCCGAGGCTCTCGGGCGCCAGATAAGCCTGGGGCTTCGGTGCGGGATTCCGCTGCGCCTGGTCGTCGACCAGCTCAAAGGAATAGGGGGCCGGAGTTCCATCGGCTTCGGCGAAAAGAGGGTCTTCTCGGCCCCCGATGCGCTTGCCAAGTTGCTGGAGCGCCACTACCTGGGCGGCACGAACGGAAACGGAAGTACCTCAGGAGAGACGGCGGGCACCGGGACGGCTGAAGTGACTGACAGCGCCACCAAGTCTGGTACTCAGGCCAGCCGCCGCCAAGCAGCGGCCCCTGCGCCCATCCCAGCTCCATCGCCCGAGCCCTCCGGTCTCATGGAAATATGCCCTGAGTGCCAGGAATACAGCTATGTCTTCGGGGAGGGCTGCGGGAAGTGTCAGTCGTGCGGCTTCTCCACCTGTTGATGCTGAAGGCGCACGGTTTCGCGCCGGGCGCCGAACAAGCGCATGACCGGAAGCTCTGCACCCCTGACGGCACCTGCTGTCAGGGCGTTGCGGGGCGCAGGGCTCAAGCGAGGATCTCGGCTAGATCTCAGGCAGCATAGCGTACTGCGAACTCGTCGTGTCGGTTGCCGAAGTTCTCGACCGTCGAGGGGGGCAGTGCTTCCCTGATCGGCGAGCCAAGAGCAGCTCTTGCCCTGGTGATCGCAGCGGAGAGAGGCGCCAGGTCTTGCGCCGTCAGGGGACTGCTCTCGATTGGAAGCGCCCCTCGGGCGACCAAAGGCTCGAGCGCGGCGACCAGTTCCTCGAGCGAGTTGAGGCTCGCACTGTACAGGGTCTCGCAGCCGGAGGGCGCGGCCGTGGAGGCCAGGGTCGCTCGAACGGACTCGAGGTTCGAGAGCACGCCCTTGAGCACCACCGACCGGTCGCTTCCCTCGAAGCCGTCCTCCACAAGAACGGAATCGATGATTCGGATTTGGTCGGAGTAGTCAGCGAGGGTTGCGTAAAGGCCAGTGCGGGACTGAACTTCGGCGTAGAGGGGGTCGAGCGCCTCCGCAAGCGAGATCGCCTCTGCTCTTAGTAGGGTCGGGTCGGGGTCTCCGGGGTAGACGCTCAACGGCAGGCGGCGCGGGGGTTCCTCGGCAACGGCACGCCTGAAAGCCGCCGCCCCCGCAAGCGAAGCTCTGCCTACCTCTGCTGCCTCACGCCAGTCCGAAGGCCGGCGGGCGCCCAGCAACTCTTCGTGTCGCCGGCTGAACTCTTCCAGCTCGCCCAAGGCCGCCACCATCCTAGCTCGATAGCGCTCCGCTCGGCGCTGGGGGATCCAGAACTGGTAGGCAAGCATTGCCAGCACCAGCAACGCCAACGGCACCCCGATCGCGAAGACCCGATAGAGGGAAACCGGCGCCTCCTTTGTTTCAACGGGGGTCCCGGCCAGCGGGTCATCTCTCAGTCGAGAGCGCCCCAGTCCGATGGGTTCCGGCTTCGGTTCCGGCTCCGCAGCCAGACCCTCGAGGCGCGACCGAAGCGGCAATTCGATCTCGGGATCCGGATTGGTCGGGTTGACGATCTGGGTCAGCCAGCCGGCGTAGAGGCGCTCGTCGATCCGCTGGCTCTCGATATCTTCAGGAGGCTCTTCAGGCGGGATTCGAGGGCCCACGGTGGTGCCGTCTCTCGAAGACTCGCCTCCAGAATCGCTGGATCTCAACTCGAGGGTCGGTTCCTTGGAAAAAGTCCACTCGGTGTCGAAAGGCTACCACGCCTCGAGCCCGTTTCAGGCGCACTGCCGAATCCGTGAGCAAGGTGAAGGCCAGGTGGGTCTCGACGTTCGACAAAGCGACAAGCTCCGCCGAATCTGCAGGGATAACAAGAGCCACGTCCGGCAAGCAAGCTGCCGAAAGGGCCCCCGGGTACCCTCAACCCACTCGAGGGTTGTGGTCGGAGAATGGATGAGAGTGGCAATAGGCAATGGTGCGCCCGGCAGGACTCGAACCTGCGACCGACGGATTATGAGTCCGCTGCTCTGACCAGCTGAGCTAC
>FWWM01011595.1_pt1 | contig 15032 bp, 11 predicted proteins | sample 2228351 | NCBI WGS metagenome assembly FWWM01 (sample SAMEA103939774, study PRJEB20133) | metagenome | reverse complement strand
GCCAACCCCCTGGGGGGCCCCGAGCTCCTGAAGGCGGCCGTGGCCCAGGCCGTGGGGGTGGAGGCGGAGCGCTTTGTGGCGGTGAGCCTAAACGCCCTTTACGCCTTCGTGGACGCCCTGGGGGGGGTGAGGGTGTGCGTGGAGAAGCCCCTCCGGTACGAGGACAAGGCGGCGGGGCTTTCCATAGACCTGAAGCCCGGCTGCCAGGTGCTGAACGGCAAAGGGGCGGAGGGCTTCCTCCGCTTCCGGCACGACGCCCTGGGGGATATCGGGCGCATCCAGCGCCAGCAGGCCTTCTTCCAGGCCCTAAAGGAGAAGGTCCTAAGCCCCGCTGGCCTCTTCCGCCTGCCCCGGGCGGTGGCCCAGGCGGAGGCCCATGTGCGCACGGACCTTTCCCGGGAGGAGGTGGGGCGGATCCTGGGCTTTGCCCTAAGGCGCCCCGAGCTCGTAAGCCTCCTCCTTCCGGGCCGCTTCGGGGGGGGGTGGCAGGTGGACCGGGAAGCCCTTTTGGAGCTCCGCGCCCTCTACTTTGAGGGGCGGGCTTGGTCCGAGGAGGCCTCCCTAAGGGGGCGCACCGTGGCCCTGGTCTACGGCCCTTCCGCGGAAGGAAAGGCGGAGGAGGTGGCGGAACGGCTTAGGGCCCTGGGCCTGAAGGTTTGGAAGCGCCCCCTCGAGGCCGACCCCCCCCGCACGGAGGTCCTGGAAAACGGCCCTGGCCTTTTGGCCCGCGCCCTAGGGGAGGCCCTTGGGGTGCCCCACCGGGTGAGCGGAGAGGCCCTTTTGGGGGCCGACCTCACCCTCCGCCTCGGGCCATAATGGGGGCATGCCGGCGATCAAGGACCTGCGCCTTATCCCGTTTTCCATCCCCCTAAGGGCCCCTTTGCGCTGGGGCAAGGCCTCGGAGATGGCGGCCCTGGAGCACGCCCTCTTGGAGGTGGAGCTATCGGATGGGAGCCTCGGCCGGGCGGAGGTGGCCATCCGCCCCACCATCTACGGGGAGACCCTGGGGAGCGTGCGCTCCGGGCTGGAGTACCTGAGGCCCAAGCTCCTTGGCCTCGAGGCCGAGGACCAGGATGCCATCCGGGCGGTCTTGGAGGCCTTCCCCTTCAACTACGGCCTAAAGGGGGCCCTGGACACCGCCCTTTGGGAGGCCTGGGCCAGGAGCGAGGGGGAGGAGCTCCACCAGGTCCTGAAGCCCGCCAAGCACCGGGTGCGGGTGGCCTACATCCTGGGCATGGCCTCGGAGGAGGAGATGCTGGCAGACGCCCAAATGGCCCACGGGGCGGGGGTCCGGGTCTTCAAGGTGAAGGTGGGCCGGGACCTGGAGGAGGACCGTAAGAAACTCCTCCGCCTAAGGGAGGCGTTCCCCGACGTGGAGCTTTACGCGGACGCCAACGAGACCCTAAGCCCCAAGGAGGCCGAGGCCTACCTGAAGGCCTGGCGGGAGATGGGCCTTCTCTACGTGGAAGAGCCCCTCCCCGTTGAGGAGGTCCTGGCCCGCAAGGCCCTCAAGTCCAAGGGCCTCCTACCCCTCATCGCCGACGACTCCGCCATGACCCCGAGGGACCTCAGGCGGGAGCTTGCGCTGGACACCTTTGACATCCTGAACCTCAAGCCCGCCCGCACAGGGATAACCTGGACCCTGGAGATGCTGGCCTTAGCCCGGGAAAAGGGCAAGCGGGCCATGGTGGGCAGCCAAGCCCAAAGCAGCTTCGGGGCCTACCAGTCGGCCCTCCTCGCCTTCCAGCAGGGGGTGACGGAGCCTTCCGAGCTCGCCTTCCACCTCAAGGCGGAAGGGGGCTTTCTGGACTTCCCCGCCTTCCGGGAGGGCTGGCTTTACTGGGAGGACCTGGTGGAGGCCCGCTTCCAGGAGGAGGCCTTCCTCCGCTACGCCCGCTAAGCCTTGCCCGTTCCCGGCCCCTTGCCGTAGGATGAGGCCGGTTTCGCCGGGGTGGCGGAACGGTAGACGCTGCGGACTTAAAATCCGCTGGGGGAAAATCCCCCGTACGGGTTCGAGTCCCGTCCCCGGCACCAAAAGGCCCCCGCCGGGATGCCCGGCGGGGGCTTTTTAGGTACCCCGCCGAAGCGAAAGCCTCGGCGGGGGCCCCAGGGGGGCCTACCTGGCCTTCTCCTCCTTGAGGATGTTCAGGAGCACGGTCTGGAGGATGCCCCCGTTCTTGTAGTAGTCCACCTCCACCGGGGTGTCCAGGCGGGCGATGGCCTGGAAGCGGACCTCGGTGCCGTCTTCCCGCCTCGCCACCACCTCCACCACCTTCCTGGGCTTTAGGTCGGAAAGGCCCAGGATGTCGTAGGTCTCGTAGCCCGTGAGGCCCAGGGTTTCCCGGTTCTGCCCCGGCAGGAACTCCAGGGGCAGGACCCCCATCCCCACCAGGTTGGAGCGGTGGATGCGCTCAAAGCTTTCCGCCAGCACCGCCTTCACCCCCAGGAGGTAGGTGCCCTTGGCCGCCCAGTCGCGGCTACTTCCGGTGCCGTACTCCTTCCCGGCGATGACGAGGAGGGGCGTCCCCTCGGCCTTGTAGCGCATGGCCACGTTGTAGACGAAGTCCACTTCTCCTTCGGGGAGCTTCTTGGCGTAGCCCCCCTCAATCCCGTCCAGCATGAGGTTCTTGATGCGGATGTTGGCGAAGGTGCCCCGCATCATCACCTCGTGGTTGCCCCGCCGGGCGCCGTAGGAGTTGAAGTCCTCGGGCTTCACCCCTTTGCTCAGGAGGTACTGGCCTGCGGGGCTCTTCACGGGGATGGCCCCCGCGGGGGAGATGTGGTCCGTGGTCACGGAGTCCCCCAGGACCAAGAGGACCCTGGCCCCCCGGATGTCCCCCACCTGGTTCTGGCCCAGCTCCTCAAAGAAGGGGGGGTTCTGGATGTAGGTGCTCTCGGGGTCCCAGGCGTAGAGCTCCCCGGTGGGGGCGGGCAGGGCCTGCCAGCGCTCGTCCCCCTGGAAGACGGTGCTGTACTCCTTCTTGAAGAGCTCGGGGTCCAGGGTCTTGCGGATGGCCTCCTGGATCTCCTCCATGGAGGGCCAGATGTCCTTGAGGTAGACGGGCTTGCCGTTGGGGTCAAAGCCCAGGGGTTCCGTGGCCAGGTCAATGTCCATGCGCCCGGCCAGGGCGTAGGCCACCACCAGCATGGGGCTCGCCAGGTAGTTGGCCTTCACGTGGGGGTTGATGCGCCCCTCAAAGTTGCGGTTGCCGGAGAGCACCGCGGCCACCACCAGGTCCCCTTCCTCCACCGCCTTGGCGATGTCCTCGGGGAGGGGGCCGGAGTTGCCGATGCAGGTGGTGCACCCGTAGCCCACCACGTGGAAGCGGAGGGCCTCCAGGAAGGGGAGGAGGCCGCTTGCTTCCAGGTAGTCCGTCACCACCTTGGAGCCGGGGGCCAGGGAGGTCTTCACCCAAGGCTTGGTGTCCAGGCCCGCCTCCACCGCCTTCTTGGCCAGAAGCCCCGCCCCCAGCATCACCGAGGGGTTGGAGGTGTTGGTGCAGCTGGTGATGGCGGCGATGACCACGGAGCCGTGGGTGAGCTCAAACTCCTCGTCCTGGCGCTTTACCAGAACCTTCTTGCCGAGCTGGTCCTCGGAGAGGCCAAAGCCCCGCTCCTTCACCGGTTTGGTGAGGTGGAGGAGGAAGCTCCTCTTGGCCTCCTTGAGGGGCACCCGGTCCTGGGGCCGCTTGGGGCCGGCCAGGGAGGGCTCCACCGTGGAGAGGTCCAGCTCCAGGTGCTCGGAGTACACCACCTTCTCCTCCGCCTCGGGGGTGCGGAAGAGGCCCACGGCCTTGGTGTAGGCCTCCACGAGCTCAATAAGCTCCTCCGGGCGGCCGGTGAGCCTCAGGTAGTTCAGGGTTTCCTCGTCCACGGGGAAGAAGCCCATGGTGGCCCCGTACTCGGGGGCCATGTTGGCGATGGTGGCCCGGTCGGCCAGGGGGAGCTTGGAGACGCCGGGGCCGTAGAACTCCACGAACTTGCCCACCACCCCGTGCTTGCGGAGCATCTCCGTGACGGTGAGGACCAGGTCGGTGGCCGTGGCCCCCTCGGGGAGTTCCCCGTAGAGCTTGAAGCCCACCACCTTGGGGGCCAGCATGTAGTAGGGCTGGCCCAGCATCACCGCCTCGGCCTCGATGCCCCCCACGCCCCAGCCCAGGACCCCCAGGCCGTTCACCATGGTGGTGTGGCTGTCCGTGCCCACCAGGCTGTCGGGGAAGGCCAGGGTGAGGCCGTCCCGCTTTTCCGTCATCACCACCTTGGCCAGGTACTCCAGGTTCACCTGGTGGACGATCCCCGTGCCCGGGGGCACCACCCGGAAGTTCTCCAGGGCCTGTTGCCCCCACTTGAGGAGGAGGTAGCGCTCCCGGTTCCTTTCGTACTCCTTCTCCACGTTGTAGAAGAAGGCGTAGGCGGTGCCGAAGGCGTCCACCTGCACGGAGTGGTCGATGACCAGGTCCGCGGGGACGATGGGGTTGATGCGCTTAGGGTCCCCGCCCCGCTTCTTCACCGCGTCCCGCATGGCCGCCAGGTCCACCACCGCGGGCACGCCGGTGAAGTCCTGCAGGATGACCCGGGCCAGCTTCAGGGGCACGTTGACCTCCCCCGGCTCGGGCTGCCAGCGGGCCAGGGCCAGGATGTCCTCCCGGGTCACCTGGTAGCCGTCCTCGTTTCTGAGAAGGCTTTCCAGCATGACCCGGATGGAGAAGGGCAGGCGGCTCACCTCCGCCAGGCCCTGCCGCTCCAGCTCCAGGAGGTCGTGGTAGCCGTAGGTGCCGCCTTTGGTGCTCAGGGTCTTGAGGGTTTGGAAGCTGTCCTTCATGGCGCTCCTTTCCCTTCCCCCAAAAAGGGAACGGGGAGGTGGGGTGGATTGTGGGGGAAGTTTGGGCTCCGAGGGGGGGCGCCCGCCCCGGCTTCCCCCACTATAGCACTTCCAGAAGAGAGGTGGCGTGGCCTAGGACGGCGTTGGCCTGGGCCAGGCGGGCGATCTTCAGGGTTTCCAGGAGGGCCTCCTTGGGGATGCCGAGCCCCTTGGCCCGGTGGGCCATGGCCCGCACGCAGGGCTCGGAGCCCGTGGCCAGGGCGATGCCCAGGAGGATAAGGGTCCGGGTCTTCTCGTCCAGGGCCCCCTCTTCGGGCATGGCGAAGCTCCAGCTCCGCCCGTGCTCCAGCAGGAGGCTCGGGGCCTTTTCCAGAAGGAGGGGGATGGCCTCGGGGAGGCCCTCCCCCAGGTTGGCCTGCATGGCCTGGAAGATGCGTTCCTGGGTGGTCATGCCCTTAGCGTACCGCCTGGGGCGGGGGCGGGGTGGAGAGGCCGAGGCTTTCCAGGAAGAGGAGGACCTCCTCCCCGATCTCCCGCCAGAGGGCCTCCCGGGGCCTCTTGGGGGGCCTATCCCCCCGCTGGGGGCCGTAGGCCCCGAAGCCCGCGTGGTTGAGCCCGGGGAGGAAGACCACCCGGGCCCCTTTGGGGAGCCTCTTGGCCTTTTCCCGGGCCTCGGCAGGGGGCAGGAGGCCGTCCTCCTCCCCGTAGAGGGCCAGGGTGGGGAGGTTTTGGGCGGAGAGGTCCCCCTCCGGGTAGGCGGCGAAGAGGAGGAGGGGGAGCCCTTCCCGGGCGGCGAGCTCCGCCGCGGCCACCCCCCCTAGGCTGTGCCCCCCCACGATGAGGGGGAGGCCCGGGAAGTCCCGGGCGGCCTCGAGGGCCCGCTCCTTCCCCAAAAGGGCGATCCCCGAGGGCACCTTGAGGAGGGCCACCGCGTAGCCCTGCGCCTTCAGGGGGGCGAGGACGGGGGCGTAGGCCAGGGGGTCCACCCGCCCCCCGGGGTAGAAGGCCAGGAGGGCCTTGGGGGCTTTGGGGGCCAGGAGGAAGCCGTAGGGCCTTTCCTCCCCCCCCGCCTTTTGGAAGGCCTCCCGGGCTAGTGCTTCCGCGGGGTAGGGGCGGAGGAAGTAAAGGCTTAAGGCCACCACCAGCCCCGCCAGGAGGAAGGCCGCGGGGATGAAGTAGAGGAGAAGCCGCTTGGCGCTCACGTGAGCACCTCCGCCTTTTCCCGCGCCCTTCCCTCAAAGGCGAAGAAGGCCGCGGGCACCACGAAGAGGGTGAGGAGGGTGGAGGAGAGGAGCCCCCCCAGGATGATGACCCCTAAAGGCCTCCGGTACTCCGCCCCCTCCCCCGTGCCCAGGAGGAGGGGCAGGCTGATGATGAGCACCGTGAGGGTGGTCATGAGGATGGGCCTGAGCCGAAGCCTCGCCGCCTCCACCAGGGCCTCTTTGAGGGGCCTTTCCTCCATGCGGCGCACGGCGAAGTCCAGGAGGAGGATGGCGTTTTTGGTCACCAGGCCGATGAGCATCACCACCCCCAGGACGCTGATCACGTCCAGGCCCGTGCCCAGGAGGTAGGTGAGCCAGAAGGCCCCCACCAGGGCTAGGGGCACGGGGAGGAGGAGGTAAAGGGGGTAGCGCCAGGCGTTGAACTGGCTGGCGATGACCAGGTAGTTCAGCACCAGGGCCAACAGGAAGGCCAGGGGGGCCAGGCGGGCGAGCTCCCCGGTGAAGCTCCCAAGCCCCGCGCTCACCAGGCCGACCCCGTCCCCCAGGAGGCCCTTCGCCTCAAACTCCGCCTCCAGCTCCCGCTGGATCTGGAAGGTGCCCGGGGCGCCTGGGCGCAGGTTGATGTTGACCCCTGCGGCGTAGGCCTGGTTGCGGCGGGAGATGAGGGTGGGGCCGGGGCGCTCCTCAAACCGCCCCAGGCTCCCCAAGGGCAGGAAGGCCTGGAGGGCGGGGGCGTAGACGGGAAGGCTTAGGAGGTCGGTCTCCCCGGAAAGGCGAAGGGGGTCTGCCTGGACGCGCACGGGGAACTCCTCCCCGCCCCGGCGGGCGGTGGCCGCCTGGACCCCTGAGAGGTAGAGCCTCAAGGTCTGGGCCAGGTCGCTTGGGGTGAGGCCGGTGCCCGCAAGCTTAGAGGGGTCGGGGACGAAGACCCGCTCCCGTTGGGTGGCCTCGAGGGTGCTCTTGACGTTCAGCACGTAGGGCTTGGAGCGGATGAGCTCCACCATGGCCGCCACCCGCTCCTCCAGGAGGGCCCGGTCGGGGCTCGTCACGAAGAACTGTAGGTCCGCGTCCCCCGCCTCGGGGCCCGTCTGGGCCAAAACGCGGAGGTCGGCCCCGGGGAAGCCCTTTAAGACCTCCTTCCCCTCCCGGTTAAAGGCCTCGGTGAGGGTGAAGATGTCGGGCCGCTCCCCCTTGGGCTTGAGGACCACCTGGAGCTGGATGCGGCTCGGGTCCCCCACCTGGGCCCCGCCGGTGGCGCTGGCCCCCACGGTGGTCACCACCCGTTCCACCGCGGGGTGGGCCAGGAAGTAGCCCTCCAGCGCCCGGGCCGCCCGGTCGGAAAGGGGCAGGGGGGTGTCCTTGGGGAGGAGGAGGGTGGCGGTGAGGACCCCGGTGTCGGACTGGGGGGTGAAGTTGAAGGGGATCCGGGGCAGGATGGGGAAGATGGAGAGGAAGGCCCCTCCCGCCAGGAGGAGGACCAGCCAGGGCCGCCTTAAGGCCCCTTCCAGGCTCCGGGCGTAGCCCTCGGTGAGGCGCCTAAGCCCCCCTTCCACCCCCTCGTGCAGGAGGCGGGCGAGGGCCCCGGCCAGGTCAAGGAGGAAGCGGGCGAGGTAGCGGAGAAGCCCGAGGAGGGCGGGGTAGAGGGGCAGGAGGAGGAGGTAGAGGGGGCCTTCCCGAAGGAGGAGGAAGAAGCTCCCCGCGCCCACAAGAAGCCCCAGGGGCCGGTAGAACCCCTGCCGGTAGGCCCAGAGGAGGTCTTTGGGGAGAAGGCGAAGGGCGCGGAGGGCCTCCCGGAAGGCGGGGGGCTCGGGGTCGGGGAAGTAGGCCAGGCGCACGGTGAGGAAGAGGAGGGCTTCCAGCCAGCTCACCGCGATGGCCGCGGCCATGCCCAGGCCGAACTGCTGGAAGATCTGCCCGATGAGCCCGGGGAGGAAGCTGATGGGCAGGAAGACGGCGAGGAGGCTTAGGGTGGCCGCGGCCACGGCCACGCTCACCTCGCTCGCCCCCTTTAGCACCGCCTCCTTCAGGCCGTAGCCCATCTTCCGGTAGCGGTCTATGTTCTCCGCCACCACGATGGAGTCGTCCACCACGATGCCCACCGCCACCGTGAGGGCCAGGAGGCTGATGAGGTTGTAGGTGAAGCCCAGAAGCCCGAAGAGGAGGATGGCCCCCGAAAGGGTGATGGGGATGGCCAGGATCACGGAGAAGACGGAGTTGAGCTTGCCCAGGAAGAGGAGGACCACCAAGGAGACGGCGAAGGCCGCCAAGAAGGCCTCCCGCACGGTGTCCTCCACCGCGGCCCGGATGAAGCGGGTGGTGTCCAGGGCCACCTCCGCCTGGAAGCCCCTGGGAAGCCGGATCTCCTTCAGGGCCTCCTTCACCCCGTCGGCCACGGCCACGGCGTTGGCGTCCGGGGTCTTCACCACCGCCAGGAGGACCGCGGGCCGGCCGTTTAAGCGGTTTAAGGTGGTGGGCTCCTCCGTGGCCTCCACCACCCGGGCCACGTCCCGCACCTTGAGGCCCCGGCTTGGGTCCACCAGGACCTCGGCCACCTCCTTGGCGGTGGCGGGGGTGTTCCTGAGGGTGTAGACCAGGCGCTTTTCCCCCTCCTCCAGGCTCCCCAAGGGGAGGTTGAGGGCGGAGGCGGAAAGGGCCTGGACCACCTGCCCCGGGGCCACCCCCAGGGCCTGGAGGCGGTCCGGGTCCAGGTAGACCTGGATGGCGGTCTTGGGGGCCCCGGTGAGGCGGATGTCCGCCACCCCGGGGACCAGCTGGAGCTTGGGTTTGAGCTCCCGTTCGGCGTAGCGCAGGACCCGGGCCAGGCTCTCCCCGGGGGCCTCGAGGGCCACGTAGAGGATGGGGCTGGCGGAGGGGTCAAACTTCTGCACCACGGGGGCCGAGGCGTCCCTGGGAAGGGCGCTTCGCACCGCGGCCACCTTCTGGCTCACCTCCACCGCCGCCTGGTCCACGTTCACCCCTTGCTTGAGCTGCACGAAGACCAGGCTGAACCCCTCGGTGGAGGAGCTCCCGATGGTGTCCACCCCGCTTAGGGTGGAGAGGGCGTCCTCCAGGGGCTTGGAAATCTGCTCCGCCACCTCCTCGGGCCCCGCCCCCGGGTAGGCGGTGGAGACCGCCACCACCGGCACCTGGAAGCGGGGCAGGAGCTCCACCCCAAGCCCCAGGCCCAAAAGAAGCCCCACCAGGACGAGCCCCACGAAGATGGCCGTGGCGAAGACGAAGCGCTCCACAAAGAAGGCCACCAGGGGGTTCGTCCTCACGGCACCACCTCCACCGGGTCCCCGTCCTTAAGCCCTTCGGGAACGGGGAAGATCACCCGCTCCTCCCCGCTTAGCCCCGCCACCGCCGCCCGGTCCCCTTCCTGGGCGAGAAGGCTCACCCTTTTCCTGCGGGCCTGGCCTCCCTCCACCGCGTAGACCACGGCTTCCCCGCCTTCCGCCCGCACCGCCCCCGCGGGCAGGAGGAGGCCCTCCGCCAGGACCTTCCGGTAAACCGCCTCCGCGGGGCCGGGGAGGAGGGCGCCTTCGGGCTTTAAGACCACCTCCACCAGGCGGTTCTGGCCGGGGAGGTCGGTCTTGCGCAGGAGGGTGGCCCCCGCGGTGCGGCCGTTTTGGCGCAGGGTGAAGGGGGTTTCGGGGCCTAGGCGGGCGGCTTCTTCCGGGGGGAGGTAAACCTTGGCCAGGAGGCGGTCGGTGGTGGCCAGGCGGAAGGCCCGGCTCCCCGCCCCCACGAACTCCCCTTCCCGCACGTAGACCTCCACCACCTCCCCCGCGAAGGGGGCGCGGATCACGGTTTCCCTTAGGTTCCGCTCGGCCTGCCGCACCTGGAGGCGGGCGGACTCCACCTGAAGCCGGAGAAGCTTCAGGTCCTCCCCCCGCTCCAGGCGGTCCAGGGCCTCCTTGGCGTTCTCGTAGGCGCTTTGGGCCTGGCGGTACTGGGCCTCCAAGGCCTTCAGGTCCAGGGGGGCCAGGGCCCCCGCCTGGAGGAGGGCCTGGCCCTCCTCAAAGCGGCGCCTGGCCGCTTCCAGCTGGGCCTTGGCCGCCTCCAGCTGGGCCAGAAGGGCGGCGCGGTTGGCCCTAAGCTGGTTCTCGGTTCGTTCCAGGTTGGCCTCCGCCTGGGCCAGGGCCAGCCGGGCGGCGGAGAGGGCCTCCTGGAAGGGGGCGGGGTCCAGGAAGACCACCCCCTGCCCCGCCTCCACCCGGCTTCCCGGGTTCAGGGTGCGCAGGACCCGGCCCGAGGCCCCCGCGGCCACAAAGCTTTCCTTCTCCGCCTGGACCGTGGCCGAGGCCCGCACCTCCGCCTCCAGGGCCCCCCGCGTGGGGGGGACGGTTTTCACCTGGAAGGCCAGGGGCTTGGGGGCCTCCTTAGGGGCCTCGGCCTTTTTGGGGGCGCAGGCGAAGAGGAGAAGGGGGAGGAGGAGAAGGGCGCGCCGCATGGTCACCTCGAGGCCATAAGGCCGTAGTAGGCCTTCAGGTAGGTCCCCCGGGCCTGGGCCAAGGAGAGCTCCGCCTGCAAGAGGCCAAGCTCCTGCTGCAGGAGGGCGAGCTGGCTGGAAAGCCCCGCCCTAAAGCGCTTTTCCTCCGCGGCGTAGCGCTCTTGGGCGAGCTTTAGGGCTTCTTCTGCGCTCCTCACCGCCTGGAGGAGGGGGGCAAGCTGGCGGTGGCGGGCGGAAAGCCCCACCCGGAGGCTCCTTTCTAAGTTCTCCAGGTTCTTGGCCACGGTGGAGAGCTGGTCCTCCAGGGCCTCAATGTCCTTTTTGGGGGTGAAGCTCTCGTCCAGAAGGCCCCGCTGGAAGCGGAGGAGCTCTAGGGTGTTCCGGAGCTGGAGGAGGTCCGCGTGGGCCTTGAGGAGCTCCTCCACCACCCCTTCCTGGGGAAGCGGGGGGAGGGCCTTAAGGGGCTCCACCTTCCAGTCCCCGAGGAGGTTTTTGAGCTGGGCTAGGGCGCTTTCCCGGCCCCGCTCGGCGAGCTCCAGGTTCTTCCTGGCCTCCAGGACCCGGTTTTGGGCCTCCAGGAGGTCTATGGCCGTGGCCCCGCCCCCCCGGAGGCGGATCTCCGTGGCCTTCAGGCCGAGCTCCGCCACCTCCAGGGCCTTTTGGGCCAGGCGCACCTGGGCCTCGGCCTCCAGCACCCCGGTGTAGGCGGAGGCGATGCTCTCCTCCCCCTGGGCCAGGGCCCGGTTCAGGCGGGCCTCGGCCAGGGCCAGGGCCTGGCGGGCCTGGAGCTCGGCGAGGGGGGTGCGCAAGGGGTCCTGGAGGGTTCGTTCCAGGTCCTTGGCCCGGGTTTCGTACTCCAGCCGGGCGGTGACCACCGTGGGGAGTTCCGGGGCCTTCTTCAGGGCCTCGGGCAGGGGTTGGGCCAGGGCTAGGGCCAAAAAGGGCAGGGCCAAAAGCTTTCTCATTCCGTTACCTCCGGTAGGAGTTCCCCATAGAACTGGTAGAGTTCCAAAAGCCTTTCCTTAACCGCGTACTCCGCTTGGACCAGGGCGAGCTCCGCCTGCAGGAGGCCAAGCTCCGCCTGCAGGACCCCCAAGGGGCTTTCCAGCCCCAGCTCCAGGCGCTTCCTCGCCTCCTCCAGGGCTTTGGCCGCGGAGGCCTTCTTGAGGCGGGCCAGCTCCAGGGTGGCCTCCGCGCCCTTTAGGGCGTTCTTAAGGCCCGCCTCCTGCAAGGCGGCCTGGAGCTCCGCCGCCCTTAGGGCCTCTTCTGCCGCCTTTTTTTGGGCCTCGCTGGCCTCGAGGGCCGCGAGGAGCCCGGGGGAGAGGGTGAGGCTGAGGCTTAGGCGGAGCTCCTCCGCCGTGCGGTAGCTCCCCGCGTTCGGGACCGCCGTGGGGGGGCGGGCGGGGTCCTGGCGGGTGTAGGAGAGGGTGGGCTGGAGGGTCTTGCTGGAGAGGCTTAGGGCCAGGGTGTCGTTCCCGCTGGGGTAGAGGAGGAGGCTTCCTTGCAGGGTGGGGAGGAGGGCTCTCCTGGAGGCCTCGAGGGCGATCTCCGCTTCCCGCACCGCAAGCCGGGCCTCCTCCAGGCTTAGGGGGGTGGTTCCCTTCGGGGGGGGCACCTCGGGGAAGGGGGCCTTCAGGTCCACCAGGCCCTCCGCGGCCCGCTCCGCTAGGGCTAAGGCCCTTTGCGCCTCCTCCAGCCGGTTCTCCGCCTCCTTCAGGTTAAGCTCCGCTTCCCTCAGCTCCTTGGGGCCTGCCCCCCGCTTCCTGGCCGCCTCCAGGGCCAGGGCGGAAAGCTCCACCCCTTTCTCCGCCAGCCTCACCCCCAGAAGGGCCTGGCGGTGGCGGCCGTGGGCGGAGGCCGCCTGAAGCTGAAGGGCGGCGAGGGCCCGGCGGTAGCCGAGCTCCGCCCGCCTCAGGGCCAGCCGGGCCCGTTCCAGGCCGTCCGCCACCTCCCCGAAGGGGAAGGGGGTGAGGACCAGGCTTAAGGTGAGGCTCCCCGCGGTCTCGGGGAGGCTTTGGCAGAGGGCCAAAGGGGTGCACTCGTAGCCCAGGCGGGCGTAGTTCCCCTGGGCGTTTAGGGCGAGGGGGGCGGCCTGGGCCTCGAGGGCCTTCCGGGCCGCCAAGAGCCCCGCCTCCGCCTGGCGCTTTAGGGGGTGGTCCTTAAGGGGAAGGAGGGCGCCCGCCAGGGCGGGGGCGAGGAGGAGCAGGAGCCCCACCCCAAGCCTAGCCATGGGCCACCCCCGTGAGCTTCCTCAGGATCGCCCGGAAGCGGAGGAGGTCCTCTTCCTCCAGCCGGGAGAGGTGCCGGGCGAAGGCGGAAAGCCAGGCCTCCTCCACCTTCCTGTGCAGCTCCTCCCCCTTGGGCGTAAGGCGTAGGAGGGTTCGCCTGCGGTCCTCGGGGTCGGGGGCCCTTTCCAAAAGGCCCTCCTCCTCCATGGCCGCAAGGAGGTGGGACACCTGGGAGGGCTGGACCTCCAGGTGCTCCGCCAGGCGGGAGGGGAGGTTCACGCCCTGGGCCAGGAGGGTGAGGAGGTGGCTTTTCTGGGGGGAGAGGCCGTGCTGGGCGAAGACCTCCTTGGCCTCCTGGAAGAGGAGGCGCATGAGGGCGTAGCCTAGGTCGGCCAGCTCCTTCACCAGGGCCTTGGGGGGTCCGGAAGAACCCTTCATACTCCTCAACTATATACCAAAGTCAACTTTCAACCTGGGCCCCGGCCACAATGGTGTACAATGGCCCAAGGTGATATGGACAGACCTCCCAGTCGGTGGCTCTTCCTCTTGCCCTTCGGCTCCCTAGCCCTGGCCCAAACCCCAACCCCAGCCCCAAGCCTCGGGGATGTTTTTCTTTTGGCCCTCCTTCTGGTCCTTTCCGCCTTTTTCTCCGCCAGCGAGACCGCCTTCACCACCCTCTACCCCTGGAAGGTGCGGGAGCTGGCCGAACGGAAAAATGGCCCCTTCCGCCTCCTCGCACAGGACATCACCCGCTTTCTCACCACCATCCTGGTGGGGAACAACCTGGTGAACATCGCCGCCACCGCCCTGGTCACGGACCTGGCCACCCGGGCCTTCGGCTCCACGGGGGTGGGGATCGCCACCGGGCTCATGACCTTCCTCATCCTCTTCTTCGGGGAGATCACCCCCAAGTCCCTGGCCGTGCACCACGCGGAGGCCCTGGCGCGGGTGGCGGCCTGGCCCATCTACTTCCTCTCCGTCCTCTTCTACCCCTTGGGGCGCTTTTTTAGCCTGGTTTCGGGGGCCCTCCTCCGGCTTCTGGGCCTCGAGCCCCGGGACACCCCCCTGGTCTCGGAGGACGAGCTAAGGCTCATCCTGGCGGGGGCGGAGGAGTCGGGCACCATCGAGGCCCAGGAGGAGGAGATGATCCACTCCATCCTGGAGCTGGAGGAAACCCCCGTGCGGGAGATCATGACCCCCCGGGTGGAGATGGTGGCCATAGAGGCCGAGGCCACCCTGGAGGACTTCCTCCACCTCTTCCGCGAGCACCGCTACAGCCGGGTGCCCGTCTACCGGGAGAGCGTGGACCACATCGTGGGGGTGGCCTACGCCAAGGACCTTTTGGACTTCTACTGCGAGGAGGACCTGAAAGGGCGCACCGTGGTCTCCATCGCCCACCCCCCCTACTTCGTCCCCGAGAACATGGACGCCTGGAGCCTCCTTAGGGAGATGAAACGGCGGAAGGTGCACATGGCCATCGTGGTGGACGAGTTCGGCGGCACCGCGGGCCTAGTCACCCTGGAAGACGTCATGGAGGAGATCGTGGGGGAGATCTACGATGAGACGGACGAGCCCGAGGACGCCGCCATCCGCCGCCTGCCCGACGGGGCCCTTTCCATCCAGGCCCAGACCCCCATAGACGAAGTCTCCGAGGCCCTAGGGGTGGAGCTTCCCGAGGGGGAGTACGACACCCTCTCCGGCTTCCTCTACGAGCGCTTCGGCCGCATCCCCAGCGTGGGGGAGAGCGTGGAGTGGGCGGGGTTCCGCTTCCTGGTGGAAAGCGCGGACCAACGGCGCATAGAGCGGGTGCGGGTGGAGAGGCTGGTGGAGCATGGAGAGGATTCGCACACGCCTTAAGGCCCACCTGGAGCGGGCCTACGCCCCCTACTCCGGCTTTCCCGTGGTGGCCTTAATAGAGGCCGAGGGGGAGGAGTTTTTAGGGGTGAACGTGGAGAACGCCGCCTACCCCCTCTCCCAGTGCGCGGAGCGGAACGCGGTGGCGGCCATGGTCCTTGCGGGGAAAAGGCGCCTCCAGCGGGTCCACATCTATAGCCCCAAGGGCCCCATCCCCCCGTGCGGGGGGTGCCGCCAGGTCCTCTATGAGTTCGGGGGGCCGGAGGCGGAGGTGGTCCTCCACGGGCCCGAGGGCTACGAGATCTGGACCCTGGGGGATCTCCTTCCAAGGGCTTTCGGCCCCAAGGACCTCTAGAGCCCACATTCCGCACCCCTCCTCCCTCCGCGTTAGGATTTTGGGATGGCAGCCACACCCGACCTACAGGTGTACGACCTCGGCCACCTGGGCCTGG
>FWWM01011590.1_pt1 | contig 15041 bp, 12 predicted proteins | sample 2228351 | NCBI WGS metagenome assembly FWWM01 (sample SAMEA103939774, study PRJEB20133) | metagenome | reverse complement strand
GGCAAGACGAGCGGCCCGCCCGCCGATCGCACGCTACCTCGCACCCCGCAAGGAGTTGTTCCGAGCAGGTTTCTTCGCAGCCGGACGATAGCCACTGGTTGGTTACCCTCGGGTGCTTCATGGTTTCGGTCCGTGATGCGCCTGGTCCTCGAAGCCCGGATCCTGGAGGTTGCCCTCGGTGTGCGTGACCATTCCGTACCCGGGCGTACAAATCGTGCCCGTTTTGCCCCGCCCTTTTGCTTTCCACTCTATGGTGGGGGTACTAGCCAAGTTCCCAGAAAGTGCTATATTGGTGCGTTCCGGGCTGGTGTCGACCAGCCGCGGGCGGATGGTGTGGTTTAGCAACGGATTGAATTGGGGAGGGACCCCATGGGAACGCGAATTCCGTTGAGCGCAGGGGATTGGGAGGAGAAGAACCTTCGCGACAAACTGGATATGAGCACGGCGGAGATCGGGCTTTCGGTGCGCACGACGAACTGTTTGGAAGAGCGGGGCATCTTCACCGTGCGGGACCTGTTGAGCAAGCAGCCAAAAGATCTTTTGGCCATTTCCAACTTCGGGGAGAAGACGCTGGAAGAGGTGTATCGGGCGCTGGAGGGGATCGGTTTTTACCGGCCATGGCGCCGGCCGCTCGAGAAACCGGGCCGGCCAAGCCCCACGTCGGCATCTCGGTCTGGCGCGAGTGAACCGCCGACGGCCGCGGCAGGGCCGAGTTCGCGCGAGCTTCGCAGTTGATCGGGCTGGCAGGTGGCGGGTCGCGGGACCAGCCGCGGCGGTAGGCGACATATCCGGTCCGGAGGGTTGGGGTGGCGGAGGCGGGCCGGTGGGGCTGCTTGTCCGCCGCGCTCGGGGCCGTGCAGACGTTAACGGCCGTCGGCCGCTGGTTGGCGTCCTACTGTGGCGTCCGTTGGGGGGGAAGTATTGGCTCCAAAATTCCGGTTTTACGAAAAAAAGCGGGGACATCGCCGCACCGGTTCGCGGACCCTCGGCAGCCTGGGCGAAGCGGTCTTCTTCGCCATTCTGTTCTTGTTGGGCTGCGTGGGATTGGTGGTGCTGGTGGCTACGCTGGTGGTGCCGGAGTACCGCGCCAACCACGTGTTTGTCGAGACGCAGTGCGTGGTTCGGGACAAGCAATTGGGGCGCAAAGACACGGCCGAAGGTCCTCGCTTCCGGCCCGAAATGCGCATCGAATACCAGGTGGCTGGCGAGACCTACGTGGTGCGGACGTACGACATCCGTCAGGCGTATGTCGCCAGCCAGGAGCAGGCCCAGGCGGTTTTGGATCGCTTCGTCGTGGGCCAGCAGTACCCCTGCTGGTACGATCCCGACGATCCGAAGGTGGCGGTGCTGGTTCGGGGGTACAGTTGGTGGTTCTGGCTGACGTTTCTGGTGCCGGTGTCCTTTGTGATGACGGGCGGGGCGGGGCTGGTGTATGCGGCGTGGACGTGGGGGAAATCGGCCGAGCGGCGTGCCGCGCCGGGGGCCCGCCCCGTTCCGTTGCCGCGGGGTGCTGGCCGGCCGGCAGCCGGGACGAATTACCCTGCCATTCCCAGTCCGGCCAATATCACCAATAGTCCGGGGACCGAGTTGGCCTACCGCCTGCCGCTGGCGGGCTCACCCAGCTTGCGCCTGGTGGTGTGGTTGCTGGTTGCGTTGGGGTGGAATGGGATTGTCTCGATATTTGCGGCCTGGGCTATTGGCGAGCACGTGGCGGGCCGGCCCGACTGGGCCCTCACTGGATTCACCATCCCCTTCGCATTGGTGGGGCTGGGGCTGATTGTTTTCTTTTTCCGGCAGTTGGTGCTGGCCACATGGATCGGTCCCACTCTGGTGGAGATCTCCGACCAACCCCTGCGGCCTGGGGGGCAGTACGAGGTATTCCTCTCGCAAACGGGCCGGCTGCGGGTGAACTCGCTGGAGGTCCTGTTCGTATGCGAGGAGGAGGCGACCTATCGGCACGGGACGAACACGCGGACCGAGACGTACCGCGTCTTCCAGCAGCCGGTGTTTCGCAAAGAAGACTTCCAGCTTGTGCATGGAGTGCCCTTCGAGGTCCGCTTTCCGCTGGAGGTTCCGGCCGCGGCCATGCACTCCTTCCAATCGGAAAACAACGAGATAAACTGGAAGCTTGTCGTCGCGGGGGATGTGGCGGGCTGGCCTGGTTTTCAGCGGTCTTTCCCGGTGATCGTTTATCCGCCGGGGGACGGATGGCCGAAAAGCGCCACTCCCGCGAACGGTTCCGGCAATGTAGGAAAACGACCGCGATGAACGAGCCACGCGTGAGAATCCGCCTGGAGGGCAACGGGCGCGCCTATCGCCCGGGCGAGACGCTTTCGGGCGAATACCGGCTGGAGTCGGTGCCGCTGGAGGAGGTGCGGGCCATCGAGGTTTCGGTCCTTTGGTATACCGAAGGAAAGGGGGACGAGGACCTGGCGGTCCACCATTTCCATCGAATCGCGGTGGAGGGGCCGGACGCCGTAGACCTGCGGCAACCCGGCCGGTTCAGCACTGTTTTGCCCGAAAGCCCGCTGAGCTACACCGGGGCCATTGTCAACATCCGGTGGTGTGTGCGGGTGCGGGTCTTTTTGGGCCGGGGCAAGGAGGTGGTGGGCCAGCGCGATTTTCAACTCGGGGCTGTACCGCCGGTGCGAGCGGCCGGCACAGCGGCCGAACTGCGGCCCCTCGAAAACACGCCTGCCGGGGAGGGGGTATCGAGCGCGTCGGCCAAGAGTCCCGGACGCCCGCCAGTCAAGGTAGCCGCGGTGTGAGTATTGATCGCAGCCGGCCGACCGAGCCTCCGTCTGTCGATGGCAATCCCTTCTCCGCCCGCCGGATCCGTCCTGGCGCGGTGCCGTTTCTCTTTCCGCCTGGGATGAGCCTGGCCGAGGTGATGGCCCGCTTGGAGCGCGCGGGGTGGCGGGGGCAGATTGTCGGCCCCCATGGGAGCGGAAAGTCGGCGTTGTTAGAGGCTCTCGTGCCGGCCATCGAGGGGGCCGGCCGGCCCGTCCTCCGTTTTTCCCTGCATGATGGCCAGCGCCGGCTTCCGGCGAACCTTCGCCGCTGCACCCCGGCTGTCGGCACGGTCGTGGTCATCGACGGGTACGAGCAGCTTTCGTGGTGGTATCGGCTGTGGGTGCGAGGCCTGTGTCGTGCCCGGCGGCTGGGGCTTTTGGTCACCAGCCATCGCTCGTGCGGCTTGCCGCTGGTGTATGGCACGGCGGTCGATCTTGAGCTGGCCTGGCGCGTTGTCTCGCACTTGCTGGCAGACCAACAAGGGCGGATCACCCGGGACGACGTGGCTGCGCGCCTGGCCGCCCACCGCGGAAACCTGCGCGAAACACTGTTCGATCTCTACGACCTGTATGAATTGCGGAGGCCGTAGGGGCCTCGTCGCGCCCCGTTTCGGTGCATCCGCGCAAGCCGGGTGTTGGGACAAGCAGGGGCGCCGGCCCACGCATCACGGCTCTTGGCTTCGCAAGTCGCTACGGCGGGAGGCGCCTCGCCGGAGCGGAGCGATGGCCAGGGCTTTCATGGCGCCCTTCGCTGGCGCTGGGGGGCCATCCCCGGCGCACGGGGCACCCTACGGAACGTATCCATTGCGCCGATTGTAGGGGCTTGTGGCAGGCCAGGTTCAGCAGCCGAACTCGCGGCGCCCGGCGGGGGCTTGACCTAATATATTATTGTGGCGCGCATGAGTTACGGCATGGCCTCTTGCCGGGGCTGTTGCGGCGCGTCAAGCGCCCAAGCGGGTTTGGCAAGTCGACGGTCGTCGGCCGCGGGACAAAACCGCCTGCTTGACAAATCGGCCGCCGATCAGTCTGATGACCAAAAAGGGGCCGCGCAATACGCAGAGGAGTGTGAGGAATGCGAAATCCAACGAGGCGGTTTGCATGGATCGTGTGCCTGGCCATGATGGGGCTGGCGGCCAATCCGGCCGAGTGCTTCGCCCTGTGCGACTGGCTTTGTGCGTGGCTGCGGCCCCGGGGCACGGCGGTGACGACGTACACTCCGCCGTTCAGCCCCCGGCCGGTCGTAGCGGCCGCCGCGCCCGCCACCACCGTATGTTCCTATGTGCCCCAGACGGCCTATCAGGCGGTCTATCGGCCGGTACCAGTTACCGCGTATCAGCCGATCGCCACATGGGACCCCTGCACGGGATGCACCACGACGGCCTACCGGCCGGTGATCGCCTGGGGATATCAGGCGCAGCTTGTGCCCACCACGACCTACCGCATGGTGTGCAGCACGCCAGCGGTGACGTATGCCCCACCGGCGGCGACCTACGGCTCGTTAGGTACGCCGGTTTGGTCCAGCAGTGTGGCCGGCGTGGGATGTGGCACCTGCGCTCCGGCGACGGGCGTTCCCAGTCTGTCGCCCATGCCTTCTCCGTTATCCACGCCGCCTTCGTCGGGGGCACCCATGACCACGCCCGGGCCGGTCCCTTCGACGCCCTCGGCGGCTGGTGCATCCGGGGCTAGCGGGACCGGGCTGTCGGCCCCCGGGACGAGTGCGGCGGGAAGTGGAGGGACTGGCGGTGCGAGTCCCGCGGCGTCGCCGGCTCCGAGTTCGCCGGGAACTCCTTCCGGCACCACGCCCACGTATGCGCCGCCGCCAGGCTCGACGACTCCGCCCACCGGGCCCCTGAGCCCCTCGGCCCCCGGCCGCAGCGGCAGCCTGTTCGATAGTCCGGGATTCCGGTTGCGGGTTACGCCCGGGCCGGCCACACCCAGCAGCACCCCTGTGGCACCGTCGCAAGGCACTCCGGGTCGAACCGCGTTGCGGCCCGTCATCCCGGCGTCGTTCGTTCAAGAGGTCCCGGCGGTGCCGGCCCGGCCGGTTGTTCGATCAAGCGCGACCGGTCAACCCTTGGATGTCGGCGGCTGGCAGCCGATGCGCTGAGAAGGCATTGCCGCAGGGGGCCGAGGCGGCTTGGGCTCTTGTGTTGCGGCCTTTCCTGTTGGGAACACCCCGGTTGGCGCAAAAGCCAATGGGTCTCCACGGCTGGCGGTGCCTGAGATTTTGGGGCCTTTCGCGTGGTGTGTCTGGCCGGCTGGGGGTTGGTCGGCTGGCCGGGAGGCTTGCCTCGGACGGGGCGTTGCTGACTGGCGTTTTCAGGGCCTTGCCTTTCGTTGGGGGCTTGGGAGTGGCTGTTGGCCACTCTACGCCAAGCCGCCCAAAAGGGCCCCCACGGCGTAAGCGGCGCCGGCGGCCAGGCCCCCCACCAAAAGCATTTCCAGTCCCGAGATCAACCAGTTGCGGCCGGTGATCTTGACCTTCAAGGCCCCCAGGGCGAACAGCGTTACGGCGGTGGCCAGGCTGGCCACGGCAAACGTGTTGAACTTCAGCTTCGGCACCAGCAGTACCAGCACATAGGCCAGGATCGGGACGAACCCGAACAGGGCGAACGAGAGGAACGTGACGACCGCGTTTTTCAGCGGCGATTCTTCCGTGCCGAAGATGCCCAGCTCCTCGATCATCATGACATCGACCCAGGTCTTGGGATGCCGGGCGAAGATTTCGACCACGGTGCGGGCGTCTTCTTCGGACATGCCCTTGGCCACGTACAGCTCGACCATTTCCCGTTTTTCGCCCTCGGGGTAATGCTCGACCTCCCATTCCTCGCGGCGGCGCTCCTGGCGGTGGTATTCCTGCTCCGATTTGGTGCTCAGGTAATCGCCGATGGCCATGGAGAGACCGTCGGCAATGAGGTTGGCCACGCCCAAGATAAGGACGATGCCGGGCCGAAGCTGGGCCCCTGCCACCCCTGCGACCACCGCGAACGTGGTGACGATCCCGTCCAGCCCGCCATAGACGGCCGATTTGATATACTGGCCGGTGCTGTCCTGGTGCGTTTCGTCGGCAGGACCGTGGTGGGCCGCCACCGAGGCCTCGCGGTCTTGTTGGCGGAAAGCCTGGCGGGCCTTTTCCAAGTCGCGAGAAATGGCCATGGCAAGCAACTCTCCTGTAGGGCTAGTTGGGCGCGGCCGGACTGGGCCGCCCGAGTGTGTCCCCCGGGCACACTTTCTGGCAAAGGCGGTAAACTTGGTATTATATGGGAGTGCGGCCGCGAAGATCACCGCCGGCCGCCTCAATGTCCTTACCAAGTTCATCGAGGACCGCCGGCATGAAATGTCCCTACTGCCACCAGGACAATGATCGGGTGCTGGACACCCGGGCGAGCGAAGACGGGACCGCCATCCGGCGTCGCCGCGAGTGCCTGGCCTGCCACTACCGCTTCACCACTTACGAGCGGGTCGAGCGGATGCGGATTCGCGTGGTCAAGAAGGACGGCAGCCGGGTCCCCTTCGACCGCGACAAGATTCGCCTGGGGCTGGAGAAGGCCTGCTGGAAGCGGAAGATCAGCGACGCCCAGATCGAGGCCATTGTGGCCGACGTGGAGAACTATGTGGAATCGCGGTTCGAGACCGAGGTGGAAAGCCGCCTCCTGGGCGAACTGGTCATGGAACGTCTGCGCAAACTGGACCAGGTAGCCTACGTCCGCTTCGCGAGCGTGTACCGGCAGTTCGAAGACGTGCACGATTTTGTCGAAGAGCTGCGGCCGATGCTGCTGGAGGCGGGGCAGCCGCCTCAGACATGACTGCCACCCGAGGCGGCGGGCCGCGGTATCGGCCAATGGCAGAAGCCTCCTGGCCGAGGCCGGATCGGCGGGGCAGAGGCACCCGCCAGTGCGCAGGCGCACCGCCAGCCAACCGCCCGCTCAGGCGACCCCAACGCTCAAGGAGACAGCCATGCACGGGAAGCCAAGCTCTTTATTGGCGTGCACAGTGGCCGGCCTGCTGGCCGTTTGGCTGGCCTCGCAGGGGGGTTCGGTGCCGGCCGCCGAATCCCAGACCGGGAAAAGCGTCAAACAGGCCAGCGTCTTCTATCCGCCGGCAGCGGTGGCACGCGCCCGAGAAAACGCGCGCAAATCCCCTTGGGCTGCCTCGACGTGCGACGCCATCGTGGCCGCGGCCCAACCGTGGATGACGCTCTCCGATGACCAGCTTTGGGAGCTGATGTTCGGCAATACGATCAAGCGGTCCTGGATGGTGTGGTCGAACGGGCATTGCCCGGCCTGCAAGAAGTCGGTCCCCATGTACCAGTGGCGGTGCGACGCGCTGGCGCATCCCTGGAAGATGGAGTGCCCGCACTGCCGCGAGCGATTTCCCAAAAACGATTTTGCCGCCTTCTATCGGTCGGGATTGAACGAGCAGGGGGTGTTCGATCCGGCCCGAGCCGACCGGTCGCTGTTGTTCAACCAAGAGCATCCCGCCCCAGACGACCCGTTGCGGGCCTTCGGCGTCGACGACGGCGAGGGCTACGTGGCCGACGGCCAGCGCTGGCGGTTTATCGGGGCGTATCTGATTTACGGCCAGTGGAAGCAGGCTATCGTGGGGGGCATCCGCAACCTGGCCGCCGCTTATGTGGCCACCGGCGATCCGGCCTATGCCCACAAGGCAGGGGTGTTGCTGGATCGCGTGGCCGATTTGTATCCCACCTTCGACTTCCGCCGCGAAGGGGTGCTTTACGAAGGGCCGGGGGTGGCCGGTTACGTCTCGACCTGGCATGACGCGGCGGTCGAGGTTCGGCAGTTGGCCCTGGCCTACGACGCGGTGTTCGATGCCCTGATCCGCGACCTCTCGCTGGTCGCGTTTCTTTCGGCCAAGGCCAAACGCCACAAGCTGGAAAACCCCAAGGCCTCGCCGGCCGATGTGCAGCGGAATATCGAAGAGCGCATCTTCCACGACACCCTGCGCAACCGTCCCAAGATCGAGTCGAACTACCCCGCGACAGACATGACCGTAATCATCCTCCGCGCAGTACTCGGCTGGCCCCAGAACCGCGCGGAGGTTACTGCCATGCTCGATGCGATGATCCAGCGGGCCACGGCTGTGGACGGACTTACCGGTGAGAAGGGCCTTTCGGGCTACTCGGCGATCGCTCCCCGCAGCATTGCGGAACTCTTGGGGTTGTTCGGTCGGGCCGATCCCGCGCTTCTCCGGCAGACTCTCCAGCGCCACCCGCGCCTGCACGCCATGTACCGTTTCCACCTCGATACCTGGTGCCTGGGGCACTACTATCCTTCGTGCGGCGATAGCGGGTCGTTTGCCGCGCGCGGGGACCGGTATGCGGGGCTGGCCTTCAGCCGAAATCCCGGCATCGAACCTTCGGCGTACGCATTCCTGTGGGACCTTTTCGAGGCCACCGGCGACAGGGATTTCGCCCGGTTGGTGTATGCGGCCAACGGCGGCTCGGAGAAAGGCTTGCCCTACGATTTGTTCGCCGCCGATCCCGAGGGGTTCCAACAGCGGGTGAAACGCGCGATCGCCGAGTTCGGGCCGGAGATCCGCCTTTCCAGCGTCCATAAGCCGGAGTGGTGTCTGGCCGTTCTCCGCTCCGGCGCGGGCGAGGCGCAGCGCGCCGTATGGCTGGACTATGACTCGGGCTTTCGCCACGGCCATGCCGACGCCATGAACCTGGGCCTGTTCGCCTACGGGCTGGACCTGCTGCCCGACTTCGGTTATCCGCCGGTGCAATACGGCGGGTGGGGCTCGCCGCGGGCGCGGTGGTACACCCAAAGCGCGGCCCACAATACGGTCGTCGTCGATGGGCGGGACAGCCGTCCAGGCCGCGGCACAGCGATTCTCTGGGCCGAGGGCCAGCAGTTCCACGCCATCGGCGCCTCCGCGCCGCAGCTTGTGGGCGCCAAGCGGTTCGAGCGCACGGCGGCACTCATCGATATTTCGGAAAAGGATTTCTACGTGCTGGACCTTTTCCGCGTGCTGGGCGGCACCGAACACGTGAAGTTCGTCCACAGCAGTTTTGGGGGGATCGAGCCCCGGGGGCTCACGCTTTCCCCGCAGGATGGACACGTTTTCGGCCCGATGATGCGCAACTTCCGCAGCGACCCGGCCGCAAAGCCCGGCTGGAGTGTGGACTGGACCATCGAGGACCGTTTCGGCTACCTGCCGCCAGGCAAGAAGGTGCACCTGCGTTACACGGACTTGACCTTGGCTGCCGAAGCCATCCTGGCCGAAGGTTGGGTCAACGCAGCCTTGTTCGACAAGAACGCCGAGACGTGGATTCCCCGCGTGCTGGTCCGCCGGCGTGCTGCCCAGGGGCCGCTGGGCTCGACCTTCGTGGCCGTGCTGGAACCCTTCGACGAGCAGCCCAACCTGGCCTCGGTGCGGCGGCTTGGGGTGGTTGTGGGGGGCGGCCCGCGCGAGCTGGCCGACCAAAAAGCGGGTGACCATGTCGGTGTGGAGATTCGCCTGGCCGACGGTCGCCGCGACGTGCTCGTGGCTGCCGACATTCCAAATCCCGAGGCAGGCCAGGTGCCGGCCCTGCACGCACCGCAGGCGACGGACTCCAGGCGCACCCCACCCACATTGCTTCTCGAGGAGGCCAGGCTCCGCCTGGAAGGCCAACTGGCGTGGGTCCGGTTTGATCCGTCCGGCAGACCAAGGCGCGTCGCGTTGTGTTGCGGCCAGTCGCTGGCAGCCGGCGGCGCGGTCTTGCGTACCCGCAAGCCCGTGGAGTATATCGAGGCCGTTTACGAGGCGGGTGCCTGGCAAGTGGTCGCCGGGTCCCGCGAGAACTTGGAGCAATAGGGATGGCCAACACGATTCGCGTGTGCATCGTCGCCTTCGTCCTCACGGTGATCGCGTGGGTCGCTGCCGCTGCCGAACCGGTGTGGAAGGTCGGCCAGGCGCGGACCAACATCACCCCGCAAAAACTGTTTTGGATGGCCGGGTTCGCCGCTCGCACCCGGCCCGCTGAAGGAACGCTCCACGACCTTTGGTTGACTGCCCTGGCCTTGGAGGACGAGCGGGGACACCTGGGCGTGGTGGTGGCCGCCGACCTGCTCGGCTTCCCCAAGTGGCTGTCCGATAGCGTCTGCCGGCAGATGGCGCAGCGGCATGGGCTCCGGCGGGAGCAGATCATGCTTTTGGCCTCCCATACGCATTCCGGCCCCGTGCTCCGCGATGCCCTCCAGGACATCTATCCGCTGGATGACCACCAGCGGGCGTTGATTGCTGAGTACTCGGCATGGCTGGAAAAAGCGGTGGTGGACACGATGGGCCAGGCCTTGGCCCGGCGCACGCCGGCCACCCTCTGGGCCGGAGAAGGCCAAGCCGCCTTCGCCTTGAACCGCCGCACCAATCGCGAAAGCGAGCTGCCCGAGATGCTCCGGCGAGGCATCGCCCCCAAAGGCCCCAGCGATTTCGCCGTCCCTGTGCTGGCCATCCGCGGGCTTGACCAGCGACTGCGGGCTGCCGTTTACGGCTACGCAGCCCACACCTCGGCCCTGAGCGGTTACCAATGGTCGGGCGACTACGCCTCGTTCACCCGCCTGGCCTTGGAGAAGCACGACCCCGAAGCCCTGGCCGTTTTCTTCCAGGGCTGCGGGAGCGACCAGAGCGCCGCGCCCCGTGGCACGGTCCAACAGTGCCGCAAGTTGGGCGAAGAACTGGCCGATGCCGTGCAAAAGGTGTTGGCGCAGCCGATGCGCCCCCTGTCGCCCCGGTTGGCCACCGCGCTGGAGATGGTTCCTTTGGACTTCGGAGAGCAGCCTTCCCGCGAGCAACTGCAAACCATCGCCCGCCAAAGCGGCTACCAGGCCCGCTGGGCCAGACGGCTGTTGACCGAACTGGACGCCGGAAAACCGTTCGCCCGCGGCTACCCGGAATACCCGGTCCAGGCCTGGTGCCTGGGGGGACAGCAGCTCTGGATCGCCTTGGGCGGCGAGGTGTGCGTGGACTACGCCCTGTCGTTCAAGCGGCGTTTCGGCCCAACCACCTGGGTCGCCGGGTACGCCAACGACGTGATGGCCTACATCCCCTCCCGCAGGCTGTGGGAAGAAGGTGGCTACCAGGCCGGGGCTTTCGAGGTCTATGGCCTGCCGGCCACTCGGTGGTGCCCGGACATCGAAGAACGCATCACCCAGGCCGCTGCACGCGTGGTGGCCAAGGTCAAGCCCTGACCACGCCGGCAACCGCAGGCGCGCTGTTATGCTGCCGGAGCTAGCCTCCGCGCGTGCACGCGGCAGGCTTCCACCCTCGACATTGGCGTGCTGCTGGCGGACCGCAGCCGCCCGGCGCCTCGATGGCCGGCACCCAGCCGTGGCCGCCTCGGCCCGGTCTATTCAGGCGAAAAATGGATCAGGTAATCGTAGCCCCCCTCCCCGCAATGCTCATCAAGCGTCGCCAGAATCTCCTTGCATCGCGCCATGGAATCGTTGGGACCGGGGATGAACAGCGGCTTGCCATCTAGGCCGTACTCGAACTCCTTGGAGCAATCCTCCGCCCGGATGTCCCCGAAGATGAGTTTGGCAACCTGGTAGTCGCGATGCGGCGGGAGCCCCAGATTCCGCGCATACTCGACCGCGCCTTCCACGAACTTCCGAGCGCACTCGGGCTTCATCGAAACCAGCGAGAACCGTGCCGCCATCTGCTCATAAAACCCCTCCTGGTATTGCCATCGTGGGAGCACCGTCATCAGCACGTCCTTGACGCCCAGGCAGTACCTGTCGACCAGGAAGGAGACACAGGCGACCTGCCCGTTTGGGAACTGGCGGCTGATCATCACCTGCCCGATTCCCTGGCTCCAAATTTCGCGCATCATGCAGCAATGGAGGATTGGTACTTGCGCTGCCGCGCGGAGCTGGATGGCTATCCCACCGGACGAAACCTTTGCCAACTTGCGGCGCTGGGCCTTCTCTTTCGCCCGGCGGCGCTCGATCTTCTTCTGGCGCCTTCGTGGGTCAATTGGCATGCGGATCCTCCTTTCTTGCCAAGGGACTCCATGTGCCACTCCAGACTTCCCGTCCAGAGCATCCGTGCCCAATCCTACCACGTCCGGTCGGCTGGCGGAAGTCGGGTTCGCCCCGCAGCTTCTGGGGCTTCCAAACCGGCACGCCCCAAGGCCACCCGCGCCCCAAAGCGCCACTTGTCAACACCCCGCACACCTCGTATGCCTCCAACGGACCCATTGCCCTTTGCACGCCAAAAAGCTAACCTGTTGGCCGTGTTCGGCGGGCGACAATGGCCCCAACGCGCATCCGCCAGGGGCTGCCAAGAACGTCGCTTGCCCGGCCGGCTGTCCAGCGTTCCCCCTGTACTGCCAGGAACCGCTTGCCGGCTCGAGCCGGTCCACATTTTGGTCCGCCCTGGTAAGCCCGGTTGTGTGCCTTTTGTTGGGCCGAAGAAAGCGGTCTGGGAACGGCTGGGGGGTGCACGCTTTGCAGGGCTTGCACGCAGGCAGACGCGCAACGGGTTAACGCTCTTGGGAGGTACTTCGATGAACAACACTTGCTGCATCGGCGTGAAACCGAAAACAGGGGCCGGGCTTAGCGCACGCATTGTGGGGGCGATGCTCATAATCCTCGGCGGGGGTTGGGCCGTGAACATGCCCGCATTGCTGGCCGCCGAAAAACCCCCGAAGTCGCAACTGGCCGTGGGGATAAACCTTGCAGGCCCCGCCGACTGGAATACCGAATTGCCCTTCGTCGATGTGTTTCGCCTCTCGCGGCCCTGGATCAGCCAGCAAAAAGGCCAGCCCTGGGGTAAAGGCCCCCCGCTGGAGCTTGATGAACACGGCTGGGTGCGCCGGCTGGAGCCCAATTGCTGGGCCGAAACGCTGGTGTGCACCATCGAGGGCGGCCACTATCCCTCAGGCCGCTACACCCTGCTTTACGAGGGGCAGGGAGAGATCACCGTCTCCAACGCCGGCAAGGTTGTATCGGGCCAGCCGGGGCGTTTGGTCGTGGAGGTCGATTCGCGTCGCGGCACCCTGTTCGTGCAACTCCGGAAAACCGACCCGAACAACTATGTGCGGAACATCCGCTTGATCATGCCGGGTTTCGAGGAGACTTACGAGAAAGAGCCATTCCATCCCGCGTTCCTGCGGCGGTGGAGGGGGATGGCGTGCTTCCGTTTCATGGATTGGATGGAGACGAACAACTCCCCCATTCGTTCCTGGAGCCAGCGCCCTACCCTGGAGCATGCCACCTTCTGCGACAAAGGGGTGCCGCTGGAGTGGATGATCGACTTGTGCAACCGCCAGCAGGCCGACCCCTGGTTCTGCATGCCCCACCTGGCTGACGACGACTACATCCGCAACTTCGCCCGGATGGTCCAGAAGCGGCTGGATCCCCGCCGCAAGGTTTACATCGAATACTCGAACGAAGTATGGAACGGTATCTTTCGGCAGCATCGATGGGCAGGCGAAGAGGGCATGCGCCGCGGCCTGGCACAAAAACCCTGGGAAGCCGCATGGCGATGGACCGCCTTGCGCTCGGTGCAGATTTTCCGGATCTGGGAAGAGGAATTTGGCGGCCCCCAGCGCCTCGTCCGCGTGCTGGCCACCCAGGCCGCCAATCCCTACGTCTCCCAGCAGGTGCTGGCGTTCCAAGATGCCTACCGGCACGCCGACGTGCTGGCCGTGGCCCCTTACATCTCGTTTAACGTCCCCGCCCAGGGTAACCGGATCACCACGGCCGAGGTCGAGCGCTGGAGCCTGGAACAAGTCCTGGACCACGTCGAACAAAAAAGCCTGCCGCAGGCCATCGAGTGGATTGCCCGGCAAAAAGCGTTGTCCGACAAGTACGGCCTGGAACTGGTGGCCTACGAAGGGGGCCAGCACCTCGTGGGCGTCGCCGGCGGCGAGAACAACGAAAAAGTGACCGCCCTGTTTCATGCGGCCAACCGCCATCCGCGCATGGGGCAGGTGTATGATCGCTACTTCGAAGCATGGCAACAGGCGGGCGGGAAGCTATTCTGCTATTTCAGTTCGGTGGGCCGGTGGTCGAAGTGGGGAAGTTGGGGCGCCTTGGAGTACTACGACGACGACGCGGCCAAGGCCCCCAAGTTCCAGGCCCTGATGCGCTTCGCGCATAAGTTAGGGCAACCGGTCTCGTGGCCCTAAGCCCACCCAAAGAGCATGGAGGCGTGAGCCCCCGGTGGCTAAGAGCCGGGGGCGTCAGCCCCCGATGGCTAAGAGCCGGGGGCGTCAGCCCCCGGTGGGGCCGCTCGGCACCGCCAAAGGTATCGCAGCCAGGCTCGTTTCTTGTACCCACGCGAAAACCGTTTGGCCGCTACGCTCTGCCGCTACTCGGCTTTCGGCACGCGATGTGCGTCTGCTCATTCCCAGGCCCGACGGAGCCGGACGTACCCGGTTGGCCTGTGGAGGTTTGCAGGCTCCCCTCGGCGGCTTGCCGGGTTTTTCGCCACGGAACCTGCTGGGCGTCTGTAGTAGTCCATGACGCAGGAATCGGCACGACGGATTTGGTTGGCGCTGCAAAAATGTGCCAGCGTGTCCCAGCGGAGGTGTGCAAGTTTTGCAGAGGAGCCTGTTGACGACCGGGGGACGGCAGCGCGGATGCGTGGTCCGCGTTTACCGACCCCTGGCAAAAGGAGGTTTGTTATGGGATCCAAGATGGTTTTGGGATGGGTGGCCCCCGTGCTGTTCGGCGCGGCGGCCTTGGCGGCGGAGCCGGTGGCTCAACCCGGCGCCAAACCCGAGCCGGCAGTACTCCGTGTGGAATGGCACCGTACCATGGCAGCGCTGGTCGAGGCGCAGTCGGCCAAGAAGCCGGATCCGGCCAGAATTGCCCAGCTTTCGGCCAAACTCCAGGAGCTGCGGGCACAGGCCGTCCAAAGCGGCGTGGTACCGATGGGGCTCGGGCCGCGCGGCGGCATGGGATGGGGCGCTGGAAGGTGCTGGAGCCACGGAGGAGGCTGGGGCATGGGGTATGGCCGCATGGGTGCCGGACCCGGGCCGTGCGGAGGTCGCGGCGCGGCGTGGGGGCCGGGGTTCGGCCGAGGTGCCGGCTGGGGCGCGGCCGCCGGATGGGGGCGCGCCTTCGTCGATGCAAACCAGAACGGAATCTGCGACAACTACGAGCGGCTCCACCCCGGGCCGTAGCCCTCAAGCGCTGCACCGCAAAGTGTGCGGGCAAACAGCCGGGGCCAAGAGGCGGGGCGTCAGCCCCCCGGTGCAACCGATTGGCACCGCCATACGCAGTCCCGCCGGGGCCAAGA
>FWWM01011589.1_pt1 | contig 15042 bp, 18 predicted proteins | sample 2228351 | NCBI WGS metagenome assembly FWWM01 (sample SAMEA103939774, study PRJEB20133) | metagenome | reverse complement strand
TGCTCAAGCGGCGCGGCCTTTGGCCGCCCCACGGCAGGGGGTCGACCGATTATACCTCAGGCTGTCCTAACTACTATCCGAAGGTCAGATACAACCGCTTGACGCGCCGTGCTTCCGTCGACGATACTCTGGCCGGGAAAAACCGCTCCTGCCGGCAAAAATGATGGGCGCCGATAAACCGCCCCTCCGTTCGAACACTTACCGGGTCGCCGACGCCCTCGAAGCCAACGAGTTCTTTTTCGAGCGGGGCTGGACGGATGGCCTGCCGGTTATCCCGCCCACCGAAGCCGCCGTCCGGTCTTTCCTCGATTATGCTGGCTTTTCCCCTGACGATGTGATCGGGGTTGAGCCGGTCCGCCGCCGTAAGGTCACCGCCGAGAAGGCCGCGATCAACGCCGTGATGGCCGGCTGCCGGCCGGAGTTTTTCCCGGTGGTGGTCGCGGCCGTGCGGGCGATGTGCCGGCCGGAATTTAACCTGCACGGCTGCACCATCAGCACGGGTGGCAGTGCCACCCTGCTCATTGTTAACGGCCCGGTTCGCCGCCACCTCCGGATGAACGCCACCCACAACGCCCTGGGTAACGGCAACCGGGCGAACGCGACCATCGGCCGGGCGGTCCGCTTAATCGTCATCAACGTCCTGGGCGGCGTCCCCGGCGACCTGGACCGCTCAACCCTGGGGCATCCGGGCAAGTTCACCTTCTGCGTCGCCGAAGATGAGGAGGACAGCCCCTGGTTACCCCTGGCCCGGGAGCGGGGTATCCCGGCGGGGGCGTCGGCGGTGACCGTCTTCGCCTGCGTCTCACCCCATCAGGTTATGAACGAGTGGACCCGGGACCCGCGTGAGCTACTGGATACCTACGTGGCGGCCATCCGGGCCAACATGCTCACGTATTCCATCTATCCGGGCAATTACGTTCTGGTGGTCCCGAAGCAGCACCGGGACGTCTTTGCGGCGGCGGGCTGGCAGAAATCCGACATCCGGGAGTATGTCTTTGAGCGGGCCCGGGTGCGGCGGCGTGAATGGCGGGCGGTCGGCAAGGCGAATCTCGTCACCGACGAGAACGCCGACCGGGAGTACTGTGCCCTCGGCTCCCCGGACGACCTGCTGGTAGTGGCCGCCGGTGGGCCCGCCGGGGGGTTCGGGGCGGTGATACCGCCCTGGTTCGGCGACAGGTCCGTCGCCGTCACCGAGGTCATACCCACACCCTGAGGGAGGTGCGCCGTGCCGCTGATTGTCCTGGATCCCACCTGCCACGAGGAGACGGCGGGCTGGCCCCTGGCCCCGGCCGTCCCTTCCCTGGCGGGCCGCACCATCGGCCTGCTGGACAACCGCAAGAAAAACAGCGACCGTTTGCTGGACTTTGTGGAGGAGATCCTGTGCCGGGAGCATGGCGTGGGCCGGGTGGTCCGGGCCCGGAAGGCGGACCCGTCCCGGCCGGCATCGGAAGAAATTATGGCCCGCTTTGACGGCTGCGACGCCCTCTTCACCGGCGTGGGCGACTGAGGCAGCTGTTCGTCGTGCAGTCTGCACGACGCCCTCACCGCCGAGCGCCGGAGGATCCCGGCCGTGGCCATCATAACCGATGCCTTCGTCCAGACGGCCCGCAGTGTGGCCCGCCTGCAGGGGCTCCCCGATTACCCCTTCGTGGTGGTCGAGCACCCGATCGCCGACAACCCCGATGAGCTGCTCCGGGCCAAGGCCGCCCGGGCCGTCGCCGAAGGCATCAAACTTCTAGGCCTGCGGCCGGCAGGCTGACCCGGCGTCAGGCCCGGAAAGCCGGCAGGACTTCCCGGCCGAAGGTGGCCAGCGCCTCCAGGAACTCATCGGCGCCCAGGCCCGGCCAGTGCATCCGGGCGATGAAGAAGTTCACCCCCAGCTCTTCCCGGTACCGCCGAATCTCCCGGATGCACTCCTCGGGTGTCCCGATGATAAACCGGTCCCTGGCCAGCGCCTCCAGCGGCCCCTCAAAACGCTCCCCGGCCGGCAGCGCCCGGTCCTGGCCCCAGTCGACGTAGACGGCGTACTTCGGCCACAGGTGCCGGGCCGCCAGCTCCCAGGCCCGCTCCCGCCGCCGGTGGACCACGACTTCCCGAATGAGGGGCAGGTCGGCCGGGGAGTGGCCCGATTCGGCCAGGGCCTCCCGGTAAAGTCCCAGCTGCCGCCGGATTGTCGCCAGGGAGGCGTGGGGGTTGATAACCCAGGGCAGGCCCAGGCGGCCGGCCCGCCGCACGGCCCGGTCGCCGTTGGCGGCAACCCAGATCGGCGGGTGCGGCTGCCGGACCGGCCGGAGCGAGGGCCTGACCCCGGGGACCCGGTAAAACCGGCCCCGAAACCCGGCCTCCTCCCCGGCCCAAAGCCGCCGCATCACCGCCAGGGCCTCCTCGAACCGGGCCGCCCGTTCCCCGGGCCGGACCCCGAAGGCGGCGAACTCCTCGGCCCGGTAGCCCAGACCGACCCCGAAGACGAACCGGCCGCCGGTAATGGCATCCAGGGTCACCACCGCCTCGGCCAGCTCGACCGGGTTGTGTAACGGCACCAGGACGACCAGGCTGGCCACCAGCATCTCCCCGGCCTCGGCGGCCACCCTGGCCAGCAGGGGCAGGGGCTGCAGCATCTGGTAAGGGCTGCTCAGGTAGTGCTGGCCCGAGGCCACAAGGTGAAACCCGGCTTCCCGGGCGAGGCGGGTAGCCTCCAGGCAAAGCCTGACCGTTCCGGTCAGGGACTCATCCGCCGCAACCTGACACGGCAGGTAGAGGCCGAACCGCATTCCTGTCCGGGTTCACTGGGGCCGCAGCAGCCGGCCCAGGGCCACCAAATCCTCAACCGCCTCCAGCCGGCCGACCATCTCGATGATGGCATCGACCCGGGCCGCCGGCAGAAACTCCCCGGCCAGCGGCCGCATCTTCCCCACCAGCTCCGCCCAGGTCGGGAAGGCTTCCGGCTCGCCCCGGGGCAGCTTTACCTCCGCCGACCGCTCCCGGCCGTCCCGGGTCCGCACCGTGACCCTTGCCCCCATCTCCCCCACCGGCCCGGCCGCCACCCCGACCCGGCCCATCAGCGCCCGCAGCCCCGGCTCGGAAATCCGCCGGTAGCTTTCCCACCCGAACCGACCGTCGGTCAGGGCCACCGCCGCCGCAAAGTGGACGCTGAACTGGGCGTCCACCACATTGGCCGGCGCCTTCTTAACGGCTTCCGGCTCGGCCACCAGGGGGAGCGCCACCGCCGGCAGGATGACCTCCACCGCCTCCACCTCCTCCGGCCGCAGCGGACCTCCGGCCACAATCTCCAGGCAGGCGTCGATAACCGCATGGTTGTACCGGCAGCAGGGGTACGGCTTTACGGCCGTCCGCATCACCTCAAACTGCCGGCCCAGGTCGCCCACGGCGGCCTCCAGGTCGCAAACTTCCCCCGCATAGCTGAAGTAATAGCCGAACCGGCCGACGAACGGGTCGGCCGCCCCAATCACCCCCTCCTGGGCCAGCGTTAGCGCTACGATGGCGTTGTGGGCTGCCAGGCCGGTGTGGACCCGCTTGTTCCAGGCCCCGTTGGCCAGAAACTGGAGTGATCCGGCCGCCTGGGAAAGATTCAGGCCCCAGGCGTTCAGCAGCCCGGCCTCCTCCAGACCCAGAAGCCGGGCCCCGGCGGCGGTGGCCCCGAAGACCCCGGTGGTGGCCGTCGGGTGGAAGCCCCGGGCGTGGACCCGCTCCCCGTGGGCCCGGCCGAGCCGGCAGCTCACCTCGTAGCCGGCCACCGCCGCGGTTAAGAACTCCTTCCCCGGCCGGTGCCCGACTTCGGCCAGGGCCAGCAGGGTGGCGAAGATGGGCGCCCCCGGGTGGATGATGCCTTCCCGGTGGGTGTCATCGAAGTCCTGCGAGTGGGCGAACGTCCCGTTGACGAGGGCCGCGTAGTGGGCCGGGTAGCCCTCCCCCTCGCCGACCACCGTGGCCTCCCCAGGCTGGCCCGCCCGGAGCCGGCCCACCCCCCGCAACACCGGCCCGGCCGATTCGGCCAGCCGGCCGCCGAAGGCAACCCCCAGAAAGTCCAGGAAAAGCCCTTTGGCTCGTTCGACCACCTCCGGCGGAAGCTCCTCAAACTTCAGCCCAAGGACGAAATCCGCCAGCCGAACGGTTGCGCTGCGCACGCCGATAGCCATCTTTCCTCCCTCCTTTTCAGTCAGGGTCGGGGCTGTAAATTACGCCCCGGTTCCGGAGCCGCACGATGTCATCGGGGCCGTAGCCCAGGGCCAGGAGCACCTCGACGGTGTGCTCGCCCAGGAGGGGCGCCCGGTGCCGGATGGCCCCCGGGGTTCGGCTGAGCTTGATGGGTATGCCGGCGATGGTTTTGGGCGTCTCGCAGCCGGGATGCTCCAGCTCCACCAGCATCTGCCGGGCCCGAACGTGGGGGTCGGCGAAGACCTCGGCCGCATCCTGGACCGGCCCGCAGGGGACCCGGTCGGCGATGGCCGCCACCACCTCGGCCCTGGTCCGGGTCGAGGTCCACCCGGTCACGATCTGCCGGACCTCGTCGGCGTGCTCGACCCGGGCGGCATTGGTGGCAAACCTGGGGTCCTCGCCCAGCTCGGGCCGGCCCATGGCCGCAGCCAGCTCCCGCCAGAGGTGGTCCCGGGGGGCAGCAATGGCCACCCAGCCGTCCCGGGCCGGGAAGAGGTCAAAGGGGCACAGCAGCGGGTGGCCGTTCCCCTCGGGACGCGGAACCTGGCCGGTATACGCGTACTGGTGCACGATCCGCTCACAGACGGCCAGCACCGCATCGTACATGGCCACATCTAAAAACTGGCCCTCGCCGGTCCGCTCGGCATGGCGGACGGCGCTGACGACCCCGAGGGCCAGGAACATGGCCGGCAGGATATCCCCCACGCCCGGCCCGACCTTCACCGGGGTGTTCGGGTCCGGACCGGTGATGCTCATGATGCCCCCCATGGCCTGGGCAACCACGTCGTAGGCCGGCCAGTCGGCATACGGGCTTTCGCCCGTCCTGGGGTCGCCGAAGCCCCGGATGGCGGCGTAGACCAGCCGGGGGTTGACCGCCCGCAGGGCCTCGTAGGCTAAGCCGAGCCGCTCCATCACCCCGGCCCGGAAGTTCTCCACCAGAACCTGCGACCGGCGTACCAGCCGCCGCAGGACCTCCCTGCCCTCCTCCTGTTTTAAGTCGACGGCGAGGCTCTCCTTTCCCCGGTTCACGCTCTGGAAGTAGCCGCCGAAGGCCCGGAGCCGGTCGTCGGGGGCGAACGGCCCGGTCCGGCGGGTGCCGTCCCCCTCCGGGGGCTCCACCTTGATGACCCTGGCGCCCAGGTCGGCCAGGAGCATGGTGCAGAAGGGGCCGGCCAGGCCCTGGGTCAGGTCGACAACGGTGAGGTCCGCCAGCGGGCCGGTGGAACCGCCGCTCATGGCTTCAGCCAGTGGCTCCGGCGCTTCACCAGCACCGTCCGCTCGGCCTCGAAGACGACCTCCCCGTTCTGATTGAGGCCCCAGTGCTTGAACCGGACGATGCCGGCGTCCGGCCGGTCGGAATCGGCCTTCTCCAGGACCTGACTGTAAGCGTAGAGGGTGTCGCCGTGGAAGACCGGCTTTACGAACCGGACCCGGTCAAGGCCCAGCTCGGCCAGGGCGTTCTCCCCGGTATCCTCCATGGCCAGGCCGACCACCAGGGCGGCCGTCACGCCCCCGAAGACGATCCGCCGCCCGAAGGGGGTCGACTGCATCCGGTGTTCGTTGAAGTGGCCCTGGGCCGTGTTGAGCACCAGGTTCGTGATGAGGACGTTATCCATCTCGGTGACGGTCTTGCCCCGGGCGTGGGCGTAGACATCCCCCACCTGAAAGTCTTCAAAATAGTTGTTCTCACCGGTAAGGGTCCGAAGGTCTCCTGCCACGGCCGGTCACTCCCCCAGAAGCCGGTTGGCGATGATGTGCAGCTGGATCTGGGACGTGCCCTCGAAGATCTTGGTGAGCCGGGCGTCCCGCCAGTACCGCTGCAGGGGCAGGTCGTAGGTGTAGCCGTAGCCGCCGTGGATCTGGATGCCCATGCTGGTCACCCGCTCGGCCATCTCCGTGGCGAACCACTTGGCCATCGCCGCCTCCTTGTCGCAGCGGCGGCCGCTGTCGATCTCGGCGGCCACGTAGTAGAGGAGCTGGCGGGCGGCCTCAATCTCGGCGGCCATCTCGGCCAGCATGAAGCGGACCGCCTGGAACTCGGCGATGGGCCGGCCGAACTGGACCCGCTGGCGGGCGTAGGCAATTGAATCCTCCAGGGCGCCCCGGGCCAGGCCGATGGCCCGGGCGGCCGTGTGGGCCCGGGCCACCTCCATCCCCCGCATGGTGCCGTAGAAGGCCCGGCCCTCCTCCCCCAGCAGGCCCCACTCCGGGACCGGACAGTTGTCGAAGTAAAGCTCCCAGGTCCGCCAGCCGTAATAGCCCAGGGTGTCGATGGGCCGGCCGGTCACCCCGGGCGGCAGTTTGCCCCGCTCCTTCGGCACGAAGAACCGGCTGATCCCCAGGTGCCGGGGACCCCCGGGCGGCGGGTCGCCGGTCCGGGCAAGGACCACCAGGAAGTCGGCCCCGTCGGCGAAGGTGCACCACATCTTCGGCCCGTTAATGGCCCAGCCGCCGGCCGTGCGGACGGCCCGGCAGGAGACGTTGGCCAGGTCGGACCCGGCCTCGGGTTCGGAAAGGGCGGCCGCCCCGAGGAACTCCCCCCGGGCCTGCAGGGGCAGGTACTTCCGCCTGTATTCTTCCGGAAGCTCGCTTACCCCCATGCCGTTGCCCCGGGCGATGATGCTGGCAACACTCATCCAGGCCCGGGAAAGCTCCTCGGTGACCAGGCAGTACTCGAAGACCCCGAGGCCCAGCCCCCCGTATTCGACCGGGATGCGGATGCCGAAGTAGCCCAGGTCGGCCAGCCGCCTCCGCAGCTCCATTGGGATGTCGGCCCGCTTCCGGTCAAGCTCATTGGCGACCGGCAGCACCTCCTTCATGGCAAACTCCCGGGCCGCCTGCTGGATCATTCGGCGTTCTTCCGTCAGATAGGTCATCCCTGAGCCTCCCGCCGGTGAATCAGGTTGCTGCGCCGGAACTCCACCACCGGCTCGCCCCGCTGGTTGAAGCCGACCGTGTGCCAGGTAACGATGCCGCTGTCGGGCCGGCTGCTGGACAGCCGCTTCTCCACCACGGTGCTTCGGGCCGTCAGGGTATCGCCGGGGTAGACGGGCCGGTGGAATCTGAGGCCGTCCACCCCGAGGAAGAGGCCCCCGCCCTCGGAGAGGTCCTCCACGGTCAGGCCGAAGACCACCAGGAAGACCAGCATCGGGTTGACCACCACGTTCGGATGGCCGTGGGCCCGGGCGTATTCGGCGTTGAAATACAGGGGGTTGAAACTGAGGGTCAGGGTGGTAAACAGGCTGTTGTCGCCCTCGTTTACCGTCCGGCCCCAGTGGTGGTGAAAGACCTGACCCACCGTGAAGTCCTCGTAATCACGGCCCCGCCTGAGCAATCTGGCCTTTTTAAGCACCTCCAGGGTCATCGGCCGCCTCCTTCAGTCAGCCGCGGGCGCCGGCAAGGGAGCGGGAAAGGCGGTGGCTCACCTCCCGGGCGGCGGCCAGGGCAGCCTCCCGGCACTGCCAGAACCGGCGCCGGGAGGTCGAGACGCTCACCGCCGCCACCACCTCCCGCCCCGGCCCCCACACCGGGACCGCCAGGCAGTAGTCCTGGGGGAAGGCCTCACCCAGGTTGTAGGCGAAGCCGCCCTCCCGAACCCGGCGCAGCTCCCGCAACAGCTGGTCCGGACTCGTGATGGTATTCTCGGTCAGCGGCCGCAGCTCCCCCTGGGCCAGCAGGGCCGCCCGCACCTCCCGCTCCGGCCGGAAGGCCAAAAGCACCTTGCCGGCGGCGCTGGCGTGCACCGGAAGCCTCACCCCCAGGGGCACCCGGACACCGGCCTGGGGGTGGTGGGCGGCGCGCTCGACAAAGACCACCGACCCGCCCTCCAGGACGGCCAGACTCACCACACACCTGAGGCCGGCGGCCACCTGCCAGAGGAGGGCCTGGGCCTCCGGATTAAGCCGGTGGGTGACCCGGTAGGCCTCGGCCAGGCTCAGGATCCGCTCGCCGAGCCGGTACCGGGCGTTTTCGGTCCGGCTGAGCAGACCGATCTCGGCCAGGGAGACCAGCAGGCCGTGGGCCGACGATTTGGATATCCCCAGGGCCCGGGCAACCTCGCTCACCCCCAGCTCGGCCCGGCCGGGCTCAAAGAGCGAGAGAACCTCGCCAACCCGCCGAACCGACCTGAGAACCTCCCCGTCCGCTGGCCTGAGCCGTAGCAGCATGGACTTCCCAATTCCCCGGGCCAGAATTTTCACTACGTTTATAGTTACGGCTACACCGGCGGTCAAGGCGGTTTTGTTCGGCCAGGCCGAACGTCCCGGTATTGACGGGGGTGGTCTTACCCACTATCATTTTCGCGGAGAATAGATCTGATGATTCAGGCTGAAATGGCCGGCGGCCCCTCCTACCTGCAGGTTGCGGACCGGCTCCGGCGGCTGGTACTGGACGGGGTCTTCGCCCCCGGTACCCGGCTGCCGGAAGAGGAGCTGGCGGCCCGGTTCGGGGTCGGCCGCAGCACCGTGCGGGAGGCTTTGCGGATCCTTTCCAGTCAGGGGCTGGTGGTCGTTGCCCGGGGCAGCCGGGGCGGGGCGTATGTGACCCGGCCGGAGGTCGGGTTTGTCGGCGAGCAGCTGGAGCTGGCCCTGAGCCTGCTGACCGGCAGCGGGGCCCTCGACGTCGACCACCTGGTGGAGGCCCGGGAGGTGCTGGAGGTCCCGGGCGCCCGGCTGGCGGCCCTCAGGCGGACCCCTGAGCACCTGGCGGCCCTGCGGGACTCTCTTTTTTCCGAGGACCTTTCCGAGCCGGCCCCGGTTATGTGGGAGTGCAATTTCCGGTTCCACTTGACGCTTATGGATGCGGCGGCCAACCCCCTTTTAAAGGCGATGACCTGGCCGGTTTTTGCGGTGCTGCGGGCCCGCTACCTGCGGGACCGGGCCCCGGCCGAATTCTGGCGCCAGGTTCTGGCCGACCACCGCACGATTCTGGCGGCCGTGGAGGCCGGGGATGGGGAGGCGGCCGCCCGGGCGATGCGGGCCCACATCGCCCACCTGCGGCCGGTCTACCGGCTCATGGCCGGGGAGTCTGGCGATGGGCGGGGCTGAGGTGGTCCGGGTCGAGCGGGGCCATTACTACGAGGACTTCGAGGTGGGCCGCCGCTTCGTCCACCACTGGGGTCGCACCTTAACCCTGGCGGACACCGTCACCTTCAGCACCCTGACCATGCAGCACAACCCCCTCTACTTTAACCGGGAGTATGCCCGTTACCTGGGCTACCGCGAGGTCCCGGTTCACCCGCTGCTGGTCTTTGCCACCGTGCTGGGACTGACGGTGGAGGACCTTTCCGAGGCCGCCGGCCCGTTTTTGGGGGCCGACGACATCCGGTTCGGGGTCCCCGTCTATCCGGACGACACCGTCTACGCCGTCTCCGAGGTGGTGAGCCGGCGGGAGTCCCGGTCCCGGCCGGGCTGGGGGATCGTCGAGTGGAAGACCGTCGGCTACAACCAGCGGGGCGAGGTCGTCATCGAGTACCGGCGCCGCAACCTGGTCCGCCTGCGGGCGGCCAGGGAAGCTGAGACGTGGGAGGAAGGCCATGGTGATGTTGCAGGATGAGCACGTCCGGATTCAGCAGCTGGCCCGCCGGTTCGCCGAGCAGGAGGTGATGCCCATCGCCGACGAGCTCGACCAGCGGCAGGAGCGTATCCCGGACCACATCCTGAAGAAGATGGGGGAGCTGGGGTTTTTCGGGCTGCTGATTCCCGAGGCCTATGGCGGCCTGGGGCTGGGCATGGTCACGGTGGGGCTGGTTACCGAGGAGCTTTCCCGGGCCTGGCTTTCGGTCGGGAGCGTCATTGCCCGCAACATCCTGTGCGGCTTTATCCTGGAGCGGGCCGGGAGCGAGGCGCAAAAACGCCGCTGGCTGCCGGGGATGGCCAGGGGCGAGATTCAGACGGCCTCGGCCGGGACCGAGCCCGAGGCCGGCTCGGATGCGGCCAACATCCAGACCCGGGCCGTCCGGGAGGACGGCTATTACGTGGTCCGGGGCACCAAGGCCTTCTGCACCTTTGCCGATGTGGCCGACCTGCTTTTCACCTACGTCCGGACCGACGATACGGTCCCGAAGCACCGGGGGATAAGCCTGCTGCTGGTGGAGAAGCCCCGGGGGGAATTTCTGCCCCCCCAGCTCACGGGCCGGCGGATTCGGACCCTGGGCTACCACGGCATGAACACGTTTATGCTCTACTTTGACGGGCTGAAGGTCCCGGCCGAGAATCTGGTTGGGGAGGAGGGCCGGGGGTTTTACTACCTGATGCAGGGTTACGAGGCCGCCAGGATCCAGTTCGCCTTCCGGGCGACGGGCCTGGCCCGGGCGGCCTATGAGGCCGCCTTGAAGTACGCCCGGGAGCGGGTGCAGTTCGGGCGGCCCATCGCCGAGTTCCAGGCGATTCGGTTCAAGCTGGCGGACATGGCCACCGAGCTGGAGGCGGCCCGGCAGCTGGCGTTTTACGCGGCCGAGAAGTTCGACCGGGGCGAGCGGTGCGACCTGGAGGCGGGGATGGCCAAGCTTTTCGCCACGGAGGTGGCCCTGCGGGTCACCCGGGAGGCGCTGCAGGTCCACGGGGGCGTTGGCTACACCATGGACCTTCCGGTCCAGCGCTACGTCCGGGATGCCTTCCTGCTCCCCATCGGGGAGGGGACTAATGAGATCCAGCGGGAGGTCATCGCCCGGCGGATTTTGGGGGAGCGCTAAGGCCATGGGGGTCACGGGCGGCGGCAACTACTTTGAGGACTTCCGGGTCGGGCAGGTCTTCCGCCACGGCCGGGGCCGGACCGTCTCCGAGCTGGACAACTACCTCATCACCCTGATGACCTTAAACACGGCCCAGGCCCACTTTAACCGGGATTACGTGGGCAGGCTGATGGGCGGGGCGTTCCCGGAGCGGCTGGTGATGGGGGCGGTGACGCTGGCCATCTGCATCGGCCTGAGCAGTGAGGACGTAAGCGAGAATGCCATGGCAGACCTGGGTTATACCGGCATATCCTTTCCGAACCCGGTGTTCCACGGCGACACCCTTTACGCCGAGACGGAGGTCCTCGAACTCAAGGATGCCGACCGGCCCGATGCCGGCATCGTCCGGTGCCGGGTCACCGGGCGGAACCAGGACGGCAAAACGGTTTTTGTGGGCGAGCGGACCTTTCTCGTAAAGAAGCGGGCCTACTGGGCGGAACGGGACCGGCAGTTTCTGCCGGTTCCCGAGCCGGGGCCAGGGGGGTCTGGCGTTGACGGCTGACGGTTACATCCTGCGGGTTGAAAACATCGTCAAAAGCTTCGGCGGCCTGCGGGCCCTGGACGGGGTGTCTTTCGGGGTCCGCCCCGGAACGATAACCGGGCTGATCGGCCCGAACGGGGCCGGCAAGACCACCCTGCTGGAAGTGGTCTCGGGGGTCCGGCGGCCGGACCGGGGCCGGGTCTACTACCGGGGCCGGGATATCACAGGTCTGGCGCCCCACGTGATTGCCGGCCTCGGCCTGGGCCGGACCTTCCAGCTGAGCCGGGTCTTCCAGCAGCTCACCGTCTGGGAGAACCTGCGGGCGGTGGGCCGCGGGCCGGACTGGCGGGAGCGGGCAAGGTCCCTTCTGGAATTGACGGGCCTCCTTCCGCTGGCGGATAGCTACGCCTCGGAGCTTTCATACGGGCAGCAGCGGCTGCTGGAGCTGGCCCGGGTGATGATGCTGGGTCCCAGCCTGGTCCTGCTGGACGAGCCGGCCGCCGGGGTGAACCCGACCATGCGCCTCAGGATCTTTGCGGTCATCGGGCAGCTCCGGGACCAGGGGGTGACCTTCCTGGTGGTGGAACACGACATGGCGGTGGTGATGCGCTACTGCGACCGGGTGATCGGCCTGGATGCCGGGCGGGTGGTGGCCGACGGGACCCCGGCTGAGGTCAGGCGGAGCGAGGCGCTGCTGGCCGCCTATTTCGGGACGGCCTGAGATGGTCGCCGAGCCCCTGCTCAGGGTATCCGAACTGGCCGCCGGCTACGGCAAAAAACAGGTCCTTTTTGGGGTCTCCCTGGAGGTGAGACCCGGGGAGCTGGCGGTGGTCATCGGGCCGAACGGGGCCGGCAAATCCACGGTGGTCAAGGCCGTCATGGGGTTCGTCAGGCCGTGGGCCGGCCGGGTCGAGTTTGACGGGGTTCCCCTCGACGGGCGGCGGGTGGAGGAGCGGGTCCGGCTCGGCATAAGCTACGTGCCCCAGGGCCGGACGGTCTTTCCCGGCCTCACCGTTGAGGAGCACCTGGAGCTGGGCGGCTGGCTGTTGCGGTCCGGAGCGGAGAAGCGGGCGGCCCGGGAGCGGGTTTACTCGTTGTTCCCGGTGCTCCGGGAGCGCCGCTGGCAGAAAGCGGGGACGCTGAGCGGGGGCGAGCGGCAGATGCTCACCCTGGCCCGGGCCCTGATGGTCCGGCCGAAGCTGCTCCTTCTCGACGAGCCTTCCCTCGGCCTTTCGCCAAGGCTGGTGGTGGACGTCTTTGAAAAGCTGCAGGAGGTCAGGGGGGAAGGGATCGCGATTCTGGCGGTGGAGCAGAATGCGGCCGTGGCCTTAAGGTATGCCGACCGGGGCTACGTCCTGGACCAGGGCGTCACCCGGCTCGACGGGCCGGCCCCCGTGCTGCTGGCCGACCCGCGGGTCCGGTCGGTCTATCTGGGCGGCAGCCTTTACGAAGAAGAGGAGGTGACGGAAAGCCATGATTAGGGGACGACTTTTTGCGATTGCCCGGGGCCTGGTTCTGCTTCTGGCGGCGGCAGCGGCGGCGTGCGGGCCCCAGCCCGGGGCCCCGGTGCCCCAGGAGGCCCCAAAGCCCCCGATCCGGGTCGGGGCGTCGGTTTCGCTCACCGGACGGTACCAGGTCGAGGGCCGGATGACCCAGCAGGGTTACGAGCTGGCCGTGGAGATGCTCAACGCCCGGGGCGGCGTCAACGGCCACCGGTTCGAGCTGATAATTTACGACAACCAGAGCGACGCGGCCACGACCACCAGCCTCTACCGCAAGCTGATTTTCGAAGATAAAGTCGATTTCCTCCTCGGGCCCTACGGGACGCCCCTCACCCGGCCGGTGGTCCCCCTGGTGGAGCAGGCCCAGATCCCGATGGTTACCACCGAGGCGGCCGGGACGGAGATCTGGCGGGGGCAGAACCTGCGGTGGTCGACCCAGCTCATGACTCCGGTTGAGCGCTATAACGTTGGCCTCGTCGAGCTGGCCAAGCGGCTCGGCGTGAAATCGGTGGCCTACGTCTACGCCAACACGCCGTCGACGGTCCAGGGTGCGGAGACCGACCGGGGCCTGCTGACCCAGGCCGGGATAAGCCTGGTGCTCTTTGAGCGCTACGAGCCCGACCAGGTCGACTTTAACGTCCTGGCCAGCAAGGCTAAGGCGACCAACGCCGACCTGTTCGTCCTGAACGGATACTTCCAGGACGCGGTTAACGTCACCAAGGCCATGAGCGCGGTCGGCTACCAGCCCCGGTACAAGTACCTGGGCTTCACGGTCGTGACCGAGGACTACATCAAGTCAGTGGCGGACCTGGCCTACTGCGTCATGGGCAGCGCCAACTGGCTACCGACCCTCAAGACTAAGGGGTTTATCGCCACCAACGAGGAGTTCGTGAGCCGGTTCCGGGCCAAGTACAACAGTCAGCCCGATTACCGGGCCGCGACCGCCTTCGGCGGGGTCGAGCTCCTGGCCGAGGCGATAAAGGCCTCGCTGGATAAAGCCGGGAAAATCGACCGGAACTACGTCCGGGACTACGTCTTCAAGACGAAGGCTGCAACCGTCTTCGGGCCGTACGAGGTGGTGCCGGAGGGCCCCGACGCGGGGATGCAGGTTGGCGCCGGCTCCTACACCATCCAGTGGCAGAAGGACCCGCGCACCGGGACGATGAAGCTGGAGGTGCTCTGGCCGGACCAGTACGCCACGGTGAAAGAGCCGTGCACAGGGTAAACCCGCGATGACCGAGGCCGCCGAGGTCCTGCTCCGCAGCCTGTTCCTCGGGGTCATCTACGCCGTGGCCGCCTCCGGCCTGGCCCTCATCTTCGGGGTGATGCGGGTGGTGAACGCCGCCCACGGCGAGCTTGTGATGCTCGGGGGCTACATCGCCTACCTGCTCTGGTCGGGGGCCGGGGTCCACCCGCTCCTGGCCATGGGGACTGCTGCCCTGGCTATGGCCCTCTTCGGGGGCCTCCTGCAGCGGCTGGTCCTGGAGCGGCTGGTAGGCAAGCCTGAGATGAGCTCGCTTCTGCTCACCTTCGGCATCTCCATAATCCTGGTGGACCTGGCCCGGGGGCTTTTTACCACGACGCTGCGTAGCATCGTTTACCTGCCGGAGCCGGTGACCCTGCTGGGGGCCTCTTACGCCAGGAACAACCTGGTGACGCTGACCGTCGGGCTGGGGGTTGGGGCAGGCTTGTTTGCGTTTTTGAGATACCACCCGTTAGGTAAGGCTGTCCGGGCCACTGCCCAGAACGAGGACCTGGCCCGGGCCTGCGGCATCGACTGCCGGCTGGTGCGGCTGGTTAGCTTCGGCCTCGGCTCGGCCCTGGCGGGCCTGGCCGGCACCGTCTGGGCCATCAACTACAGCCTCTTCCCCAGCGTCGGGCAGAACCTGATCATAACGTTGTTTGCCATCGTCGTCCTGGGCGGTATGGGGAGCATCGGGGGCGCTTTCCTGGGCGGGGTCGCCCTGGGCCTGGCCCAGGTGGTCACCGCCCGCTACCTGAGCACCCAGCTTTCCCTCTTCACCGCCTTTGTCGTCCTGCTGGGCATCCTGCTCATCATGCCCCAGGGACTCTTCGGCACCGGGGCTGCGGACCGATGAAGGTGGCGGAGAAAGAAAGGGCCGCAGCAAAGCCGACCGGGGTGCGGGCCGCAA
>FWWM01002061.1_pt1 | contig 15043 bp, 17 predicted proteins | sample 2228351 | NCBI WGS metagenome assembly FWWM01 (sample SAMEA103939774, study PRJEB20133) | metagenome | reverse complement strand
TCCGAGGCCTGACGCGGCTGAGCAAGTTGAGGAGGTGCTGGAGGCAGTCTGGGATAAAATAAGACTCTTTAGCATGAGACAAGAGGAAATCAGACAAGGAGATAATCAGGGAATATGCCGCAATTAGGCGGGGTTATAGGATAGTATCTTTGGCGTTAAAGCGGTGACTTATTGGCAACTCATTGAAACCGTGGCGCGCCGCTGGGATGATGTATTGTTCAATTCCGAAAACCGCCTTTGTTAATATACCCAGTGGGAGGGGTTCCCTAGGCACGCAGGGCGGCCTCACCGCCTTGCGCTTATCTGTCCCCTACCGCGGGCCTAAGGAGGGGTCGCCCGGCACTGGGCCACTGAAGGCTACGCCGGTTCACGCCTCGCTAATAGGCGCCTTCTAGACCCTTCTCGCGGCCACTCTGTGTAGCGGCGTCTGTCGCTATCCAGCTTTGGCCCCACCCCCGTTGCCTTCTGGCAAGGGCGAGGACTACATATGAGGTGCTCTGAGCGTTTAGTTGATTATCCCTCAAGTGCCAGGCGTCACTCTTTCCAGCGCCGGGCCTGCGCGCAGAGCGCTCTCCTGGTAATTAAGAACATAGTCTGAAAAGCTTTGCAACTAGAAGCTTTCAGCGATTAAATTCCTTGAACAATGTCTAATGAAGTTTTAAATAAAAATATACATTAATTAATACTGAAATTGACATTTTAATCTTTATCTATTTCTATTGCCTATTTATAACTCTCCAGGACTTTTCACGCCTTTTAAGTCTCTAAGATTTCCAGTAGCCATTCTAAGGGTTTTGCAAGCCCTATCATGAAGTCCTCTACGTCGCTTTTCATGCCGCTGAAGACGTAATAGGCTGTGCCTAGATCTAGCCTGTGACCCAGTGAGGCCAGCGCCTCCTCATATGCTTCGATTAGGTTTTTAAGCTCCCTCATGGTCCCCACGTCCATGGCCAGGGCCTCTAGTGCCACTACGTATTTTAGACGGCCCGACGCGTCTAGTAGCTTTAGATATGAGGAAACGGCGTCTGCCCCTTTGGCTATGCGATACGCGAGGGCGTAGCCTAAAAGCGTGGGCCTCCCCTCGGGGTTTAATAAGTGTAAGTTGTATAAATAGGCCTTTCTAAACCTTTTCTCCCTTCGATACGCGTCTGGGTCGACGTTGCGGGGGATCTTGTCGGCGTCAAAAGCCGAAATGCTCTTCTTTAAATGGAATCTATCCGACTTGGCTAGGGCCTCCAGCAGGACTACTTTCTCGGGGAGGGTTAAGACTGGAGGCAGCAAGGCCACGTCCTCCGGCCTTCTCGCGTTTGCGGCTTTCAACGCCGCTTCTACTGCTATTATTAGTCTGTTAATATCGAGAGATAGGCGGCTTGCCAGCTCCTCCACGGCGCTGAGATCCGGCTCGCCGCCTTTCTTAGTGGCGTAACCAAGGTAGCCGAGCCTGTGGAGTATCCAGCTTTGGTGGGGGCCCAGCCTCTTGACTCTGTCCATGTGTCTCCTATAAATCGCCCCCTTGTCCAGTTTTCTCGCCTCCGCGTAGGATAGGATGAAGAGAATGCGCGGGGATTGGTATATCCAGGTCCCCCTGCGGCCTTGGAAGAGAGACGGCAGGCTCATGCCAAGGAAAGCTCTAGGGCGACTTCGTAAAAGTCGCCGTAGGCGGCCAGAGCCCTCTCTTGGAAATCTTTTTCGAATAGCGTGTCCCGCAAGTGCGCTATTGCTACGGCGGTTAGAATATACCCGCCTGGAACTTTCCTCATTAGCGCCTTCCTCCTCTTTGACAGCTTCGAGATCAGCTCCTCGACTTTAATCTCCGCGTCTAAGAGCCCCAAAACTCTTAAGACGCCCTTTGCCTGGTTTATATCTGTCTCGGTGAGAGTGTTGTAAATATTTTGCTTCAGCCAAGAGGCGAAATATGCTATGAATAAGTATTTCTTAGTTTTGTCTGACGCCCTGTAGAAATAGGCGATTTTCTGCAAGAGAGAGGCCCTGTCCTTGACTATTTTCTCAGGGGCCTCGCCTCCTTTTAACAACTTAGCTATACGCATTACAACCCTCGGGTTCCTAAACTCCACATAGCTCAACGGCTCGCCTACATCTCCCCCTAGTTTATTCCTAAGGAATTTTTTCATATCCTCTGGCGTTACGTCTTGGTGTAAGTAATAAATAGGCGCAATTCTGCTCTTGATTTGTAAATCGAAGTGGATCCACAACGAGGTAGGTATGGCAAGGCCGGCGGCGCCGCCCCAGCGATCTACTAAGTTGAAAAACTCCTCTACTAAATGTATCACGTCTTTATAGCCGTAGATATGTGGCTGTTCTACTAGTCTTTCAAATTCGTCAACTACTATGAAGAAGCCTCTCTCCCTAAGTTGCCTAACGGCTGAGTATACTCTGTCTAGCCTCTCCCCCTCGATTTCTAACTGTATATCTCCTAAAGCCTTAGGCTTTGTTATACTCAGCCCCTTGTCTCTCACCCAATCAAGCTTGTTGAACCATTTCCGATACCCTTCACATTCAGACGCCTTGGTGAGCTCGGCCAAATTCGAAACCTCTGAAAGTCTCACCCGCCTCCCCGCCAAGAGGATTTGATTTACCTTTAGCACTACTCCAGGTCTGCCGCTGAAAATTTCTAATAGGGCCGACAGCGCGGCCGTCAGACTCTTACCTTGACCGTAATGTCCCGCCACGGCGCCGCCCACTTTTAATACGCCATATGCCCTCTCCAACATTCTCCCCAGGGCTGGGTTGGCGGGCTCTCCCAGCCTCTCTATTTCTTCGCATATCTCCTCAAGAGCTGGCGTGACTGACAAGGGAATTATATTACGCACAGCTTCTCTCCCAGCAGGCGCTTTAAAATATTTTCATAGTCAACTCGCTTTTCTTCAGCCTTCTTGTCCTCCGGCTTGGCTTTGAGGTGAGAGAGCAATGCTGCATAATATGCGACTATGTCGCTAAGCGATACAAAGTAGTTTTTCCCTAATACGATCTTTACGCCTATTTTCTCCCTGATCTCCTGTAGATACGCCTCCTCTCTGCGATCTGGCTGATCTACGAGCAACAGGTCAATTTTGTAGTCTTTCAACACTTCAGTTATTCGGTACGCCGTGGGCGATATTACGGCACATGCCTTTTCCACAGCGGTGATCTTAATTGCTGAGAGAAACTCTTGCAAAACAACTCTATGTTCGCGTAGATGTACGCCATAGAAAGCCAGCCTTAAGGCGGAGCCGAGATGGCGCCTCCTCTTCAATAGGGATGTTGCGGCTTTATGGCTGGCAAGCGATAGGTAGGCGCTCTGGCGAATAAACCTCCCGCCAAATATAACGACTCCAGCGCCTGAGCCTTGTTGAAAATATGAGAAATCTAACGACGCAACGTAGCGAGTTGGCGCAGTCTCCATATGCCGGGCAATAGCCGTTCTCTCTGATCCCGCTGACTGCGAAATTCGCATATGCACGTTTTAACCCCTTAAGACCGCGTTTTTAAAGCGCTGGCGCATTCGCTAAGCGCCCTCCAGCGCTATCCTCACCGCCTCTCTGTGAAGCGGCGTCTGCCAGGCGACGCGCTTGCCAATGCCCAGCTCTGCGTCTCTCTCGGGCGGGGGCTCCCCGGCCCAGAAGCGGGAATCTCTGACAAACATGTTGTATACAATTAGATTTTTCTCAATTAACTCGTCTATTAGCTCTCTCGGCGCGTCGGGACTCCAAAGCGCGTCGGGATCCTCCACCGCCTTTGCGAGCCAAGTGCGCCACCTCTGGACGTATTCCGGCGTCAGCTCTTTGCGCCTAACTAGCTCTTCAACGACTTCGTTGATGTCCCATCGTGATCTGTACAACTCGGCGAGAAGGCCGGGGTTTCCGCCAGTCGCTCGCCACGCCTCTTCAAAGGGCGGCTTTTCGCCCGGTATCTGCTCGTACAGCTGTTTAAAGCCCTCCTTTGGCATATTCCACATTGGCCTGTGATTTGCCCACCGGTGCCGCCCGATCTCCCTCCTCGTAACCCCCTCGCTAGTCGCTACTACTACTACTATGGCATCTACGCTTCTGGGCGGGTATTCAATAATTCCAAGAAGCGCCTTGACATAAGAGGCCGCCTCCCCCAGCCCTATTGCTTGAAAGACGTCGTCGGCCAAGATCGCTATTTTCCTTTTCCTCCGCCTTATCAGCTCGTCGGCAAGGTCGATGACAAGAGACGCCAGCTTAATCTTGGCCTCGCCCAGCGCCTCCGCGGCGGCATCCGCCAGTCTCTTCACAACCTCTTTAACATCAGTATACGCCTCGAAATACTTACGCAGAGGGTCGACGTAAATGACGTGGAATTCCAGCTCCTTGAGCAACACTGCGCTTTGTCTCAGCCAAGCCGTCTTGCCGCAACCCTCTGGCCCGAAGACGAGCTGGGGGAGGCGGGTGCTCTCCCTGGCCCACTCCTCTATTTTCTTAAGCGCCATCTCGCGGTCGGCGAATTGGACCTCTAAGCCTGGGGCGAATAACAGTTTTAACCGCTCCACGGCAGATACGATCTACGCATATATATCGCTTCCGAAACGTATCTCTTAGGACTTTTCGGCAAGCGTAGCGTATACGTTAGATGCGCGTTTGAGACATCTGTTAAAGCCAGAATTTGCCTATGCTCTGCGTAGCTGGGCACTCTTTAGTCTTTTAGCTTTTCTTTTGTATATCTCAATAGCGCTTTGGCTATATGTAAAGGTATTTTTATGCCTTCTCCCAGAGCTTTAGTAGACCTCTTCGGCGCTGGATAGGAGGCTTTTCCACTCGGCCGCGCTATTAAATACGCGAGCCTTAACTCTGTCTTCCTTACTGCAGACGGGATTGTAAATACCCGGCGAATTGTTACGCGCTTTCCTCCTCTAAAACAACTCGTCTGACCGCGCCCATTATCTCGTCGACAGCTTCATATGCTCGTCCTTAGTAATGGGAACATACGGTTTTGTAGGCGTTTTCTTAAAGGCTGGGCTCTGCACCTCCTATAACCCCGTCTCCTGTCAGTTTGCACAACGTCGTAACGCCACGAGTGTGAATTGTCAGCTTTAACAACGCACAGCTGGCGGCGTGCCCAGAGTTAAAAAGCCGTGAAAACAGCGCTGTGTCGCGTAAATCCCGTGCTCATTGAGGCGTGTTATAACACGATATCTGGCGTGAGGTACCAGGCGAGCTTCCAGCCAGCCTCTTCTTTTTCTAGTTTAACCACGCCTGAGTACCTAAATTTTACCACCTCCTTCTGGGGGTTTCCCGTCAGCAGTAGCGACGCCAGCCTAGACAAGTGGGGCAGGTGGCCGACTATAAAGAGATCCTCTGTGAGGGCCTCCGCCTTGGCCGCCCATATTGCCGGGTCGTCGTTTGGATTCAGCCCCTCCTCGGCGCGGATCTCGGCGCCTATATGCCTCGCGAATATTTCGGCGGTTTGCCTAGCCCTCGTCTTGCCGCTGTGAATTACTTTTCTCACCCTTACGCCTATTTTCGCCAAATACTCGGCTATTTTCTCCGTCTCGTAAATCCCCTCTGGCGTCAGCCTCCTCTCGGGATCCTCCGCCTCTGTAAAAGCCCTGCCGTGTTGTGCGAGGTAAAGAGCCGGCATGTATATGTTAAAGAGGTATTTTAAAAAAGTATCTGACTCCTGCCAGGGCTTTGACGTATTGTTGCGCCGAGCGGAGTTGAGACAAATTAATTCTAGCCGTTAACCCATTTACCGCCAATCCGGCGCCCCGGATTAGAAATAAGCGCGAGTAAGAGGGAGTTTTTTAAGCCGCCTGGTCGCCTAGATATATCATTACTCGCCCTAAAGTGCCTTGAAGCCCCGGCTCTCCAGGAGTTGTTACTGCGCCTTAAACCCGTCTATTGTCAAAAACTGCGTTTTCAGGGCGCTCGCCGTTGCGTAGCCCAGGGCGTTAATGTCTATGCCCCTTACCTATGATCTCCTTATATAGGCGTTAGATGGCGTAATAACTGGGCTCCCTTGTCTCTACCTGCCCTTCTCCTGTCTCTTATTGTTGGCGTTAAGTTTTTAAAAAATATGGCGTGCATTAATGTGATATCTGTTTTGACTCAAGCACTAGACAAGGTGATAGGGAACTCGTTGGATTACGTCGTGGAGAAGATCTCGAAGGGTGAGAGGTTAAAGGCTGAGGATATGCTTGTCGCAATGATGGCTTTGTTTAGAGAACAGTTGAGGAGAATTGATGAAATGAGCAAGCGGATTGACGAGACGAACAAACGTATCGACGATATGTATAAACGCTTCGATGAGACTAACGCCCAGATGGATGAAATTGCCGCTGAGTTTAATAAAAGAATAGATGAGGTGAACAAAAGGATAGATGCGTTGACTGAACAACTTAACAAGCGGATTGACGAGACTAATAGGCGTATTGATGCTGTTTTTCAAATAATAGGTGATGCGCAGAAAACACTTTTAGAGTTGCAGAAAATAATGCTTGACATACACAAGACTCTTCTTGATATACATGCAACGGTTATAACGGCATTGACTAAACAATAACAATCTAACGGCAATTATCCCTCAGATTAGGACTACGTGCCCGTCCTGCCACTTAGTGCTGGGGGAGAATCAGACACAACGATATGCGTCTAGGCGGCTTAATACGGCGATGCCACAGCGCTTGGGAGTAGGGATCATCTCTTGCAACAACCCCCTCGGCAGACATAAGTCCGTGGCCGGGCCCTCTGAAGTACGAAGCCCCCTGATAAGTCGCTCACCTTGAGGGAGTGACGTGCTCTTTACGCCGGCGTCCTTACGATCTCATCGCGGCGGCGAGGCGCGGAGGGCGAAATAAGTGGTGAGGCCAAAGCGGCTAGAGGGGATTCCCCAACGCCGCATGTCGGCGTCGAGAGGCGCCGCCGCCCGGGTTGCCACGCCCCGGTGCGCCGCCAACTAACAGCGGCTTTTTATTCGTAACTCCTATGCGTCAAGCGCTTGCGGCTTTTAAACGCCGGGTAATCCGCCTGGCGTTTCCCAGAAGCCACGGCGGAATAGCTGGAGAAGAGTTAGGCGCCTTTCTGACAGAGCCCCAGCGGCCAGAGGCCGCCGTGTCACTGTCTTATCCATTTTCCCAACTCCTCTTTGAGCTCGCCGAGGGTTTTATCTAATTCGTCGCTCCACTTCACCCTCGGCTTAATGCGCTCGGCGTATTTAACAACGCCTCCCACTAGCTTGACCACGTCGTAAGCGGCCTCCACCCTACTGCTGTATTTTGACATGGCCATGTCGGGATCCGGGCCGTGGTATTGATAGTCGTGGAGATTTAATGATAGGGCTGTCCACAGAGACACGTCGTCGTAGCCAATTGCCTCGAGCATTTGGGAAAGCGCCTTTATTCTGCTTGTGGGCACTCTGGGCACAGCAGTTGTCTCGAGCCACTTCCTCTCCTCGTCGCTTTTCACAACGGCCTTCAGCCTATCCAGCTCCAGGCGTAGCAGAGCCGCCACCAACGCCCTCCAAGCCTGAAAGGCCTTGCCGGCGGCGTTTCTCACGAGGCCCTCTTTGAGAAATCGCAACGCCAATCCGCCCTCCGCGAGGGCCTCTAAAAGCCTAGCTGAGACATAGCCCTCATCCGAGGGCTTGGGGAGCGGCTTTTCTAACACTTCAACGTTCATTGACAGTGGCGGCGCACCCCTATTAATACTTTCAGTCAAGGGGCGCATTAATGCATAAGCCTAGGCGGCCAGTACAACAGACCGGCGGTTATGGAAGTGGGCAGAGCCCGAGGCTCCTCCGCGGGGCTGGCTTGAAGAGACGTAGATACGTGAGGCTATTCCAGTAAGGCGGGGCTTGACGTAGTTATAATAAACGGCGTAGTTACTGCCGTGGGCTGTGTACAAAAGCCTCTAGGAGGCCGTCAACACAGTTATTCTAACGCTGTGTATAAGCGGTGAAAATCCATGAAAGTTATGGCGGAGGGAATTGAAACGAAGAGGTCATTGAAAGGCCTCTTTAAATTACAATGCCACAGCACGTCCGCTGGGCTTATTCTTGTGACAGAGCGAGAGCAGAACTCTGCGCAATAGAAAGAGAGGGCTTTTCAGGGATTTAGCCTGGCGTGCCATGAAAGATTAGCCAATTAGTGTCATAGGTCTCAGCGCGCGGGGGAGCTGTAGACGCCTCGTAGTGCACGGCGTATACGGGCGGGATTCCCGCCTCTGGCTCCGCCGGATGGCGCCAGCTGGCTTGTCAAACCCCTAGCGTTGCCAACAGGACTTTGACGAAATGGCTGTGTGCTCTAGTCCACCCAGTTCCACTCCAACGGAGCTCCCCCTATTGAGATGTAAGGGGTTCTGAGCATAAACTGACGCGGTTAAAGCTAAAAAGGGGGGCGGCTATTTTGACGTGGGCCATGTATTTGTTAAGGCTAAGTTTAGAGGGAAGGGGGAAGTCGTCTACGACGAAATTCTAGTGGATACAGGTGCTACCTTCACAGTGCTCCCCTTAGAGGTGGCTGATAAACTTATAGAGACTCCTTTTACTGTTGAATTAAAACTAGGCAACGGCGAAAAAGTCGTGGCAAAAGTCTATGTAGCCGAGGCGGAAATAGAGGGGAGGAGGGGGCCTGTCCGTATTGTGGCTTTTAAAGGGGCCATTCCCGTAATAGGCGTAGACACCCTAGAGACTCTCGGACTCCGCGTGAACCCGGTAACTGGCAAGTTGGAGAAAACTGAATACTACATGCTCTATGTGTGACCACACCGCTCCCATCCTACTGGAGCCGCTTCAGAGCTAAAAGGCATCTAATAAGCCTTTCCTCATGGCCTCTCTGTAAGGCGACGTTTGCCAAGCTACCGCCCTCCCAATCTCCAGCGCCACGTCTTTTCAGCGGCGGCGGATCTGCCCGGCTCTCCACGGGGGTATATCTGGCGCTAAGTCGAAATCCACTATTTTGCAGTAGAGAGATGTCGTCTATCTCCTTTAACACGTCGGGATCTTCCAAGGCTCTTTAATACTGTCCTTTCGCTGTTGTTTAGGAATAAGATCGTAGAGTCGCTTAAAGCCCTCCCTCGCTATATTCCACATTGGCTTTGGGCTAGCCCACCTGTGCCTTCCTATCTCCCTCCTGGTCACCCCCTCGCTTGTGGCCACAACCGCCACGATGTTTTCATAATCCCCCGGCGGGTATTCAATTACGCCAAGCATCCACTTCACATAAGAGGCGGCTTTTCCAGCCCCATCGCTTGGAAGACTTCGTCGGCGAGAATGGCGATTTTTCTCCTTATGGCGTATTTGGCCTGCTGTATTGCCAAATAGCCGTATTCACTTTACATACATCAACTTGTTACAAGCGCGTATGGACGCGCTTGAACTCACATCAAGAAATTTCCACGGCCGCTTTGTTTCAATTCTCACGGCCTCTCCTACCGCATTTTAAATGGGTAAAACTAAAGGCCTATGCCTTATGCGATCGAGGTGTTTTATGGGGGCTTAATCGCCAAAGGCGGGGCACATATGCTCCAGACACCACGGCGAAAAAGTATTATAAGAAATGCCAAGTCCTTTTATGCGACCTGGGGCTATGATGAGGCTGCTAGAAGACGGCTCTTTCCTATACCTTAAAGGCGACGTGGAGGTTAAGTTGAGAATTAGATCGGTTGCCACCGGCGACGACGTAATCAAGGCGCGGACCGCCGGCGTCTCTGCCCTGGCCGCCAAGCTCTTCCTCCCCGAGGCAGTGGAGGCGGCTAAGAGGGAGGGAGTTGAATTAATAAATTTGGAAGACGTGGCAGAGTCCTTGGCGAGGGTTCTGGGCGATTTGTTAAGGCAGAGGCGGGCGGATCTCTTAGTTAGGTTTTTCCAGGAGCTCCTCCCGAGCGAAGTGACGCGTAGCTATTCGTATTACGAATACTCCAGTATTCTCACAGGCGGCGCCGTATCTTCAGTGAGCTTCAAAGTAGAAATAGAATTTAAAAAGTCGCTGGAGCTATTTGAAGACGTCTTGGAATTCATCTCAGCCTTAGCCGCCAGGGCATCAGACCTCGGCATGGCAACCTCTCTCGACTCGAGAACGGACCCGAGGTATAAAGAGCGTAAAATTAGGCTGGAGATAAGCCTTAATCTATTATGAGCGCCCTTTGTAATAATCTGCACGCCGCGTTATCGCTATGCCCTCACAATAAACAGCTCAACTGACACAATCGCCGCACATTAGCGGCGGATTCCCTCTCTTTCCCAGGGGGACATATCCGTACGCCTCACTGTTTTGTGATTATTTTTATTGACGATAGCGGGTTGAAAAGGCCTTGTAACCGCCTCTCTCTTAGCGCAATTGCATTTCCACAGAGGCGCGGCGTTCCGTACCTTGAGCTCGGCTACCACTGGAGGGAAGAAAGGCGTTTTTAAAAGCGAGTTAAAGTGGAGAAGTGTGAAGAGAAGGGGCCGGAACCGAAGTAGTCTTATTAGACAAGCGGCTGAAATCAGATATGTCGTGTTTCACTACAGAGGCCCAGAGGATGTTGCAAGGGGCGTAAGGAGGTTGCTAGAGGGGCCAGTCTCGTGTCGGTGGATAACCAGCTACTACAGGACGTGAAGCCGGCTGTGTACTACTTGGAGAGAGATTCCCGCAGAGTCCCCGGCTTGCAATTAGCCGACATAGTGGCTGGCTACACGAGGGAGAAACTGTGTGGCAGCTAAAGATATTAACCTAGCCCCTCACACTGCCGTGGCAGGAACAAGGCTCTTGGCGGTGGCTACTGGCGTTGTTTCGCTCACGGCCTCTCTAGTCTTCACCTTGTCCGTGACCAGGAGATTGCCCACGGGAGAATTGGCGGTGTTGACTCTTTTCAACTCTGCCTTCGCCGTTGCCCTGGCGTTTGTGGGATACGCCTCTACGTGGTACTCCCGGATTCTGGCAAAAGAGCCCGGGAAATTTGGCCAGCTGGCGGCCGTGGGTTTAATAATGGCGTTTATTGCGTCTGTGCCCCTGGCTGCGTATCTAGCCCTATACGGCAGGGTGGACCCGTGGCTGCTAGCGATCGGCGTAGCGTTATTAATACTCAACGCGTGGCCAGCCGGGGCTTATCTAACAGTCCACCGCCAGAGGCTGGGCGTATACGCCAATTTAGCTGGACAAGCCGTAAAAATAGCGGGGGCCTTCGCAGTAAGGCTAAACCCCACCGCCTACTTAGCCCTGCTTATTAACGTGTTCATGTTCCTCCCCACGGCGCTTATGAAAATTGAGAGGCCGAGGTTCAGCGGCGTCTTAGCCGTGGCGAAGTCTTTAATAAAAGGCGCGCCGTACCAGACCCTATCTCTCATTGCCGCGGCGCTGGGAGGTCTTACAACATATGCAGTGTATTTAGCCGGCGGCGACAGGCTATTATCTTACAACTACGTCCTCTTCCAAATAGGCAAGGCCGTCTACCCAGCCCTCGCCGTAGTCCCGTTGATGTACGGCTCGCTGCTAGTGGAAAGCGATAAACTGCGGCGGGCGTTAATTGACGGCTCGGCGCTACTCTACCTCTACCTCATCGCCGCTGCGGTAATGGCCAAAGCGCCTCAGTGGTACATAGCCGTATTAAGGCCGAGCGAGCTGTCCAGCGCAGAGCTTGCAGAAGCCGTCTGGCTAAACGGCGCCGCCCTGCTCGCCTCCGGCATATACCTCCACATAAACACCACATTGGCGGGGATAGAGGGGGGAGTTGTCTTTAGACTAAAAGACAAGCCCTCTAAAGCCCTTATATTTGACATAGCGCTCTCGCCCCTCTCCATAGCCCTGACGTATTTTTTATCAGCCACATACGGAGCGCCGGGCATGGTCGTCGCGTCTGTAATATCATCGGCAGTAGCAATAGGCTATAGGGCGCGCCTCTTAGGCCGGGGCTACGCAAGGCTCTTCACAGAGCTGTATATCCCGGCGGCCGGGACGCTGGCTGTGATCTACTTGACGCCGCTACCCCTATTCCCCTATTCCACCGCCAGCCTAATTGACGCGGTGGCGACTTTCATCCCCAACGCCGCAGTTTTGGCGGCTTTTACCGCAGGCTTACTGCTTGCCTTCTCCAAGCCGGCAAGAGAGGCAACGGGCATATTATTCAAAAGAATTATGCGGATACGCGTTTGATAGATTACAAAGAAGCGACCACGTTCTCCTCACGGCGTCTCGGCGCTTGACAGCGCCTTTTGAGCATCTTTTACCATTTTTTCTATATAGGGAAGCCTATCTCTAATATCCTCGGCGTCAAGCTTCGCCTCGTGAAAACCCCACACGTGTAACGCCCACGCGGCGTCCCAAGAGTGCATAAACCACTCGCCCAGTCTTTTCGATATAGCCGACACCGCCTTTGCCAAATCTGCAACGCTCCACCGGCCCCTCTCCTCTACTCTCCTTAAGATCTCTCCCAGCGCGTAGAAATGGGCCAACGCCTTAACGGTTTCCTCAGCCGCCTTGTAGAGCTTCCCACTGGCCTGCACTGGATCTTTATCTGCAAACGCCTTTCCCTCTTCAAGGTATTTCGCGGCAAGTTCAAGCCTAGCCCTCGCAGTTGACGCTGGATCGAGCTTTAACGCGTCGCTCAGCGCTTTGATTATTAACTCCTCTAAATCAACTCCGCGCCTCACAGCCTCTTCGTAAAGAGACTTTGGCACAACCACTGCCGCCATGCCCACACTTCCCCTTGTATATATTAATTTCCACCGTACGGCGCCTAATGCCTCTGCGGCCAAGTTATACGACGGGCAAGACTTCAAGTGCCACTTGAGGCCTCGATCAGGCGCAGAGACTCTTGTTACCGCCGTTAATTCTTCCGAGTGCGCCTCCGCACTTCCTCCACTATTTTAATCCCCATCCTTGCCACGTCGCGATACTCCCTCCTTTCAATTATCCTTCTGATTATCTCAATGTCGTATTGATGAACCACAATGTTTCTAAACCTCACCACAGTTCTGTACCTCCGGAACTCCTCATCGCTAAGAATCCCGGCGCTCTTTAACTTATTCCCGGCGTCTATATAACCCTCTACCCCAAGACCCAGCGCCGCGGCCGCCTTAACTGCTATGTCTATTAAAGCTTGAACTTGCAGTAAGTAGACGGCAGATAGATATTTGTACACGTCGCTTAAATCGTCGGCGTTTAGGCCGTCTAAATATGAGGTATATTGGAGGAGTAGCTTTAGCAAGCGTTCTAGAGAGCCCATCTCCTTGTCACCGCCTCTATCTGCGTCTCTAACAGCTGGAGCTTTTCGGCGTCTATGACGAAGTCGAAACAGGGGTTCAATACCTTTGACCTAATTTCCAGGTACTCGTTGAGGTCGCGGCAGTAAATCAGCCTCCCCCTGCCCAGGACGTCTATAATTAATGAGCAGGGCAGGCGCTCGTAGTCGTTTAAAACCACCAGATCAACCTCATTCTCGCGAACCCCTAAAAATTTAGCCAGAGCGTACTGAATATCGACGGCCAAATCGACGTCTACAAGCCAAACGGCTATGTCCCAATCGCCCTTCACAGCCCTCCCCCAAGCCCTAGAGCCGAATAAAACAGCGAAAACCACGCCGTATCGATCCCAGGGGAAATCCTTTAAACTCCCAACCATGTTCTTAACACAATCCCATGTTTAAAAATTGGCGCGGCTTCCCCATGTAAGCGACATTCCTCGTTGCCACAACTTAAAGAGGAGAATTCGCGCCGTGAAGATCACGCCCTCAGGAGAAGGCGCTTTGTTTAAACATAGCGCTCCAATCCATTTCAAGAGCCCCGTTGTAACGCAACTTGCCCGCTACAGCGTCCTCCCGATCCGACCCTCCACGACCGAATAGCGGCGTCGGAACTGCGGCAGTCAATCCAGCGCACAACACGTGTCACCTGGCGGTAATATCTATTCTTTTCAACAATATATTATCTCAACCCAGCTATAAATCTCAATATTTTGCCGCAAATCGCCTATTATAAAAATAGTATTTAAGCTCCACGGATTTCGTCACGTACCTAAGCTCTTGCACCTTGTTGGCGAGCCCAGGCCTGCCCAGCATCTCCCCGAAGAAGCACAACAACTCATGTCTTTCTAGAGATCTCGCCACGGCCTTCTCGGACTGTAACACAACTTCTGATCAACTCCCCGATCCCTCCTTTTAATTTACTCAATTCCACGGCTTCTAGCTCGCGCCTCTTCAAAAATTCATGCGCGGCCCAGTAGATCTGCGCCCCACAGATCGAAGAGCTTGTTTATACACAAGATACGCCCAAATACCTACTAGACGCAAATCGATGTCCAGCTTGATCACCACGCCGTCAAAATCTAGGGTCAACACGCGGTTTAACCCGCGTTCGCATTACATCCCATGTGTATTTCCTGTTAGGATTCCGCATCAGTATAGATCTGGCTATATACTTAATAGTTATTGTATCAATATTTGCTAAAAAATAAATTTAAACAAAGTAAAGTAAATATTTTATATATTAAATAACTAAAAACACCAAATACAAAAACTGTTCCATAAGAAAAAGGTCGCCGAGCGCCCTAGCCAGTTAGTACGTCTCTACTAGCCGCGATCCTCCAATCAATCTCTGTTAAACCTCATAACTGTGACGTATTGCTCCAGCTTCTTCACCACGTGTCCCTCGTAGCCGCAACTACGCATTTTGTCCATGAAGGGGAGGATGGGACCGTGTATCTCCACAATGTAAATGTCTACATTCTTCAGGACGGCACACGGCGCGGTCAAAAGCCACCACTCGCACCCCTCACAGTCAAGCTTGGCTACGTCGTATCCACGACTTAAAACTTCGGCGAAGTCCTCGACCTCTATAGGAAAATCGCCCGGCCTATCGCCTGTAAGCGCACCCATCAATGTAACGCCAACTCGCCCCTGCCAACCCCAGACGCCTTTGCCGATGCACTCTCCTGTCACATTATTCACCTCCATATTGCGACGGCAGATATCGTAATACACCGGCTCATATGCCGTGACCCGTCTAGCTCCTCTTTTATAAAACCACACGGGCGTATCGCCTATAAACGCGCCAATATCTAACACATCCCTATTCTTTACATTTATATCATACATAGTAGTTAAGTCCTCGTATA
>FWWM01011586.1_pt1 | contig 15044 bp, 16 predicted proteins | sample 2228351 | NCBI WGS metagenome assembly FWWM01 (sample SAMEA103939774, study PRJEB20133) | metagenome | reverse complement strand
GGCCCAACGCCTCCTGGGCCAGCGCCAGCATACGCGCCGCCTGCTCCTCCACCCGCACCTCCGTCGGTTCCAGGTGGTGCCAGATGAGGCGGCCGGACCCGTCCACGGCGACCAGTTTCGCCGTCGCCGCACCGATGTCTATCCCCAGAGCGCGTACTTCTGTCATAATTATCGCCGAGAATGCAAAGTTCTTTTGCCACGGATTACACAGATTTTCACGGATTAAAATTAAAAATCCGTGTAATCCGTGAAATCCGTGGCTATAACCCCAGCATCTCCAGGAAGGCCGTCAGGCGATTGGCGACCTGCTCTTCGGCAAAGACCCGCTCGTCGTTGTGGTCGGCCTCCAGCAGGAGCGCCGGTACCCCCAGTTCCCGGATCAGACGGTCCCGCTGGTCTATCTGCCCAATGGAGTAGGGCTTGCAGGACCGGTCGGAGTGGAGAACGGCGCCGTCCAGCCCGTACTCCTCCACCATCTGCCGCATCGTCGCCAGTTTGTGACCCGTCCCCCGGTTGAGGATGGGGTAGATGTACGTCCGCGCCATGGAATCCCAGAGGTCGTCCGGGTTGATGAGCGGGGCCAGTTCCCCCCAGGCGTTTGTGTAAGTGGAGACGACGACGGCGACGCCGTGGCGGGCCAGGAACTCAGAGAGGTAGCGCAGCCGGTACCAGATGGGCAGGTTATCCCAGAGAAGCCGCTTTTTTTCATTTTTGACCGCGCCGATCCCGCGAGCGATGCGCTCGTCCACCTCCTTCAGCAGTGCGGCGTAGAAATCCACCGTCTCCGGGTCGCCGCGCATTTCCACAATAGGGGCCATCTGGATGAACTGGTCAAAGACAGAGATGGGCGCCGGACGATGGCGACAGCGCTGCAGAATCTCCAGCCAGAGTTCCGAGGCCCGTTTGCTCAACAGCCCCACCTCCCGCAGTTTCCGCTCGTCCAGCCGTTTCCCCGCGATCCGCTCCAGCGTGGGCACCGCTTCCTCCAGTTGCCGCCGGACGTAGCGAACGGCGTGCTCGGTGGCCTCTTCGCCGTAGACGAAGGGGGTATCAATGACGATCAGGGGGGCCTGGAAGTATTCCGCCAGGACGCGGTACCAGAAGAGGACAGTCTGGCAGATGTTGGTGCAGGCGAAGAGCAGGTCGGGTTTGGGGAGGCGACCCACGGGGGTCTTGCCGGAGAGGACTGCGCCGATGTCGGTGCGGGCGTAGGAGCAGAGATCGCGGGAGTAACCGGCGTTCTCGGCCCCGGACATAATCTCCACTGCCACCCGCGCCGTCCCGCAGATGGCGCCGTGGTTCTCCGGGTAGAGGACGTAGAAATCCAGCGCCTTGAGGAGTTCTACCGGCGCGCCGGAGGTGACCCAGGCGACTTTGCGGTATCCATTGGCGTAACGGCCTGCCAGCCAGTGCCGGGCGACCAGTTCTTTCGTGCGGGGGGCGATGCGCAGCGGCGGAGCCAGGTAACGGGTATCCCAGCGAGGGGGCCGCCGCTGGGCCTGCCAGCGCTGGATGCGCAGGACGGCCGGCCCCAGGATGTGGACGTTCCAGTGGTAACGGAGTGCAAGGGTTGGGTTCATCGCACCATCTCCAGAAAGGCCTCAATGCGGGTGAGGGTCTGGTGGGAGAGGGGTTCGTTCAGGTCCACCTCTATCGCCACCGACGGCAGGTCCGCCTCTTGCAGCCCCTTGCGCAGAAGGGGCAGGTCAAAAAGTTCCGGCTCGCAGAATTTGACGTCATGGAAGACGACGCCGCGAGCGCCGGTCCGGCGGGCCATCCCGATCAGGTGCTGGAGCCGTTCGGCGATGGGACTGCCACGGGTGCAGTCGGGGGGAGCATTCAGGATGCGCTCCGCCATCCGGCGGAAGGGGTCGTCGGCGATGCCGGGCGGGTAGAGGCGACGGCCACAGCAGGCCAGGTCGTCGGCCACCACGAGGGCATTCATCTCCGACAGCGCATCCAGCAGGGCCATCGGCTCCGGGACGATGCCGGAAAGGAGGATGGGGACACTGTCGTCGGGGTCGGCGGGGGGAAGTTCCAGCGCGGCGCGGGCCAGTTCGGTGAAGGTTTCGGCGGGGAGGTACTCTCGCGCCCGCACCAGGTGGTAGAAGGCCCGGTTGGAAAGCGGGAGGGACGGGCGCCGCCGATGGAGTTCGGCCAGCAGGGCATCCGCCTCTTCCTCCCGGCGGATACACTCCATCAGTTCATCGTCGGAGGGGGATCGGCTGGTCACTTCCTCCAGCCCGCGGTAGAGGGCGCGGCATTCGTCGGCCAGAAACTGCAGGTCGCTCTCCCGACGGCCGCGCGGGAGGTAGAAGGGAAAGACGGGCTGGCGGGGCCGGACGAAGTCCAGCAGAATGCTCCCCAACCCCTGGAGGGAGTCGCAGGCGTGGGGGACGACGATGACGTCGGCGACGTCCAGCCCGCCGCTATGGAGGAACGAGAGAGCGTTCCCCACGATGGAGCAGACGTAGGGCTGAAGGTGGGCGGCGCTGTAGGCGGCGTTTACCTGGGGCGGTCCCCAGACCTCTACGGGGAGCAGGCCGAAGGCCCGGAGCAACGCACGGGGGTAGTGGATGGGGAGGACGGCGGCGATGCCCCTTCCTGTTTCCTTCCAGACGCGGATGGTTCCGGTTCGTGAGGGGATGGTCGGCAGGGTGAGTTCCATATGATCTCCTTTCCAGTCCCGATTTTATCACATCATGGCCTTTTGAGGCAAGTGGAATTCCGGCTACTGGCTGATTTTTCGGTTTCGGTGTATGATTCTATGCGACGACTTTCGGCAAGGAGGAGATTATGGTAGACCCGGAACTGCTGGCGATTCTCCGCTGTCCCTATTGTGTGAGCGGGGAAACCCGAAAACCCGGCGATGACCCGGGACGGCTGGAACTGGTCCACGGCTGCTGGCTGGTCTGCCAGGAGCCAGATTGCGGCCGTAAGTACCCCATCCGCGACGACATTCCGGTGATGCTCATTGAGGAAGGGGATAAGTGGATTTCTGTCGCGGTGGAGGACCTCCCCGTACCACCTCCCGATTAGGCGATGACCAACTGGCGGGTGTTGCTGCTGGCCGCCATGGGGTTTCTCATCCTCCTCAGCGGCCTTGTGATTCTGGCCCTCCCCGCCCCGTATGAAGGGGGACCCCTCTATACGCTGAACCCATCCCACGGTTTCTCCCTGCTGGACCTGGTCGGGCTGGGAGTTGTCCTGGCAGGTGGGGCAATCGTCTGGGGAGCAGGGTGGTTGTGGCAGCGGTGGATGGGGAGGGGAGTAGGGAGTAGGGAGTAGGGAGAAGTGGAGGTGCCGCGGGCAGCGGGCACATATGTGCTGTTTCTGGCGCTGGAGGAGGAAAAGCGGATTCGGGTCGGGCAAAAGGGGGAGTTCGTCTTTCCGGCTGGGATTCTGGCCTACGTGGGAAGCGCCCGGGGGCCGGGAGGGCTGGCGGCCCGGCTGGCCCGTCATCGGCGCAACCCCAAACCCCAGGTCTGGCATATAGACTTTCTGCGCCCCTTCACCCAACCGGTCGCGGCCTGGTGGGCCCCAGGCACCGACCGACGGGAGTGCCTCTGGGCCGAAGTTCTGGCCCGGCTGCCCGGCGCATCCCGGCCCGCGCCGGGCTTCGGGGCATCCGACTGCCGCTGCCCGGCCCATCTGATCCATTTCCCCGCCCTGCCGGACGGGGAAACTTTTGCCCGGGCGGTCGGGGACGAAGTGCAGGAGGTGCAATGGACATAGCGGACGCGCTGTGCGCGCTGGAAGAGGCCATCCGTGCCGATGACGACGCACAGGCAGAAGAAGTTGCCGTGCAAATCGGCGCCCTGGGCAACGCGGCCCTGCCGTTCCTGAAGCCCTGGCTCCAATCCGCCGAGCGGGACCGCCGCTGGTGGGCCGCCCGCGCCCTGGCCGCCATCGGCACGCCGGAGGCGATAACCGCCCTCATCGCCGCGCTGGACGATCCCGAACCGGACGTGCGGGCATGTGCGGTGGTCGGGCTGGCAGGACTGCGCGCTCCGGAGGCGGTGGATGCGCTGGTGGCGCGCCTATCCGACCCCTCCGCCTACGTTGCCCGGCTGGCCGCAGACGCGCTGGCCCGGATCGGGACCCCCGCCGTCCCTGCCCTGATCGCCGCGCTGGAGAAGGGGGACGTCGCCGCGCGCGCCGGGGCCGCTCGCGCCCTCTGGGCCATCCGCCCCGAAGAGGCCATCCCCGCCCTCTGTGCCGCCCTGGACGACCCCAGCGCGCTGGTCGCCTACTACGCCGAAGACGCCCTGGAGCAGATGGGGGTCGGGATGGTGTTCTTCGCCCCATAGGGGGTCTCAGTCCACAGTCCACAGTCCACAGTCCGCAGTCGCGGCGCGGAGGCTGTAGTCAGTGAGGGACGGGGGAGCGGAGGTGCGGAGGAGCGGGGGTGCGGAGGAGCAGAGGAGCAGAGGAGCAGGGGTGCAGAGGAGCAGAGGAGCAGAGGAGCAGAGGAGCAGAGGAGCAGAGGAGCGGAGGAGCGGAGGAGCGATGGATGGAGATACGGCACGGCACGGGCAATCCTGGCTGTTCTGGGTGCGCCTGGTCCTCCTCAGCCTGGTTCTGGTCACCGCCGGCATCTTCTTTCTCTCCATCCCCATCCTTCCCTCCGGTCGGGTGGTGCTGGAGGTGGGGGATGTGGCGCCCCGAGATATCCGCGCGCCGCGCCGCATCACCTACGAGAGCGCCATCCGCACCGCCGAGCAACAACAGCAGGCGGAAGCCGCAGTGGAACCGGTCTACACGCCCCCGGACCCCAATCTGGCCCGCCAGCAACTGGAGCGGACGCGGCAGGTGCTGGACTACCTGAGCGCTGTCCGTGCCGACCCATTCGCCACCCCGGCCCAGCGGCGGGCCTGGACGGTCGCCGTGCCGGAATTGAAGGACCTGCCCCCCATCATCGCCGACTCCATCGCCAATCTCTCCGACGAGTCCTGGAACCGGGTGCAACTGGAGGTGCTCAACGTCGTGGCGGAGAAGATGCGCCAGGGGGTGCGGGAGGACGCGCTGGCGCGGGCACGCGAAGACGTCCCTGCGCTGGTCGGGCTGGACCTCTCCGGCGAAGAGGCGACCGTCACGGCCGCGCTGGCCCAGAGGCTGATTGCCCCTAACTCTTTCTACGACGAAGAAGCGACCATGGCCGCCCGCCAGCAGGCGCGGGAGGCCGTGCCGGTCGTGGTGCGCACCTTTGAGGCCAACGAGGTCATCATCCGGGAGGGGCAGCGGGTCACCCCGCTGGACCTGGAGGCACTGCAGGAACTGGGGCTCCAGCAACCCCGCACCCGCTGGACCGAACTGGCGGGGAATGGCATCCTCTCCCTCCTGGGGGTATTGCTGCTGGGTTTCCTCCTGGCCCGTTTCCAGATGGACGTTCTCCAGGAGGGACGCAAGTTGCTGCTCCTGACGCTGCTCCTGGTCCTGTTCCTCGCCCTGGCCCGGCTGATGGTCCCCGACCGTACCGTGTTGCAGTATCTCTTTCCGGCCCCGGCGCTGGCGATGCTGGCGACCACGACGCTGGGTGCGCCGGCCGGCCTGGCCTCCAGCCTCCTGATCGGAAGCGTCGTGGGACTGATCGGAGACCGTTCCCTGGAACTGGCTGCCTACGCGACTGTGGGGGGAATCGCCGCCACTCTTGCCGTCCGGCGGACGGACCGTCCGGCGGTGTTCTTCCGCGCCGCGCTCATCGTCGGACTCTCCATGATGGGCATACTGGGGGCCTTTGCCCTGTTCGCCACCCGTCCCGACCCGCTCACCCTCGGTTTCGCCCTGGTAAGCGCCGTTGCCAACGGGTTGATCTCGGCCAGCCTGGCGCTGGCGGGGCTCTTCCTCCTCGGCCCGCTGTTTGACCTGCCCACCACTTTCCGGTTGCTGGAGTTGAGCCGCCCCGATCAGCCCCTCCTGCAACGACTGCTGCGGGAAGCACCGGGGACGTACCACCATTCGCTGATGGTCGCCAGCATGGCCGAGCAGGCCGCCGAACAGATCGGCCTCAACCCCCTGCTGGCGCGCGTCGGGGCCTACTACCACGACATCGGGAAGATCAACCGTCCCTCGTACTTCGTTGAAAACCAGTTAGAGGGGAGCAATCCCCACGACGAGTTGGACCCGCAGGCCAGCGCGCAGATTATCACCGGGCACGTGCGGGACGGGCTGGAACTGGCGCGGCGCTACCGTCTGCCGGTCTTCATCCGGGCCTTCATCGCCGAGCACCACGGGACCAGCCGCGCCGGGTTTCAGTACGAGCGGGCGGTGGAGCGGGCCGGCGCCCCGGCCCTGGTCAACGAGGCGAACTTTCGCCACCGCGGCCCCCGTCCCCAGAGTCGGGAGACCGCGCTGGTGATGCTGGCTGACACCTGTGAGGCCGCCGTCCGGGCCCGCCGCCCGACCACCCCGGACGAACTGGCCCGGGTGGTGGATGAGATGTTTGAGAAAGTCCTCCGCAGCGGTCAGTTAGACGAATGTCCGATCACGATGCGGGAACTGCAAACGGTGAAGCAGTCCTATATCTCCACCCTGAAGGGGGTCTTTCACCACCGGATTTCTTACCCCTCATCCGCGCCCCGGGGTAGAGAGTAGGGTAACTCCTGCGGAGTTGCCCTCCAACGATGGCCTACCCCGCCGCCCAGCCCAGACTCTCCAACCCGATCTCCACCGCATTGCGTAGCAGCGACGGCGAGGTCAGCAGCATCCTCAGATACGTCAGGGCCGGCCCGGGCCGCAGCGCCCAGGCCCGAAACGCCCGCCGTGCCCACCGCTCCAGGTCCTCCGCCCGCAGATGCGGGTAATCCAGCACCGTGGAGCGGTCCATATCCACCTCCTCCCAGCGGGTGCCCGGACGGAACCACCCCTTCTCCACCACCTCAAAGAAAAGCGGAGAGCCGGGATACGGCGCGGCGATATGGAATAGCGCCAGGTCCAGCGGCAAACGCAGCGATAGGCGGATGGTCTCCCGGATGGTCTCTTCCGTCTCCCCGGGCAGGCCATGATGAAGTAGCCCCAGTTGCGGATGCCCGCCCCCTTTGCCCACCGCAGCGCCTTCTCCACCTGCTCCAGCCGGATGCCCTTCCCGGCCCGGCGCAGGACCTCCTCGCTGCCGGACTCAATCCCCCAGGAAATCATCCAGCAGCCCGCCCGCGCCATCATCTGCAACATCTCCGGATCCACAAAATCCACCCGGCTGTTGCAGGTCCAGCGAATGCGCCATTTCCGCTCCAGAATCCCCTCGCAAAGCCCCATCACCTGCTCCCGGCTCACGGTGAACAGGTCGGCGTACATGTGGACGTGGCGGATGCCCAGGCTGATCAGCATCTCCAGTTCGGCCAGAATGTTCTCCGGCGACCGGAAACGGACCGATTGCCCGTAGGAGACGTGCTTAATGCAGAAACGGCATCCCCCCGGACACCCCCGGCTGGTGACGACGAACGTGTACGGGCCACCAACCAGCGGGGCGCGGTATTTCTGCAACGGCAGCAGGTCGTGCCGGGGTAGCGGCAGGTCGTCCAGATGACGGATGAAGGGCTGATCGGGGTTGACCACGATCTCCTCCCCTTCCCGCCAGACCAGCCCGCGGATGGCCGCCAGCGCCGTCCGGCGCTCCAGCGGGGCGACCGTCCAGGCCGGGCGCCAGTCCGGGTCGGCGTCGGCAAAGAGGCGCTGAAGGCGGGCGCGGACGTCCGGCTCCACCTCCGGCCAGCCCACCGGCCGCGGTGCCCCCGCGGCCAGCGAGTCCAGCGTATCCAGCAGTTCCCGCAATGTCAACTCCGGCTCCCCGCGCAGAGCGAAGTCCAGCGCGGGGAAAGCGCGCATCGTCTCCCGCGGGATGGGGGTCACGTGGGTGCCGAAGGCGACCGTCGTGGCGCCCATACTGCGAGCCAGGAAGACGCCGTACATATCGTTGCGCAACGTGGGGGCGGTCACGTGGGTGACGTAGTAGCGGGGGCGCTTCTCCTCCAGCAACCGCTCAAAATCGGCCCAGTCCATCCGCAGGGCAATGGCATCCACCACCTCCACGCGACGATCGGGGAAAAGCGCGGCCAGTTGGGCCAGGCTGACCTGCGGCCAGACCATCCCCTCTCGGGAGCGACGCCCCACCCGGTGCTGGCTGCGAATCCAGATGCCGCGATCGGGCGCGGGCGGGTTGACAAGAAGGATGTCCACCCCTCCCCCCGACCGCGCGGCGATCCCGGCCCGCACCACCTCGTCGGCGTCGGGGAAGGACGGCGGATGGACGTACTCCCGCATTCCGGCGCCGCGGTTCACTCCACGCATGGCTGTCCTTCCAGGTCGTGGTTCACCCGAATCTCCCGCTGACTCAACTCCTCCAGGACCCGCATGATAACCCAGAAGACGGAAAGTTGCAGGCCGGTGAGCATCAGCATAGCCGCGCCCAGCAGGTAGAGCCAGAGCCGTTCTATCGGCCACCCGTTCACGGAAAGCGCCAGACTCCCCGCCCCAACCGCCAGTCCGACCAGCATCGCCACCAGTCCCATCCAGCCGAAATGGCGCTCCAGGGGACGGTCAAAGATGGGGCTGCCGAAGAGGCCCTGGCGGATGGGTCGTTTGTGGAAGAGGGAGACCAGGTAATTGAAGGTCGCGCCCAGCGAGAAGAGGGTGACACCAGCCACAGCGGCCAGCGCGGCGACGAAAACGGCGACGACACCGCCGGGGCCCAGGTAGGTGATACCGGAAAGCCGCATGCCCACAATGACCGCCCCGATGAGGCCCGCCAGCAGGCCCAGTCCCAGGCCGATGCCGCCCAGGATGCGCACCGGGTTGTAGTTGAGCGCGGTCCAGATGATGGTGCGCAGGAAGCGGACGCCGTCCCGCAGCGCGTTCAGTTTGGACCGGCCGACCCGTTCCCTGTAGGGGATGGGCACCTCCCGCATCCGCACCTGTTCGTGGATGGCGCGGGTGCTCATCACGGGGGTGAAGTTCAGGCCGTCGGGCAGGGGATACAGGCGGGAGAGGACCTCCCGGCGGATCACCCGCATCCCGCTGGCGCTGTCGCTGACGCGATGGTTGCCCAGCAGGCTGACCAGGGTGGCGAAGATGACGTTGCCCACCCGTCGCACCAGGGGCATCTCGCTCTCCGCACCGGCTATGCGGGAGCCGATGACCAGGTCCGCCCCCTCTTCCAGGACTACCCGACACAGGTCGGGGAAATGTTCGGGGGGATACGTGCCGTCGGCGTCCAGAAACCCCAGCAGGTTCCCGCGCGCGTGATGGAATCCGGTCTTCAGGGCGGCCCCGTACCCCTTGTTGGTCACGTGGCGGATCAGGCGGACCTCGGGGTAGCGGGCGGCGATGGCAGTGGTGTTGTCGCGGGAACCGTCATCCACCACGATCAGTTCCATATCCTCCACACCGACTTCCCGAAGGCAGGGGCGGATGGAGAGGGTACGCTCAATAATCTGGGCAATGCCGTGCTCTTCGTTATACGCCGGAATCATGACGGAAAGGACGTTCATCGTTTACCTCCATAAACGGGGTCGGCCATCCCGGTATCTCTCCGGATGCCGGGGCAGGGGTGCTTCAGGGGCCGTTTCTGCCGGGGGCGAGGGAACGTCCAGTTGGCGGACCACCCGCGCCGGCACTCCGACGGCAAGGGTGCGGGGCGGGACATCCCGCGTGACGACCGCGCCCGCCCCGACAACGGCCCCAGCGCCGATCTCCACCCCATCCAGAATGATCGCGCCGGCGCCGATCCAGGCGCCGTCCCCGATCCGGACCCCCCGGGCGGTGATACCCTGCTGCATAATCGGGCGGCCCGGGTCGTGGAACAGATGGTCCACCGCCAGGATTTGCACTCGCGGGGCCAGCAGAACGGATTCGCCGATATGGACGCCCCCCTGCCCGCGGATGAGGCAGAACTCGCCGATGAAACTGTTGGCCCCGACCCAGATGCCGGAGTGGGGCAACTCCCGAAAGTTGTAGACGTGCAGTTCGCTATGGTGCATCACAAAGACGTTATCGCCGATGAAGATGCCCAGGGGACAGGCATGCAGGTAAACCCCATGGTCCAGGTAGACCCGCTTGCCCAGGTGGATGTTCGCCGGAAGCGCCAGGCGGACGTGGTCTTCAATAATCGGCGGGCCGTCGCTGTGCAGGAGCAACCGGTACAGCAGCGCGCGCATTCCGATACCCACCAGTCCGGGAATCCCGTGCAGAACGGCAAAGAGGGTTTGCTCCAGGATGTAGCGGCCCGGGCTGGTGGATTGCCCCCGGATGTAGTAGCGCAGGGGGCCCTCACGAGCCGCGACCGTCGCCGCGTCCGCTTCGTGAGAGATAACAGACTCCTGCCCCATCCTACCGGACACTCGCTACGGGAATCGGGACACGTCCATACAGCCTCTCTGCCCGGAGAATCGCGCGGACCGCCATATTCAGGTTCAGGGTAACGCGAAACCCCCGTTCGCCAGCGCGCCAGCAGCGAAGGAGTTCCCGCCTGCCCCGGCCGGTCAGCACCAGATACCGGTGGCAACCCGCCAGCCGCCCGGCGACCATATCGCTTTGCGCGTCCCCGATGAGATACGATTGGGAAAGGTCAATGTCCATTTCCCCGGCCGCCTGAAAGAGGAGCCCCGGCTGCGGCTTGCGGCAAGCGCAGTTTTCGTCGGGGCGATGGGGACAGTAGAGGACCCGGTCTATTCGTCCGCCCGCTGCATGCACCGCCTGGAGCATCCGGGAATGGATGTCCTCTACCACCTCCACCGGGACCATACCGCGGTTGATGATTGCCTGGTTGGTAATAACGATGACCAGCAAATCCGAACAGTTCAACCAGGCCAGGGCCTCCAGAGCGCCAGGCAGGAAGACGAACTCCTCCCAGCACTTCACGTGGTCTTTCCGATTTCGGCAGATCACACCGTCCCGATCAATAAAAACAGCCCGTCGCATAAAGACTCCATCAGAAGGGAGCAGGAGCGGGGTTCGGGAGCGGGTAGCCTCCGGCTGCCCGCTCCCGAACCCGTTCTTTCCCCGCGATCACTTCCACGAACGGGGAATCCAGAAGTCGCTCTCCCGGTGAGTGGGATAGAGGGTCAGAAAAGATGGGGGCTCAATCCGTTGCAGGCGCTGACGAAGGGCCGTAGCCGTCAGGTGGCACAGGACCATATGGACGTCCTCTATCTGCTCCATACAGTGGCAGGGGACAACGACCGGCACATCCACCATCCGGCTCAATTGACCGCCGTCAAAGCCGGAGAAGCCGATGGTGATCCCACCACGCTGGCGGGCCAGCGCCACCGCTTTCAGAACGTTGGGCGAGTTGCCGCTCCCGCTGAAGGCGACCACCACATCCCCCCGCGCGATCAGGCCGCCCAGTTGTTCGGCAAAGATATCCTCGTACGCCACATCGTTGCTCCAGGCAGTAATCAAAGGGACATTATCGGTCAGCGCGACGACCCGGAAGCGGGGGCAGCCGGGGACGATAGCGCCTTTCGCCAGGTCGCAGGCGAAATGGGAAGCGGTCGCTGCGCTCCCCCCATTGCCCATGGTAAAGAGGGTGCTTCCCACGTAGTTGGCACTGAGCAGGACGTCAACAGCCTCTTCTATCGCCCCTATGGGGAGACGGTTCAGGACGGATTGCACTTCCTTCAGATAGTGGCGAATCTCCTGCATGGAACGAACCCCCTATAAGGTAGCCGATCCTGTGCCTACCGGCTGAGAAACGGCCATAAAGGGATAACGGGGCGAGGTGCGGGTCCAGGGAATCCCCTGCATAATCTGGACCCCCTCGTTCTCAAAGAGAAACGGTCGCCGCTGCAGCCCGAGGGCCGTCAGGGCTTCGGTCACTTCGCTCTGGTACTGGGGCGGACAGTAGAGCATCAGGAAGCCTCCACCTCCAGCCCCGGTCACCTTCCCGCCCAGCGCTCCCCGCTCCCGAGCCACTTCGTAGCACCGATCCAGAAGCGGAGTTGTAATTCCCTCCGCAACCCGGCGCTTCTCCATCCAGGACCGATGGAGCAGTTCCCCGAAGGTTTTCAGGTCGCCGTTCTCCAGCACGCGGCGCATCTCCAGCCCCAACTCCCTGATCGCCGTCAGACGACGGATGGTCTCCGGATCCCCTTCCTGGCTCGCTGCTTGCTGTCGCTTCAGAATGGTGGAAGACTGGCGCGAGACGCCCGTGAAGAAAAGCATTATGCCCTGTTCCAGTTCCTGACGAGCCGGGGGTGGCATCTGCAGAGGTTCCACCCGTACCTCATTTCGGAGAAACGTGATGCCATTAAGGCCCCCAAAGGCCGCCGCATACTGGTCCTGCTTGCCCACCGGCATGCCCAGCTTGTTAATCTCAATGAAGCAGGCCAGTTCCGCCACCTCTCTGGGCCCCAGGTCCAGGCCACACCAGAAGGCCAGCGCCTTGATCATGGAGACCGCCACACTCCCCGATGACCCGAGCCCCGTCCCTGGGGGGACCTGCGAGGCGAGAAAGACCGTCAGCCCATCCCGGATGTTGAAGTAGTACACAATGGCCTTGGGCAAACTCAGGTCTCCGTCCCAGATCAGGTCTTCACACACAGGGCGATGGGTGAAGGAGCGATAATCGGCGGAAAAAATCTCCACCTCGCCCGCCGGGCCGGGGGTGAGGATGGTGTAGACGTAGTAGCTGATCGTCGTACTGACGACGAACCCGCCATACCGTTCGTAGTATGCGGGGATGTCTGTCCCTCCGCCCCCGAAACTGATCCGTACCGGCGCTCTGGCGATGAGTAGCATAACGCCTCCTTTGGGGCTCAGTAGGCCCCTTTCCCCTGGATTACTACCCAGACCGTCTGCAGCAGGATTTTCAGGTCCAGCCAGATGGTGTAGTTCCGGATGTAGTACATATCCAGCCGTACCCGATCCTCGTAAGAGAGGTCTGCCCGTCCGCTGATCTGCCAGAGGCCGGTCAGGCCGGGCTTGACGATGAGCAGGTTATGCTGCCAGCGGCCAAAACGGGGCAGTTCCGCCGGAGTGATCATCCGGGGTCCAACCAGGCTCATCTCCCCCCGCAATATGTTGAACAGTTGCGGCAGTTCGTCCAGACTGGTGCGCCGCAGCCACCTTCCCACCCGGGTCACCCGCGGGTCGTTGCGGATTTTCCCCGTCTGTTCCCATTCCGCCTTTAACCCGGGATGGGCCTCCAGATACGCCTCCGCGTCCACAATCATCGTGCGGAACTTATAGGCATCAAAAACCCGCCCCTTCAGTCCCACCACCCGTCGGCGGTAGATGACCGGTCCCGGTGAGTCCAGCCGAACAAGAAGAGCGATCAGCAGCATCAGCGGCCACAGCAGAAGCAGAAGGGCCACCGCGCCGACGTAATCCAGCGCCGCCTTCATCCAGGCGTCCATCCCGGTGATCCGGGTGCGGTTCAGGCTGAATAGGGGGACAAACCCGATCTCCTGGACCTGGACGCCCGTGGTGAAGAGTTCGTAGAGCCCTGAGGAAAGGCGAATGCGCGGCCGCTCCTCCCGGCTCCAATCCCGGTACAGTTCCAGCAGTTCCTCGCGCCGCAGGGCTGTGGGCACAACGATGACTTCCTCCACTCCCAGTTGCTGGACCAGGGTGCCCAGTACCGATAGACCACCCCATACGGGAAGACCGTCTATCCGAGACGGGACTTCGCTCACAGGGGATAGAAAGCCCACCACCTCCATCCCGGCTTCAGGCGCGGCCCGCAATTGTGCGGCGACGCTCTGCCCTTCGTCGTTGGTTCCCACGATGAGCGTCCGTCGGGTGAATAGCCCCCGGCGGCGCAGGCGGTAGATGACCCGGCGATACAGGAATCGGATCGCCCCGGTGGTGATGACCGACAGCCCCCAGGCGATCACCAGCCAGCCGCGGGAAATCTCCTCCGAACCGTGGCGGTCCAGGAAACCGTAGAAGATCATCCCGATCAGTCCGGCGGTGCAGGCGTTGAACACATAGGCATACTCCTGAAGGCCGCCGAAAAGATACTCGGGGTGGTAAAGACGGTAGATAGCGAAAACCGCCAGCCAGAACGGAACGGCAATTGCCGTGAGACGAATGTAGAAATCCGGTGAGACCGGATTGTAGTAAGGGAGCACCTGGAAGCGCAGGTAGTAGGCCGCAAAGACGCTGAACACCATGCAGGCGATGTCCAGGAACGGTAAGGGCGTTACGGCCCACCAGATGGACCGGTGAAGCGTCCTCCGCCCGACCCGTTCCGAAGTCGGCGCACTTCGTTCCAGCAGAGCCTCGTTGCGGCTAACCTCCAAGACTTCCTCCTCTGCAGCATGTTTCTTCGCAATCATTGTAGCGACAGTTCGTCAGAGTCTGGTGATGCAAAAATTGAAAATGGTTTAAAGTTGCGACATTAAGGAGACGGGCAAAGGGCAAGAGGCCACCTTGCGAACCAACCCATCCGAACCCCCGCCGCGGGAAAGAGCGATTCCCGCTCTAACCGCTTTTTATGAAAATTTTCACTCCAAACTGACTCCGCGCGCTTACAATGAACCAGGAAAGAACGGGACGCCGTTCCTCTGCCGGGCGCGGGACATGCTCATACGCTGACGGAAAAGGGTGTTGCAGCACCGAATCTCAAAATTTCACGGAGAGGACCTATGTCCATAGAAACTGAAATCCGGCGGTACATCCTGGAAAACTTCCTGTTCACCGACGATGAAAGCGCGCTCCGGGACGACGCGTCGTTCCTGGAAGAGGGCATCGTGGATTCCACCGGAGTGCTGGAACTGGTGATGTTTGTGGAGGAGACCTTCGGAATTGAGGTTGCGGATGAGGAAATCGTGCCGGAGAATTTTGATTCGGTAGAAAAGTTGGCCCGGTATGTGCGCGCCAAAACCCGGGAGACTGTACCCATCCGGATGGAGACTGTCGCGGTTTTGTGATTAACTCGCCTGACCGTAAACGGTCAGGCTGATCTCCAGAAGGGCGCTGATGAACTTTGAAAAATTAATCCACACATAGTTGGCCGTGTGCCCGATCCGCCCCACGTGGGCGGAGGTGGAGTATGGGGTTATGGTGGGCAGCGAAGCCGCCCACCCAAACCCTCCCTTTTCCCCTTG
>FWWM01011581.1_pt1 | contig 15048 bp, 14 predicted proteins | sample 2228351 | NCBI WGS metagenome assembly FWWM01 (sample SAMEA103939774, study PRJEB20133) | metagenome | reverse complement strand
TCTTCGTCCACGGCGGCTTCGGCTCGGCCGGGCAGTTCGAGTCGCAGGCGATGCGCTTCTCGACCAACGGCTACCCCGACGACTTCCTCGCCGCCCTCGAGTACGACTCGACCTTCAGCACCGAGAGCATGGAGGACGTGCACGCGAAGCTCGACGTGCTGATCGATGACCTCCTCGAAGCGACCGGCGCCACGCAGGTCGACCTCATGGGCCACTCGCTCGGCACGCGCGTCTCGCAGGAGTACCTGAGCTCGCCCGAGCGCGCGGCGAGGGTCGGCCGCTACGTCAACATCGACGGCTTCCCGTCGGACGGGCCGCCGGGCGGCGTGCCGACGCTCGCCATCTGGGCCGGACGCGGCGATCCCGACCGGCGCATCCCCGGCGCCGTGAACGTAACGCTGCCGAACCAGACGCACGTCGAGTCGGCGACCTCGCCCGAGGCGTTCGCCGCGATGTACCGTTTCTTGACGGGGCATGAGCCGGCCACGCTGCTCGTCGAGCCGGAGAGCGGGATCATCGAGGTCGAGGGACGCACCGTCCTCTTCCCGCAGAACGTCGGCGTCGAGGGCGCGACCCTCGAGGTCTGGGAGGTCCGGCGCGGCTCGGGGCGCCGCCTCCGCTCACGGCCGCTCGCGAGCCTCGTCCTGCCCGCGGACGGTGCGTTCGGTCCGCTCCGGCTGGGCGCGGGCCGCAGCTACGAGTTCGTGCTGCGCCGCGAGGGCTCCGAGCGGGTGCACCGCTTCTACGGCGAGCCGTTCATCCGCACCAACCGATTCCTGCGCTTGCTCACCTCCGAGCCGGGTGGCGCGATCGACAACCTGATCGAGAAGAGCGACCGCCACGTCTCGCTGACGATCATCCGCTACAAGGAGATGTGGGGCGATCAGGGCGTCGAGAGCGACGTCCTCGAGATCAACGGCACGAACGTGCTGAACGCGGCGACGAGCCCGATCGCCAACCGGACGAACGGCCTCTTCGTCTTCGACGCGGGCTCCGACGGCGTGACCGACCTCTCGGCGCCGATCCCGGCGATCTTCGGGCTCCCGTTCCTGAGCGGCGTCGACCTCTTCGTGCCGGGCGACCGCGACGGCCGCGGGACGACGACCATCACCCTGCGGCCGCGCGGGCAGCTCGCGAAGCCGCGCTCGGTGCACCTGCCCGCCATCGCGTCGACCGCCGCAGCGATCAGCGTGCGGGTCAACGACTACGACGTCGCGCTCGAGCGCCGCGCGTCCGGCGGACGACGGCTCGCCGTGCCGCTCGACCGCGGTCGCTGACTCGCGGAGCGGCGCGGCAGCGCGCCTGAATCACCGTCCCGGGTCACGCGGCTCGCCCGCGTGCGGGGCTGGCTTGCGCCGTGCGCCGAGGCGCAGCCGGAAGAAGCGCTCGCGCCGCTGCTCCTCCGCGGCGCTGCGCGCGCGTGGCTCGAGCAGGTCGCTGCGGGTGATGATGCCGGCGAGCCGTCGCGGGTCCTCCGTCGTGACGACGGGCAGGCGCCCGACCCGCGCCTGCGCCATTCGCTCTGCGGCGGTGCGGCACGATTCCTCGGGGGTCACGGTGACCAGCTCGTCCTCGAGGACGTCGGCGACCACCAGCGCGTCGCTCGCCTCGACCACCTCCGGATCGAGCAGGTTCGAGCGCGTGACGATGCCGACCAGGCGACCGGCGTCGTCGACGACCGGGTAGCCCTGGTGCTTCCGCCCGTCCGCGCCGGCGAAGTACGTCGTGAAGAGCTGCCGCACCGGGAGCGAGTGCGGGAGCGTCACCACGTCGCGGGTCATCACGTCCTTCACCGCGATCAGCTCGAGCGGGTCGACGGTGTACTCCCGGGTCAGGTGGATGCCGCGGCGCGCGACCTTCTCGGTGAGGATCGAGCGCTTCATCACCAGCACGGTGAAGCCGTAGGCGACCATCGAGGCGATCAGGCAGCACGGGATCGCGTGCACGTCCTCGGTGAGCTCGAGCGCGAAGACGACGCTCGTGAGCGGCGAGCGCATCGTGCCGCCGAGCACCGCGGCCATGCTCATCAGCGGCCACAGCGACGCGCTGCCCTTCGGCAGCACGAGCGCCTCGAGCGCGCCCAGCGAGCAACCCATGATCAGCGGCGGCGCGAGGACGCCGCCCGACGTTCCCGAGCCGAGCGCGATCGCCCAGATCGCACCCTTGACGAGCATGAGCTCGAGCAGCGTGCCCGGCACGAACTCGCCGCGCAGCAGCTCGCCGATCGTGTCGTAGCCCACACCCAGCGCGCGCGGCTCGATCAGCCCGCCGACGCCCACGAACAGCCCGCCGATGGCGGGCCACCACATCCAGTGGATCGGCAAGCGCTCGAACGCGTCCTCGGCGCCGTACACCGCGGCCGTCAGCAGCGCCGAGAGCGCGCCGCCCAGCAGTCCGACCGGCATGGCCGCGAGCAGCGCGTCGCCGCCGAGCACACCGTGCACCGGCACGGGAAAGAGCGGCTTGGGGCCGACGAAGAACGGGCGGATCGCCGCCGCAACCGCGCTCGCGAGCGCGACCGGGATCACGCTCCGCGGCTTCCACTCGAAGAGCAGCAGCTCGACCGCGAGCATCACCGCCGCGACCGGGGTGGCGAAGGTCGCAGACATGCCGCCCGCCGCACGGCGACGAGCAGCATCTTTCGCTCGGAGGCCGAGAGATGGAGGCTCTGCGCGATCAGCGAGCCGACCGCGCCGCCGGTCATGATGATCGGCCCCTCGGCGCCGAACGGTCCGCCGGAGCCGATCGAGATCGCCGACGAGAGCGGCTTGAGCACGGCGACCTTCGGCTGCATCCGACTCTGGCCGATCAGGATCGCCTCCATCGCCTCGGGGATGCCGTGGCCGCGGATCCGCTCCGAGCCGTAGCGGGCCATGAGCCCGATGATCAGCCCGCCGAGCGCGGGCACGAGCACGACGGCGAGGCCGAGCTGGTTGTCGAGCGGCGAGCGGAAGGCGGCGGAGAGCTGCTGGTAGAAGAACAGGTTGGCGAAGAAGCCGATCAGCCACATGAGCGCGACCGCGACGAGCGCGCAGAGCGCGCCGACGACCGGCGCGATCGCCGAGATGAAGATCAGCCGCGGGTTGGCGGTGAAGTCGCCCTTCTCGATCATCGCCCGGACCTTGCGCGGCGTCCGGCGGCTTCGCCAAATACATTGGTTCCCATACGACTCGCGATGCCTGGGTAGCGAAGCCCCTGCCGGGTGACAAGCGGGCCGAAGAGGAGCAGCGAGCGCGCGCGGCGGAACGCACGGCCGCGCGGCGAAGGTCCTTTCTTCGCCTTCCGCCTGCGACTATGTTCCGCCCGTCCGCGGCGGGACAGGTGACCACAGGCCCTCTGGTCCCGGACGACCGTCGTACCGACTCACAGCCTTGCAGCGGACTCGCGACGGCGCCCCGGGCGCCCCGGTCGTGCTCCGCTCGCGCGCCCGCGGCAAGGCGGTGGTCCGGCCGCCCGCCGGCAGCAACGCCTTCGTGATCACCCACGACCACCACGTGGTCGATGGCTTCAAGATCAAGGATGCGGCGCAGGGCATCCGGCTCGGCCCGCACGAGGTGGCGGACGGGCCGGTGACCGGCTTTCTCGGGCGGCGCAGCCGGGTCATCGGCAGCTCGAGCAACGGCATCTCGGTCGTGAACGGCGTCGACGTCGAGATCGCGCTCAACCAGGTCAAGCGAAGCGGCGCGAACGGGATCAGCTGCTCGGGCGGTGCGAGCCGGATCGACGACAACGTCGTCCACCACAATTTGCAGTTCGGCATCTACGTGAGGGACGGCGTCGACCACCGGGTGTACGACAACGAGGCCTACGCGAACGGCACCGGCGACGACGACAACGTCAAGATCCTCGGGGCAACGGCGCCGACGCCCGCCCAGACCTACTTCGTCGGCTGCGAGAACGGCGACGACGCGCGCACGCCAACCAAGGCGAAGAAGCGCGAGACGCCCTGGAAGAGCAACAAGGGGGCGCTCGAGATCGCCGACGCGGGCGACACGGTGCGCGTCCTGCCGGGCGTGTGCCGCGAGAGGTCGATCGAGTCACGGAGGAACGGGCGTCGCAAGGCGCCGATCACCATCGAGGCCGAGACGCGGCGCACCGTGACCATCGTCCCGCCGACGGGCAACGGCCTGCTGATCGTGCATCACCACCACACCGTCCGCGGGCTCGTCGTCACGGGCGTCACGAACGGATCCAGGTCGGGCCGCACGAGGTCGGCGGCGGGGTGGTGAACGGCGTGGTGATCGCCGACTGCGAGGTGCACGGCAACTCCGTCACCGGCGTCAAGCTGTCGAAGGCCGTCAAGAGCCGGGTCCAGCACAGCGTCGTCCACCACAACGGCAGCCACGGGATCTCGTACTCCGGGAAGGCCGGCTGCCTGCTCAACAACCTCGTCCACGCGAACGGCTGCGTGGGCCGGGCTACGGCGACTACGGAATCAGCATCCTCACCGTCTCGGGCTTCTCGAACGCCAACCACCAGATCGTCAATAACACGATCTACGGCAACCTGAGCGGCGGCCTCCGGCTCGGCGACGACGCCGGGTCGTCGGTCTCCGTGACCGTGCTGAACAACATCATGATGGCGAACCCGATCGGCGTGAAGGAGCAGGGCAGCGGGCGCTTGGTCCTCGACCACAACGACGTGTTCGGGAACTTCGAGGCGAGCTACCAGCTCTCGGGCTCGACCGTCGGCCCGCGCTCGCTGTCGGTGTACCCCGAGCCGGTCGACCCGGCGAACGGCGACTTCCGCCTGAGCCGGATCGCTGCCGGCCAGGCTGTCGACAGCCCCTGCATCGACGCCGGCTCGGCGCCCGCCCGGGAGCTCGGCCTGCACCGGCGGTCGGCGCTCACCGACGGCTCACCCGACGAGGGACCGGTCGACCTCGGCTACCACGGCACGAGGGGCGACTGACGTGCAGCGCCGGCGCGCGCCGGATGCCCCATCCCCGGAGCCGGCATCCGGCGCCGCGGGGCGGTGGGAGTGAGGGGGTGCGCCGCGGGGCGCGAGCCGAGCCTGCCCGCCACGCGGCTGCGCGTCACCGCCTGCTCACCCCTTGCAGGCGAGCTTCGCGTTATCGACCCTGCAGCTCCCCGCGGAGCCCTCGCGCGGGATGCCGAAGTCGACGTGCAACGTGATTGGCCCCACCTGCGGCGGGGTGACGTCCCGGTGGAACAGCCGGATGTCGACCTTGTGGCCGCCGGCGACCTCGGGCTGCGGAATGAACGTCACCCGGTAGGTCTTCGCCGCATCCTTGCACGGGATCCGGCCCCTCGCGTTGGTCGTGCAGGTGTCGGCCGCGACCGTCTGCGTCACGTCGAGGTTCGCCCCATCGGTCACCCGGAGGGTGAAGTCGCTCGTCGCGTCGAGCACGTCGTTCTCGCCGAACTGCCCGGTCAAGAGGCTACCCCGGATGAACAGCCGCCCCGGCTTGCTGCGCGAGCGGAACGCATTCGCCCGGTCGAGGTTGATCGGGCTCGGCCCGAGGATGGTGAAGAGCTGCACGTCCAGCGCCTGCGGCGTGATGATCGGCTGGAGGAAGCGCGGGCCGAACGCGTTCAGGAAGCCGAAGATGTCCGTGCCGGGGCCGAGCAGGGTCTCGATGTATTCTGCGAACTCCGGCGCGTTGATGTCGCAGGTCGGGAACCCGAGCGACTCGAGGAACGCCCCGTTGGTCCGGATTCCCTGCTCGATGAGGTCGACGTCGAGCACCGGCTCGACGCACGCCGCCGCGACGGCCCACAGACCGGGGGTCAGGTCGGGCACGTTGACCGAGCCGACGCCGGTCACCGGATCAAAGCCCCCGAGCTCACCGATGGGCTGCTGCGTCAGGATGTCGGTGAAGGTGAGAACGAAGGCTTGCGGCAGGCGGTCCCCGCCGCTCCGTTGAAGTTGAGCGCGATGCCGAAGATGACGAGACCCGTCAAGCTGAAGGCCGCCTGGTCGCAGTTCTCGAAAACGAAGTCGTCACCCGGGAAGAACCGGGAGAAGAGCTCGCTTCCCGGGTTGCCGCCCCCGTAGGGTCCCGCGAGCACCTCCTGGAACTTCGCCTGGAACTCCGCCAGGTCGGTGGTGCGGCTCGCGGCGACGTCCGCGGGGTTCACCTGCCCATTCACCACGTCGCCCGGGAACCCCTGTGTCCGATCGATGCTCAGCCCGAGCGTCTGAGTACTTGCGGGGGACGCGCCGACGAGCGCGCTCACCAGCACGAGGGTCGACACCACCGTAGGAACACGACGCAGCATGACTTTCTCCCTTCTTGCTCGAGCCGCTCGCGACGAGGCGCGGCGAGCCGTCGGACCGAAGGTACGAACGGGTCGCCCGGCGCACCTCCGTTCACGTCGTCGTCGATGGATTCTGCCCGCGCAGGTCTTGCGCCGTTCGCACGGCCATGCAACTAGGTATGTTGCACTCTGTTCAGTATGTGCGCCCTCGCGGCGGTCGCGTCGTGACGCTCGGCGCGAGGGCGGGCTCTCCGTCTCGCACCCTCGAGACGCCTCGTGGCATTCCGGCCGCTGCAAGGAGATCCGCCATGAGGTCGCACAAGCTTCGTCATGCCCTCGCCGTGCTGCTCTCTACAGCCGTGCTCGCGTCGTGCGGTGACTCTTCCACGAAGTCCGGTTCGGCACCCCTGCCGGGCGAGGGAGAGGCGTTTCCGTTCCAGGTCAACATCACGGCGAGTGACCTGACGGGCGGGGGCAGCGCCACGGTGACGTTCGACCAGCCGCTCGTGATGGATTCGATCCAGGGCAACATCGTCCAGGTCACCACCGTCACCGTGGGCGCGAACGGCGGCGCTGCCTTCAACACCAACTCCGTGTCGTTCTTCGTGGCCGGCAGCGGGACGCTCGACCTGTTCGCCGCGGCCGTGCTGGAAGCGAACGACGTCGTGAGCGGCACCGCGTCGATCGACGACCCGACGGGCCCGTTCAGCTACCCCATCTCGTAGCGAACGCGCTCGCCAGGCTCCGATCGGAGGGACACGACCGCGCGCGGCGGCGACGCCGCGGTAGCGCCGGGCTCGCGCGGGCGTTGCTTCTCGCGACGGTTCCGAATATCTCTCGCGCAGTCGCCGGAGGAGATCCTTCCGGCAGCGGGAGGCTCGCCATGCAGCAGCGCATCGTCGACGCCGACGGCCACGTCCTCGAGCACCCGACCGCGATGCTCGAGTACATCCCGGCGAAGTACCGCGAGCAGTGCTTCCACATCGAGACCAGGCCGGACGGCAGCGAGTGGCTCCACTTCCAGGGCCGCGTCTCGAACGCAAACTTCATGGCGCTCGCGGGCACCGGTGGGCTGTCGCTCGAGGACCGGCTGCGCGCCCAGCGCGGCGAGCTCAAGTACAGCGAGGTGAAGCCGGGCGCGTACCAGCCCGACGAGCGCCTGAAGGAGATGGCGAGCGACGACATCCAGCAGGCGGTCGTCTACCCGACGCTGTTCCTCGGCCTCTCCGGCTTCGAGGACCTCGACTTCGCGGAGGCACAGGGCGACGCCTACAACCGCTGGCTCGCCGACTACTGCCGGCACGCGCCGACGCGGCTGTTCGGCATCGCGTCGATCGTGCAGACCGACATCGAGCGCGCGGTGCGCATGGCGAAGAAGGCCAAGGAGCTGGGTCTGGTCGGCGTCTTCATGCGGCCGAACCCGTCGATCGACGGCAAGTTCTTCTGCGACCCGGTCTACGACCCGCTGTGGGCGACGCTGCAGGACCTCGAGCTCACCATCGGCTTCCACCCTTATCTCGCGAACGACATGCCGGGCGCGTGCCGCGACCTAGGGTTTGCGAAGTTCGTCGCCCCGGGCGCTCGGGGCATGTACGACACGAGCCAGGAAGCCGAGATGACGGGCGTCGTCGGCATCCAGAACATCTTCTTCACCCAGGCGCTGTCGAACGTCTTCGACATGCAGACGACGCTCACCATGCTGATCTGCGGCGGCACGCTCGAGCGCTTCCCGAAGCTCAAGGTCATTTTCCTCGAGGCGAACGGCGGCTGGATCGTGCCTTGGCTCGAGCGCCTCGATCACCACTTCGAGATCTTCCCGTGGGACGTGCCGCAGATGAAGATGAAGCCTTCGGAGTACTTCAAGCGGCAGTGCTGGATCTCCTTCGACCCCGACGAGTCGACGCTGCGCTTCACCGCCGAGAGCCCGCTGGTGGGCGCCGAGCGCATCATCTGGGCGAGCGACTACCCGCACCCCGACGCGAAGATCCCGGGCGTCGTCCGCGAGCTGCGCGAGGCGATGCGCGGTCTCTCGCCCGAGGCGCAGGAGCGCATCCTCGGGCTCAACGCCGCGGAGCTCTACTCGCTGCCCGAGCCGGCGGCGCCCTGACAGAGCGCGCTCCGAGCGTTCGACCGGCACCGCACGCTCCGGTTAGACAGTAGGCCATGCGCTCGCCTCGCCGGGTGGCCTTCGCGCCTGCGCTCGTCCTCGTCCTTCTCTGCCTTACCCTCGCGCCCCGCACGGTCCTGCGGGCCGCCGAGGCGGCGGAGCGGCCCAACATCGTCCTCATCCTCACCGACGATCTGAGCGCGCGCCTGATCCCGTACCTGCCGAGGCTCGCCCGCTTGCTGCCCGAGAAGGGGCTCGAGCTCGGCCTGATCGCCACCACGCCGGTCTGCGGACCCTCGCGCGCGAGCATCCTCACCGGCCAGTACGCGCACAACCACCACGTCATCGTGAACGGGCTCGCCAACTTCCACCGGAGCGGCAAGGAGCGAAGCACCATCGCCACGTGGCTTCAGGCCGCCGGCTACGAGACCGGCTACTTCGGCAAGTACCTGAACGGCTACGGTGTGCAGATGAAGGCCTACGTGCCGCCGGGCTGGGACCGCTGGCTCTCGGCAGCCGGGGCTGGCGTGGCCCGCTTCCACTTCGAGACCATCGACGAGAACGGAACGATCACGCGGATCCGCGGCCGCTACGACGTCGACGTCTTCGCCGAGGCTGCGGCGCGCTTCGTTCTGACGGCGCGCGAGCCCTTCTTCGCCGTGTGGGCGCCGATGTCGCCGCACGGGCCGTTCGCCGCCGCTCCGCGCCACCGCGGACGCTTCGCCAACCTGCAGATCGACTGGCCGCCCTCCTTCCAGGGCGACCGTGCGGCGCTCGAGCAGAACGTGCGCACGCGACTCGAGATGATGCTCGCCGTCGAGGAAGGGACGCGGGCAATTTTCGGGGCGCTCGCGCGGCGCGGCGCGCTCGACCGGACGTACGTGTTCTTCACCACCGACAACGGCGTGTTTTCGGGCGAGCACGGGATCCGCCTCGGCAAAGGCCAGCCCTACGAGGAAGCGTCGCGCGTGCCGCTGTACGTCCGTGGGCCCGGGGTCCGCGTCGGGCGGAGCGACGCGCTGGTCGCAACGCACGACCTCGCGCCAACGTTCGCCGACCTGGCCGGGATCCCCATTCCAGAGAGCGTCGACGGTCGCTCGCTCGTGCCGCTCTTCGGCGCCGAGCCCGAGCGGTGGCGCGAGCGCGTGCTCCTCGAGTTCTGGATTTTGGGCCCCGTCGGCTCGTGGCGCGGGCTGCGCACACGCGACGTCAAGTACGCGCGATGGAACGACGGCCGCTGTGTCCTCTTCCGCATCGACCGCGACCCCGACGAGCTGGCTCCGCTCGACTGCGCGGAGGCGTCCGAGATCGAGCGGTTCGTCGAGCTGCTTTCCAAGTGCGCGGGCAGGACGTGCGTCCTCCTGGAGGACGAGCCTGCCCGCTCGCCCAAGCCCGGCGCGGCGGAGCCGGACGGCGCGTCGCGGGTCTGTCGGGAACCCGCGGAATCGCTCCTCGGACCCGCCGCCCAGCAGGTTGCCTGGCCTTTCGACGACGACCGCTGAGCGGGGCCGCGGCTTCCCGGGCGACGGTTTCTGCTTGATCGCGACACGCCCGCGCCCTACGACTAAGCGACCGGCGCCCAACGCCCGGACCGATATTTCGCGGGTGCGCACGGGTGGCCCGCATCGAGAACCGCTAGGAGCCTCAACATGATCAAGCAGCTCGTGAGCGCTGCGCTGCTCGCCGCGATCGCCCTCGGCACCGTCCCGGCGTCGGCCGGCACCTACGTTTCGGGACCGCTGCCGTCGGAGTTCGGCGGCGGCTTCCTGCCGCCCGACCCGGCGGTGCTGAAGAACCTGCAGACCGCCGCCAAGCTGTCCGCGAAGTTCGCCGCTTCGATCGACAAGTGCTACTCGAAGGGCGTCGAGAACCTGTCGAAGGGCCGACCCTCCAACCTGCTCCCCTGCCTGTTCGACGAGCGCACGGGGGTGATCGTGCGCTTCGTGACGTCGATCGCGCGCATCAACAACCGGCCCCCCGGCCTGCCGCCGTGCTACGACTTGGAGGGCCCGGGCGTCGCGGTCTACGAGCACTTCTCGGCGAGGTCTCCGCAGCTCTTCTGCCAGGAGTGAGGCGCAGCCTGGCGTCGCGCCGGCGCGCGCCGGCGTGACGCCCATGCCCCCGTTCCCAGCGAGGCCGCGCGCCGCTACGATGGCGCGGTGATTCTTCGTTCGCGGCCCGGCCTCGCCAGCGCGCGAGGCGGCCATGCGCACTGAGTCGACGCTCGCGCTCGTGCGCGGCGCGCCCTCGGCGAGGAACGTGCCTCCCGCGGATGTGCCCGAGGTGGTCTACGCGCCGGAGAGCGGCCTCCGGCACCCCGCGCGGCTCGCGCGCGAGATGGCGCGGGCGCTGCTCGCGTCGCGCGCCCTCGCCCGGCAGCTCGCGCTCCGCGACCTGCGCGCCCAGTACCGCCAGTCGCTGCTGGGGGGTCGCCTGGGCGTTCATCCCGCCGATCGTCGTCGCGGCCGGGTTCACGCTCGCGAACCAGGCGAACGTGATCCGGGTGGGCGAGACGGACATCCCCTACCCCGCCTACGTCATGTTCAGCACGTCGCTCTGGCAGGCCTTCGTCGAGGCGATGAACGGGCCGGTCGCGGGGGTCGCAGCGGCGCGCTCGCTGCTCGCCCGCGTGAGCTTCCCCCGCGAGGCGATCGTGCTCGCGAAGCTGATCGAGATCGGCGCGAATCTGCTCGTCAAGCTCGTCCTGGTGATCGCGCTCTTCTGGTGGTTCGCGGTCCCGGTCGCTCCGACGGTCGTGCTCGCGCCGCTCACGCTCGCGAGCCTCGTGCTGTTCGGCACGCTCGTCGGGCTGTTCCTCGCGCCGCTCGGGCTGCTCCACCGCGACGTGTCGCGCGGGCTCGCGCTCCTCACCGGAACCCGGCTGCTCTTGACGCCGGTCGTCTACCCGGTACCCGAGAGCGGAACCTTCGCGACGCTCGTTCGCTGGAACCCCGTCACGCCGCTGCTCGTGACGACCCGCGAGCTCGCGACCACCGGCGTCGTGTCCGAGCCGCTCCGCTTCGCCGTCCTGACCGCGCTCTCGCTCGGCGGGCTGCTCGTCACCTAAGTCGTCTTCCGGCTCGCGATGCCGTACGTCGTCGAGCGCGTGGGGAGCTGATGGCCGCGCCGGCGCTGCGCATCGACGGCGTGTCGAAGAAGTTCTGCCGCGCGCTCGACCGCTCGCTGCTCTACGGCGTGCTCGACGTCGTCGGCGAGCTGAGCGGCGGACGACGCCACCCCAACCGGCTGCGCTCCGGCGAGTTCTGGGCGGTGCGCGACGTCTCGCTGCGCCTGGACCGCGGCGAGGCGGTCGGGCTCGTCGGCTCGAACGGCGCCGGCAAGACGACGCTGCTCCGCATGGTCGGCGGGCTGATCCGCCCGGACACCGGCGTGATCCGCATCCGCGGCCGCGTCGCATTCTTGATCGCGCTCAACGCCGGCTTCGACCCGGTGCTCAGCGGACGCGAGAACATCTTCGCCAACATGGCGATTCTCGGTGTCTCGACGGCGGAGATTCGCAAGCGCCTCGCCTCCGTGATCGAGTTCGCCGAGCTCGCGGACGCGATCGACGCGCCCGTGCAGAGCGGCATGGCGGCGCGTCTCGGCTTCGCCTGCGCGGTGCACACCGAGCCCGAGCTGCTGCTGATCGACGAGGTGCTCGCCGTCGGCGACGCGCGCTTTCGCCGCAAGTGCTTCCAGCGCTTGGCTCTGCTTCGCGAGCGCGGCACGGCGTTCATCCTGGTGTCGCACAACCCGCACGCCGTGCTGAACGTCTGCGAGCGGGCGGTGTACCTGCGCGCCGGCGAGCTGGTGTGCAAGGGTCCGACGCCCGAGGTCCTGCGGCGCTACGAGGAGGGCGACGTGGGCGCGACGCTCGCCGGCGACGGCCGCCTCGACCTGCCGCCCAAGCCCGACGCGGAGAGCAGCGGCGTCGACGTCGAGTCGGTGTGGTTCGCAGACGAGAACGGCGCGCCGCTGCGCGGGCCGGTGACCGGCCGCCCGGCGACGCTGTGCGTCCGCTGCCGCGTGCGGCGCAGCGTCGCCAAGGGCGCGATGACGGTCATGATCAACGGCATGGGCGGCGACGCGGAGCGCGTGCTCCATCTGACGTCGTCGGCCGATGGACAGCGGTTGTCGCTCGTCGCGGGGACGGTGGAGCTGCGCATGCGCTGGCCGTCGTGCGGGCTCGTGCCGGGGATCTACGGTGCGCGCATCGTGGTGCGCGAGGGGATGACGCCGCTCGACAACGTGGAGTCGTACCGCTTCGCCGTGCGCTCGAGCGACGTCGTCGGGCGGAGCCTCTACTACCAGCCGCGCACCTGGTCCGCGGTTCCGGTCGACGGCTGAGCTCGTCCAGCCGCGCGACCGCGGAAAGGCGTCTGCCCGCGCGGCCGCCGCTCCGCGCGTCCGCGTCGACGCACGACGTGGCGCGTCTGCGCGAACTTCTCATCCGCCGTGGCAAAATCCCTCGCCGCGCGTGGCGGGGCGGGGCCCCCCCCGGAAGACGGCCATCCGCACGTGCCCGTGCCGGGCAGGATTCCCCGCTCGAAGCCGCTCGCCCGGCTCCAAAGGGCCCGCCCCGCGGGCACCCGAATTGCTCTCCCGGCCCGCGACCTCGCCCGCTCGCACGGCAGCCCGAACGTTCAAGCGCACAGTCAAGGAGGAGTCGAACCCATGTCGAGGACCACTCTCGCCATCCTGCTCGCCACGGCGACGCTCGCTGGCGGCGCTGCGGCACACGCGGCCGACCAGCTCGTGCCGGGCATGCGGCTCGTCATCACCAACCGGCTGCCCGACCAGGAGAAGCGCAACAGCCTCACCGTCACCGGGCGCAGCTCGTCGATCTCGATCCAGCCGCCGGGAAGCGCAGGCGACCCGACCTGCGCCGGCGCGGGCGGCGGCGGCGGGCGGCTCATCGTGCGCAGCGCGCTCACCGGCGAGACCCACACGACCGAGCTGCCGTGCGAGAACTGGACCGGCCGGAAGAGCGGGAGCTGGCGCTACAACGACCGCGAGCTGGACGACGGCACGTGCAAGCGGGTCGAGATCCGCGGCACGCGCACGGTACGCGTTTTGTGCCACGGGCGCGGCCCGACCGTCCTCGACTTCGACCTGCGTCCCGGCGAGCGTCAGGATCCGATCGACGTCGTGCTCGAGGTCGGCACCGCGCCCGAGCGCTACTGCATGCGGTTCGGCGGAACCGTGCGCAAGGACGGCTCGGACGGCAAGCGATTCATGGCACGCAAGAGCCCGGCTCCGAGCGAGTGCCCGGACCTGCCGTGACCGGGCTCAGGCGCCCCAGCGCTCGTCGGTGAGCCCCCAGAACCGCGCCGCGTTGTCGCAGACGATCTTGCGCCGCTCCTCCTCGGGCACGTCGGCGAACATCGAGTCGATCACCCGGCGCGAGTAGGGCCAGTCGTTGCCGTGGTGCGGGAAGTCGGTCGACCACGCCATGTTCTCGACGCCGACCTGGTGACGCACCGAGATGCCGCTGCGGTCGACGATGAACGTCGCGAGCCAGTGGTCGCGGAAGTAGTCGCTCGGCACTTTTTTGAGCTTGGTGCCCGCCCAGATGCGGTTCCGCCAGTAGCGGTCGTCGGTCATTTCGAGGAAGTGCGGGATCCAGCCGACGCCCGTCTCGACCGCCGCCATGCGCAGCTTGGGGAAGCGGTCGAACACGCCCTGGAAGATCATCTCGGTGATGAGCGGCATGGTGAGCGAGAACGCCGTCGCGCCGATCGCGACCGCCGCCGCCTTCGACGCCACGGCCTTGGTCTGCTGCGCCGCGAGCAGCAGGTGGATCGAGACGGGCATGTCGAGGTCGGCGGCGCGCTCCCAGAACGGGTCGTCCTCGGGACAGAGGTTGTCGCCGCCTGACGGCCAGGCGGAGATCGCGACGCCGCGGAAGCCCTCCTTCTTCGCTCGCTCGAGCTCGGAGACGGCGGTCTCGATGCCGACGTTCGGCATCTGGAAGATGCCGATCAGGCGATCGGGATCCGCGGCGCAGAAGCCCTCCTTGAGCCAGCGGTTGTACGCGCGGATGCCGGCCAGGTGCGCGCCGACGTCCTTGTTCTTCATGAAGGTCAGCATCGCGCGCTGCGGCGGGTAGAGCATCTCCGCGTCGACGCCGTCGATGTCCATGACCTTCAGGCGCTCGGCGCCGTCGTAGCAGGACGGGTGGATGGTCTCGCCGTAGCGCGCGCCGGTCCACTTGAGCTGCTCGGGGTGCGTCCCGACGCAGGTGACGAGGCCGAGCGGCTCCGGCGTCGATGCACCCATGTAGAGCCAAGCGTGCCCGCCGTCGCCGTCGTCGACCAGCTTCGGCGCGGTGTCGAGATACTTGCGCTCGAGCCACTTCTCCCAGAGGTCCGGCGGCTCGACGGTGTGGGAGTCGGCCGAGATGATGCGGTACTCGCGTCGCGCGGCAGCCATCGTGCGAAGCCCTCCTTTGCTCGCCCCTCTTGTACGCCGGGAAATCGCGCTTGGCTAGAGCGATCGCCCGACCGAGGGTCATGGCGCTTGTCGGCGGCGCGCGCCCCGCGCTAAGCCTGGCCGCGGCCCGAGCCGGAAAGGAGGCCCCGTGGAGGTCTGGACGACCGGTATCGCGCACGTGCAGGTCGCGCCCCGCGCCGCGGCGCGCGCCGAGGCGGACGGCTTCGACGGCGTGCTGGTCGTCCACTCGCAGAACCTCGCCGGCGACCCCTTCGTCGGGCTCGCGCT
>FWWM01011576.1_pt1 | contig 15052 bp, 12 predicted proteins | sample 2228351 | NCBI WGS metagenome assembly FWWM01 (sample SAMEA103939774, study PRJEB20133) | metagenome | reverse complement strand
GTATATACGGCTCCGCCAGGGGGTTGCGCAAAATGGCCTGAAAGACCACACCCGCCATGGCCAGGGCTGCCCCACAACCAAGCGCCGCCAGCACCCGAGGCACACGCGTCTGCCAAAAAATGAGGGCTGCTGGCGAGGGAGCGACGTGCCACGGGGGCGTGGAGATGGCCTCCCGTATGTCGAGACTGCCGCCGACAAACGGCAAGCAGCAAGCAATGAGCAACGTGAGTCCCCCTCCCACGACAACATGCCGTACCAGCCGAGGGCCGCCATTTCCTGGAGTTCTACTCATGGGAGCTCAACCCCCGGAAAACCGGATGCCCGATGGACCACTCGCAAAGGGATCTGATAGGCTTGGCGAAGAAGCTCTTCGCAAAGGACTTCTGGCGGTGGCCCTTGCTTCACGATTTGGCCCTCAACCATGAGCGCAATGTGTGTGCACCAACGAGCGGCAGCGTTGAGGTCATGAAATGTCGCCAGCACCGTGCGCCCCTCGCTCACGAGCCCACCTAAAAGCGAAAGGATCTCATATTGATGGCGCAAGTCGAGATACGACACGGGTTCATCCAAAACCAGGAGTGGCGTATCTTGGGCAATGGCGCGCGCTAAAACCACAAGCTGCTGCTCGCCACCGCTCAACTCTTGGAAGATTTTCTCTTTCAGGGAACTAATGCCCACCCGCGCCAAAGCTTGCTCCGCGGTCGCAAGGTCGGAAGCATCTTCGAAGATGCTCAGCCCTGCGTAAGGCTGGCGTCCCATGAGCACCATTTCAAAGACCGTGAACGGAAAAGCTGCCACCGTTTTCTGAGGGACGAAAGCGACCTGTCGCGCAATGGATTGCCGTGTGAGATGGCTAAGCAACATCCCCTGCAGGCGAACGCTGCCACGCTTCGGCTTCAGGCTGCCGATGAGGAGCCGGAGCAACGTCGTTTTGCCCGCCCCGTTTGGGCCGATGATCCCCCAGAACTCCCCTCTCTTGGCGCTGAGCGTCGCATTCCGCACCACCCATGGGTCGCTCTTGTAGGAGAAGTGAAGGTTTTCCGCTTCTACGACGGGTGATGGCTGCTCGGATTTTATGAATTCACTTATCACTTGGTGGCCAAACTGGATGGTGTAAGCTTGCGACCCTTCTTCGTCACACTCGAGCTCGCCGAGTGCAAGAGATTTGCAAGCGTGCGAGCTGTCTCGCACATGGCGGGTCCTGGAATCGTCAGGTGTGGATCGCCCAGCATGAACACTTGATTTTGGCGCACAGCGTCAATCGTGGCCAGCTTGCGCCACACCTCCGCCTGACCCTGCGCAGCCGCCGAATCGCCCAGTGCTTCCCCAAGCGAGAGATCGATGATCACTTCCGGATTCCATCCGACGATTTCCTCTTTGGACACAAGGGCGTAGGCTGAAAGTTTGCTGCAGGCAACATTTTCTCCTCCCGCGTAGGACAAGAGTTGGCCGAGATAAGACCGTGGAGTCGCCACGTAGAGATCGCGCAACTCGCCCGGCTGACGACTCACGACAAGAAGCGTTCGAGGCCGGCGTGGCCCCGAGGTCTCCTGCGCAAGCCCTTGCAGGCAAGCGCGCCACCCATCCGCCATTTGCCGCGCAAGATCCCTCCTCCCAAAGAGCTGGCCACACGCCTCTGTCATGGCGTAAACGTCCTCGAGGTCGTCCGTTGCAACGGACAACGTCTCGATGCCCAGCTTGTTCAGTTTAGCTTCGAGCTCTTTGTGGGCTTGGCTCAGAACCACCACTCGAGGTCTGAGCGCCACAATCCGTTCCAGGTGGGGATTGAGAAGTCCTCCCGCCCGTGGCTTGGTCCGCGCCTCTTCTGGGAAACGACAGAAATCGCTGACTCCCACAATACAGTCCCCAAAACCCAAGGAGTAAACAGTCTCCGTAAATGAAGGAAGCAAAGAGACAACGGTGGTCGAGCACTCTGCCGCGCCAAGACCCGAGACAAAAAGTGATAAAAAAATAACTAGGTAGCTCTTCCACCGAGGCTTCATGCAACGGCTGAATTGCATGGGCGAGTCATCCTGGCGTGAGGCCTAATCACCGTAGACTTTGAACTCGACACGGCGGTTGCGTGCCCATGCCATTTCGTCGTGGCCAGGATCGGCGGGACGATCCGCCCCGTAGCTAATCGAATGAAGCCGAGCCGGCTCTACCCCTTCAGAAATCAGGAACATGCGCGCAGCATCCGCACGACGCTGGCCAAGTGCGTAGTTGTACTCTGCAGTGCCTCGCTCGTCGCAGTGTCCTTCGATTTGGATGTGCACCTTATGATTAGATTTCATCCACGCAGCGTTGGCCCGGAGTTGTTCTTGGGCCGGAGCGAGGAGCTCTGCACTGTCGAACTCAAAATAAATCGGTTGGAGGTCGGCCACGGAGTAGCTGTTTTTACCACGAATTGGTTCGGGAAGGAGAGAGCTTTCCAGGCTTCTCGGCCCGCTCTCAGCCTGGGCTCCGCGGCCAAACCAGCGTCCAAGGGGCGAATCTTTCAAGCAACCGCGGCAACCGGTGCTCACTGCTGCCACCAGCGTCAGCAACAAGACAAGTCGCACAACTGCGCTCCCTCGCATCTGCTTCATCTCAGGAACCTCCTGACCTACGTCAACTCGTCAGCATCAACGGCCGCAACTTGCCAACTTTTTAGCGCAACACCATCTGCACTTTTTCAGACTTTATTCGTCTTCGTCCAGAGCAAAATTCACCCCCCACCCCTTTTTTGCTCTTCTAACGGGATCATCAACGCAAGCATCTCAAGCGTTGCCGTCCTCACGCGATGCAGTAATATCGGCGCCGCGTCCGTCCGGCCAGACAGTCACCTGAAGAACGTTGGGATTGCAGCAGGCTTCGCAATCCTCCTCGAACTCCTGGCGTCGGCCCTCCGACGGATCAACCTCGATCTCATTGATGTTCCCGCAGTAGGCACACATGTATTTGGCCGTCATCAACACGCTTGTCATAGTAGGCAGGGTGCGGCCGAATCTCAATGCTTTTCCGTCATCCGCTGTCGATTAGGGTTGACCCCTTGCTCCCTACAACGGAAACACCACCTATCATGATTACCTTTGGAGGGGTAAAAATGCGTCATTGGCTTGCCACGGCGCTTGTTGCGACCAGTGCAATGAGTGCCTCAGTCTATGCAGCACAACCTCAGTCGGAAAACGTCACGACCTTCCCCGAAGTGATGCGGGAATTTCGCGGAGTCTGGGTTGCCACCGTCGCTAATATCGACTGGCCCAGCACCCGCACGCTGACCGTTGAACAGCAGAAGGCCGAGCTGATCGCCATCCTTGAGAAATGCCGTCAGCTCAACATCAACGCCATCGTGCTCCAGGTGCGCCCGGCGTGCGACGCTCTCTACAAGTCCGATCTTGAACCCTGGTCACCCTACTTGACCGGCACGATGGGCAAAGCTCCAGAGCCTTACTACGATCCCCTCGAATTTGCCGTCGAAGAATGCCACAAACGTGGTATCGAGCTCCATGCTTGGTTCAATCCCTACCGCGCGCTTCATCCATCGTACAAGGGGGAGATCAGCCCCGACCATGTTAGCAAGACCAAGCCCCACCTGGTGAAAAAGTACGGCAGCTACCTCTGGCTCAATCCGGCGGAAAAAGAGGTGCAGGATCACACCTATGCGGTCGTCATGGACGTCGTAAAGCGCTATGACGTCGACGGCGTTCACATGGATGACTACTTCTACCCGTACCCCGAAACGGATAAAAAGACCAAGAAAGAGATCGATTTCCATGATGAGGAAACCTACGAAGCCTATAAGAAAGCTGGCGGGAAACTGAGCAAAGGCGATTGGCGCCGGGCTGCCGTCAACGCACTCATGGAGCGCCTCTACAAGGGCATCAAGAAGGAAAAACCGTGGGTGAAGTTTGGCCTGAGCCCCTTTGGTATTTGGAAGCCAGGCTATCCGCCACAGATAAAATGCTTCAATCAGTACGAAAAGCTATATGCCGATGCGCGTCTGTGGTTGGAGAAAGGATGGGTGGACTACTGGACTCCCCAGCTTTACTGGCGTATCGCTCCGCCCGACCAAAGCTTTGTAGCGCTGCTCACCTGGTGGAAAGAACAGAATAAAATGAACCGGCACATCTACCCCGGGCTTTACACGAGCAAAGTGAGCGAGAAAGGCCCGAAGGCCTGGACCCCTGACGAAATCATCAACCAAATCAAGTGGACGCGGATTCTCACGTCGCCCAGCGGCCAAGTCCACTTTAGCGTCAGTGCGTTTATGGCTAATTCACAGAGAATCAACGACGAGCTCACCACGGAGACGGGTGTTTATCATCGCCCAGCCCTTGCGCCTGCAATGCCCTGGCTCGACGCCAAGGCCCCGGCCAAGCCAGCCATCGAGGGCGCGGCTGCTGACGGCAGCGTCAAGGTCAGCTGGAAGGCTGTTGACCCCAACGACGTTCGTGTGTGGATTGTTCATGCCAAGTCGGAGAAGGGCTGGACAACGCAGATTCTCCCCGCCAGTGTCACCGAGCTAAGCTTTACTGCGGGCGAGAATGAAGCTTTACCCGAACTCGTCGCTGTTAGTGCTGTTGATCGTTGCGGCAACGAAAGCCCACGTGCCGTCGTGAAATTTTAGTACGCTGTCCTTTCGGTGAGGCATGAAGGTTGGCCTTGATGGCCTGGCGTAAGGTAGCGCTAGACTTGCGCCTTGGGGCTTCCGGTTGCGGAAGCCCCAAGGTGCGACGCTCGATTTTCCTTTTTTCTTGTTGCTCCTCTAGGGGAGCCGTATATTGGTGTCAATGAGAAGAATCAAAATCCTAACACGCTTAGTCAGCAGGGATCATGCCTGAACAAAATGCATACGCTATCTTGAACATTCGCAAAGGGGCCAGCGAACAAGAGATCAAGAGAGCCTACGTCGAGCTCGTCAAACGCTACGACCCCGAGCAGCACTCGGAGCGTTTCATGATCATTCAGAACGCTTACGAGCGGCTACGGGATCCTGCCAAGCGAGCTAAGGAGGACATCTTAGCTTACAACTTTATCCGCGGAGAGTTTTCCTTTCTGCCGGAAGAAAAAGGGGAAGACCCTCTGCCCGACATCTTAGGAAGAATCCGAGAACTCGAGCGCCAGCTTGCCGACGAACCCGACAACCCCGCGATCAAGCCGGCGCTGATTCTCAACTACATGAAGCGCAGCTATCGCAACGCCCAGAAAAAGCTCTGGGCCGAAGCTATCAAAGACTGGAAGGCAGTCCTCAAACTCGATCCGACCCATCAGCGTGCAAAGAACAATCTCTTCTTCGCCTACGTTTACTTAGCTTACTACTACGCCATGCATGATTTGCTCGACGAAGCAATTTCGCTTTGGGAGCAAGCCTTGCAGATGGATCCTGGCAATACAGATCTCATTCACAATCTTGCCATTGCCTGCGAGAATCGGGGGCTTCATGAGAAGGCGGCCAAATACTGGGAAGAAACAATCCGCCGCTGGAAGCTCGAGCTGGAAAAGGATCCGTCGAACGAGTATCTCAAAAACTGCATCATCGAGGTTCACAAGCACCACGGTGGCAAAGCTCTCCAAAGCATTCCCACTCCGGAAACAAAGCAGGAGGCGGTGGAGCAATACCGCGAGATTCTCAAGTACAACCCAAATGATTTTGAGGCTCGCTACAATGTTGCCGCCACCCTCATGGAAGAGCAGAAATTCGAGGAGGCCGTGGAAGAACTGCGCAGCCTTCACTCGCAATTCCCAAAGAACATCGATGTGGTGAATCTTCTTGGGTGGGCCTACCTCAATGCTGGCAAGTTCGAGATGGCGTTCAACACGTGGAGGCGCGGGCTAGCGCAGGATCCCAAGAATTCGAGCCTGCGCGATTCCATGGCCCGCGCGCGCCTGGCCGTTGGGAAGAAACTCAAAGAGGGCGGGCACTACACGCAGGCACTTGTCCATTTCAAGGAGCTTCTGAAGCTGACACCTAACGCGTGGGAGATCCATTATGAAATCGCCGACACGCTTTTGCGCAAAGGCGATCGGCGAGCTGCTCTCGCCGAGTTTCAGAAAGTCCTCGAACTGGATCCTAAAAACAAACTCGCCAAGAAGGCGATTTCGGATATACGCTTGCGCGCATGAAGAAGTGCTGGTTAGTTGTGCCCATTCTAGAACGCGAATTCGTCATAGACGAGAAACCCGTTCCGGTGCTGGAGCCCAATGCCGACCTGGCACCGGAAATCGACCTCGTCACGGCCCTTTCGCAAACGATGAAGAAGCTCGACCTTCTGGAATTGGAGAAGGAAGAGCTCATCAAGCGGCAGAGCCGCCCAGAAGAGCTTGAACGCTTTATGAAGGCGTTATTGCCCACGCTCGATGGTTTCGACAGGCTTCTGAGCATGGCGCGGGCCACAAAAGTTGAGAATGAGGAGGTCAACAACTGGCTCAAAGCCATCGAGAGTATCTACTTTAGACTTCTGCGCTTGCTTGAAAATTTTGGACTTTATCAGTTGCAATCTGTTGGAAAAAAAGTTGACCTCAATGTACACGAGGTGGTTGAGTATAGGCCGTCGGACGAGCACCCTCATGACACGGTGATCAGCGAGCGTCAGAAGGGATATGTCTTTCGCGGCAAGCTTCTGCGAGACGCTAAAGTCGTGGTGGCTTACAAAGAGAGGAGTGACACGTAACCATGAGTCGAATCATGGGAATTGAACTAGGGACCACAAACTCTGTGGTCGCTGTTTACGAGAAAAACGGGCCGATGATCGTGCCCAACAGTTTGGGGGAGCGCCTTACGCCATCCGTTGTCGCGTTCACCAAGAGCGGGGAGATCCTTGTAGGCAAGAAAGCGAAGCGTGCGGCTGTCATGAATGTCGGCCGCACTGTCTTCTCCATCAAGCGCCACATGGGAACAAATTACCGTGTGACCATCGATGGCAAGCAATACACGCCGCAGGAAATCTCCGCTATGATCCTCCAAAAACTGAAGACGGACACGGAGGATTATTACGGCGAAGAGATTAATCAGGCGGTGATCACGGTCCCAGCCTACTTTACCGACGCCCAGCGCCAGGCCACGAAGGACGCCGGCGAAATCGCAGGGCTCAAGGTCCGCCGCATTATCGATGAGCCCACGGCCGCAGCCTTGGCTTACGGTATGGACAAAGCCGAGGACCAAGTCATCCTCGTCTACGACTTGGGCGGTGGCACGTTCGACGTCTCCATCATCGAAGTCATGTCGGGTGTCTTCCAGGTGCTGGCCATCCAGGGCAACACCCACCTCGGCGGCGATGACTTTGACAAGCGCATTCAGGAGTGGCTTTTGGAGGAATTCAAAAAGCAGCATGGCATTGACCTGAGTGATGATCCCATTGCCATGCAGCGCCTCAAAGAAGCCGCTGAAGAAGCCAAAATCGAGCTCAGCGAACTCAAGGAAACTCACATCGTTATCGAAGCGATCACCATGACCGAAAAGGGGCCGCTGACGCTCGATACGCTTCTCACGCGCCAAACACTGGAGGCCCTGACCGATGACCTTGTCAAGGCCACGGTCGAGCCCATGCTCAAAGCCATCGAAGACGCTCATCTGACGCCGGAGAAAATCGACACGATCCTTCTCGTCGGTGGTCAGACCCGCATGCCAGCCATCCAGCGCATTGTGAAAGAAACACTTGGCAAGACACCCCATCGCGATATCTCGCCTGATGAAGTGGTCGCCATGGGAGCCGCGGTGCAGACTTTGGTGCTCGCCCCTCTCGGCGGCGACATCGAGGATACACTGGCAGCACGTTACGGCAAAGAGAAACCCGTCATCATCCACATGACACCCTTCTCTTTGGGCGTGGGGCTCCAAAACGACCAGTTTGCTCCGATCATCGAGCGCAATTCAACCTACCCAACCGAGGCGAAGGACATCTTCACCACCACCCGTGATTTCCAGGAAGCGATCAGCTTCCCGATTTATGAAGGTGAAGAGCCCATTGCTTCGGAGAACACCTTCCTGGATCTTCTGCGCATCGAAGGCATCACGCCCGCCCCGCGTGGGGTGCCGCGCATCGAGGTCACATTCAAACTCAATGCGGACCGCATCCTCGAGGTGCGCGCCGAAGATCTTGCCACCGGCGTGGAAAAGAAGATTACCATTGCCGCGACCTCGACCCGTTTGTCCGAAGCTGAAAAGCAACGGATGATCAAAGAAGCTCGCGAGCGCGTCACCCGCATGTTGCGCGAACGCATGCAGCAGTCGATCATGGACGAGGCGCAGAACCTGCTCTCGCGTTCGGAAGCTGTGCTCTCAGCACACGGTACGCATCCGCTTGCCAAGCAAGTGCGTGAGCATGCCGAGCAGCTTAAAAAACTTCTCAGCTCCAACGACAAGAACGCTATCGAGGACAAGATGGATGACTTGCTGCGCGTTCTGACCGAGCTCGAAGCAGCGGGATGAGAGAGGCATGCCTTCGAAATGAGAGCATGAGCCCCAGCGAAAACGCAAGAAGTGCATGAGAAAAAAGGGCCGGTGTCGACGACATCGGCCCAGACCTGTTTCTGACGCCCGCGTTGTTCCTTGAAGATTGTTGCTTGTCCTTCGCCAATGCCTAGGCAGGGCCAGCATCACTCGGCGTGAGCTGGCGGCTTGGGCCGCTACTGAGGCGCCGCGAAGGCTCTATGAAGGGCTAGCCCCTGTGCGGGAGTCTGCCGGGAAAAGAGCCGCTGGAAAGATTTCAGCATTCCGCCCAGTTCCTGCCCCATTTGACGTCCACGCGAACGGGTACACACAAAGGCATGGCCGTTTCCATTCGGCGCCTGATTTCCGGGATGACAGATTCCAGCTCGTCTTGTGGGACGTCAAAAATGAGTTCGTCGTGGACTTGGAGGACCATGCGCGTCTCGAGCTCGCTTGCTCGCAACCAGCCGTGGATGTCGAGCATGGCCATCTTGATCATGTCTGCGCTCGATCCCTGAATCGGCGCATTGACGGCCATGCGCTCAGCCGCCATCCGCGAATTGTAGTTCTGAGAATTAATGTCCGCAAGGTAGCGTCGCCGACCGGCCAGCGTGGTCACGTAGCCCAGCCGCCGAGCTTGCTCGAGTGTAGCGTCAATCCACGCCTTCACGCCCCGGTAAGCGCTAAAATATTGCTCGATGAATTGCTTTGCCTGGTCGAGAGGAATCTTCAGCCGCTGGCTGAGCCCCTGAGCGCTCATCCCGTAAATGATGCCGAAGTTGACCACCTTTGCCTGATCGCGTTGCTCTGGCGTGACCTCTTCGGCAGCGCAGCCAAAGATTTTTGAGCCCGTGAGGGCATGGACGTCGACATCGTCGAGGAAAGCCTTCACAAGCTCGGGATCCTGCGAGACGTGGGCAAGGATCCTCAGCTCGATTTGGGAGTAATCTGCGCTGAGAAGAACATGGGCGTCCGTGCTTGGCAAGAAGCCGCGGCGAATGCTTCGCCCCAGCTCCGTCCGCACGGGAATGTTCTGAAGGTTGGGGTCGCTTGAGGTCAGCCGGCCCGTCGCCGCCATGGTTTGATTGTAAGTCGTATGAACCCGCCCCGTCACAGGATTCACCATGCGCGGGAGCACGTCGACGTAAGTGTTCTTGAGCTTATCCAGCTGGCGAAATTCCAATATGAGCCGCGGCAACTCATGCTGGCTGGCGAGCTCTTCGAGGACCTCGACGTCGGTGGAATATGCTTTTCGCCCCCTGCGTGTGGGGTGGAGGCCAAGCTTCTCAAAAAGCACTTCCGCCACCTGCTTCGGGCTCGCCGGGTTGAAAGTTGTTCCCGCAAGCTTGCAGATCTGTGCGCGTAATTGTTCAAGTCTTCCCTCCAGCTCCACAGCCAGAGCGCGAAAATGCTTCACATCAATTCGGACGCCTGTGAGTTCCATATCGATGAGGACCTCGATAAGGGGCATCTCCAGCTTTTCGAAGAGTTCCGCGAGGCCAGCATCGCGCAGACGCGGCTCGAGTTTCTCCCACAGCTGGAGCGTCATGTCCGCATCCGCCGCCGCGTATTGTGCTGCGCGCTCTATCTCAACTTCGTCGAACGTGATTTGGTCTTTTCCGCTTCCGATGAGTTCATCGATCGGCGTCATGTCCACGCCCAGCCAGTCGAGCGCCAGATTCTTAAGCCCGTGAGAGCGCTTGTCGGGATTGAGGAGGTACGAAGCAATAAGTGTGTCCGATGAACGCCCCTCGAAAACAAACCCGTATTTCACCAGGATTTTTCGGTCGAACTTGAGGTTGTGACCGATTTTGAGCACCGCCCGATCACGAAGGAGGGGATCCAGCGCCTCGTAAATCGCATCGATTGACAGTTGATGTTGCCCGCCCTCTTGAAGCAAGGAGCGATGATGCCCTACGGGAACGTAGATCGCCTCGTGGGGACGATAGGCCAAGGAAATTCCGACGAGATTCGCCTGCAATGCATCGAGGGAATCCGTCTCCGTATCAATCGCGAGGTGGCCGGCCTGGCGCGCTTCACGGCAAAATTGGGCTAGCTCCTCGGCGTCGAAAACAGCGTGATAGTTCGCTTGAGTTGTTCGACGCTGGGGTTCCGTTTGGCTCAGAATCTCCTGAAGAAACTGACGAAATTCCAGCTCGCGGTAGATCTCAGCTAATCGCTCGCGATCGGGTTCCTTTCGCCGGAGATCCTCCCAGTTGATTTCGAGGGGAACGTCTTGGTTGAGGGCGACAAGCTGACGCGAAAGCAGGGCGCTTTTCCGCCCCGCCTCCACGTATTCTCGTGTCTTTCCTTTGATGCGGTCAATATTCTCCAGGATAGCGTCAAGCGATCCAAACTCTTCGAGGAGTGTCGCTGCAGTTTTGGGACCAACCCGAGGGATTCCGGGAATGTTGTCACTGGCGTCACCCACCATCGCCAGAAAATCGAGCATTTGCTCGGGGGTGACGCCCATTTTCTCCTTCACGGCCTCTCGGTCGAACCATGTTTCCCCGTTGGGCTCCAGCTTGAGAATTTTGACACCATCGCCGACAAGTTGGAAGAGATCCTTGTCTGAAGTGACGATCACCACTTCGAATCCGTTCTCTCGAGCTCGGCGAGTGAGCGTTGCGATGACGTCGTCTGCTTCGAAGCCGGGAACTTCAAAGTAAGGGATGCGCATCGCGTCGAGAATGCGATGGATAGACTCCATCTGCTGCGGAAGATCAGCTGGCGGAGCTGGACGATTCGCTTTGTAGTCGGCAAAAGTGGGCTCGGGCCGATCAAAAGCTACGGCCACGTATTCAGGCGCGTAGTTGCGCAACAGAGCGTGCAGAATTTGGCAAAAGCCAAAAACAGCATTCGTCGGAATGCCGGTCGAGGTCGACAGATTCTGGATGGCGTGATACGCCTTGAAAACTTGGGAATGTCCGTCAATGATATAAAGCGTTTTCTCGCTCACGAGTTACCAGCGTTAAGCCTCTCGGAAGCGCTAATCAATGATGAATTGCCTTATCGCTCAACGTAGGCTTGTCAACAAGCGCGCTGAGCGGCTCTCCGTGCGCCGTGCTACACAACTGCCACAGCCGGGATATGCGATGCGGAGAAAATATGGTGGAGGATGCACGCACACGTCCCCAGCGGTCCTGCATTCTCACGCAATCCACTCACCAGGATATCGGTTTCGTTGAGCAGAGCCGGAAACGTGAGGTGTTCCAATTCCTCGCGCAAGGTGTTGAAGAAGACGTCGCTGCACGCCGTATAGCGGCCTGCCAGCACCACTGCCTGTGGGTTGAAGAGTGTAATCACAGCACCAATGGCTCGCGCCAGGGCGGAAGCAAATCTTTGCCAAATCTTGAGGGCGGTCGTGTCGCCCCGTCGCGCGAGATCGGCCACGTCAAGCGCAGAAAAGATCTTTCCCTCCGGGAACAAGCCCTTTTCGCGGGCCATCCTTTCGACGCCAGAACCGGAAGCGGTGTTCTCCAAGCACGAGTGGCCGCCACAATAGCAGGGCAGACCATGCTCTCCCAGCGGAACATGGCCAATTTCTCCCGCATGACCGTAGAAACCCTGATAAAGAGCCCGATCAATGACCGTCCCCATTCCAATGCCGTAGCCCACGTTGAGGACACAAAATGTTTGATACTGGCACTCGGCCGGATTGTTGGGGTCCTTGAGTGTTTCGTCGAACCAGAGGGCGCCGAGAGCCATCATTTGAGCATCGTTGTCCACGATCACAGGGACATCGAGGTCCTCAACGAGCCGCCGTTGAATTTCTTCGACCTCAGGGGTCAAATGGCGTTCGGCCCGTTCTGGACGGTAGATAAACCCCGGCAGAGCCACTCCCACGCCTGCCAGTGGCGGCAGCGTGTGAGCATGTGCTCCAAGGAACTCGCGCACAAACCCTTGAACCCACGCTCCTTGCTCGGCCGCGGAAGTAAAGGTGGGCGTCGCCTTTTCCAGACGGCCAAGGATTGTTCCGGCAAGATTCATGATGAGACCGATCGTTGTAATCTTGCCGATGTCGACCCCCAGAACACAGGCCGCATGCGGATTGAGAGTCACGGGGACGGGGCGGCGGCCAATCGGCGTACGCCGCGGTTCCCGCTCAATAGCCAGCTCTTCGTCGACGAGTTCGTCCACGAGACCTGAGACTGTGGGCAAATTAAAGCCCAGGCGCCGGGCAATTTCAACCCGGGCGATAGGGCCGTAGCGCCGAATGGCATCCAAAACCTGATGCTTACGAATCCGCCGCTTCTCAGCGGTGCGTTCAGCGGGACTATCGGGATTCTTAAGAAGCAATAAATCTTTGCGCGTCGAGATTCCTGGCAAAGGCATATTCGTCTGTCCTCGTCACTCACTTTTTTAGAGAGCGATTCAAAATAAGAAGACACACCGTTGTCCAGAGTTAATTTACTTCTGGAATCTTTCGGGTATCACGATGTAATGTGTTGTCAAAACGCAACTTATCTACAATTGCATTTACCCTTGAGCGAGAAATAAGCCACCGTATGTTTTTTTTCGTCATCGCATAAGGTCGTCGTTGTGGCAAACGCACGAAGTCGGTTTCGGTCAGCTTACATCACAAACGGCTTCAAAACAAAGAAGCAGAGAGCTGAGATGAGTGCCGCACAAGGGATTGTGAAAATCCACGCCCAAACGATGCGGGCGGCGACTCCCCACTTGACGCCCGAAAGCTTGTGGACGGCACCTACGCCCACGATCGCCCCCGTAATCGTATGGGTTGTGGAAACAGGAATGCCGCTGTGTGTGGCAAGAAACAATGTCGCAGCCCCCGAGAGCTCCGCGCAGAACCCACCGACGGGCCGTAACTTAGTGATGCGCATTCCCATCGTCTTGACGATGCGCCACCCCCCTAACGCTGTGCCCAGAGCCATCGCGAGATGGCAGGAGAGGATAATGGCTAAGGAAGCTGGATCCGTCAGCGTAAGTGTCTTCTGCGGTGAAAAAGCTCCCACGGCCACAAGCAACGCCACGATAATACCCATGGTTTTCTGGGCATCGTTTCCGCCGTGGCCCAATGAGTAAAGAGCTGCGGAGAGCAACTGGCCTTTGCGAAAGAGCTTATCCACGCTTTGGGGGCGCCAATTTCGGAATAACCAAAAGACAGCGAGCATCGCGAGAAAACCACAAGCCATACCGATAAGAGGAGCTGCTGGTATAAAGACGACGGTGTGCCAAAGCCTGTCCCAGCGAATGACGTTGAGCCCCCCGTACGCGATTCCCGCTCCCGCAAAACCGCCGATAAGCGCATGAGAAGAGCTCGTGGGCAATCCCCACCACCACGTCAGGAGGTCCCAGACGATTGCCCCGACCAGCCCGCTCAGCACCACGTAAACGTAGATCGCCTCGCCGCTTGACACGCGCACGATTTTCGAAACGGTGTCGGCGACTTTGGCCTCAAAGAAAAACATTGCAGCGAAATTGAAAAAGGCTGCCCAGAGCACAGCCTGACCGGGGGTGAGCACGTGTGTCGAGACAATCGTAGCAATGCTATTGGCGCAATCGTGGAATCCGTTGATAACGTCGAAAATCAGAGCGGCTGCGATCGTCACAACAACGACAACGAGAACGGTGGTGGTCATCATTTACGAAGCCTCAATCGTAATGCCCTGGATAATGTTGGCCACATCCTCACAGCGATCACTGGCAAGCTCGAGGATCTCGAGGATTTCCTTCCACTTAATGATGGTAATGGGATCTTTCTCTTCGTTGAAGAGGCGAGCCAAGGCTTTGCGCAGAACCGTGTCTGCCTCGTTCTCGTGGTTGTAGATCTCAATGCAACACTGCTTGATGGCTTCGATGTTGTGAGGGTTGCGCATGAGTTTGAGAGCTTGGGAGATAACTCCTGTGGCTTTGAGCAGTAAGTCAGCAGAAAGCCTGACCTCCTCGCGCAGCTCGTGAATTTCGTAGAGACGCAAGCGCAAGACCGCCGCATCAATGGCATCGACGATGTCGTCGAGTCTTTTCATCAGGCGGTGAATATCGCCGCGTTCTATCGGCGTGATGAACGTCTCATGGAGCGCTTCAATGCATTCATGGGTGATGCGATCTGCTGCGTGCTCAATATCCTTGATGCGAGCCGCCCGGCGTTCCAGGTCGTCGCCGGAGCGCGCCAAGTCCACAAGCTCCTGGCAGGCCGCCAATGTCTGTTCAATGTGCCGGTCGAAGTAGTCGAAGAAATCTGTCTTTTTCGGAAGTAGTCTTCGCAGCATGAGGCCAACAACCTTCTTTCAATTTTCTTACCCTGCTCCGGCAGAGCTCACGGATGAGAGAGAGGGCTCGGCAGCTAGGAAAACCGTGGCACAAAGGGAGAGAGTCATTGCTGTTGCTTGAGCAGGAACCGAAACTGCCAAGCGTTTGCTGCATTCTCCTGCTGCTAGGAAAAACGGAAGTCCAGCTTTTTCGGCGCCACACGGAGTTTTCCGTCGTAGCATTGAGGTGCGAACAGGATCGACTTATTCAATCCGCTGGAAGATCGGCCCCACAGGCCGTGGAGTATGGCGACCGGGATCTCTTTTTCGGTCTTCATTACCGTTCTTTTTACCTCACGGTGTGACAGCCGGAGATACCCGAATCTGGCGGCTCCGCCAAAGATAATAGATGACGGGATAAACTAGGAGT
>FWWM01011566.1_pt1 | contig 15062 bp, 9 predicted proteins | sample 2228351 | NCBI WGS metagenome assembly FWWM01 (sample SAMEA103939774, study PRJEB20133) | metagenome | reverse complement strand
CAACGGCATCTGTTTTGGGTTCAACAATGACACCAAGGCGACGCGTGTGAATTTATATGAGGTGATGGTGGACATGGGCGATCCGATCGAGGTGCCGGAGGCGCCGTGGGAAGCTTTTTATGTAACTGAATGGGGCTTCATTGGCGGCAACATCGGCGGATGGAAGTTCACCCCTGGTGATTTTGACGGCGATGCGATGATATCCGGAACAGTGCCTGCTACATCTTGGTCTGCTTTGCAGGGCGGTTTTGGCGATGTAGTGAAACCAAAGGCTGGCAAAGCTCTCAAAGTTACAGGCAAGATAATACTCGTAGGTGGTGGATTCGAGTCTGCGGGTAGTTTACGATTCGGAATTTTTAATAGTACCACCTCCGGAAACCTTATCACGACAAACGTTGATTCTACGCGTTGGTCTGGGGTTGATCCAAAACATACAGGGTATCTCTTCATACCAGTAAGTGGCAATAATGATTTGACCAAGTGGAGTGGCATCAACCAAAAAGGTAGCTATGGTGCGGTTATTGATCATGCTTGGCTCATTCCGGATGGCGTTAATGATTATGTTCTTGGAACTAATTTTCAGCGACCTGAAGGAGCCGTTGGCAGTGCTGGGACCTATGAATTTGGTATTTCGATACAACCCTTGAGTGACGGCAGACAGGAAGTGCGTGCAAAATTGATCAAGACCGACGGAAGCTATGCTTGGGCGGTCAAGACAATTGATTTTCATGTGCCGAACGCGACCGATCAATTCAATTGCATCAACTTCGCATTGGATCAAACCCCGTCGACAACGGCACTAAAAGTCGAAGAGGTGCAGGTAGATTTGGGTGATCCTCTTGATCTGCCCGAATGGGTTGTGGCTGTCGAACCACCAAAGCCCAATGAGATTCCCACGACTTTTGCTCTGAGCCAGAATTATCCGAACCCATTTAATCCTACGACAACGATAGAATTTGCCATCGCTCAGAACACCAAAGTCAGTTTGGTCGTTTATAACACCCTTGGAAAGATCGTTGCCGAATTAGCCAACGGACTATTCAATCCAGGCCGCTATCAAATAACTTTTGATGCTGCTCATCTCTCCTCTGGAGTCTATTTCTATCAATTGAGAGCGGGCGATTTTCAGAGCACGAAAAAGTTGATGCTGGTAAAGTAACGATCTAATGTATTTTATCAACCCTGTCAGGGCATGCAACCCTGACAGGGTTATTTTTCGACGATGGAAGAATTGGCCCTCCTTTTTACACGTCCGACGTAGGGAGAGGAGGCCGAGATAAATCTTAATCATAGCTGGCAACTCAGTAAAAAATTTGCCCAAAGATTTCTTGTTAGTTTTTGATGGTACAATGGGCAGATGTTCAAACAAAGAAAAATTCACTGAAAAAGGTAAATACTGAACTGGAAAATATTTTACATCAAAATGTCTTTGGAGTAGTAAATGTCAACATTGCAGCCTGTCCTTCCCGTTATGGACAGGCTGATTTATTCTGATAGAGGCTGATGAATGAAATCATGTTATATTTACAACCAGATAGTTATCATCATTTGCCTATTGGCACAGATTATTTATTCCCAGAGTGAACAGATTGCACTTCCACATCTAAAAAAGCAAGGAACGGCCACGCAACTCATTGTAAAAGGAGAACCTTTTTTAATCCTGGGAGGAGAATTAGGTAATTCTACCGCCTCGGATATGGCATATCTCAGGCCCTTTTGGGAAAAATTCAAAAAGATGCATCTCAATACCATTCTTTGTCCCGTTTATTGGGAATTACTCGAACCAGAGGAAGGAAAATTTGACTTTACCCTGGTTGATAGTGTCATCTACAATGCCAGACAGCATCGCTTGCATTTGGTATTACTATGGTTTGGTTCGTGGAAAAATAGCATGTCCTGTTATGCCCCTTTGTGGGTAAAAACCAATCAAAAAAGATTTCCCCGCGTTCGCACCCAAGATGGCAAATCCCTTGAAATTTTAACGCCTTTCAGTGAGGAAAATCGCAATGCAGATGCAAAGGCCTTCAGGACTTTGATGAAGCATATTCGATCAATCGACGAGAGAGAGCACACGGTCATTATGGTGCAAGTGGAAAATGAAATTGGTATGTTGCAGGATGCCAGAGATTATTGCGACCAGGCCAATAGGTTGTTTGCTTCCAGAGTGCCGGAAGAGTTTGTCCATTATTTAATGAAAAACAAAGGTACCCTGGTTCCTGAATTTAGAGAGATTTGGCAAATAAGTGGCTTCATAACAAAAGGCAGCTGGAAGGATTTGTTCGGCATTGGTTTACATACCGATGAGATTTTTATGGCTTGGTATTTTGCACAATACACCAATTTTGTTGCTGCTGCCGGCAAAGAGGAATATCCTCTGCCCATGTTCGTCAATGCCGCGCTTATCCGGCCGGGGTATAAGCCAGGCCAATACCCAAGCGCCGGACCATTGCCACACCTCATGGATGTATGGCGAGCAGCAGCGCCAAAAATTGATTTTCTGGCGCCGGATATCTATTTCAAGAACCTCATCGAATGGTGCGCCTTATACGACCGCTCTGGAAATCCATTATTCGTTCCTGAAATCAGCAATGCCACCAGTCCCACAAGCGCCTTTTATGTCATAGGCCAACACAATGCCATAGGGTATAGCCCTTTTTCGATCGAGTCATTGAATCCGGAAAATCACGCTCTGACCAAAGCCTATGAGATATTGCATCAATTATCAACCATCATCCTAGAAAATCAAGGGAAACAACGAATGGCTGGAGTGTTGCTCGATAGCACCCAACAATATAAAGAGGTAGAGTTAGGGGATTATTTGTTTCATGTACGCCATGAGTACACTTGGGCGTACGCACAGAAATCTGAAGGAGAGCCATCTCGGGTGGGTGGGATGATCATCATGTTGGCGCCAGATGAATTTTATATCGCCGGTAGCGGGATTATTGTTACGTTTAAACCACGTCGCAATAAAGGAACCATCGCTGGCATCGCCTCTATAGATGAGGGTCGATTCATTGATGGAAAATGGCAACCCGGCCGGCGATTGAATGGCGACCAAAGCCATCAAGGGAGGCATTTGCACCTGCCCGCCAATAGCTATGGAATTCAAAAAGTTAGACTGTATGAATACCGATGACGATGTCGAACAAGAATCTTTTTGGTAAGACAACAAATACCAAAATTGAGCGGGTGGTGCTAAATAATTACCTAGTAAACGTCGAGAACCTTCGCAAAATTAAGATAATTGCTTAGTATAGGAAATACTATTCAATCCAATTATTCTCGGAAAATGAAAGTTTTTATTAAAAAATGAGTGTAGTTTCAATATTTACATTTTATTGAGTGTCAATATGAATTGGGATAAATGAATCGAAAAAAAACATGGCATGTGGAAAAGTATGTGGATTTTCTATCAATGCCGATTCTAATGTCCCGGCGAGACACCCACTGAATGAACCTAAATTCATTCCAAATAGTAATTAACACAAAATACGAAAACTAACCATAGTCATTTTTTTGAGAGAAGAGGCAATGGACAAGAAAGAAACAATATCAAAAGCAATGTTCGCACTATTTCTATTTGGTCTCATTGTAACAGGGCAGCTATATTCTCAATCGGATGCCATTCAAACCGATGTACCTTCGTTGAAGGAAGTTTTTGCGAAGGATTTCCAGATTGGCTGCTTACTTTCTTACCGTCATATTGGCTTTGCGGATGATCCGCCGGTACCAGGTCAATCTGTGGTCGTTGCTCCCAATGGCGGGCATTTGATACGGTTTCATATGAATAGCATGTCGCCGGGTAATAATATGAAACCGCAGTATACGGTGGATATCAATGCCAGCGCCACCGCTTATCAGAGGGCTGCGGCATCTGATAAGGATTCGATAGATATTCATCCGATAATAAAATTCAACGGCGATCTCATCGCCCAATTAAATTGGGCAAAAAGACAAGGGTTTTCCTTTCGCGGACATACTTTAGTTTGGCATAGTCAAACACCCGCTGCTTTTTTTCGCTCTGGGTACACCACCAGTGGAGCGCGTTTGTCCAAAGAAAAGATGATTCAACGAATGGACCACTATATCAAAGAGATCATTCGTTTAGTGCATGAAGGATGGCCTGGAATGGTAACGGCTATGGACGTGGTCAATGAAGCGGTCAAGGACGATGGCAGCGATCGTACCAGCGATAGCGAATGGTATCTGACATTCGGCGATAATTCTTACATCAAGAAGGCATTCGAAATAACTCGCAAATATACCATACAATATGGCGAAACCCAGATGAAGCTTTATTACAACGATTATAATACGCATATTCCTGCCAAAGCAGATGGGATTGTTAGAATTTGTACGCCAATATTTGCAGAAGGGTTTTTAGATGGTATCGGTATGCAGGAGCATGACAGCAACAATTCACCCACTGCCGAACAATGGATTGCCTCCTATAATAAATTCGCTCCCATCTGCACAGAAATGGCGGTTACCGAGTTGGATGTCACCACCGGTTCGGCAAATCCTACTGCTGCCATATTGACCACTCAAGCCAATCAATACGCACAGCTATTCAAATGTTTCGTCGAACGCAGTTATTATTCTGGTCGCGGAAAGATCATCTGCGTCGCCAAAGATGGACTGAACGACCAGTATACTTTCAAAACCAATCAGGCTTCGTCGTTATGGGATGCACAAAATAAATGCAAGCCGGCTTTTTATGCAGTGGTCGATGTAGGCAAGTACTATAATGCTTTAGATTCGCTCATAACTCATGCCGCTACCCTGCAAGAAAACCGATATACAACCGCATCTTGGGCGGTCTTTTCCATAGCCTTGAGCTCGGCAAAAGCGGCTTTGAATCGAAATTATTCCTATATGCTGTCTGCTGCCGAATCATTGAAAAACGCCTTTGTTGAACTGCAAAATGCAATTAATGACCTGGTCGAAATATCCACTTTTGTTGCCAATCAGGATCGGCCATACTCCCAAACGTTCATCCTGCATCAGAACCACCCGAATCCTTTCAATAATTCTACTACCATAGCATTCACCTTGCCAAAGGATAGCCAAATCGCTATCGTTTTATATGATGCCAACGGAAGGAGGGTTGCGGAACTGGCAAGAGGATTTTATCCATCCGGATATCACCAAATAATGCTCGAAGGATACGATTTGACTTCTGGTATATATTTTTACAGACTCCAGAGTGAGGAATTTGACGCATCCAAAAAATTAATGGTGGTGAAATAGTATCATATGACTAGAGGATGCTCTAATGATAAGGTTTTATTAGGCATAGCAAGTAAAACAGATAGAGGGTAAAAGCTTTTACCCCTCCATCTGTTTTCCTTGATCTGGCTATCCCTGGCAGGTTGCTCCTCAGCAGAGCCTGCTTCCGTTTGACCAGACGATATTAAATAACGATTAATTTTCATCATCTGCAAGAGTTTTTTTATCAGTAAGATGTTGTTGAACGGATCTAATTTTATCAGGCAAAAGATCGATATATTGTTGTGCTACCCTTTTTGATAGTCTTGCCAATTGACTGATTTGATCAAGGTCGGTGATGCCGTGTCGCCATAGTAATTCGACGCGATGATAATCTTTGATATAGCGATCGACGGATTCATTGGCATGATTGGTTTTCATAGCGATTTCGGGAGTCAAATAGCCTTCAAGATAGAGAGTAATGATTTCTCGTTTGTGAGTAATGGCGCCGGACAGGTCATGGATATTTCCGCGAGTAGGCAATAGTTTTCCGGATTTTTGGATTTCGTTGACATATTTGCTGACCACGGCATCACAAACGCCAAGAAGAACGGCCAAGTCCAGTTGCGTTAAGAGGGCACCCTGATCAAAAGCTTCATCGACCCAACGTTCCAGACGTTTTTTTCTTAAGGTGGATGAATCGAAGCCATGAGCGATATGAGTGATGTCACTATCACTGACAAAAGATAAAACGACAGGTTTCATGCGTGTAGCGGCGATGGATTTACCGCGTTGTGGATATTCATCGATAGGAACTGCCATCCAAACCAGTTGTCCATAATGAATATGGTGGAGATCATCATCGATGTTGGTCACCAGAAAATAATCATCGATCAGCTGTAGGATGTCAGCGATAATGGCTTTGGCAGTGATCTCTCCTTTATCGTAGCCATAGTGGTTGAGGAAGCGATAAAGGAGTAACTGATTGAGATTTTTATCTTTAAGTCTGCGCATTTTCTTTAGTTGTATCTGGGCTTTGTCCAGAGGTTTACTCATGATGTTCACCTCCTTGTACCAGAGGAGGTCTGGATTTTTTTTCCGCTCCCTCACCAGGTTTGGTGGGAGTCAATAGATCGATCAAGCGTTGATTGTTTTGTTTATGATAGGTTTGGTAAAGTTGAATGTATTCTCTGACAAGTCGGTCTGATTTTCTAGCAATCAGGCGTATTTGATTATGGGAGAAGTTTTGTTTGTAAAGGGAAGCGACTTGAATAAAATCGGCAAGATATCTTTTGACACTGGATTCTGAGTGATTGGTTTTAAGTTCGATATCGGTGAAGGAATAGTTCTTTAAATAGAGGTCGATAATGATGGTTTTGTGGGATAATCCGGGTCCCATATCATGTTTGAAACCTCTGGTCATGATAAACATGCCTTGATGACGTAAAAAATAGATATCTCTTCTCACTGTAGCCGGACTGGTGGTCAACAGCATAGCCAAGTCCTCATAACTGAGGAGGGCATTTTGATCATAGGCTTGGCGAGTCAAGCGCGCCAGACGATGGCGACGCAATCCAGCCAAACCGAAATTGGCTAAAGCTTCCAAGTCGGAGTTGAAGTCAATGAGTTTTAGTCGCACGGTGACTTTTCTGGTAAGGCGAATATGTTTGCCTGCAGGTTCTTCAGCAGCGACAGCTTCATAGGCGATCTCTCCTGTAGACAAGCAGACATTAGCGTGTTCTTCGAAATAGTGCGAGAATTGTTGATAATAAGCTTCAGCGATGATCGGCATAAGATTAAAGTCTGTGGCTAGCTTTTGGATAATCGCTGCCCGTGCCTCTTTGGATTTTAGTCGAAGCAATCCATAGCTACTTTTTGCGTTTGACATAGGAATTCTCCCTTTATTAGTCCTTGTATTATCATAATATACGAATTCCTATAGTCATATGATACAAACTTACATTGATAGCAGCAAACCATAATAGTTAATAAGCAAAAATAGCCAAAGGAGGGTTATTGTTAACGACTCTTGCGCTATGAACTTGCGCATTGCCAATGAATAGAGGACTTTCAATACGATGATTGTTTTCGATATCCCCATGGGAAAAATTGTAATATATACAACTTGTCCAAAATTTAAAAGGTCTATTCGCTTTTCGAAATGACCCTTTTTTAGAGGTTGTCACCCCCCTCAGCAAACGTAGAACAACGTGCTTTAACGTCATTAAAACTTTAAACGACACTAAAAATTGTAATAATCGAATGGATCACAACCCCTTGTCCCCTTGGTCTATTTTTTTCGCCTTCAAAAACAAACAATGGAATTATGAGTGCGAACCTGGCTACCTCTAGGGCTTGTGAACGATGAAGTAGCCAGGATTATAGACCCAACGATACCTTAGAATAGAAATGCACTCACCCCAAGGCTGAGACCGATCTGGTTACCCTCGATGGCTTTGTCGGCACTTTCCGGTTTATAGTTTTCCATGAGATAGTAAACTTTGCCGGTAAAACCGACGTTCTTGGCTGCCATTATCGTGGCACCGACAGAGAGCTTGATATTTATTTGACGATCTGTGTATTCACCATTTCCGCTCTCTATTTTTCCTGAAATCAAGTTCAAACTGGCACTCACAAAGGGGAATAGCTGACTATATTCTCCGCCAAGATAAAACGTCGCATAAGGTCCGCCACCCATAACACTCACTTTATAGTCGCCTTGGGACGTCGAATGATAAAGTCCTTCAATCCCCAGACAAATGTTTGGCAGAAAAAAGTACCCCAAGGAAGGATTGAGGTTCATTGTCTTCGCCCTTTCCCCAGCGCTTTCGTGCAAATCACCACCGGCGCTTGCATAGCTGATTTCCCCCGCCACTGTTACCACTCCTTTATCGACTGCATAATATTGGGCAAACGCTGAAGTAAAAGCCATCATTCCACCCACTAAAAAAATACAATATCTTTTCATCTTTTCCTCCCTATTTAATAGTGATTGGATTTATCTACCCTTGCTCAATTAAGCTTGCAAGAGTACCTCTTCAATAGATTCTTCATTTTATCCCATAGGCATTCCATTTTATGTAAGGATTGTTGAGCTTTTCAATGGATTCTATTTTTCGCCTTCAAATCCAGAACGAACCTCAGAGCCATCTTTTCAAATCATTCTGTCAAGCAATTATTCTTATGATTCCATAAGCAATCGAACACCTTGACACATAGACGTTAAAAAGAAATATTGAAAAAATCAAGAAATAAATGAAAATTCATGAGATGGTTGACGGTTCGGATGGTATGTAGAGGATATATCCAATGGTAGGGTTTTGAGATTTCTATTACGCGACCATGAGGGAGAATAAAATGGATGACTGTATGCCTCCAACCTTTATTTTGGTGAAAAGTCTCATCGCATTTGACGTTTTTCGCAGGTAGCAAAAGTCGCAAATGGCCATGGGGTGAGAGAGATGCCTTGCTGGCCTCCCTGGCTAACGGCCGCGGCAAGGGAAAATGTGACATTTAGTCGTAGACTTATCCACGCATGAATTTCTCCCTTTGCTGTAAACGATAGAGACCACCCAAGACCGCTATCAGAGCGAGCCCCAAAAGATAAAGCCGATTGTCGATGATCGCCTGTGCCCAGATCACCTCATTGGTGTTGCGCGGCAGATGAAAAGGATTGAGGAAGACGTTGTACTTGGATTCCCTGATAAAGTCCTGCGCCAGCCACAGGCCAATGCCGATAAAGACCACGATCGCCGCCGCACCATAGCCGTTGCGGGTAAGCGTCGAAAAGAAAAAGGCCAGGCAACCCATAAAAAGAATCGGAAACATCAGCTGAATGACCATCCGCATCACCGCGAATGGCGTCAACACCAGTAGACTCACCAATGAAAGGAGCAAGAGGAAGAGGATCAGGATCAAATAAATGAGCGCCAGCCGCAACAACCATACTTTATAGCGGTAATTGGGCACACCGAACAGCACTTCGATCATGCGGGCATCCATATCATTCTGGATGCCAAAGGTCGTAGGATAGAATACAATTAACAAGCCCGGCACCAAAAGCAGATTGTAAACATCCTCCTCAGTCATACTGGATTCGGCATCGAAGAGGAAAATGACCGTCACTAAAATATATATGCCTACGGCCGCCAGCAAAAAGTAAATGAACTTGTTGGCAAAAATAATTTTGAGATTGAGTCGGGTGACCTCCAGCCCCAACTGCAGATATCGCCTTGTTATATTTGTCAATGTTGCCATTACTGCCATCCTCTTGCAGATATGTTTCTCAGAGACGGAAACCTTGTTGCTTGTATAAGCTACTATGAATGTGAGAAAATATGTTGAAAAAATCAAAACACCTGTCGTTACTCTTTTCGCAACAACCAAAGATAGGCATCCTCCAGCGTAGGTTTTACTCGTTTTGCCCTCGGGTGCGGCTGCGATGGGGAGATGGCGCGAACACGAATTTTGTCATCCACGGCAATATGATGGATGACGGTGTAGTTGCGACGTAGCTGTTCGAATTCTTCCGCTGTCAGCAGCACCTCCCAGATGACGCCCTCGGCGATCTGCGCCATCTGCGCGGGTTCTCCCAGATAGACCAAACGACCTCTATTGAGCACCGCCACACGATTGCAAGAGCTGGAGATATCTTCGATGATGTGGGTGGAAAAGATGACGATGCGTTCGCGACTCAATTCCACCAGTAAATTGCGGAAGCGGATGCGCTCGCGCGGGTCCAATCCGGCGGTGGGCTCGTCCACCACTAAGATGCGCGGCAAATGCAGCAGCGTCTGGGCGATGCCGATGCGCTGTTTCATGCCGCCAGAGAAAGATTCGATGCGCCGATTGCGGCTATCCTGCAGATGCACCGCTTCCAGTGCGTACTGGATAACTTTTTCTCGTTTTTCCCGATCGGTAATGCCTTTTAGAATGGCTTGGTAATTGAGGAATTCATAGGCAGTCATGTTCTCGTACGTGCCGAATTCCTGCGGCAAATATCCGATCAGGCCTTGCAGTTCTTCTCTTTTTTCTTTGAGGGGGATGCCGTTGATCCAGATGGAACCGCGTGTCGGTTCCAGGATGCCGCAGATGATGCGCATCAGTGTCGTTTTTCCAGCGCCATTGGGGCCCAGTAAACCGAACATGCCACTGCCGATCTCCATTGTCACGCCATCGAGCGCCTTGAATGGTATCCGCTTGCGGCCGATGAGGGGAATGAGGCTGACCAGACGATAAAACATGCGCTTCGTGCTAGCAAAGCGGCCTTCAATGCGAGCGATGTTCACTTGATCGCGATGTAATCGATGGGAGGTGGTGGCGATGATCAGCAGCAAATACCAGAGCACGGCGACGAAAATGCCCAACGAGAGCGTCCGCCATTTATAATAAAAAAAGCAAGCATTGAAGAGCGGTAATAACCATAAAAGAACACTCTCTAAATGTCGCCATGTTTTTGCTGGCGCCTCTGCAGACGACAAAAGCGGCCGAAGGTTGAACCAAAAATTTCTCCCATAAAAAAAGACGAGATGCATGAAGATGAACGTCCACCATCGACTCGACAGATAAACATAGGTAAAATAAATCAGAAACAGCAACAACGGCACCTGCCACAACAACGACTCGTAGGTCTGTTTTATGGATGGTCGGGAAAGCATCTCCGCTGTGCCATTCTGTTTGCCCTTTTTCCATTCACGAACAAAGCGACCCTCGTGATCATAGATTTTAACCATGCGCTGGATGGTGATGCGAATGGGGTCAGTGGTCTTGATGTAATCGCTGTGCGCCCGGCGCAAGCTGGTCTGGATGAAATAGGTCAACCCTGGAATAGCCAGAATCAATACGAACAAATCCACCATCTTCCAGATAAAGCTTTCGACATTGAAATAGATGAGGGCGGCGCCGATGATGAACATCGTGGCCTGGGCGATTTTGATGTACCAGCGCTGCGCTTTGAGCCACGCCAACGCCGACTCTAATCCCGAATAGACGGTGGGAATGAAAATGAGAGTGAAAAGGGTGCTCAGCGACAGGCCGCCGATGACGGTGATGGCGAACGGCGAACCGATTTGGGTGACGTATTCGGCTTTGCCCATGGCCAGTGGCAACATGCCGATGATGGTGGTGAGCGAGGTGATGAGGATGGGGCGGACGCGTGCGCGGCCGGCCATCATCAAGGCACGGGAGCGCTGAAATCCGCGGTTGCGGAGAATATTGGTGTAATCGATAAAGATGACGCCGTTGTTAACCACCACGCCGAGCAAAATGAGAAAGCCGATCATGGTATTGGCGTTGAGGATCGAATGGCTGGTGAAGATGAGCCCCCACAGCGCACCGATGGCCGCCAATGGCAGGGTGAAGAGCATCACCACCGGCGTCAGCAAGGATTCGAAAACCGCGGCCAAGATCATGTAGATGAGAATAAAAGCCGCTGTCAGGAGAAAATAGAATTCGCTCAAATCCAAATCATCGTGCACCACTTCCACGGCAATGCCCTGCGGCAGGCGCAAGGATGCCACCACCTGATCCACCTCATCGCGCGCCGCCTGCAACAATTGCTTCTCGCCACTGATCTCAGGATAGAAACGATAATTGATTTCGATTTGTTTTTCCTGGTTCACCCGACTGATGCCGCTGATTCCCTGGCTATAGACGATGCGGCTGATTTCTTGCAATTCGTGCAGACCGCCGCTCTCGCTGGGGATACGCAGCGTTTTCAAGTCCTCGATCGTCTTCTCTTCCAGCGTTTGGTTGCGAATGGTGATGTCGTATTCATCCACCCCTTGTTTGTATTTCAGGGTGGTGGCATACTCGCTCTGAAACGAAGCTAGAGCAGCGGCCAATGCAGAGGCATTGATGCCATATTCGCTCATCAAAAAATGATCGCTGTAGACGTGAATTTCCGGTCGGTCAGCTGCCACGCTGGAGGATACACTGCGCATGCTGGATAATTCCTGAAGATAGGTGCGGATTTCCTCCGCCACCTGGCGCATCACCGCAAAATCGGTTCCCTTGACCACCACTTTTTCTTCGGCCGAGCCGATGCCCAACAAGCGCTCCATGCCCTGATTCATGGCACGTCCACCTGATATACCGCCACCACCACTAAAGCGCCGACTTGTCATTGGAGGATCGAAACCAACGCTCGCCGCACGAAAACGATCCAGCCGCCCTTCGATCTCACTTTTGATGTGCGGCAGATCGTAGCGACGTATTTTCTCAAAATCTGTTTTCAGACGCAGAGTGAGGGTAGCCTCTTCTTCGTAAATCTGACTGGTCACTTCATCGGCCTCGGGAACATCCTGCAATAAACTTTCCAAATCGCTTACCACCGAACTGGTCATCTCCAGAGTCGAACCGGCTGGCATGGTGACGTATAGCGTCAATTGCTCCTGTTTGCTTTCTTCGGGTGCATTCAGACTCAATCCCAAGCAGATCAACAAGCTGGCAAAAAAGGCTAATGCGGTTCCGATGATGGTACGCGCCGGAAAGCGGATGGCGGATTTGAGCAGCACCGTATAAATCTGAATCGGGCGACTCTTTGCGGAAATGCGACTAAAATGGATGCCCTCGCTCTGCCAGCGCCGCTGCATCAGCCAATGGGTGATCATGGGGATGATCAGCAAGGCGAATAGCAATGAAACCAGCAGCGTGGCCACGATAGAGATACCGATATGACGACCAAGGATTGTGACCAAAAAGTTCTGCGAAAACAAGAATGGCAGAAAGATGCTGACGGTGGTCATGGTGGAAGCGAAAATGGCCTTCCATACTTCTTGGGTGCCATCGGTGACCGCGGTATCCGGAGGTTTTCCCTGCGAGAGCAGGCGATAGATGTTCTCCAGTACCACAATGGAATTATCCACTAACATGCCGATAGCTAAAGCCATACCCACCAAGGTCAATGAGTTGATGCTGATGCCGAACAGATAAAACAGATTAAAGGCGATGAGGACCGAGGCTGGGATGGAAAAGGCGATGACCAACACCAGGCGAAGATTGCGCAGAAAAATCCATAACACCGCCACAGCCAGCAGGCCGCCGAGCAAGGCCAGTTGTTTGACCAGATCGACGTTCTTTTCGATGTTTTCGGCAGCATCGAATTGGATGGCGATTTCAACATCTTCGTTGCGGAGTTTTTCATTCACTTGGGCGATGACTTGGCGGGTACGGTGGGAAAGATCGATGAGATTGACCAGATTATCCCGCACCATCTGGATCGAAACCGTCTCTTTGCCATTGACGCGGCTGATGGTGGTCTGTTCTTTGAGGCCGAAATAGACGTCTGCCACGTGTTTCAGCAAGAGGGGGCCTTCGGTTCGCAGCACAAGCTCTTCCAGATGCTGCACCTCGGTATACTCCGCCAGCACATTGACGAACATTTTTCGCTGGCGCTGCTGCACCTGGCCGACAAACGTTTTATTGCGCATATTAGCGGCCAGAATCGAACGTATCTGTGCGGCTGTTATATTGTGCGCACGACAGGCTTCTTCATCCAATCGGATCTCGATGGATGGCGCCTGGCCGCCGACGACCTCAACGTGCGCCACACCGTCGATGTTCTCCAGTTCGCGTAAAACCTTCTGTTCCACCACACTGCGCACGCGATTGATACCACCCCCGCCGCGCGCCTGCAAGAGCATATAGGTATTCGCCAATTGCTCAATGTCCACCTTGAGCACCATCACCAAAAATTCCTCCCCCAGGGATGGCCGAATCTCATCGACCTTTTGTTGCAATTTCAGATGAGCGTATTTGAGGCGCACGTTTTGGTTGAAATAGACCATGATTCGGCCGGAACGTCGATCGATAAAAGATTCCAGGCGATCGATGCCCTCGATGGAACTGATGGCGCCTTCTAAGAGTACGACGGCGTTCTTTTCAAGATAAGATGGATCCATCTCCTGCCGGCCGCTCACTTGTACCATCAGGAACGGCAACTCGGTATTGGGCAACAGTTCAACCGGCAGTTGTCGATAAGAGATATACCCCAACAAGCTCAAGCCGATGAACAGCATCGAGATGAATACTTTGCGTTGTAGGACGAAGCGAATGGGGTTCATATACTGTATCTTTTATTTTCGGTTATTGCCAATTTTAGAATGGTCATCCCTATTAATTCTCTTTTTTAGTGTTTGTTGAAAAAATGATAGTGACGACCAGTTATAGTGTTCAAGCCCTATTGGGTGTGTAAAATTTTTTTAAAACATGTCATGTCGAAGAGCGTCGGCGACGAGTATATCAAACAATATAGTCAATCTTGCCTATATCAAAAACAGGTCATATCGAGGAACGATAGCGACGAGACATCTTTAATTTTCATAACCACCCTTTTATGTGGGTGGTTTATTTACCTTTTTCTTAGAGATCTATTGGGTTTCGACTTAATCCCAGCTATCGTGCGCCCTCCACGTAACAGTCGAGGTTGTCTGAAAAGTTAAATAATCACAAACAACCATATTTTCTTTACGCTACAGGGTAAAACCTGGATTAAGTCGCAAGTTCTTAAATCCCACCTAATAAGTGAATTCGATTGAGCCTAATATAGGGATTAACACAGAATCATGGATAAAATACCACCTAACTATAAGATATTGAAATCATGTAATTAATAACATTGTTCTTAATCGTCCAAGCTAAAGCTTGAACAACGTACTTTGTCTTTTTTGATAGCCCCCTTTTATTCCCCCCTTTTTGAAACTGTTGAAAAAGTCGCTTAAAAATGCTATTTTATTCCGACAATTGCCAATGAACAAATTAATTAAGGAAGTAAAATGGCGCGATTCAAAAATTACAATTATAAGCAAACCATTATGGTGCCAGTGACGCTTGAAGAACAATTGCTTCCTGAC
>FWWM01011557.1_pt1 | contig 15073 bp, 12 predicted proteins | sample 2228351 | NCBI WGS metagenome assembly FWWM01 (sample SAMEA103939774, study PRJEB20133) | metagenome | reverse complement strand
TTTCCCAATTTCCCAATTTCCCAATTTCCCAATTTCCCAATTTCCCAATTTCCCAATTTCCTAATTTACTCCGCATCATGCACCACCTTTCCACTCACAATCACCTTTTCCACCCTCGTCGTCACGTCCAGCGGTTCTCCATTGAGAATCAGAATGTCCGCATCTTTCCCAACTTCAATGCTGCCCACACGGTCGGCGACGCCGATGATTTCAGCGGCGGTGAGCGTCACGGCTCGCAAAGCGATGTCCGGTTTCAAGCCGTTGCGCACGGCAAACGCCGCCCATGTCAGCAGTTGCGTTGCATCACCGCCGTTGCTGCCGAAGGCGATTTTCACGCCTTTGTCCGCGAGAATGCCCGCTGTGTTCAGGCAGAGTTCCGCGCCTTCGGGCGGGGTATACTGCGGGTCGCCGAACGGTCCCAACACAACGGGAATCTTCCGCGCCGCAATTTCGTCTGCGACTTTGTAACTCTCACTCGCTTCGTCCAGAATGACACGCGGCAGTTTGAACTCCTCTGCAATCGTCAGCGCAACGCGAATGTCGTTCTCAATGCGGGCGTGGATGCGGAGGGGCAAGTCACCGGTCAGAACGGCAGAGAGTGGGAGAATGGGCGAATGGGCGAGTGGGCGATTTCTCCCATTCTCCCATTCTCCCATTCTCCCATTCTTCTCTTCTGCGAAACGTTGCGCTTGAAAGAGCGCCTTGCGCAACTCCCACACTGTCGCCATGCGCGAGTTGGGGCGGCGGGCGTAGAGGTTCGCCAACGCATCGCCACCGCCAAACGTGCGGAAGCCGGAGTTGCCTGAGTAAGCGTCCACTCCCAGCGAAGCGCGGACGGCAACGGCGTCTTTGAGCGTGATGTCTTTGAGGTTGCCGCCCGACGTTTTCACGACGGCGCACAACCCGCCCACGACGTTCGCCGTGCCGGGCGTGATGCACGCGCTGGTCACACCCGCCTGCACGATGCGCTTGAAGTCGGGGCTGCGCGGATTAATGAACCGAGTGGCTCGCACCTGCGGCGTAATTTCCGACGCCTGCTCATTACTCATCCCGCGCACGCCGAATCGTGCGTTCGCGTCCACGATGCCGGGCATGACGACTTTGCTCGCCGCGTCCATCACCGTCGCACCTGACGGCACAGCGACGTTCCGCCCGACGGCTTTGATTTTCCCGTTCTCAATCAACACCGTCCCGCCTTCAATCACATCGCCGCTGATGGTGTAAATTTTGGCGTTGCGAATGGCGAGGGGGTCGGCGAAAGCGGAATGACCAATGACCAATGACCAAATCCCAATGACCCATGCCAAACGACCCATGATGAGCACCTCGTAGTTCGTGCGGACGGCGAGGGCGCCGTCCCTCCCTGTTTTCAACGATTCATCTCATGCACGACTTTTCCATTGACGATAACCGCTTCCATCCGGCTCGTTAAATTCAGCGGCTCTCCATTGAGCAACAATAAATCAGCATCTTTGCCGACTTCGATACTGCCGACGCGGTGGGCGATGCCGAGAATTTCGGCGGCGTTCAATGTGAGAGCGCGCAGCGCGGCGGCGGGGGTCATGCCGTATTTCACCGCAAGGTGCGCGGATAGCCGCAGTGACGCCGGGTCGCTCAACGGCGCGTCGGTGCAGAAAGCGACTTTGATTCCTGCGTTCGCCAACTTGCCCGCGTTTTTCAGCGTCTTTTCGCTATCGGTGAAACGCAACGGACCGACCACGACGCCCATCTTTCGCTCTTTGAGCAGGTCGCACACTTCGGCGGCTTCGTTCGCATGAAGCAGGCAGCCTTTGAGTTTGAATTCGTCCATCAACGCCAGCGCGTTCTCAATATCGTCCGCCGTCGGCGCGTGGACGCAGACGCGGCGTTGACCGTTGAGGACGGAGCGCAGGACGCGGCAGCGGTCGTCCAGCGTCGTTGGGAAGCCTATCATCAAATTCATCTGCGCCGTGCTGCTCATCGCCTTGCCCTCTTTCGCGCAGTCCAGCGCGGCGCGAACGAGTTCGACCAGTCCCGCCCGCGAAGTCGGGTTGCGCTGCGGGTTCGTCGCGTCGGCGGAAATGGAAAACTTCACGCCCGCATTGCCCCAGAGAATTTGCGGCGTTGCGCCTAACTTAATGAGGCTGACCTGCCCCGCCATCGCGTTCGCGTTGCCCGGCGCGATGCGCGCCGTCGTGATGCCCGCTCGCAACGCTCTTCGTAACGTTGGATGGGTCGCGTCGAAAGCATCGCAGACGCGCAACTCCGGCATGAGCGCGTCAATGGGTTCGTCGGTTTCGTAATAGCAGCCGAGATAACTGTGCGCGTCAATCAGCCCGGGCATGACGACCTTCGCCTGAAGCACCTTCACGCCCTTGGGAATCTTCATGTTCGTGCCCACGGCGGCAATCTTCCCATCGCGCACCAGCACCACGCCGTTTTTAATTGTGCCCTTTGAAACAGTGAGAACCGTTTCGGCGCGAATCGCAAGCGTCTGCACATTCGCGCAATGACCAATGCCCAATGCCCCATGAGCAATAGTCAAACTGATGAGCAATAACCCGCAGATCATCATTGGAATTGGACATTGGACACTGGACATTGGACATTCACTTCTTCTCATAAACCACCTTCCCTTCCACCCACACCTGCTCCACCTTCGCCGTCGCGTCCCACGGCGACGCGCTCAACACGATGAGGGTGGCGTCCAGGCCGACTTCGAGGCTGCCGACTCTGTCAGCGACACCCAAAATCTCAGCAGCGGTGAGCGTGACGGCTCGCAGAGCCTCCTCGGGACTCATCCCGAAGCCAACAGAGGCCGCTGCGTTTTCCAGCAAGAAGCGGGAGGACGGTCCGCTTTCGGCGTCCGTCGTCAGCGCGACTTTCACACCAGCCTTCGCTAACTTCGCGGCGCCGTCGGGCGAGTGATTGAGAGTTTCCAAACGGGGCGCGCCTGTCAGCAGCGTCGGACCCCATACGACAGGGACGTTGCGCTTGACGATTTCGTTCACGATTTGTGCGCCCTCCGTCGCTCGTTCAAGAATCAACTTGAACTTGAATTCATCGGCGAGTCGCAGGGCGTTCACAATGTCATCAACGCGGTGCGCTTCGATGCGGACGGGAATTTCGCCCTTCAAAGCAGCAACTAAAATATCTTGGGCTGGAATGTGGCGGGGTTTTGTGGGCTTTGCGGGTGGGCTGGATGGGCTGGGTGGTTGGGTGGTTGGCTGCTGGTTGGCTGAGGTTGGCTGAGGTTGCTGCTGCTTTTTTTCGTAGGCGCGGAGGTCGCGTTCGTAGCGTTCAAAGGATTTGGCGTATTGTTCCGCGCTGCGGAAGGCGGAGCGGAGGGCTTCGTAACTCGCCAAGCGTTCCAAAGATGAGGAGCGGTTGTTCGTGGAAACACCCAGAGTCAATTTAAGCGCGGCGCGGGGTTTCAGGAGACGCCCATAAGGGGCTGTGCCACTATTCAATTGAACGACGGCGCCGACGCCGTTGACGTTGCCGCGATTGCCGGGCGAAATGTAAAGCGTGGTCACGCCCTGTGCGATGACTTTCTCCGCGTCTTTATCGAAGAGGTCCAGCGCGTCGGTCACGTCGCGGTCGGCGGCGCCAGCGGCGTTGAGTTCGCTCGCGTCCATGAACAGCGATGAGTGCGCATCCACCAGACCGGGAAGGATAACCTTGCCTTTCAGGTCAACGCGCTGCGCGTTCGTGGGAATGGCGATGTTCGCGCCGATGGCTTTGATTTTGCCGCCTTCAATCAGCACCGTGCCGCGCTCAATCGGCTTGCCCGACACGGGTAGAATCTTCGCGCCAACGAGCGCGACAGGCGTTGGCTGTGCGGCGGCGACGGAGGCGACGACGAAAACGAGTGTGAGAAAAACGGCTATTCGCTGCATTCCTGCCCTCACTTCCCAGAAGATGAATTCAAGCGGCTCTGATTTTACACGGAATTGAGTGGCGGCGCAAGTCGCTCAGGTCAAAGCCCCGATTCTCGGGATCCTCGGCAGAGCCGGGACCTGAGCCTAACGTGGTAAAAGCAGGCTGAATCCAGTTCAACGGAGACGGTGTTGAAAGATTATTTGACTCGGCTTTGCGCGGGTTAGCGTGACGCTTGAGGGTTGTTGTGCAGACTGCAAACGAGTATACTTTCAACACGGTTAGCTTTCAATCATTAACCGTTAACTATCAACCATGAAAGTTTTCATCATCGGCATAGACGGCGCGACGTTTGACCTTATCAGACCGTGGGCGGAGCAAGGTTTGCTGCCGAACTTCGCACGCCTGATGCAGCAGGGGGCGCACGGGGAGTTGACCTCCACGATTCCGCCCGTGACCGCGCTGGCGTGGACGTCGTTCCTGACGGGGAAGAATCCGGGCAAGCATGGCATCTTTGATTTCATCGAACGCGCGCCGGGCGGCTACGGGATTCAATACGTCAACGCTCGTTCGCGCAAGGCGAAATCGCTGTGGAGGATGTTGAGCGAGGCGGGCAGGACGGTGTGCGTCGTCAACGTGCCGATGACCTATCCGCCCGAAGAAGTCAACGGCTGCCTCATCGCCGGCATGGACGCCCCGGGCGAGGACAGCGATTATACCTATCCGAAGGAACTCAAAGCCGAACTGCAGCGCGCCGTCGGCGGTTACACTGTTGACCTGCGTTGGCTGGGCAATATGAAGTCCGACGCACAGCGGCTTGACGTGGTGCGTCAATCGCGGCAAATCGAAGAGCAGCGCACGAAGGCGACGCTTTACCTGATGGAGAAATACAACTGGGATTTCTTCATGGTGGTGTTCAATGCCACCGACCGTTTGCAGCACTACTTCTGGCGGCATAGCGACCCGCGCCACCCGCGCCATCCCGACGCGTCGGAACAGGTCGCTGAACTCAGCAACGCCATCCGCGACTGCTACGTTTATCTCGATGAAATGATAGGGCGCATCCTCGAGGCTCTGCCTGACGACGCGGCGGTGATGGTCATGTCCGACCACGGCTTCGGCATGATGACCGACGACTACTTTTTTGTCAACCGCTGGCTGGAACACATCGGTTTGCTCAAACGCAAAGGTAGCGCGGGCTTCCAGCCCGCACTGAACGCACTGCGAAAGATGGATGCGCTTGTGCGACGGATTCTCACACCGAAGCAGAAGGAGTGGATTCTCGCCAAGTTCCCCCAATTGCGCGGGCAGGTGGAGAGCGCGAACACTTTGGGCGACGTGGACTGGTCGCAAACGAAAGCCTACTCGGAGGAGATGTATTACACAACGGCAAACGTCCGCCTCAACCTGAAAGGGCGCGAACCGCATGGCATCGTTGAACCGCACGAAGCGGAGGAGGTGCTGAACTTCCTCATCGGTGAACTGGAAAAGGTCGTTGACCCGCGCACGGGGCAGCGCGTGTTTCCGCACATTTATCGGCGTGAGGAGATTTACTCTGGCGACTACGCGGCGCAGGCGGCGGACTTGTTGATGAGTTATTGGGAAGACGGCGCGTATCACGTTCGTCCGAGTTACAAGAGTCCCGACGGACATTTCATGGCGACCAATGCGGGCGTGCTGCCCGGCGAAAGCGACTGGAGCGGCGACCACCGCATGAACGGCATCCTCATCGCGCACGGCGCGCCGTTCAAGAAAACGTTGGTTGAAAACGCGACTCTGTGCGACCTCGCGCCGACGATTCTGCACCTGATGGGTTTGCCTGTGCCCGACGACATGGACGGGCGCGTGCTGACCGAGATACTTGATGAGAACTACGCCGAGCGCGAAATCGTCTTTGCGGACGCTGGGGATTCAGGGACGCAACCGGATGCAAACGGACCGACGTATGAGGAGGAAGACGCGAAGGTGATTGAGGAAAGATTGCGCGGTTTAGGCTATATGGGATGAGGGAGGAGGGAGGAGAGAGGAAAAGGTTGTCATGCTGAACGCAGTAAAGCATCTCAAAACGATGAGATTCTTCGCTACGCTCAGAATGACGTCTCCTCTTTCCTCTCCCCTCCCTCCTCCCTCCTCCCTCTTCCCTTATCCTGGATGAAGGTTCTCGTTCTTGGCATTGACGGCGGCGAGTGGTCGCTCGTCGAACCGTGGGCGGCGGAAGGGAAGTTGCCCAACCTTGCGCGGCTGATGGCGCGGGGGGCGCGGGGGAAGTTGCGCTCGTCGTTTCCGCCTATGACGGCGGCGGCGTGGACGTCGTTCATCACCGGAAAAAATCCGGGCAAGCACGGCATCTTTGATTTCTACGAGTTGGAGCCGAACAGTTATCGTATTCGTTACACGAACGCCAACGCCCGCCGCGCGCCGAGTTTGTGGAAGATGTTGAGCGAGGCAGGCAAGCGCGTGTGCGTTGTCAATGTGCCGATGACCTACCCGCCCGAACAGGTCAACGGTTGCCTCATTGCGGGCATGGACGCGCCGGGCACGCAGAGTCCGTTCACGTATCCTGCCGACCTTTACGCCGAACTCAAAAAGCGCGTCGGCGATTATCAGATTGACTTGGCTTACCTTGAAAACGTCAAGACCGACGCCGCCCGCGACGCCGCCCTGCGGCAGTTGCTTGACATCGAACGCTTGCGCGGCAAGGCGATGCGCTACCTGTTGCAGCGCGAGGCGTGGGATTTTGCGATGGTCGTATTCACCGCTACCGACCGCGTGCAGCATTATTTCTGGAAATACATGGACGCCGCCCATCCCAGTTTTGAACCCGACAAAGCCGCCCGATTTGGCGACGCGATTCTGCGGGCGTATCAAACGGTGGACGAGCAAATCGGTCAACTGCTCGAGGTCGTGGACGACGAGACCACCACCTTCGTCATGTCCGACCACGGCTTCGGACCGATTGCCAACAAGTGCTTCTTCCTCAACGAATGGCTGCGCGAAAACGGCTGGCTGCAATACGCAATACGCAATACGCAACACGCAACACGCGGCTCGCTTCCGTTGCGCCTGCTGCGTAAGGCCGAGGCGATTCTCAAAGAAACTCTGCCGTCCTCATGGCGCACGCACATCATCCGCCTCGCGCCGTGGCTGCGCGAGAAGTTCGTGTCCGCTGTGTTCCTGTCCGACATTGACTGGTCGAAAACGAAAGCGTTCTCCGACGACCAGCGACCTTACATCTGGATTAACTCGGTGGGGCGATTTCCGCAGGGCATCGTCAAATCGGACGAATACGACCGACTGTGCGATGACATCGTGAACGGTTTGCGGCAACTCAAAAGCCCCGACGGCACGCCCGCGATTCAGCAAGTCCATCGGATTTCGGATTTCGCCGCCCCGCTTACTGCGCCTGACATCGTGTTCAGCGTGTGGGACGATGGCGCGTATCAGGTCGCGCCCAGTTTCCGCCGTCAGGCAGGCGAAGGGGTTTTGACGACGCGCAAACAGTTCGCTGGTCGTGGCGAGTGGAACGCCTGCCATCGGCACGATGGAATTTGGCTGGCGACGGGGACGCCCGTGAGGCAGGGGGGCAAACTCGACGCGAGCATCTGCGACCTTGCGCCGACGATTCTGCATCTGATGGGCTTGCCCGTGCCCGACGACGTGGACGGGCGCGTGCTGACCGAAGCGTTGACCGACACCGCCGATGTGCGTTTCGTCGAAGCCGATCCCGCAACCGCCAACAACGGCGCAACGTATTCGGCGGAGGAGGAAGAAGAAATCGCGGAGAAGTTGCGGGGGTTGGGGTATTTGTAGGGTGGCGAAGTCGCAAACCACGGAGACACAGAGACACGGAGGAATCTCTCATGCGTCGTTGACGCACCACGCCGCATGAAAATCGTAATCGTAATCGTAATCTTAACTCTTACTCGCGTCGTTTTTCGATCACGCGCCCGACAGGGCGGGCGATTACGAGTAAGATTACGATTACGACTATTTTCGGAGGAGGACTTTGATTCAGATTCTCTCCGTGCCCTCCGTGCCTCTGTGGTTCAACAATCTAAACCTTCTCCGGTATCTCAAACCCCTTCGCGCTCTTCTTGCGCTTGAGCATGTCATTCGCCTCCGGGTCGCCCACGAATTTTTTCTTCTCCGGGTTGAAGACCAGCGCGCGCCTGAGGCGGTAGGAAATGTTCGCCAGATGGCAGAGTTGAGCGGAGAGGACGCCTTCTTCGACCTCGCAGTTGAGGTCTTCGCGCCTGCGGCTGCGCACGGCGTTGATGAAGTTGACGAAGTGACTGCCGTCGCCCGCACCGCCGACCTGCGGAAGCTGCGAGATTTCCTTCGCTGGTCCGTCGCCTCGGTAGCCGATGTGCGGCTTGAAACCGTCGCCTGACCCCATGTAGCCTTCCGCGCCGTAGACGACGTTGCCGATGCGGTCGCCCAATTCGTCATTGCTGGGCAAACCGCGCACCTCAAACACTAACATCTTTCCGTCGTCGAAGTGGAAGGTGGCAACCTGCGTGTTCGGCGTTTCTCCTTGGTCTTTGTAGCCGTAGCGCCCGCCCGTCGAGTGGACGCGCACCGGCAGCCGCTTGGCGAGGAACCACCGCGCGATGTCCATCTGGTGCACGCCCTGATTGCCGATGTCGCCGTTGCCATACTCCCAGAACCAGTGCCAGTTATAATGCACGAAGTTGGGATTGAACGGACGCCGCGCCGCCGGACCCTGCCACAAATCCCAGTGGAGGTTTGATGGGGGAGGGCTGTCCGGCTTGATGCCAATGGAGCCGCGCGGCTTGAAGCACATCCCGCGCGCCATGTAAATCTCCCCAATCTCGCCCGCCCACGCCCGCGCTACTGCGTTGCGGACGCCGTGAGAGGAGCGACTCTGATGCCCCACCTGCACGATGCGGTTATACTTCCGCGCCGCCTCAATCATCTTCTCCCCTTCGTAGAATCCCCAGCACGCGGGCTTTTCCACGTAAACGTCCTTCCCCGCCTGACACGACCAAATCGTGATGAGCGCGTGCCAGTGGTTAGGCGTGGCAGTGGCGACCACGTGCACGTCTTTGTCCTCCAACATCTTCCGCACGTCGGCGTAGAGTTTCGGACGTCTGCCCTGCTTCTCCTCTACCCGCTTCGCCGCCGCCTCCCACAGCGACTCATCCACATCGCACAGCGCGACAATCTGCACGCCGGGAATCCCCATCAACTCGCTGATGTGCGCGCTGCCCCGCCCGTGAAACCCCACCACCGCCGCCCCGATGGTGTCGTTCTGGCTCGCGCCCGACGGCGACGCCCGCAGCACCGTCAGCCCCGCCGCCGCCCCGGCGACCGCCAACCCTGACTTCTCCAGAAAAGTGCGACGATTCATGGTTTCCATATTCATTCCTCTCTTTCACTCTGGGATGTCTCCAAGCATAACACAAAGCGCGGGGAGACTCAAATGGAAATCCAGCGCAAAGAACCTGGGCGGGTGTGGATGGACACGAACGGCGCAGTGCGGCAGAAGGTGCGAGACGGAGGACTGGAGTTCATCTCTGCGCCTGAGACGAGTCTGCTTCAGCAGACTTTCGTTCCGCCGTTTTAGACACCGAATTCGATTCGGTGGCAGTCCTCCCGTTTTAGACACCGAATTCGATTCGGTGGCAACAGGGCGGCAAATTCTGCGTAATGCACCCTCCATGACTATCGCGGCTCAGTCTGGTTCCTCCTCTGCTCCAAAATCCGCCCACAAAGCCGCCTCTTCTTCGCCCTCTTTGACAATCTCTTCCTCTGAACTGTTCATCAAAGTTTGCTCCATCACCCGGCTGAACTGCTGGTAATAAAGTGCCGCGTACAATCCGCCCTGCGCGAGCAACTCGTCGTGTTGTCCCCATTCTACTAATTGTCCTTCGTTGAGCACGAGGATTTTGTCCGCGTTCAGAATCGTCGAAAGGCGATGCGCGATGACGAGCGAGGTGCGCCCGCGCAGCAGGGTCTCAAGGGCTTGCTGAATAAGGTATTCCGACGTAGCGTCGAGGTTGCTCGTCGCTTCATCTAAAATCAAAATGCGTGGGTTTTTCAGCAGGGCACGGGCGATAGCGAGCCGCTGTTTTTCGCCGCCGGACAGACGGAAACCGCGCTCTCCCACAATGGTCTCATAGCCATCGGGCAAGCCCATGATAAAATCGTGAATGTGCGCGGCGGTAGCGGCAGCAATCATCTCTTCTTCCGTCGCGTCGGCTTTGGCGTAAAGCAAATTTTCCCGTATCGTCGCATGGAACAGAAACGTCTCCTGCGTAACCATGCCGATGTGCGCCCGCAAACTCTCCTGTGTCACGTCGCGCAGGTCGTGTCCATCAATAGTAATGTGCCCGCCCGTCGGGTCGTAGAAGCGTGGGACGAGATACGTGATGGTCGTCTTGCCCGCGCCGCTCGGTCCGACTAAGGCGACGCGCTCGCCGGGCAGAATCTCAAACGAGACGTCACGTATTGCGTATGGCGTATCTTGAGCGTTGGGCATTTCGGCACTAACGGGGTAAGCGAAATCCACGTTCTCAAATCGGATGTGTCCTTGAACTGATGTGAGCTCGATGGCGTTCGGCTTGTCTTCGACTTCGGGCTTCCAATCAAGATACTCGAAGATGCGCTCAAACGCGGCTAATGCGCCCTGCACGTCCACGTAGATGTTAGAGAGGTTGGCGACGGGGCGGTAGAGGTTGGTGAGGTAGGCGACGAAGGCGATGATGGTGCCGACGGAGAGTTGTCGCTGAATCGCCTGATAACCGCCGTACCAATAAATTAGCGCCGGACCAGTCACGCTGAACACGCTGAGGGACATGAACAACCAGCGCCCTGCCATGGACTGCCTGACGTTCAATTCCATCAGTTCACGGTTGTTCTGCGCAAAGGTCTGCGCATCCGCGCGCGCCTGCCCGAAGATTTTCGTCAGCAACATGCCGCCGATGTGGAGACGTTCCTGCATGAAGGCGATCAGGTCGGCTTGCTTTTCCTGCGTCTCCTGCGAGAGTCGTCGGCGGAATTTTCCGACCAGCCGCGTGGGAAGGAAGAAGGTCGGCACAATCATCACCGCCAGCAGCGCAAGCCGCCAGTTCATTGAAAAGATGACGACGACGGTGGCGATGACGGTCAGCGCGTTGCTGACGATGGCGATGAGCGTTGCCGTCGCTACCCCTTGCACTGCTGCCACGTCGTTGCTGACCCGCGAGACAATTTCACCGGCGCGTGTGGTAGTGTAAAAGTGGAGCGACATTTTCTGGAGATGCCGATAAAGTTGGTTGCGTAGGTCGAACATAATGCCCTGACCGACACGGGCGTTGACATAGTTTTGCAGCACCCCGATGAGACCGACGAGGATGTTCAAGCCGACAATCGCGCCGACAAAGAGGTGAAGCCGATGGACGTTTTTATCGGGAATGGCTTTGTCAAGGATTTCGCGCACGCACAACGGCGGCAGCACGCCTAATGCGGACGTTGCGGCGATGCAGACGAAGATGAGCAACCACTGCCGCCAGTAGGGCGCGAAACACCGCGCCACCCGCCGCAGCCGCGCCCGCTCAATCCTCACCGGCGGCTGCTTGCCGTCGCCGTAGTTCAGGTGCTGCAACCCGAACGTCCGCGACAACCCGCCCAGACTGCGCTCGACTCCCATCCATCCGCCGCCACCACCACGCATCATCCCAGACACCTCGCTCCGTTATCCTGCCGCATTGTCACGCCATTTCTCCCGCAGTCCGCACCGCAACTTGGTCAACAGCGCAATTAACTGCTTTTTCTCTTGCGCCGTCAGACAATCCAGCAGTTCCGTCAGTAACTGCTGATGACGCGGTAGCACTTTGTCCAACAACTGCACGCCTTTGCGGGTCAGTTTTGCCAAAGTCACGCGGCGGTCACTGTGACTGTCGCGCACCACCAGACCTTCGCGCTCGAGACGGTCAATCAGACCCGTCACGTTTGCCTTCGTCACCACCAGACGACGTCCGATTTCGCCGAGCGGCAAACCGCCCTTGTCCGCCGCACGCAGCACCAACAGCGTGTTAAACTGCGCGCCCGTCAACTTGAGTTCGCGCAGGCAGCGGTCAATGAACGGACTGAGGTGACTGTGCGTGCGCAGCACGTTGTAAACCAGCAGCGCGTCCACGTCCGCACCCGTGCGTTGCGGCATGAACCCCAACTCTTCTTCCTCCGCTGTCAACCGTCGCATGACCCCACTCCACAGATAGTTTAGATATTGACTGTCTATGACTGTATTTTACGGCAATTAACGAAGCAAGTCAAGCGGAAGAGAAATCTCGTCAAGGAAGAAAAGTCTCATCTTTGACGAAGGAAGAAGTGGGTGATGAAGATGTCTGAGGAACCAGACAATGGGATGGCTCGGCGCGCTCTTCTGATAACGATTGACGGCTTCGACCCGTCTTATCTTAACTTTCCGAACCTGCCGACGATGCAGCGGCTTTGCGCGGAGGGCGCGGTCTGCCTGAATTGCGCAACGACGTTTCCGACGTTGACGACGGCTTGCATGGCGTCGCTGTTGACGGGCACTTATCCCGCGACGCACGACGTTCCATCCAGCGCGTTTTACGACAAGGCGACGGACAAACGCGTCGACGCGCCGCGCGGCATCGCCGTGCCGACGATTGCGGAAGCCCTGAAATCGCGTGGACACCGCACGGCGGCTGTCGCTCATTTTCTTCTTGAGAATCGCGGCGCGGACGTTTATCTTCCCGCGTCGGCAAACATGGCGGAACCAATCTCTCGCATCTTCGCGACGACAAATCCAACGTTCATTGCCCTCTACTTCGGCGCGATGGATGACGCGGGGCATCGTTTCGGTCCGAAGAGTTCCGAGATGGCGCACGTCGTGCAGGACGTTGACCGGCAAATCGGCGACGTGCTGACGGAACTGGAAAGGCGCAGATGGTTAGAAGATGCCGTCGTTGCCGTCACCTCCGACCACGGCATGACCGCGTTGCCGGTGGGGGGAGGCTTGACGGAACATATTGAAGCCGCGCTGCAAGCGAGCGGTGTCAAACACGAATACGCGGCGTCGGGGCACACGTTCCGCGCCGAAACCGAAGTTGTCTGGATTCGCTGCGTGCGCGTCGCGCTGGTGTCGCTGAGACTCCCGCTGTCGTCGGAAAAACATGAGCGACTGCTGAACGCCCTGCGCAACATCGAAGGCATTGAGAGAATTGTCGGTCCCAAAGAGTTAGTCCGACTCCGCGCCAGCCCTCGCGTCGCCGACTATGTTCTCGTCCCTGCGATTGACAAACACTTTGCCACCCGCGACCGGGGCGGACACGGTTCGTTTGCCGAAATGCGCGTGCCGCTCATTCTCTGGGGCGCGGGAATTCAGCGCGGCACACTGCCAGAAGCAAGCAATGTGGACGTTGCGCCGACGCTGCTGCACCTGCTCAACGTGCCGATTCCTCATCCCGTTGCAGGCAAAGCACTGACAGCAGCAATAGCGGCAAAAATGTTGTAAACTCTCAACCCGCAACCGTTCGTAGTAGCGCAATTGATTGCGCTACTACGAGCGGCTCAACGCGCAATCAATTGTGCTACTACAAGCGATTCTTGGAGGGCGCATGGGAGTCAAGGTCTGCAAATTCGGAGGCACGTCGTTAGCGGACACTCAACAGATTCAGAAGGTCGCCGAGATTTTGGCGGCGGATGAGGAGCGGCGGTTCATCGTTGTCTCCGCGCCGGGCACGCGTCCTGACGTGAAGGGCGACCGAAAAATCACGGACTTGCTTTTACTGTGCCATCAACTCTCGGAACAGGGGTTGGACATCGCCCCGGCGTTCAACCGCGTGCGCGAGCGGTTTGAGAGTATCGCGGAAACGCTGGGCGTGCGCGGCGTGTCGGCGTGGCTGGATGAGGTGGAAACGCAGGTCGCTGCTGGCGTCAGCCGCGACTGGTTGGCATCGCGGGGCGAATACTTGAACGCCCGATTGATTGCCGCTTATCTGGACGCGCGATTCGTGGACGCGGCGGAGGGCATCTTCTTTCGCCGTGATGGACGGCTCAATGAGGAGAAAACTTACAGCACGCTTGCGGAACGTCTGAGCGGCGGGGGGCGCTTCATCATTCCCGGCTTTTACGGTTTGGACGCGCAGGGAAACATCAAGACCTTCCCGCGCGGCGGTTCGGACATCACGGGCGCGATTGTCGCTCGGGCGGTCGGCGCGGACGTTTACGAAAACTGGACGGACGTGCCGGGCATTCTGATGGTGGACCCGCGCATCGTCCCGGAGGCGCAGCCCATCCGCGAACTGACCTACCGCGAAATGCGCGAGTTGTCTTACATGGGCGCGAGCGCGCTGCAGCACGACGCCGTCTTTTCCGTGCGCGACGTGGCATTCCCATCCACATCTGCAACACCAACGATCCGTCCGCGCCGGGCACCTGGGTGGTGCGCGAGCGCGACGTGCAGCGGACGCCGCAGGTCGTCATCGGCATCGCCGGGCGCGTGGGGTTCTGCCTCATTTTCATCGAAAAGGCGATGATGAATCAGGAGCGCGGCTTCGCCCGCAAAATTCTGACGGTGCTGGAAACGCACAACGTCAGTTTTGACCACTCGCCCACCAGCATTGATTCCATGTCGTTCGTCATCAGCGAGGAGGAATTGAACAGCAAGGAGGACGAGGTTGTCGAGGACATCAAGCGCGTGACTGCCGCTGAAACCGTTGAAGTCATCCACGACCTCGCCCTCATCGCCACCGTCGGTTTAGGCATGGCGTACCAACCCGGCATCTCCGGGCGTCTCTTCGGCGCGCTGCGCGAGGAGCATATCAACGTGCGCATCATCATTCAAGGCGCGTCGGAAATCAACATCATCATCGGCGTCGCCAAAGAGGACTTCGAGCGAGCGGTGCGGGCGATTTACCGGGCGTTTATGACGTCTTGCGCGTAGAGCGCAGAAGGAGAGTGTCACACCACGGACTTTACACTTCCAGGAGCGAAGTTTCTCCGAGAGGGGGGCACAAAGTCATATATCCTCCCTGCTCATCAGGTGCATCGGCACGCGGAGATTGGCGCCTGCCCGACGGAGCGGTTAGCGAGGCGCGTCGCTGACCTACGTGGAGCCGAGCCGCTCACAAAGGCTGGGACGACGTGAAGGAGACGCAGACGCCGGGGAATCGGGGGGCATTACGCAGAATTTAGAATTTGCTGCCCTGTTGCCACCGAATCGAATTCGGTGTCTAAGAGCCTA
>FWWM01011544.1_pt1 | contig 15084 bp, 9 predicted proteins | sample 2228351 | NCBI WGS metagenome assembly FWWM01 (sample SAMEA103939774, study PRJEB20133) | metagenome | reverse complement strand
TCCTTCAGTCCAAGCCGCAGGCGGGCAACGGCATACCGGTAGCGGCTGGCGGCGGTGTTGGCGGAAACGCCCGTCACCGCGGCAATCTCCTCGAAAGTCATCTGCTCCACCACTCTGAGGACGAGCGCCTCCCTCTGCGGCAGCGGGAGGGCCAGGACCGCCGCGAGCACGTCCTCGCGTCCCTCCCGGAATGCCGGCCGGCCTTCAGCGCCGGACGGCCGCCCCGCCCCGTCCGCCAGCCGCCGCAGAGCGATGCCGAGCCGGGTCCTGCCCCGGAGCGCAGTGAGACACTGTCTGCGCACGGCGCTCATGAGATAGGCGCGAGGGTCCCGCGGAGGCCTGCCCGACCGGGCCAGACGGATGAACACCTCCTGCACGGCGTCCTCCGCGTCCTCCGGGGAGACGACGAGAGAGCGGGCGTAGCGGTACAAGGAGGGGGCGTGGAGGTCGTCGAGGCTTTCCAGCATCTCCTCCGTGAGGGGTCCCGCCGACTCGCGGCCGTTGTGAATCATCCCCAAGGGCCCGCTCGACTCCTTCCGGGCAGGCGCTTCCGCAATCTCCACCGGCCTCCTCCTGTCACAAGAGTAGACACCGGATGGCCCGGAAAAAGTCTACTCCGCCGTAAAGACCTGCCAGAACAGCCGCGCGCTCCGGCGGGCCAGGTGGCGCTGCTCTTCCGCAAGCGCCTGAAGGTGGGCCGAGGCCTGCTCCCGGTTGGCGTGGAGGCTGAGCAGGATGTCCTGAAGCTCCCCCGCGTGCAGGCGGTCCGCCGTCAGCCAGGGCATCCCGGCGAGATGGCAGAAGCGCTCAATCTTCGGGTCATAGGACAGCCCCGCGAAGGGCACGGCGGCCATGGCCGCCAGGATGATGCTGTGCAGGCGCATCCCCAGCGCCAGCGAGAACCCCTGAAAGAGCCGGACCATCTCTTCCGGAGCCGGCTCGACGGTCAGAAGGGTGTGCGGCGCTTCCGCGTGCTCCAGCACCCGGCGCGATATCTCCACATCGCCGGGAAGGTGGAACGGCACGAACACGCAGCGCATCCCGGTCTCTTTTGTGAAGGCATCGCACGCCGCCGCCACCGCCGGGCAGGAGCGCTCGATGGAGCCCCACGGGCGGAGCGCCACGGCCAGAGGCCGCTCCGGGCCGTCCGCAGCTCCCTCACCGGAAGGCGGTCCCAGCAGGAACGCCGGGTCTGCGGAGAGGGTCATCAGGCTCTCGGGCAGCCCGAGTCCCAGAAGTTCGGTGAGGGAACGGGGGTCGCGCAGGGTCACTCCGTTCGCGCGGCTCAGCGTGGCGGCCGCGCTGGCCCGAAGCCGGGGGTCCTCCAGCGGTCCGAAGCCCTGCGCCCACAGGAACAGCCTGCACCGGAGGGCGAGTGCCAGCCTGCAGAGCCAGAGGTAGTACGCCGCGGAGCGCCTGCTGGTGACGTCCTGGATGAGGCTGCCGCCCCCCAGCACCAGCACGTCGCACCAGAGCAGGGCGGAGATGATGGAAGCCGCGGAGAACCGCGGATACGCCCGGACGCCGTGCAGGGCGAGCGTGCGGGCGGGGTCGGCGCTCAGGACGCGGATTTCGAAAGGCCGGCCGCCCGACTCGTCCGCGATGCCGCGCAGGATGCCCGCCAGGACGATCTCGTCGCCCGCATTGGCGAACCCGTAGTATCCCAGCAGAAGGATGCGCAGCGGTCTTCGCACCTCAGGAACGGCCGTCCCGCCCGAGCCCCGCCGCCCGCAGCGCCGCCACCAGCAGCATCCCGCCCAGCGCGCCCACCCAGGCGCCGTTCACCGTGCGCACCAGGGAGACCGCAAGAGGAGTGTGGATGTGGCAGAACGTGTTGACCGCGGAAACCAGCCCGATGACGCCGGCCACGGTGAACAGACGCGCCCAGCCCGTCTCGCCCCTGCGGAACAGCCACACCGCCGCCCACAGCGCCGGGTATCCGAGCAGGATCTCCTTGGTCCGGGGGCGGACATAGAGGACCTGGTCCAGAAGCGCGCGGAAGCGCAGCTCCAGCCCGGAGACTCCCACTCCCGCCTCGTTGCCGGAACGGACGACGACGATGAGCAGGGCCAGCAGTCCCAGCAGTCCAACGATGGCCGTGCTGAACAGCACGGGGGAGTGCCAGAGCCGCCGGAACGCGTCGCGCGCGGTCCGCACCGTCTCGCTCCAGGGAAGGACCGCGCCCGGAAGCCCGGCAGCCGCCCAGAGCCCCACCGCCAGCACGGGCAGCAGATGGGCCAGCTTCACCCCGGCGAAACCCTCCATATGCACCATGAACAGGCGGCCCGCCAGAAGGGCCGCGATGAGCAATCCTCCCAGGACCGCCACGGTGATGGCGTTCAGGTAGTGCGCCGGCACGCGCACCGCGTCAGGCGTCCGCCGGGGAGCGGGCTGCGACGCGAGACGGGCGGCACGGGCGGCGGCCCAGACAGGGAACGCGAGGGCGGCGGCCAGCGCCACCGCCTTTCGGCCGGTGTCTCCGGCCTGCGAAAGCGGCACGAGGACCACCAGAGTCAGGGCGAACAGCATCCCGGCCGTTCCCGGGGCCAGCCGGACGAGTTCGGAGAGCGCCAGCACCGCGGCCGCCGCGACGCCCGCCGCGATGAGCGCCCGCTCCCACCTGGCGGAGTCCACATCCGGCAGCGTCCGGGGAGAACCCGCAAGCAGACCGGAGCGGCGCAGACCTTCCCGGATGGCAGCGATATAAGCCGCGTTGTCTTCCACGGACTCCCGTCCGTTCAGAGACGGCAGACGGACATACAGGAGCCGGATGCCGCGCTCACGGGCCGCCCGGACGAACCGTTCGACGGCGGCCGCAGGCTGATACTGCGCCATCTCCGTCCCGGAGATGCTGTGCACGCGCAGGAACTGCCCGTCCAGCTCCCTCTCCAGCCGGTCCGACCCCTTCTGCTTTCCGAACTCGATGCTGCCGAAGGTGAGGCCGCTGGCCCGCAGCACCTCCGCGCACTCGTCCAGAGCGCCCCGCCAGCCCAGCACCTCGTCCGCTGCGAAGATGACGGTCTTCATCCCCAGTTCGCGAGCCTCCGCGACGACCGCCTCCATCCCCCGGCGCGAGTAGGCTGGGAAGTTGTACGCCCGGGCGACCACCTCAAGCCCGTCCCTCGACTGCAGGGTCAGGATGTCGTCCCGGATCATCTCGAAGCCCAGCGGAAGGCGCGCGATCAGGGCGGGGTCGGCCCGCGTGACGAGCCGCCGGTCCCCCGGGGACAGCACGGAGGGGTCGCTCAGACCGTTCGCCTCCAGCGCCCGGCGATGGCCTGTTCCAACGCGGGCTCCGGCGAACCCAGACGATACGCCGCAGCCTGCCCGGGGCCGGCGACCTGCCGCGACGAAGCCCTTCCCGTGCGCAGGAAGTCTTCGAGGACGGGTTCGGTGACAGCCACCGCCGTGACCCCGGCATCCTTCAGCCGGCGCAGGACCGCAGCCGTGTCCGTCGAGGAGGCCGCCGCCAGCATACGGACTTCGTCCCAGTCCACGGCGACGGCCACGGCCGTGTTGGCCGTCTCGACCCGGTGCCTTCGCTGCAGCGAAGGCAGGGCAGCCGCCAGGGAGAGCAGCACGACCGCCAGCAGAAGCGTCCTTGCCTTTGTCGAGGAGGTCTCTTCCACGCCGGAGGAGTTCACCGGTAGCGGCGGCTATACCTGCCTCGCGGCGCGGAGCGGCCGGGAGCCATCACCGAGATGAGCAGCATACCCGCGAAGAAGCCGCCGATGTGCGCCCAGTAGGCGATGCCCCCTCCCACCTGCATCCCGGCCCCCTGCCCGGCGCTCAGGATCTGCCCGATGATCCAGAACCCGAGGACGATGACGGCGGGCAGCTGGATGGTGGTGATGAAGAAGACGAAGAAGACGAGACAGGTCACGCGGGCGTGCGGATACAGCAGGAAGTAGGCTCCCAGGACCCCGGCGACGGCCCCGCTGGCGCCGAGAGTAGGGATTCGGGAGAAGGGCTCGCTCAGGATATGGGTCAGCGCGGCCAGGAACCCGCAGGCCAGATAGAACAGCAGGAAGCGGAAGTGCCCCAGCCGGTCCTCCACGTTGTTCCCGAAGATGGCCAGGTAGAGCATGTTGCTGCCGATGTGCAGAAACCCGCCGTGCATGAACATGCTCGTGAAGACGGTGAGCCAGGCCGGCTGGACCGGAGCGAACGGAGGGACCTGTCTGCCGGTCACGATCTCGGCGGGGACCATCGCGTATTCCACCAGCCCCGGATGCGGTCCGCGCGCGCTCAGCACCTGGAGGATGTAGACCGCTACGTTGACGGCCACGATGAGCCAGGTGACGACCGGGGTGGTTCGCGTGGGGTTGTCGTCGTGGAGGGGGATCACGGTCCGGAGCGCGGCTCTCTACCGGCCGGAGGGGCGGAGGCTGGCTGCTCCGCCCGGCAGGCCGCAGACCGGACAGGGGACGCAAAACGGCGGCAGAGGATGGGAGGAATCAGCTCTCGGAAGGGGTCTTGTAAAGCTCCGCCAGCGAGCCCAGGCTGTCCAGCCGAAAGTGCGCCTCGATGACCTCGTGGATCCCGATGGGGCCCATCGCCTTGAAGCGCTCCTTCTCCTCCTCGGAGACCTCGCACGGAGCATCCTGAAGAAGCCTTTCGTCCCACTCCTCCTGTCTGACGAACTGCTCGCCCAGCTTCTTGCAGTGCGAACAGCGGAACTTCAACCAGATAAAGCTGGGGCCATCGACCCTCAGGTAGTAGCCTTTTTGCATGACATCCTTTGCAACGATACGTTTGCCGCAATTGCAGCGGATGCAAGTTCGCATGCCTGGCCTCCGTGTCCAGATCGGCCTGGGGAGTTTTGCGAGAAGGCCGTCCCGCCTTCATTATAGCACGCCGCCCTGAGTCCGCGCTATCGGCGCGGGGCCCTCCGGAGCGGGGAGGCGGGCGAAAAACCCTGTAGAAACAACCTGAATTTGACCCTCAGGCAAGAAAAGGGCTTTACAGGAGGCGGGGAGGTGCTTTAGGATAGTGGTGGAGCTGACGGGGCGGCAGCCGCGGAGGCGCGAAATGCCGGAAAGCGCCGCAGTCGGCCGCTCCAGGCCTGCGAAGGGCAAGCGGCAGCTCCGGCCGGCGGGCGAGGCCCCTCAGTGGCCCACCCGGCCGGGAGTCCGTCCGGTGACGCGGTCAGAAATTCCGGATGGTTTTTTGAAAAACCGGCTTGACGCGGCCAGAGTGGCGGCGTTATACTTGAATCAGCTACAGGTGTCTTTCTGTCGGCTCTGTGGAAAGGAGAGATCTCATGCACAGGACAGGAATTGCTTTCTTGGCTGCAGTGCTCGTCGCGGTGACCGCCGCCGGCGCAACGGCAGCTCCCGTGACTGCGAACATCCCGGTCACCTCGGGCTGGAACCTGGTGGGATGCCCCGCGGTTCCGCTGAACCCTGATCCCACCTCGGTGTTCGCTGGATACCTGGATGGACTCATCCGCTGGGATCCGCTGAAGGCTGGCGGCCCCGGGTATGTGTTCTACGATGAGTTCGCGCCGGAGGAGTTCGGCAACATCCTGCTGGGCGAGGGCTACTGGGTTCTGAAGGCCTCCGCCGGAAGCGGCACCGTGAGCTACTCCGGCGCTGACGTCAGCGGCGATCACTGGATCAGCCTGACGAAGGCCGGATGGACGCTGGTCGGCTATCCGAACATGACCCCGACGACCACCGCCTACGAGAACCTGCTCGTGACCAATGGCATCGAGACCAAGTCGATGGCGGATGCCGTGGCTGCCGGCTGGATCGACGGCGTGTGCCTCGCCTGGATCAATGGCGCTTACGACTCTGTGGGTCTGCCGGATCAGTTCCCGAGCTACGAAGAGCTGCAGCAGGGCAAGGGCTACTGGTTCAAGACCAACATCGACAACCTGGCCCTGATCATCCCGGGTTCGTAAGTCACTAGCAGAGTCGACTGAACTCTAGAGAAAAGGGCCTGCGGGAATCCGCAGGCCCTTTTTTCATCTCATCTACCGCGCGGCCTCCCCACTCGCACGTCCCGCAGCAGCCGGGACCGGCCGCCGGTATCCTTCAGCCCTTCGAACGCAGGCGGCGGAGCCGCTCGAGCATCGCGGGAAGCGCCGTGGCGGAGCCTTCCCGGACGAGGACATCCGCCTCGTCCGAGAGATACGTCTCGTTCGGATTCACCTCGATGACGCGGCCTCCGTGCCCGCGCACCATCCCCGTCAGACCGTATCCCCCGCTGACCAGCCCGCTGGTGCCCACCGTCAGAAGCACATCCGCGCGTTCCACGAACGACAGCGCCCGCTCGATGGCTTCGGGCGGGAGCATCTCCCCGAACCAGACCACGCCCGGGCGCGCCAGAGACCCGCAGACAGGACAGCGGGGCACGTCGTCCGGGGACCGCAGCGACGCAGGGTCGACCGGCTCCTCCAGCACGGACCGCCAGTCGCAGCGCCAGCACCAGACCTCCATCAGGTCCCCGTGGATCTTCACCATCTTCCGCGAGCCTGCGCGCTCGCTGAGGTTGTCCACGTTCTGGGTGATGAGGAGAAAGTCGGGGACGATGCGCTCCATCTCGGCCAGCGCGAGATGCCCGGCGTTCGGAGCGGCGCGCGTCTGGCTCACCTGTCTCTCGGCGTAGAAGCGCCACACCAGCAGGGGGTCGCGCCGGAACCCCTCGGGCGTGGCTACGTCCTCGACCCGATGCCCCTCCCACAGTCCCCCCGAGGCCCGGAACGTGGGAAGGCCGCTCTCAGCGCTCAGACCGGCCCCCGCGAAGACGCCCACGTGACTGGCGGAGCCAAGGATCTCCGCCGCACGCTGGAGCGCATCGTCCTTCCGGCTATCAGCGGCCATGGCCCGACCTTTCCGGCTGACGCTACCGGTCCGGACGGACCGGGATGCGCAGCCGCTGGCCGAAGGGCCCGCGCCCTTCGCAGACCATGCGCATCTCCAGTTCGAACGGCCTGTCCACGGGTCCGAGACTGACCTCGGGCAGGGTGCTCGAGGAGAGGGAGGCGACCTCCTCGCGGAGCGGGAGGCGCAGCTCGCGGCCTGCCCACCGGAGCAGCAGCGCCACGGCGCCACGGCCGCTGCCTGCCAGCCAGCGGGCCTCGCCGCTGTTCAAAACTCCGGCCCGCAGCCGCAGCTCCTGCCCGGCCCCGGCCACCAGCTCTCCTCCATCCCACTCCTGCCAGCCCGCGCCGCCGCGGGCGAACTCCACCGGCCCGAACTCCGCATTCATGAACTTCGGGGGCGCTCCCGCCGCCCACGTCCCGGCGCCCACCGCGTCGTCCGGGCAGTTGGAGCTGTCCGTCCCCGTCCCGGCCGTGCGCGGGACCAGCCTGCGGCCCTGCTTGAGCGCCGCCAGATACTCGCCGCGAGCCTCCTGCCAGACTCCGGCATAGCCCGAGACATGCCGGTCCCGGTCGATGAGGATGCTTCCGGCCGGAGGCTCCGGCTCGAGCGAGGCAGACGCCCTGCCGCACCAGTCCCGGAGCACGAGCGCGGCCGGGCGGGGAACAAGGTCCTGCCGCACGATGCCGTAGTCGCTCTTCTCGTCCACCCGGTAGCCTCCCGGATACCACCAGGCCGCGGCGCCGCTGGCGTGAGAGCGCGTGAAGAGGCGGTAGCTGTTCTCATACAGGTCTTTCTGGAGCGTCAGAGCCGCTTCGCTCTCGGTATCCGGCCAGACGCTCACCCCGTACTCCGCCCAGAAGACCGGCTTTCCGCCCGAGACGAAGCGCGCATACTCCGTGGTGAACCCCGCCGCCAGGAAGTTGTCCGTCTCCCCGGCCAGCCCGTAGCCCTCAGGCGAGATGAAGTCCAGATGCGCCGCCCCGCTGGCAAGGTCATACGGGAAGCGGTCGGCCACCCACATCTGACCCGTCCCGCCGTAACCCGTCCGCACCCCGATGAGGTGCACCGGGTCCAGCCGCCGCAGGAACCGCACCACCCGGCCGTAGCCCCGGCTGATGATGTCGTCCGCAAACCGGCGGTAGGCCGCCACCATCGGCCGCCAGGGGCCGTCCGTCATAAGCTGGGAATCCGCAGGACCTGTCGGCAGGCCGCCGCCGTCGCGGCGGACCGGATGTCCCCAGATGCGCTCAGCCTGCTCCACGGAGCCGTACTGCTCCTCCAGCCACTCCCGCCAGAGCGGGTCCAGCTCGCGGCGGGCATCCTCGCGACCCAGATTCGGCTCCCACGCCAGGTCGTAGGCAAAGACGGCGTCGCTCTGCGGGAGTCCGGCCTCCTCCACCAGCCGGCGCAGCACCCCGAAGTTCGGCCTGAGCGGATGCGCCCCCTCGACGAAGACGTTCACGAACATCCGGTGCGCCCGGCAGCGCTCCAGAAAATCCACCATCTGCGGCGCCATCCGCGGCTCGCGGTACTGGATGCTCAGCACGTTGACGTTGAGCGCCTCCAGCGCCACCAGGTCCCGCTCCACCACCTCAGGGTCGTAGCTCCAGGGAATCAGCCATCCCTGATGGAACTCGTTCCGCTCCAGCCCGATGGACGAGCGCGGCCAATAGTTCACCCCGTTCGCGAAGAACGGGGCACCGCGGTGGACGAACCTTCCCGACTCGACGCGCACCGGACCGCCCGCGTCCTGCTCGCCCAGCACGGTGAGCGGCTGAGTGATCTCATCCACGAATTCCCCGCCTGAGAGCAGGCGCGTCACCACACGCGCCGGGCCGGGCACCGCCTGCAGGGTGGCGGACAGACCCTCCCACACCTGCGCCGCTCCGGGCGCAAGGGCCCGTTAGTCCCCCCGGCCGAGCGGCTGCTCCCTGCCCTCCTGCAGCAGGCTGAACGTGACGGACGCGCCGGCCGGCGCCGACGCCGGGAGCAGTGCGGATGCGCCCAGGGAAAGCTGCGCTCCCGGCTTCGCCGCGAAGAGCGCGACCCCTCCGTTCCGCAGGAACGGACCGGAGAGGAGCCGGCGAGCCAACCCGGCGGCCAGCCCCGCCGCCCGCGCCGCGGCCGCGTCCGGAAGCGCCCCGGCATCCACTCCCAGACATGCCAGCGCCGACCCGGCGAACTCTCCCTGAAAGTCCAGAAGCATCCACGCCGCCGTCCCGCGCCAGTGCCCGTGATGGTCGTAGGCGTCCACCAGCGGGATGAACCGCATCGGGGGATGCTCTCCCGGCACGAAGCCCAGGCCTCGAGGCCGCCACACGGGCATCGCGCCCTGGAAGCTCCCCTCCAGCGAGAACGAGCTCTCCACCACCTGCTGGTCCTGGCGCGCGGAGATGCGGTGCACGTCCCGCAGAGGATAGGTCTTGTACGCCGGACTCAGCGTCTCGACCACCGGAAGCTCCATCCGGGGTCCGACCACCGCCGCGAGAGGGTCGCGCGACACGCCGACGTTCCGTATCCACCAGAGGTGACGCCCCTTCGGCAGACGTCCGTAGTTCGCCGCCAGCCCGATGTGCAGCGACGCGGCGTTCGCCGGGTCGAAGCGGTCCTCCCGTCCTCCCCGTCCGGGAGGAGACCCGTCAGCCCAGAACTTGAAATCCGACGGCGCGAGCGCGTAGCGCTTCCATCTCTCCTGCAGGGGCAGCTCGGTCACCCACCGGGAGCCGTCCTTCTCCCGCCACTCCACCCAGAGACGCAGCGTGTTCGGGCCTCCCATGGCCTCCAGCACGGTCAGGGAATACCCGCCCTCGAACGGGTCCTTCAGGGGAGGGGCCTGATAGGTGTTCCAGCCCTCGATGTCCGCCACGAACCCCGCCAGAGCCGCCTCGAACACGCTCAGGCGCTCCTCGATGTCGGGACGGTCGGTGCTGCGGACCCAACCTTTCTCGTCGCCCGGGCGGAACTGGAAGAGCGGCCTCTCCGGAGGCTGCTGGCGCACGCGCTCCCGCGCCTCCTCCGCGGTCATCCACTGGCCCTCATACTCCACCAGCAGCTCGGAGAAGGCGGGGCCTCCGACGGCCAGCAGGCGCCCGCCCGAACGCAGATACGCCGCCAGGGGCTCCACGGCCGCCGCCGGCACCCTCCGGACATCCGGCAGGGCCACCATATCCGGCCCGGACGCAAGCGCCTCCGCCAGCCCGGAGTTTCCCGCCGTGCGCACCTCGAATCCCGCCTTCTCCAGTTCCTGCCGGAGAGCGCGCGAGAACGGCGAGCCGTACGGCTCGTGATACACCAGACGCGCCCCGGCCGACAGCGACGACACCGACGCCAGCAGCGCGAATATGAAGATCACGCGCAGGACCATTCCGGAATCCAGCATCTCGAAGACGTCTCCTCCCCCTTCCCGGCCGCCGCGAAGGCCGGGCTCGAGGGCATTCTAGAGGACGGCCCTGCGCCTGTCAACGCGCGGAAGCCTCCCGGAACGGCAGGGCCCCCGGGCGCGGGACGCCCGGGGGCCGGGACCGGAGCGGAATCGGAGCGGCTTCTACAGCCGCCACCCCTTCCGGTAAGGCATGTTCACGTAGTAGTCCGCCTTCGGGCAGTTGATGGCGCGGCAGTTGGCGCTGTCCCAGTAGATGGGCTCGCCCACCAGCACCGCCAGATTCCCGAGGAGCATGGTCTCGGTGAGGGCGGCGGCGTAGTCGAAGTTGGACATGGCCGACTCTCCGCCCTTGCACGCGCGGATCCACTCCGCGTGGTGGCCGGGCGAGCGGGGCAGAGTGGGCTCCGGCTTGCGGAAGTCCGTGAACCGCTCGGCGGGCAGAAGCTCATACTGTCCGCCATAGTCGTCCGGCGAGAACATCAGGCCCTTCTCGCCCACCAGCACCACCCCGCTTCCCGGAAGCTCCCGGCCGAACAGCAGGTCCGGGGAAGGCTTGAGCCCTCCGTCGTACCAGAACATCCGCAGGGGGCGCAGGCTTCCGCGGGTCCCGAAGCTGTAGCGCACGATGGAGCGCTTCGGATAGGTCTCCGCGGTCCCCTCGAACGCCTCCGCCTCCACCGCCACCGGGTCCCGCAGGTCCAGCGCCATGAACGGCATATTCACGGTATGGCATCCCATGTCGCCGATGGCGCCCGTGCCGAAGTCCTTCCATCCCCTCCAGTTGAACGGGTGATACGCAGGATGATAGGGTCTGGCGGGCCTTGGCCCCAGCCACAGGTCCCAGTGCAGTCCTTCGGGGACCGGCGGGGTGTCCTGCGGCCGCTCGATGCCCTGCGGCCACACGGGACGGTTCGACCAGACGTGGATCTCGTAGACCTGCCCGATAGCGCCCGCGCGAAGGACCTCCACGGACTCCCGCATCCCGCTGGAAGCCGTGCCCTGATTGCCCATCTGTGTGGCCACGCCCGCCTTGCGAGCCAGGTCCCGCAGCACGCGCGCCTCGTGGATGGTCTGGGTCAGCGGCTTCTCGCAGTAGACATGCTTGCCCATCCGGAGCGCCATCGCAGCCGCCACCGCGTGGGTGTGGTCGGGAGTGCTGACCACCACCGCATCGATCTGGCGTCCCATCCGGTCCAGCATGACCCGGAAGTCCGTGAAGAACCGGGCGTTCGGGAACTGCTCCCGCTTGCCCTTCGCCTGGTTCTCGTCCACGTCGCACAGCGCGACGACGTTCTCGCTCGCCACGCCGTCGATGTTGCCTCCTCCGCGTCCCCCGCAGCCGATGCAGGCCACGTTCAGTCTGCCGTTCGCCTCGTAGCCGAACGCCAGCCGACTGTCTCTGAGGAACAGGAAGCCCGCCCCTCCGGCCGCAGCGCCTTTCAGCAGTCTGCGGCGGCTGATCTTTCCGCTCATGTTCGAAACCTCCGTCCGGGCGGCGCCTGCGCCCGGCATAGTCGTGTCAGGCCGACCGGGAAGTTCGGCGCCGGGCCGGGCTTCTCCTTGCCGCCCGGCGCTCTTCCCGGCGCGCCGGAAGCGCATCCGGTCAGTAGCGGCACTCCCTGATGGCTTCCACCATCGCGTCCAGGTTCTCGTCGGGGCAGTGGGAGGGGATGTCGTGGGTGCTGAAGATGTAGCCGCCGTTCGCTCCCAGGACCTCGAACTGCCGCCGCACGTGCGCCCGCACCTCGTCGGGAGTCCCGTCCGGGATGATGTTGCAGTTGTCCCCGCCGCCGTAGACCATCAGCCTTCCCCCGGAGCGCCGCACGAACTCCTCCATGTCGTGGTAGCGCGGCTCCAGCGGGTTGATGCCGTCGAAGCCGTATTCGATGAACAGGTCCAGGATGTCCATCACGTAGCCGTCCGTGTGATGGAACACCTTCTTGCCCGCCGCGTGGGCCGCGTCCACCATCCCCCGCAGATACTCGAAGTGGAACTCGCGGAGCATGTCCGGCGACATCATGGCCCCGTTGCGGCTGCAGATGTCGTGGGCGATGTACAGGACGTCGATATCCTCGGCACACGCGCGCCTGGCCGCCTCCGTGAACACCTCCCCGGCCCTCTTCAGGATGGCGTGGACCGCGTCCGGATGGTCCATCAGGTCGTAGAACACGTTCTCCGCAAGGCGGAGGGGCTCCAGCACGCTGAACGGCCCCGTCGTCAGGGCGAAGATGGCCTTGTCCGGCCATTCGGCGCGCTTCTGACGCAGGTCGGCGTAGACCGCGTCGTCCGCCGGGTCCGGCATCGGGTGGTCGACCGCCTTGCGGATGTCGTCCACCATTGGCTCCACCTGCCAGACCGTCTTGCCGTCGTCCACCGTCTTCGCCGTCAGGCCCGGCCAGAACGCGAGACTGATGAACGCCTCGATTACGTCCGCACCGTAGTGCGTCAGGCGGAAATCCGCCCCGTAGCGGCGGTCGAGCTCCGCCATCCGGTCCCGGTCCATCCAGAAATTGAAGGGGAGCCGGTCCGGAAGCTGTCCGGACAGCACCTTCTGCACGCGCTCTCTCGAGGTCATTTCAGAGTCTCCGTGTCGGCGGGTCTGCCGCCCGCCCTGCAGGAGGCTCTTCGCCGCAGGGCGCGCCGTTCCCTTCCGCCGCTGCCCGGGCAGGAACCGCGGCGGCGGCGTCTAAGGCTGAACCGGACCGGGCATTTCCGGCCGGTGAAGGAGACGACGCAATGAGAGCCTGCCTCATCCTCATCCCCGTCACGGCGGCCGTCCTGGCCTGCGCGAGCGCCTCCGCGACGGTGGTCTTCCGTCCTCTGGGGGAGGTCCCGGACGGTCTCCCGGATGTCAGGACGCAGTGGGCGGAGATAGCGGTCTTCCCGGACCACTCCATCGGCCCGATGCCCCGCCCGCATTCCGACGTCTCCCAGGGCGCGGAAACGGGCGACCCCATGTTCTACATCCAGATGAGCGGGATGCTGGGCCGGATGGGAGGCCGTCTCGTCCGCTGCGACCCGTTCTCGGACACCGGCAAGGTCACCGTGACCCCGGACGGCACGGTGGAGATAGACTTCTCGGCCGCGGACGCCATCGTGGACGCCCTGCAGAGGGCCGGCGCGGAGCCCGTCTGGAACATCGCGAGCTTTCCGAAGACCATGCTGGACGAGAAGGAGCGACCCGTCCACGCTCTTCTGGACCAGTTCGTCTATCAGGTCACCCATCACTGGAACGTCCGGCAGAAGCGCGGCATCCGCTATTTCGAGTATCTGAACGAGCCTCCCGGTCTGGACGGACCCGGCTTCGCGGTGGCGGCGGCCGCGGCGCACCGCGCCGACCCGACGGTGAAGGTGGGCGGGCCGGCCGTGATGGGCTGCCCCGTCGACGTGCTGGAGAACGCCGTGAAATACTGCGTGGACAACGGCGTCCCGCTCGGGTTCATCTCGTTCCACCTCTACTACGAGATGCCGGACGGCTTCGTGAAGCACATCGAGAACGTGGAGCGGATGCTGGCCCGGTACCCGTCGATGAAGGACCTGGAGATCCTCATCACCGAGTGGGGGGTGGACGCCGGGATGAACGGGAGCTGCGACACGCTCTACAACGCCGCCTACTACAGCTCCATCCTGGAGGCCGTGATGGACAGGTGGCCGCGGGTGCGTCCCATGCACTTCCAGTTCCGGGACGGATGGGACCCGCACGGCCCCAGCAGGGACTTCTGGGGACGATGGGGGATGGTCACCTATCCGCACCTCATCCCCAAGCCCGTCTACAACGCCGCTCTGATGTGGGAGTCCCTCTCCGGGACCCGGGTGAAAGCCGTCTCCAGCGACCCGTCCGTCCGGGTCGTCGCCGCGAAGGGAGAGCACGAGGTCACCATCCTGATATGGAGTTGGCCGGCTGAATACCTGGGACTGCTGGACAAGGCCATCCATTACCCGTCCTCCCCCCTGGACATCCCGGTGCGCATCCGGATGGAGCGGCTGCCGTTCGCCTCCGGAGGCGTGCGCTATACGCGGCAGGTGGTCGATCAGACGCACTCGAACGCCCTGTCCGACCCCGCCTCGGCGCATCTGCACACCGCTCAGGACATCATCCTCTCGCGCTCCGGACGGGAGGCCCACGAGGATATGAAGCTGATCGAGGAAGGCTCGTTCGAGGCGACGTTCATGCTGCCCCTGCACGCGGTGACGCTCATCACCCTGAGGCCGGAGGAGCGTCCCCCGGTGAACGTCGTCGCGCGGGCGGACCGCTTCCGCATCTGGACGGGAGAGAAGGCGCTGGTGACCATCGAGCCCCGCTACGATGAACACCTGGACCTTGAACTCCTGCGCGACCCGGCCGGCCGCGACCTGTGGAAGGTGGAGATGGTCTCCCGGAATCCGCTCAGCTTCAGCGTGGAGCCCCCGCCCTCGACGGTCAAGACGATGCGCTACTTCAACGCCTGGGTGCGCAGCAGGACGGGGGGAGCCATCGGGCAGGCGGCGCTGGAGTTCCAGACCGATAGCCCCGCATTCCTGCGGCGCGACGCGGCGCACATCGACGCGTCCGTGCTGTCGCGGGAGGCGATGGCGGCGGTCGAAGCGGTCGGCCGCACGCCCGGCGCGCGGGAGATGGAGCTGGTCTGGGAGGCGCCGCCGGGAATCCGGGTCGTTCCGGCGCGGGAGACCGTGAGGCTGAGGCCGGGAGCGGCCGCGACCGCGGAGGCGCGCGTCTCGTTCGGGGCGGACCTGCGGCCGGACCGCTACCTGCTGACGGCGCGGCTGCTCTCCGGCGGGACCGTGGTCCACACTCTCGAGGTGCCGGTCACGCTCCCCCTGGCATCGCTCCGCGCCCGGCGGCCGGTGGTCATCGACGGACGGCTGGACGAC
>FWWM01011543.1_pt1 | contig 15084 bp, 9 predicted proteins | sample 2228351 | NCBI WGS metagenome assembly FWWM01 (sample SAMEA103939774, study PRJEB20133) | metagenome | reverse complement strand
TGCCCCTGACCGCCCCAAAAACGGGCTGCTTTATGCAACTAGGGGGTCGAGTGTACGCTCAAGGCGCTTACACCGCTGCTGATCGGCAGCTCCAAACAGCCTGGGCAATTCATTACCAGCCGGCGTAATGGCCAGCCCTTTATTCCGGCAACTTCGCTAAAGGGCATGATCCGCTCGTTGGTCGAGCTGGTGGGCAACGCCGCCATTCCGTTTAAAGATGGCACGGCAGACAATCTGCATCAGCTTTCGCACGCTGCTTCGGGCAAAGGCAAGGGGTGGGAGTTGGATGTGGCCGCACGTATGTTCGGCTACTTGAACGGGGGGGACGTCTTTGCCGGGCTTGTACGAATTTCAGATGCAACCTGCGAGCACCAGGGGGGGTCCAGCCAGGCGAAAGTTGTGGTAGGGCAGCCCAGACCGACGCAGCACAAGCCGTTCTATCCCGACAAGCGGCAGCGGAAGTTCTATCACCATCACCCCGGTGCCACGAGCTTGACTCCTGCGCCCTCGGGGATCACGCAAACGCGGGATGTCAAGCCGTTGGGACCGGGCAGCACTTTTCGCTTCACGGTGCGGTTCACGAACCTGCGCGAGGAGGAGCTTGCGCTGCTGCTCTATGCCCTCGTGCTGGAGGAAAGCGTGAGCGTGACGTTAAGCAGCGCCGCTTTGCCGCCAGGCGCAAGCGGTCCCAAGCAGCTTACCGGGCCTATGCGCCACAAGCTGGGAGCATGCAAGCCCGCTGGCGGAGGAAGCGTGCACATCGAGGTGGTGCGCATGAAGCTCTGGCAAGACATCGCCGCGCGCTACCGCGGAGAGACGCACCAGGCGAGCGAATGGAAGGACGACGCTTTAAAGCAAGAGATACTTCGGCGTACGGAAAGTATTCGCAGGCGCACCGACCCCACTATGCAGGACCTGCGGGCTATGATGATCTATACGCATGATGATCCTCGCAGCCCCATACACTATCCGTCGTACGCCTGGTTCGCAAATGACAAGGGCAAAGGTACGCCGCTCAAGCCGACGCGCTGAGCGACGACAGGGCGAGCCAAATCTCATCATTTCCGCAATGAGCACTGTTTGAGACGCCGCCGACCGGGAACTATTTTCGATGCACAACCGCCAACGCCCCAGCACGTTGATCTGCACGGTCGGCACCAGTTTGACCGCGTCTGGCCTGGAGGGGCTTAAAGGCAAGGCAGCGGCGGGCCAGATGGAGGAACGCTTTGAGAAGCTGCTCAAGGCATACCAGGAGCAGAACTGGCAGGCCCTGGCCGTTGCCTTGCGCGAGATTGGGCCTCACGAGCGCGTGTGCGGGGCAGAGATCAATTCGATTGCCAGCATCATCGACCGCGGCCACGTGGCGGCGGACTGCGGGCTGTTTTTCCTGCACTCTGCCACGGAGAGCGGGCGGGCAATCGCCGCTGTGCTGCGAGAATACTACAGGCGTGCTGGGCACGCGCCGGTCGAAGCCGTCGAGGTGGCAGACCTTCAAGATCAAGATCCGCAGCGCTTCCGCACCAAGGGGCTGCGGCAGCTTGCACACGAGGTGTGCCGCGTGATTCGAGACTACTCGCCCGCAGCATGCGCCATCAACGCTACGGGAGGCTACAAGGCCCAGATCGCCATTGCCGTGCTCGTGGGACAGGCCATTGGCGTACCCGTGTTTTACAAGCACGAATTGTTCAATGAGGTGATTTCGTTTCCGCCGCTGCCCGTGGCATTGGACTACGAGGTGTGGATGCGCGCAAGTGCGCTGCTCTTTCGCCTGGCTGGCGATATGGAGCCCCTTGCTGCCGCGGAGTTTGCCGAAGAGTGGGATGAGAAGTACGAGAGCCTCGTGGAGCGCGTGGCGATCGACGGGGTGGAGTACCTGGCACTTTCTCCAGCGGGGCAGATCTTTCACGAAACGCTGCGGGAGCGTTTTCGTACGGACCGCGCCCAGGTGCTGCCGCCGGCAGCGCCGCCAGAACGCAAGCGCCCGCCACATGTCGACGACGGCGGTCGGCGAAGCCAGCATCCGGAAATCGCCCGGCTGCTCGAACGGCTCACGCGCGAGGTCCCTCAAGTGGTGTGGTGCCGCGGCTGGTACTTCAATCCACACGTGGCCTCGTCTCCCCGGTTCAGGCTGCGGGGCGATCAGATCGAGGGGATCTTGTCAGACGGCCGGTACACGTTCAAGTTCGAGGTGGAGAGCACCGCCGAGACGCCCGGCCAGAGAGCCGCCCTTGTGGCAGCGCTTAACGATTGGCTGCTGGAGCAGTCGCGAGCACGGCTCGGCAATGATTCGGGCAGAAGGCCTCGTGGCGGTTCTCGGTAGACCAGGACCGCGCGCTGGCGAGTGCGGCTCAAGCCCGCGCGGCGCAAACGTGCTGCGCTAAGATGCCGCTGCTACGGGGCGCCTACGTAGTTTGACAACAGGCATTGGTTGGCTATCCTGTTGCGTTGATTTGTGTTGCCGTGCGATGCGGCTGGCTGGGAGTCCAGCGGAGGTATGCGATTTACGACGTTGGTGTGGCACAACCTGTTCCGGCGGAGGCTGCGTTCTGCGCTCACCAGCGTGGGGGTGGGCGTAGCCATCATGGCTGTGGCGGCGCTTTTGGCCATCTCGCGGGGTTTTGAGGAGTCGATGGCCGGGGCGTATGAGTCTCGGGGGATCGACCTGGTGGTGGTGCGTGCCGGGGTGGCCGAAAGGCTGACTAGTTCGCTGGACCAGCGGTTGGCCGAGCGGCTGCGCAAGCTGCCGTTTGTCGAGGAGGTGATTTTAGAGCTGCGCGATCAGGCTTCGCTGGGAGACGCCGCCCTGGTGGGTACGCCGCTTCTGGGTTGGGAGGTGGATAGCCCACTCTATGATAGCTTGACGTTCGTCTCCGGCCAGCCGTTGCGGCCAACAGACAAGCACGGCGTGCTGCTGGGCGAGGCCCTGGCACAGCGGCTCAACAGCAAGGTGGGAGACACCGTAGAACTGCTGCTGCAAGAGTTTCGCGTGGCAGGCGTGTTCACCAGCAAGAACCGTTTTGAGAACGTTACCGCCGTAGTGCAGCTTCACGAGCTGCAAGAGCTGATGGACCGCCCAGGGCAGGTCACCTCGTTCCAGCTCAAGCTGCGAGATTCTGCTCACAAGTCGCTCGACGTAGAGGCCGTGCGAGCGGCCATCGAATCGCTCACAGACAGCCAGGGGCGCAAGCTGGGTCTGCTGGCCCAACCCACGCGCGAGTTCGTCACCAGCACGTTGCAGATCCGGATCGCACATGCCATGGCGTGGGTGACATCTGCCATTGCCTTGGTGATTGGCGCCATCGGCATTTTGAATACCATGATCATGTCGGTGCTGGAGCGGACGCGAGAGATTGGCCTGCTGCGGGCGATTGGCTGGCGCAAGAGCCGCGTGGTGCGGATGATTCTTTCTGAGTCGCTGGCGTTGTCGTTGGCTGGAGCGGTGGTGGGCGTGGTGTCGGCGGCAACACTGGTGGTCGTGCTTAGCAACACGCACCGCGCCGGAGCGTTTCTGACGCAAGAGATTCCCGCGGCGGTGGTGGCTCGGGCCCTGCTCATGGCCGTGGTGCTGGGGATGATTGGCGGTCTCTACCCGGCGCTGCGGGCGGCGGCCTTGCGGCCCACGGAGGCGTTGAGGCATGACTGATCTGGCCCAGCATCCCTCGGTGGTCCAGCATCCCGCCTTAGCCCAGCTTCCTGCAGCCGCAGCCCGTCCGCGCTGGGCACCGACACGACGGAGCCAGCATGACTGACGCAAGCCAAACCTCCAACGGCGAGGCACTTATCCGCACCTGCCGCCTGTGCAAGACCTATCGAGACGGGTCGGTTACGGCGCTGTCTGATGTGAGCCTGACGATTGGCCGGGGCGAGTACGTGGCCATCATGGGCCGTAGCGGCAGCGGCAAATCGACGTTGTTGAACCTGCTGGGGGCGCTCGACCAGCCTACGAGCGGCGAGGTGTACTTCGAGGGCCAAAGCCTTTCTCAGATGGAAGATCTCGACCGATTCCGTGCCGAGAAACTGGGCTTTGTGTTCCAGAGCTTTCACCTACTGCCCACCCTCACGGCACTGGAAAATGTGCAGATCCCGATGTTCGAAAGCCGCCTGCCGCGTGCGCGCCGTGTAGAAAAGGCCCGAGAACTGCTTGCCGCGGTGGGCATGAGCGATCGGGCCACGCATCTGCCTTCTCGTCTCTCTGTGGGGGAGCGGCAGCGCGTGGCGATTGCACGCGCGCTGGCCAACGACCCTGTGCTGCTGCTGGCCGATGAGCCGACGGGTAACTTAGACAGCCGTACCGGCAGTGCTATCCTGGATCTTTTCGACCAGCTCCATCGAGAGCGAGGCATGACGTTGGTGGTGATAACCCACGGCCAAGACGTGGCAGAGCGTGCTCAACGGATCATCCGCATTAGGGATGGTCGAATTGTCGAGTCGAGTGTGTACGACAGCCAGGTGTTGCAGAAGTCTTAGCCTGGTAAAGTGTTGCGTCAAATATACGAGTTTGTGCCGCGCGGGCCGCACTTTTAGGCTCGCCACCGATTCTATAGAATCTACTTGTCCTGGCCGCCTGGAATTGATACGCTGTCAGGCGTAGCAGTGCTGGGAGGGCCGGGCCCGCTACAGCGCTGCTATCGTCCCGCCTGCCGGCCGGCCTGGCAACAACCCGTGCCAACCGGAGCGGCACACCTCAGGCGGCCGAAAGTCCCGCCTGCCTCGAACCCGACTGTTTTCGAAAAGTGGGAGGCTGAAACCTTGATCTCAGCCCCGAGCATTGCTGAGCGTGAACACGGCCAGCGCCGCGAGGCGGTCGTACAGTCTGTTTTGCGTGAGGTGTTCTCCGGCCAGTTGCGAGCCGGCCAGCATTTGGTGACCCGCGCTCTGGCCGAACGCTTTGGCGTGAGCCACACGCCAGTGCGCGAGGCGCTGGTGGCACTGGCGGGGTTGGGGATTGTCGACCTGCTTCCCAACCGGGGGGCGGTGGTGCGGCGTGTTACGGCGCGAGACGTGCGCGAAGTCTGCCAGGTACGGCGTGCGTTGGAGTGCGAGGCGGTGCGGTTGGCATGCGGGCGCGTCGAGCAAGACAAGCTAGAAGAGCTGCGCCGCGGGCTGCTGGAACTCGGTTCCGTGCCGCCCGAGGGGGGCGCGGCATTCATCGCCCAGGCGCGCGAGCTAGACAGCCGCCTGCACGACCTGGTCGCGAGCGCTTGCGGCAACGCTTTTTTGGCCGCAGAGCTGGGCCGGCTGAAGATCGTGTTTCGCGCTTTTCGAGATGTGAGCTGGGAGCACCAGGACGCACGCCACGACTACCGCCGCCTGGAAGAGGAGACGGGAGAACACCTGGCGATCGTCGAGGCGTTGCTTGCGAACAATCGTCGGCGCGCCGTGCAGGCCATGGCTCGCCACATCATGGCGGGCGGCCGCTATTGGAGTCAGGTCGCCTCGGAACCGGCACGCCAGTTGCTTGGTGCTCATAGCGCTGCGCGCGCTAGCGCGGCGCGGTCCCGCCCCTGCGAGGAGGCCCCGTGACACACCTGCCCCTTCGCTCAATACAGCCTGGTTGCACTGGTCAAGCCGCGCAAGGCGGCCGAGGTGGTGCGGCGCGCGGCGTGGCCGCGCGCTGGGCGTGCCTGTTGGCAGCGCTGGCCTTTGCCGCAGCCGCCCCCGCTCGCAGCGGCGAGCCGCAGTTCAACCGCGACATTCGGCCCATCCTCTCGAACGCCTGTTTCCAGTGCCACGGTCCAGACAGCGCGGCGCGCAAGGCGGATCTGCGTCTAGACGTGCGCGACGCTGCCGTGGCCGCCGGCGCAATCGACACCGAACATCCCGAGCGGAGCGAGTTGCTGAGACGCATCAAGGCTGCCGACCCGGCCGAGCGCATGCCGCCTCCAGACTCGGGCAAGACGCTCACGGCCGAGGAGATTGCGCGGCTGGAGGCATGGCTGCTTGCCGGTGCGCCCTACCAGCCGCACTGGGCCTATATACCGGTGCCTGAGGCAGTGCCGGTGCCGCAGCCGGCCGACCCCGGGGGCTGGTGCCGTAACGAGATCGACGCCTTTGTCCTGGCGCGGCTTGCGCGGCAGGGCTGGCAGCCGGCTCCCGAGGCCCCGCGCGAGAAGTGGCTGCGGCGCGTCACGCTGGATCTTACCGGCCTACTGCCCACGCTCGAAGAGATCGATGCGTTCTTGGCTGATACTAGTCCCATGGCCTACGAGAAGGTCGTCGATCGGCTGCTCAGCTCGCGGGAGTATGGCGAACGCATGGCGGCCGATTGGTTGGATGCCGCCCGGTATGCAGACACGTTCGGCTACCAGGCAGACCGAGACACGCACGTCTGGCCCTGGCGAGACTGGGTGATTGCAGCTTTCAATCGCAACCTGCCCTACGATCAGTTCCTAATCTGGCAGATTGCTGGAGACATGCTTCCGGCCGCTACGCGGGAGCAGCGGCTGGCGACGGCATTCAACCGCCTGCACCGCCAGACGAACGAAGGGGGGAGCATCGAGGCGGAGTTCCGCGCGGAGTACGTGGCCGATCGGCTGCGGACCGTGGGCACGGCGATCCTGGGTTTAACGCTGGAGTGTGCCCGCTGCCACGACCACAAGTACGACCCGATCACGCAGCGAGAGTACTACCAGCTTGCGGCGTTTTTCAACAACATCGACGAGCACGGGCTTTATTCGCACTTTACCGAGACGGCGCCGACGCCCGCTTTGCTGCTGTACGAAGGGGACCAAGAGGTCCGGCACAATGCTCTGTTGGCGCAGATTGCCCAGGCCGAGCAAAGCTTGGCAGAGGCCGAGCGGAGTGCGCGAGAGAGGCTTGCCGCCTCGGCCGCGTTTGATGGTCCAGGAACGCCGGTCGTTAAGCCCGAGCCTGTGGCGGCGTTCTCGTTCGAAGATTTGCAGGTCGCCGGAGACTACCGCCCCGTGGCGGGCCGTGTGGGCCAGGCGATCGAGTTTGGCGGGGACGATGCGTACGTTTGCCGCGGCGCCGGGGCATTCCACCGCACCGATCGGTTCTCGTTCGCCCTGTGGATCAAGCCGGCCGTTCACCAACCGCGCATGGTGGTGCTGCACCGCTCGCGTGCCGCAGAAGATAGTGCGTTTCGCGGCTACTCGCTGGTGCTCGATCGTGGCCAGCCGACGTTTTCTCTGGCGCACTTCTGGCCCGGCAATGCTATTCAGGTGCGCTCTGCGGATGTGCTCCCACTGGGAGAGTGGACCCACGTGGCCGTAACCTACGACGGTAGCAGCCGCGCTGCGGGGGTGCACATTTACCTCAACGGCCGCTCTAGCACGCTGGAGGTGGTGCGAGACAGGCTGACCCGAGACATCGTGCACCGGGCCGAGTGGGGCGATTACGATGCGAGTTCGGTAGAACTGGCACTTGGGGCCCGCTTCCGCGACGTGGGGTTCAAAGGCGGACAGGTAGATGAGCTAGCGGTGTTTGCTGATGAGCTGACGCCGCTCGAAGTGGCTGCCGTCGGCGGCTTTGAACCGCCGCAAGACGAGCAGGCACGCCTGGCACACTACCTGCGGCGCGAAGATGCGGCCTGGAGGGAGCGGCGCGCAGCGTTAGAAACCCTGCGGGCCGCCGAGGACGAGCTGGTGAGCCAGGTCCGCCAGATCATGGTCATGGAAGAACTCCCCTGGAGGCGGCCCACGCACGTGCTCAAGCGCGGCGCCTACGACGCACCGGGAGAAGAGGTGCAGCCAGACACGCCTGCGGCCATCATGCCCTTAGCTGCCGATGCCGAGCGAAATCGCCTGGGCTTTGCGCGCTGGCTGGTGGATCCGCGGCATCCGCTCACGGCGCGCGTGGCCGTCAACCGATTCTGGCAGATCTTCTTTGGCCGCGGCTTGGTGGCTACGGCGGAAGATTTTGGCATCCAGGGCCAGCCTCCCTCGCATCCTGAGCTGCTCGACTGGCTCGCCCGCCGGTTTATGCAAAGCGGCTGGGACGTGCACGAGCTGTGCCGGCTAATCGCGCTCTCCAGCACATACCGGCAGGACTCGGTGCCCCGTGATCCCAAGGTCTATCGAGCCGACCCAGAGAACCGCTGGCTTGCGCGCGGTCCGCATCACCGGCTGAGTGCAGAGCAACTGCGAGATAGCGCCCTGGCGGCCAGCGGCCTGTTGGTGCGCAAGCTGGGCGGCCCGAGCGTCATGCCGTACCAGCCGGCGGGGCTGTGGGAGGAGTCGGGTACGGGCAAGACCTATCACCAGTCGCACGGAGAGGGGTTGTACCGCCGCAGCCTGTACACCTTCTGGCGGCGGACTTCTCCGCCGCCAAGCATGACCGTGTTCGATGCGCCCAGCCGCGAGGTATGCCTGGCGAGGCGAGAGCGGACCAGCACGCCCCTGCAGTCGTTGGTGCTGTTGAACGATCCGCAGTTTGTCGAGGCGGCGCGCGTGCTCGCAGAGAAGCTGCTGCGCGAGCGGCCTGGCCGCCCGAACGAGCAGATCGAGACTGCCTTCCGCTTGCTCACGGGCCGGACCATGCGCGCCGAGGAGGCCGGCGTGTTGATGCGGCTGTACTCGGAGCAAGCTGCCCTGTTTGGCGAGCAGCCGGACCAGTCCGCCGCCTACGTGGGCGTGGGAGAGGCCCCGCGCGACCCGGGCGTGGACGTGGCGGCCCACGCCGCATTGACCGCCGTTGTGCAAGCCCTGTTGAATTACGATGAATTCGTCTCAAAGCGGTAAAGACATGTCCAAGGTTCTAGAAACGCCCGACGATGCCATTCATCCGGCCGGTCAGCGAGCGGCCGTTGGAAGGGCTGGCGGCTGCACGGGGCGGGAGCCGGGCTGGGGGCTTACGCGCCGCGCCCTGTTATGGCGGTTTGGCATGGGGCTGGGCGGAATCGCTCTAGCAGACCTGATGCGGCAGGCGTGTGTCGGCGGCCAGGTCCATGCGGAGGGCTCGGGTGAGGTGGGAGACGCTCGCGCGGCAGCGGGCGAGCCGCTGCGGGGCGTGTTGAGCGGGCCTCATCATCCGCCGCGTGCGCGGCGGGTGATCTACCTGTTTCAGAGCGGGGGGCCCTCGCAGCTCGAAACGTTCGACTACAAGCCGCTGCTCAACGAGAAGCAGGGTCAACCGCTGCCAGACGAGGTGCGTGCGGGCCAGCGGCTGACGGGCATGTCTGCCAACCAAGCGATCTTGCCGCTGGCGGGCTCGGTGTTTCGCTTCCAGCAGCATGGAGATTGCGGCGCGTGGGTAAGCGAGCTGTTGCCCCACACGGCAAGCGTGGTGGACGAGCTGTGCATCATTCGCTCGATGTACACGGAGGCCATCAATCACGACCCAGCGATCACGTTCTTGCAGACCGGGGCCCAGATCGCGGGCCGTCCGAGCATCGGCGCCTGGCTCTGCTACGGGTTGGGGAGCGACACGGCAGATTTGCCCGCGTTCGTGGTGCTGATCACCCGTGGCAAAGGCGACCAGCCGCTGTATGCCAGGCTGTGGGGATCGGGATTCTTGCCCTCGCAATACCAGGGGGTGCAGCTTCGGGCCGGGGCCGAGCCGGTGCTGTACCTGAATAATCCCCCTGGGGTGACGGCTGCAAGCCGGCGTCTGTTATTGGAGCGGTTGCGAGAGCTGCATGAGTTGCAGGCGGCGGCCACGGGGGATCCAGAGGTCGAGGCGCGGATTGCGCAGTATGAGCTTGCCTTCCGCATGCAGACGAGCGTGCCGGAAGTGACGCAGGTAGCCGGCGAGCCGGATTATATTTTCGACATGTACGGCCCAGATTCGCGCACGCCGGGCACGTTCGCGGCCAACTGCATTCTGGCCCGGCGGCTGGCAGAGCGGGGCGTGAAGTTCATTCAGCTTTATCACCAGGGCTGGGATCAGCACGGCAATCTGCCGGCCGGGATCCAGCAGCAGTGCCGCGAGACCGATCAGCCCTGCGCCGCTCTGCTGCGGGATCTCAAGCAGCGGGGGATGTTGGACGACACGCTGGTGATTTGGGGCGGCGAGTTCGGCCGCACGAATTACTCGCAGGGGCGGCTGGAGCCGAATAATTACGGCCGCGATCATCATCCCCGCTGCTTCAGCATTTGGATGGCTGGCGGCGGGGTACGGCCGGGAACCGTGTATGGGGAGACGTGTCCCTACGGCTACAACGTGGTGCGCGACGGCGTGCACGTGCACGATTTTCATGCCACGCTGTTGCACTTATTGGGCATCGACCACGAGCGATTGGTATACCGTTTTCAGGGGCGCGACTTCCGGTTGACCGATATCGCCGGGCATGTTGTGCAGGGGGTGTTGGCATGAGCCGCCTGCTGCGAGCTACGAGCAACTACCGAGGAGACGACTCGATGACATACCGACGTATTGGCGTGGCATGTGCGGGCGTGCTGGGGTGGCTGATGCTTGCTGCCCCCACAGCGCCGGCTGAAGTGCCCTCTGAGCTGAAATACAACCGAGACATTCGGCCGATCTTGGCCGAGAATTGCTTCCGTTGCCACGGGCCGGATAGTGCGGCCCGGCAGGCCGACCTGCGCATCGACCAGCGCGAAGCCGCCATTGAGCGGGGGGCCATCGTTCCTGGCGATCCGGATGCCAGCGAGTTGGTGCGCCGCATCAACTCGACGAGTCCGGACGAGCAGATGCCCCCTCCCACCAGCCGCCGCCAGCTCACAGCAGAGCAGAAAGAGACGTTGCGGCGTTGGATCGCCGCGGGGGCCCAGTATGAGCCGCATTGGTCGCTTATTCCGCCTGTCCGCCCCGAGCTGCCGCCGGTGCAGAATGAGGCTTGGGTGCGCAACCCGATCGATCGCTTCATCCTGGCACGGTTGGAGGCTGCGGGCCTTTCGCCCGCGCCCGAGGCCGACCGCCGCACGCTGGCCCGCCGCCTGGCCCTCGACCTCACGGGCCTGCCGCCCGAACCCGAACTGGTCGAAGCCTTCGTGGCAGACCAGGCTGCCGACGCCTACGAGAAGCTGGTGGAGCGCCTGCTCAACTCTCCCCATTGGGGAGAGCACCGTGGCCGCTATTGGCTGGACGCGGCCCGCTACGCCGATACGCACGGCATCCACTTCGATAACTACCGCGAGATGTGGTCGTACCGAGATTGGGTGATCCGCGCCTTCAACCGCAATATGCCCTTCGACCAGTTCACCATAGAGCAGCTTGCCGGGGATCTGTTGCCCAACGCCACGCTCGATCAGATCGTGGCCAGCGGCTTCAACCGCTGCAATATCACCACCAACGAGGGCGGCGTGATCCCCGAAGAGTATCTGGTGCTCTACACGCGAGACCGCACCGAGACCGTTTCTCAGGTCTGGCTGGGGACCACGGCCAATTGCTCCACGTGCCACGACCACAAGTTCAACCCGCTCTCGCAGCGCGAGTTCTACGAGATGGCGGCGTTTTTCAACAACACCACGCAGGGCGCCATGGACGGCAACGTCAAAGACACTCCACCCGTGGTCGTGGTGCCGCTTGAAGAAGATCGAACGCGCTACGAAGCCCTGAACCAAGAGATACCGCAGGCTAAGGCTCAACTCGATGCCCGCCGCGATGCAGCCCGCCCCGACTTCTCTGCGTGGCTCGCCGCCGCCACCCCGGCCGTTGCCGACGGGCTCGTGCCCAGCGACGAACTGCTGCTTGCCCTCCCGCTGTGCGAAGGTCCTGGCCAGCCCCTTGCCGCCCGTGTAAAAGGCGAGGCTCGCGAGCTGCCCGCCGCACCGGCGTGGGAGGCCGGCCATGTCGCCGCCTTCGCCCTCCAGCTCGACGGCCAAGCTCCCATCCAGCTTGACGATGCCGGCGATGTAGAACGCGATCAAGCATTCACCGTCGCCGCCTGGATCAAACTGCCCGGCCCCACAAGCGGCGCCGCTGTCGCCCGCATGGACGACGAACATGGCTATACCGGCTGGGACCTCTGGCTCGAAAACGGCCGACCCGGCATGCACGTTATCCACCAGTGGCCGTCCAATGCCGTCAAGGTCGTCGCCAAGCAGCCCCTGCCCGCCGGCCAGTGGGCCCACGTGGCCGTGACTTACGACGGTTCGAGCAAGGCGTCCGGCATCCGCGTATACGTCAACGGCCAGCTTCAGCCCACCGAAGTGCAGGCCGACTCGCTCCATGCGAGCGTGCGTACCGCCGTGCCGCTAAAAGTAGGGGGCCGGCATGCCGCCTCACGCGTAGCTGGGGTGGCAATCTCCGACGTCCGCCTGTACGCCCGGGCCCTGCCAGCCGAGGCGGCACAGCAGCTTGCGGGCGGCACCCGCCTGGCCTGGTTGCTGGCCAAGCCCGCCACAGAGCGCTCGCCTGCCGAAGAAGACGAACTCTACCAATGGTGGCTCGCCAATAACGATAGCCTCTACCGCGACCTCGCCGCACGCCATACTGCCCTAGAGCAAGAACTCGCCGCCATCAAGTCGCGCGGCACCGTGGCCCACGTCATGCAAGAGCGGCCCGAAGCAGCCATGGCGTACGTGCTGTTCCGCGGCGAGTACGACAAGCGCCGCGAGGAAGTACGCCCTGATACACCCGACATGTTGCCGCCCATGCCGCCCGAACTGCCGCGCACGCGGCTGGGATTCGCCCAGTGGCTGCTCTTGCCGGAACACCCGCTTACAGCCCGCGTCACCGTGAACCGCTTCTGGCAAGAGGTCTTCGGCACCGGCCTCGTACGGACAGCAGGCGATTTCGGCGTCGCCGGCGAACTCCCCTCGCACCCCGAGCTGCTGGACTGGCTGGCGGTCGAGTTCCGCGAGACCGGATGGGACGTGAAGCGCTTCTTCCGCCTGCTGGTCACCTCGGCCGCCTATCGCCAGGCGGCAGTGGTCACGCCCGAAAAACTCGAGCGCGATCCGCAAAACCGGCTGCTCTCCCGCGGCCCGCGATTCCGCATGGATGCCGAGATGATCCGAGACTACGCACTGGCCGCCAGCGGCCTGCTTGTGCGCAAGCTTGGCGGCCCCAGCGTCAAGCCCTATCAGCCCGAGGGCGTGTGGGAGGCCGTGGCCATGATCGGCAGCAATACGCGAGACTACCGGCGAGACAGCGGCGAGTCTCTCTACCGTCGCAGCCTCTACACGTTCTGGAAGCGCAGCGCCCCGCCGGCCTCGATGGAGATCTTCAACGCCCCCAGCCGCGAGGTATGCACGGTGCGGCGCGAGCGGACTAATACCGCCCTGCAAGCGCTGGTGACCCTGAACGACGTGCAGTTTGTCGAGGCCGCGCGCTATCTGGCCCAGCGAGCCCTCAAGGAGGCCGCGGCAGACGACCAGGCGCGGCTCGACTTCATCGCCCGCCGCGTGCTCGCGCGTCCCTGGCGGCCGGCCGAATTGGCCGTATTGGAGCAGTCGCTCAGCCGCCTGCGCGCCTGGTATCAGGCAAACTCCGACCAAGCAGCCGAACTGCTCCGCGTGGGCGACACGCCAGCCATCCCTGAACTGGAGCCCACCGAAGTCGCCGCTTGGACCATGCTCGCCAATCAGATTTTCAACCTCGATGAAGTGCTCAACAAGTAACCCAAGCCTGTCTGCGGCAGCGGCCGAATGGTACACGCCGCCGCTGCGCACAATGTCATACGAGAACGCACCATGCATTCGATCGATTCCTTCGGCCTGAACGTCACCCGCCGGTACTTCTTCCGCGCCGGCAGCCATGCCCTGGGCTGGGCCGCACTGGCATCTCTTCTGGGCGATGGCCGGAAAACTCTTGCCGCCGATGGCGGCGTAGGCCCGCACTTCGAGCCTAAGGCACGCCATGTCATCTATCTGCACATGGTGGGCGGCCCGCCACAAATGGACCTCTACGACTACAAACCGCAAATGCGGGAATGGTTCGATAAAGACCTGCCAGACAGCGTGCGCATGGGCCAGCGGCTCACCACCATGACCTCGGGGCAGGCCCGCTTCCCCATCGCACCGTCGAAGTTCAAGTTCTCCCAGCATGGCCAATGCGGCATGTGGGTATGCGAGCTGCTCCCCTACACGGCACGGATGGTCGACGACATGTGCTTTGTGCGCAGCATGCACACGGAAGCCATCAACCACGAACCAGCCATCACCTACATCCAGACGGGAAACCAGGTGACCGGCCGGCCCTGCCTAGGGGCTTGGGCATCGTACGGCCTGGGGTCGCTGAATGAAAACCTGCCGACGTTCGTGGTGCTTGTGGCGCGATCGACGAACACCGAGCAGGTGCAGGCCATTTCTGCCCGCCTGTGGTCGAACGGATTCTTGCCGGGCGAACATGCGGGCACCTCGCTGCGCAGCGCCGGGGACCCGATCCTGTACATCAACAATCCGCCTGGCGTCTCGCGCGATGTGCGGCGCATGACGCTGGACGGCTTGAACGCACTCAACGAACTGACGCTGGCCGAGGTGGGCGACCCGGAGACGCGCACCCGCATCCAGCAGTTCGAGCTAGCCTTCCGCATGCAGGCCAGCGTGCCGGAGCTGGTGAACACGGCCGGTGAGTCGCAGAGCACGTTTGCACTTTACGGCGAGGATGCCAAGATTCCGGGTACCTTCGCGCACACGGCGCTGCTGGCGCGGCGGTTGGTCGAGCGGGGCGTGCGCTTCGTGCAGGTGTATCACAACAATTGGGACACGCACGCCAACGTGGCCGGCCGGCTGCCGGACCAGTGCCGAGACGTGGACCAGGCCTGCTGGGGCCTGATCCAAGACCTGAAGAACCGCGGCCTGTTCGAAAGCACCCTGGTGATCTGGGGCGGCGAATTCGGCCGCACCATCTACTCGCAAGGCGGGCTGACCGCGGAGAATTACGGCCGCGACCATCACCCCCGCTGCTTTACCATGTGGATGGCCGGCGGCGGAACCAAGGGCGGCACGATCTACGGCGAGACCGACGACTTCTCCTACAACATCGTGCGCGATCCGGTTCACATCCGCGACTTCCACGCCACGGTGCTGCACCTGTTGGGCTTCGACCACGAGCGGTTCACCTACCCCTACCAGGGACTCGACCAGCGTCTCACCGGCGTGGAGCCAGCCCGGGTCGTCCACGAACTTTTGGCCTAGCCGAGCGCCGCCGCAGCCCACTGCTGAAAGCGGGCAGCCTCAGACGCTTGGTCAGCCAGTGCCTCGCGGCCCCGCACTCCGGCGC
>FWWM01011542.1_pt1 | contig 15085 bp, 22 predicted proteins | sample 2228351 | NCBI WGS metagenome assembly FWWM01 (sample SAMEA103939774, study PRJEB20133) | metagenome | reverse complement strand
ATCACGACAGAACAGGTCCGGTATGCGCGCGCCCGGATCCTGCGGGCCGCAGGTCGTATGCAGGAGGCAGAGGAGCAAGCGCGCCTGGCGGCGGCGCTTGTCGCCGCCAAGGCCGAACACATTCCCAATCCGCACCAGCGGCACATCTACCTGGAATCCCCGATACATGATCCCTGATGTAAAGGCTGTCCACCTTGTGACAGTTTTTTGATACCCCAATGCTAGACTGCTCATGAAAAGAGCAGTCTTTTCATTTCTGGAGAACCCATGCCCGACTATACGGAACAGCCGCAAAACACCTTTGTCGTTCGCTTCTGGTGGGAACGGCGTGGGGAGAAGGCGGAGCAAACACCGAGGTGGCGCGGGCGCATCGAGCATGTGCAGAGCGGCGAGGGAATGGCATTTCGTGAGGTGAGCGAACTGCTTGCCTTCCTCCAGCGCTTCATCGCACCCTTGTCGCCGCCGTCGAGCGATGAGGTGTAGGTGACCAGAGAAGGAGGTACAGGATGAAAGGAATCTAGTGTTGTCATGAATGTTCCTCGCTCCCCGATTCCTTGGGGTATCAGAGGAGTAATGTAACGAATGAAAGGAGTAAAACGATGGCTAAGATCGAGAAATCCCTCTTGATCAACGCGCCGGTGGAAAAGGTTTTCGGCTTTATGGCAAAGCCGGAAAACCTGCCGGAGATCTGGCCCAGCCTGCAGGAGGTCAGGAACGTGCAGCCCTTGCCCAATGGCGGCTACACTTATGACTGGACCTACAAGATGGCTGGTCTGCGCTTCGAGGGACATGCGGAGTGGACCGAGTTCGTCAAGAACCAACGCATCGTAGATAAGAACGAGAGCGACATCCCCAGCACGTTCGTCTGGACCTACCAACCGGAGGACGGCGGCACACGGGTTTCGGTAAAAGTGGATTACACCATCCCCGGCGCAGCGCTGGGTAAACTGGCTGAGCCGATCGTCCACAAGATGAACGTACAAGAAGCGGAAACCGTCCTGGCTAATTTGAAAGCCCGCATGGAAGGATAGCGCGCAATGCAACACGGCGGCAGCGCCAGGCAATGCGCTGTCACAAAAATCTCTAAGGAAAGGAGGTGATTGCGGTGGTGCTTTATATCGTGAAGTGGGATATCCATCCCGACAAGGTGGAGGCTTATACCGCATGGCTCAATAGCGCCATGCCGCGCACTCTGGCCATACCGGGCGTGGTCGAATTTCGCGGACCGCGGAGCGGCCAGTGCGCCGCAGATTGTAGCAACCTATGAGTTTACCGATATGGCAGCCTGGGCAGCCTGGCACTCTCACGAGGAGGTGCAGAAGGTATGGTCCGAATTGCATACGCTTGCCCTCAACGTAACAGCAGAACTGTGGGGTCCATCGCCGGTCGCGCCCGCGCCCATTCGCCCCGGAAAATAAGCCTATGGCTCGACGAACCTTGCGAGGGGCGCAAAAGCCCTTCGCAAGGGCTACCGGCTCAACTCAAATGCCTACAAGTGCGTCCAGCCTCCGTTTCATTCACTGCTCACGCCTCGCAGCGGCTGATGCACAAACCGTTGACCCGCCAATGGCGAATCCGCGCACAATTTGCCATGATGGTTATGATTAGCAGAGGTATTGTATAGGAGCCGCTCGGAAGATTAGCCAAGCATTAGACGGCTTGCAGACTTGCGGAAAGGAGATTTTACCATGCCAGAAGATAAGAGTTTGCGCTACTATGGGGCTATTTACCACAGGCTTTTCGATCCACAGTTAGCCGAAGCGCGTCAAGTAACCGCAGGCTTCATCGCCGAAGGATCATCGGTTCTGGACATAGGCTGTGGTACGGGCTTGCTGTGCTTCGCCCTCAAGGAACATAAACACTGCCGCGTGGTTGGACTTGATCTTTCACTTCGCATGTTAGAATTCGCTCGGAAATCCAATCCCTTTCAAGATGTGACGTTCGTCCATGAAGATGCTACTGACTTGAGTGCCTTCGGAGATCATTCTTTTGATTACGCCACGATGCTAATGATCATGCACGAACTATCCCATTCACAGCAAGTCCGCGTCATAACAGAAGCACTGCGAGTTGCCAACAAGAGCATCATCATTGACTCGGCAGCCCCGCTTCCGAAGAATGCAGGCGGAATTGGTATACGCATCGTGGAAGGAACATTCGGACGCGACCACTATCCCAACTTTAAGGCTTTCCTTGCCAGAGGCGGTATAGGTGGCATACTCAAGGAATGCGGCCTGCCAATCAAGGTGGAGTACACCTCTGTGTTCTGGCGAAACTGCCGCGAAGTAGTAGTCATATCCGTATACCAGTAGGTGCCGTTCCCCTATAGCGAAGACGGCACGGCCAATAGATGCTGTTTTCGACATCGTTGCTCACGCCAATGGCTCGTTGACCAATGACGGTCGAACCGTCTTGCGCCACTGCCCCGCCGCCTCGACCAGCCCAGCCAGGGCGCGGGCAAATTCGGCGTCCGCTTCCAGCAGTTCGCGCAGATGATACTCTGGAAGGCGCCCTGCACAGCAGGGTCATTTGGGCTGGCAAGCAGTTTGTCGGCCAGCTTCTTCGTCTCGTCCTTTTGGGCGAAGCACTTTTTGACCGCCTCCCACAGTTCGCCGACGGCGCGCTTGCCGAGTTCTTCCACGCCTTTGGCGGCCAGCAGCGGCAGATAGGGCTGGAACACCTGCCAGACAGCGGCGGTCAGGTGGGGAATGTCCATTTTATTCACAAATTCAAAACCAATCGGAGACCGCTTTCTACTTGCTCAAGCAGATGAAACAGAGATCAACTGTATTTTGATCAATTCAGGCTCGATCTCCGACGCTTCGGTTTCATAGACCTGGTTGAGCGCTTCAGTCACGCTCCCTTTTTCATGGGTTCGCCTTTGTTGGCTCAAGTCAATTGTACGCAGGATCATTTTACATCAAAAAAGATACTGCGGGATGCCCCGCCTACCACCTGCCCCAATTCTGCGACCATGACGGCAGCGTGCTGGTATTGCCCGGCGTTCAGCCAGCCCCAGCGCGCCGCCATGCGATTGAAAGCGATGGTCAGGGAGATCGCTCCCGGGCAGGCGCTGGAGTTCCTGTTTACGCGCGGCAGTTCCGGGTTCCACCCCTGGGAACCGGGCGGAACGTTGGAACCCGGAAGATTGCATACAAAGAGGTATTTCAAACTGCTGGATCGGGCGATACGAACCATCCTTAATCCATGCAAATTGCAGGGTATTCAAAGGCAATTACCGTGAAATAACGCGGCGTTAAAATGGATCAACTTTCCGCATATGACAAGAGACAGGATGTTCCCATCTCTGAAAAATTGGCTGACAATTCCCATATCGGAAAGTGAATACTTTGGTCGAACGTGCAACTATCAACAAAACCGCAAGGTAAAGATTGAGATTCGAGTAAACTTGCAGTCGATCCTGGCGCAGGGTGCGGGATCAGGAAAACCTAATCCTGTGGCGCGGGGCGGAACTTATACCCGTATACATGATGCAAGCCGCGCATGGAAACTTATAGGTGTTCCGGAGGCGCTTTGTTTCTTGCTCAGATGCGATTGCTCATTCCTGACGCAAAATCAAATACAACAACCTCAAAATCTTCAAGTCATCGTAATTCAATGCGCCGTTCAATTTATCGTATACGGGTTTGAGAAACGTCGGGCTGAGTTCATCGAACGCGGCAAAGGCGGCTTGTTGCTGTTCGGGCGTGGCGGAGGTCAGCGCCCGCAGATCCTCGCCGTCTCGTAATTTATTGCCCGCCGCAAGATAACGCGCCAGATGGTCGAGGATCGTCCCAGCCGTGACGCGATAACGTTCCATCAATTCTTGAATCGTTTCGCCTGAATTGTAGGCTTCGCCCACGATAACATAACGCCGGTTTGAATCGCTTTTCTCGCGGATGGTCTCTTTTCGCCTTTCCTCGAGTCCATGCTTTGCGCAATAGGATTTGACGATTTCCAGAAACGCCTCGCCATATTGCCGCGCCTTCACCTGTCCCACACCAGAGATATTGAGCAAACCCGCCATCGTCTGCGGATAATACGCCGCCATCTCGACCAGCGTCTTATCTGAAAAGATCACATACGGCGGAACGCCCGCCTCGTCCGCCATCTCCTTTCGTTTTTGACGCAGGATGGCGAACAGCGCGTGATTGTATTCGACCTCTTCCTTCTTTTTGCCTTTGACGCGGACACGCTCCGCCTCCTGGACCACGCCGAAGATTGGTTCCCGTTTCCTGAGCGCCTCCAACGCCCTCGCCGTGAGACTCAGCGTGTGGTATTCGCCCTCCTGCTTGAGGTATCCCATGCTCAACAACTGACGCGTGAGGTGCATCCATTGTTTCTTCGTCAATTCCGTGCCGATGCCATACGTGGACAGTTTATCGTGTCCCCAGCGCAGGACTTTTTCATTCTTCGAGCCGAGCAGGATATCCACGATGTGACCCGCGCCGAACTTCTCGTCCGCGCGTTTGACACAGGAGAGGAATTTCTGGGCGAAGATCGTGATGTCGGTGAGCGGGGTTGGGGCGGAGGTGCAGTTGTCGCAGTTGGAGCAGTTGTCGGCTTCGTATGATTCGCCGAAATAGTTGAGGAGCGACTTGCGGCGGCAGGTCCGTTCGTCCTCCGCATACCGCACGATCGCGCCCAGATGCTGGATCGCAACGCGTTTTTCGTCCCCTTCTTTTTTGTCAATGAAATAGTTGATCTTGACCACGTCCGCATAACTGTAAAGCAGCGTGCAGTGCGCGGGCAGACCGTCGCGTCCCGCGCGCCCGATCTCCTGATAATAACTTTCGATGCTCTTGGGCAGGTCGAAGTGGATGACGAAGCGCACGTTGGGTTTGTTGATGCCCATGCCAAAGGCGATGGTGGCGACGATGATCTGCGCGTCGTCGCGGATGAAGGCTTCCTGATTGCGCTTACGTTCGGAATCTTCCAGCCCCGCGTGATACGGAAGCGCGGCATAACCGCGCATCTTGAGATACGCGGCGAGTTCGTCCACCTGGCGGCGCGAGAAACAATAGACGATGCCCGACTGGTCCTTGTAGCGTTCGAGCATGTCGAGGGTTTGCTGGTACGCATCGCGTTTGGGCATGACCTCGATGTAGAGATTCTCGCGGTTGAAACTTGCCACGAATTCATTGGTGGTTGTGAATTTCAGCGTCGCGCGAATATCCTGGCGGACTCTTTCGGTGGCTGTTGCAGTGAGCGCAAGACAGACCGCTTTCGGGTAACGCTTGCGGACCTCCACCAGTTGGCGATATTCGGGTCGGAAATCATGTCCCCATTCGGAGATGCAGTGCGCCTCGTCAATCGTGAGACAATCCACTCGAACGGAATCGAGGAGCGAGAGAATGCGCGGCGTGAGGAGTGTTTCAGGCGCGACGTAAAGCAGCTTCACCTCGCCGCGCCGCACGTAGTCCATGTTCTCCTGGTATTCCTGAGGCGCGAGCGAACTGTTGAGGAACAGTGACGGCACACCGAAGGCACGCAACTGCTCCACCTGATCTTTCATCAAAGAGATGAGCGGCGAAACGACAACGGTGAGTCCTTCAAACAACAAAGATGGGATTTGGTAACACAACGACTTGCCTCCGCCGGTGGGCATGACCGCCAGCGTATCGCGGCGCGCCAGCACGTTTTCGATGACCTCGCGTTGCAAAGGGCGGAAGGTTTCATATCCGAAGGTTTCTTTCAGGATGCTCGAGGGATTCGACATGCGGGAAGTATACCAATGATTTTCACGCTTGGGGTTTATTTCAAAAACAAAATCACCCTGACAGTAGGTCCGGGCGATTTAAGAATATCTGATGCGTCAGGCAGCAGATTTGCGCCTCAACAGGCATGATCACTTCATGATCGCCAGCTCTGTCAATTGGGCGGCAAGCCCGATATATGCTTCAGGCGTGATGGATTTCAACTTTGTCCGCGTCACGTCATCCACATCTATCGAATCGCACCAGGTCGTGTAATCGGCTTCGGGGAGGACTCGTCCGCGGGTTTGTTCTTTGAGCGATTCATACGCGTCGGGTTTGCCGGCGGCGCGCAGGATGGTTTGTGCGCCTTCGGAGACGACTTCCCAATGGGCGTTCAACTCGGCTTTGAGTTTTTCCTCGTCAGGAGCAATGCGCTTCAGACCGCGCTGGAGGTTGGTCCATGCCAGCAGGCTGTGACCCAACGCCGTGCCAAACGTGCGGCGGACGGTCGAATCGGATAGATCACGCTGAAGGCGGGAAACGATTAATTTTTGGGCGTAGTGTGCAAAGAGCGCATTCGCGATACCAAGATTTCCTTCGGCGTTTTCAAAGTCAATTGGGTTGACCTTCTGCGGCATGGTGGACGAACCGACTTCGCCCGCGACGACGGCTTGCCGAAGGTAGCCGTCGCTGATGTAACGCCAGATGTCTTGAGCGAAGTCAATGAGGATTGAATTCGTTAATCGGATGAGGTCGAAATAGCGCACCCAGTTATCGTAGGGGAGGATTTGGGTGGTAAATAAATTTGGTTCAAGTCCAAAACTGGAAACGAATTCTTTGCTGAACGAAATCCAGTCAATATTTGGGGCGGCGGCGAACAACTGGCGCAGGCCACCGGCGCGCCCTTCCTCGGCAAGGTGCCGATTGACCAGAACGTCCGCATCGGCGGCGACAGCGGCAAGCCAATCCTGGTTTCCCACCCGGATTCCCCCGTCGCGAAGGCGCTGCGCGAGATCGCCCAGAAGGTCGCGGCGCAGATCAGCATCGCGGCCCTGAGCGGGGGCAACGAAATGCCGATCAATATCGTGGAGTGATTCGAGAAAGACGAAAGACCCGGCGGATGAGAGGTTCGCCGGTTTTTTTTGATTCTAACCAGCCCAATCCCTGGCAATGACCTCAGCCTGTTCCAACACCGTCTGGGTCGCTTTCTCCTGCTTATCAGGCGGATAACCGTATTTCCTCAAGATTCTCTTCACCATCACACGCAACTTCGCGCGGACTGACTCCTTCACGGTCCAGTCAATGGTTACGTTATTTCGCACAGTCTCGACCAGTTCGCGCGCAATGCCTTTCAGCGTTTCATCGCCCAGCACCTTGACGGCGCTGTCGTTCACTTCGAGCGCGTCGTAGAAGGCAATCTCATCTTCGGTCAGGTTGAGTTGTTCGCCGCGCTTTTGGGCTTCGCGCATGTCCTTGGCAAGTTTGATGAGTTCGGCAATGACCTCGGCGGATTCGAGCGTGCGGTTCTGGTAGGCGCGGATGGTGCGTTCGAGCATCTCGGCAAAGGAACGCGACTGGACGAGGTTCTTGCGCAGGCGGTTCTTGATTTCGTCGTTCAGCAGTTTCCGCAGGAGTTCGATTGCCAGGTTCTTCTGCGGCAAGCCTTTGAACTCCGCCAGGAATGCCTCCGAAAGAATGGAAATTTCAGGTTTTTTCAAGCCAGCCGCGGTGAAGATGTCAATGACTTTATCCGTCGCAACGGCGCGCGAAAGGATTTGGCGAATGGCGTGGTCAACGTCCTCCGCCGAGCGTTCCCCCTCAACCGTGGATTTGACCAACGCGGCGCGCACTGCCTGGAAAAATGACACGTCATCGCGCACAGCCAGGGCGCGCTCATCTGGCACGGCGAGCGCAAAAGCCAGCGAAAGTTCGCGCACCGCTTTGAGCAGGCGCGTCTTGCCGTCTTCCTGGGCAAGGATGTGTTCCTGAGCCAGAGGCAGGAGACCGAGTCTTTCCTGCGGCGAGCCTGTCGTCCATTTCGACCAATCGAAGCCGTGAAACAGTCCCTGGCAGATTTCGTAGCGTTCCATCATCTGGGCGACGGCGACGTTCTGGTCAATGGCGGTTTCGGCGGGGTGACCGCTTTCGGTGTAGGCGGCGAGGGCTTTTTGCAGGTGATACGCCAGACCGAGGTAATCCACGATGAGACCGCCTGGTTTATCTTTGTAAACGCGGTTGACGCGCGCAATGGCCTACATCAAGCCGTGACCCTGCATCGGCTTGTCAACGTACATAGTGTGCAGCGGCGGGACGTCGAAACCCGTCAGCCACATGTCGCGCACAATGACGACCTTGAAGGGGTCATCGGGGTCTTTGAAGCGTTCGGCAAGTTCCTCGCGCCGTTTCTTGTTGCGGATGTGGTTCTGCCAGTCGAGCGGGTCGGTGGCGGAGCCTGTCATCACGATTTTGACGACTCCCTTCGCGTCATCGTCCGAATGCCAAGCGGGGCGCAGGGCGACGATGGCGTTGTACAGGTCAACGCAGATGCGGCGGGACATGCACACAATCATGGCTTTGCCGTCCATCGCCTCCAGCCGCCGTTCCCAGTGATTCACCACATCCGCCGCAATCAGATGAATGCGCTTTTCCGCGCCGACGACCGCCTCCAGCGCCGCCCACTTGGTCTTGAGTTTCTCCTTCTTCTCGATTTCTTCGCCTTCGGTGACTTCCTCGAACTCCTGGTCAATGCGCGGACGCTCCTCCTCGTTCAACTCCAATTTCGCCAGGCGTCCCTCGTAGTAAATCTTGACCGTCGCGCCATCCTCCACCGCCTGCTGGATGTCGTAGATGCTGATGTAATCGCCGAACACGGCGCGGGTGTTCTTGTCGCTCAGTTCGACGGGAGTCCCTGTAAATCCGATGAATGAGGCGTTCGGCAGCGCGTCGCGCATGTGACGGGCGTAGCCGTCAATGAAGTCGTATTGACTGCGATGGGCTTCATCCGCAATAACGACAATGTTGTGCCTGTCTGATAATATGCCACCATTGGAAACCCTAAAGGTCTCGGAGACCTTTAGGGTTTCGACAGGCAGAAATTTTTGAATGGTGGTGAAGATTACCCCGCCCGCGGCGCGCCCGCGCAGTTTCGCAATCAAATCCTCGCGGCTTTCGGCTTGTTCAGGGACCTGGCGCAGGATTTCGGAACAGCGCGAGAACGTGCCGAACAGTTGACCGTCCAGGTCGTTGCGGTCGGTGATGACGACCACGGTGGGGTTTTCCATGGCGGGATGCAGGACGATGCGTCCCTTGTAAAAAGCCATCGTCAGGCTTTTGCCCGCGCCCTGTGTGTGCCAGACCACGCCGATGCGGCGGTCGCTCGTTTCGCCGTCCCGCATGGGCTGGGCTTTGTACACGCCTTTGAGTTCGGCGATGTTGGACAAATTGGAAATTTGTCCTACGCGCGCGGCGCGGATGGTCTCCTCGACTGCCACGTTGACCGCGTGGAATTGGTGATAGCCTGCAATCTTCTTGACGGTGGGCGCGCCGCGGTCCTGCTCGAAGACGATGAAATAGCGGATGAGGTCAAGGAAGCGGCGCTTCTCGAACACGCCTCGCAGCAGGACTTCGAGTTGGGTCACGGACGACGGGGCGGTCGCCTCGCCTTCAATCGTCTTCCACGGCAGAAACCATTCCTTGTTCGCGGTGAGCGAGCCGATGCGCGCGTTGAGACCGTCCGAGACGACCAGCAGTTCGTTGTAAACGAAGAGGGCGGGGATTTGTTCTTTGTAGGTTTGCAGTTGATTGAACGCCGACCAGATGGTAGCGTTCTCGTCGGCGGCGTTCTTGAGTTCCACAACGGATAGCGGCAGTCCGTTGACGAAGATGACCACGTCGGGGCGTCTGGAGACCCTAAAGGTCTGCGAGACCTTTAGGGTCTCAACGGCTTTGGTGCATAAATCGGCTTTTTGAAGATGCAATCCCAAATTCGGGCTCGTTCTCGGCGATTTCACAGTGCTTTGTGGGAGAAACTAGTCAAAATTTCACCGAAAATTGGCTCTGAATGGGAAGAAAATTATTCATGCACCAAAGCCGGTCTCAACTGTAAATTGATTGACGACCAGCCAGTCGTTGTTATCGGGGTTCTCGAAATCAATCAGGCGCACAGGCTTGCTGACCGCGCGCCCGTCTTCCCCTTTGAATTCGACCGTGACGCCCTCAATCAACATGCGGTGGAAGGCATGATTGTTCAGCAGCAGCGAAGGCTGCGTTTGGCGCGTTGCCCTGCGGAAGGTTTCTTCCTGCGCCTGCGCGGGGATGTGCGGGTTGAGGCGGCGGATGGCTTCCCGCAGGTGGCTCTGCAAAATGACCTCTTCGTAATTCTCGCGCTCAGGCGCGGGTCCATCGAAGGCGAGGTCGGGACCGAAGGCGTAGTCGTAGCCCAGCTCCTGGAGCCAGTCAATGGCGGCTTGTTCGATGGTGGATTCGGTGAAGGTCATGATTTACTCTCTGAGACCCTAAAGGTTTTGAAAACCTTTAGGGTCTTCTTCTTGTTATCAATCGTAATCATCCTCCGCAAACCATTTGGCGTCCGCTTCCGAAACCCATTGCTGGTGCAATTCCAGATAACTTTCCTTTCCTCCAAACAAATCAAGGACAACATCGCGCTTGAGTTTCGTCGGTTTCTCGGCAAGGATGATCCCGTAGGACGACCACTTCCAATCCCGAAAATCTTTGACAAATTTATGTTTTTGCGGGTTCTGGTGGATATAGGCTATGACGTTCCAGAATTGACGGTCGGTTGTGATGGGCACGCACCCGAAGGGATGCTGGAACAGGCTCCCCGTCCTGCCATAGGCTTTATTGATGGCTTTGGCGTAGGCGTTGAAGAAGTGGGAGAATTGCCTTGACAAATAATCGGGCCCTAATTTCTCAGACCCTAAAGGTCTTAAGAGACCTTTAGGGTCTTTACCTGGGGTTTGTTCAATCTCCTCCTCCGTCTTGGTCTTCAAAGAAACGTGAAAGTGATTTCGCAGCAGGCAATATGCGTATGTCTCGGCGATGGGGTCAATGTACTTGTAGTACAGGTTCATGAAATGTTCGTAATTGCGTTCTTGAATGAAGATATTCTCGCCGTTGTTGCCGCGATTGTAGATATGATAATACGTGTCGTAGAGTAAAGGAGATGGACTTGTCATATTGTGTCAGACCCTAAAGGTTTCCTTGGCTGACTCGCGCCGCGTTTAGCCAGACTCCCTTGCCTCACGTGACGACGGTTAACGCTGAAAACCTTTAGGGTCTCTTTCCAGTCAATCGCGGCTTGTTCGATGGTGGATTCGGCGAAGGCGGTCATGTCATTGCCTGTAAACCTTCACGAAAGACCTGAAAACTTCTCGAGCGGTTGCGAGCGGGATCCATGTAGGGTGAGATTGTCCTTGCGGCTTCAACTTTCAAATACCCACTCTTGAAATAGCCATGCCGTTGCATCGTCTTTTCGAGCGTTTCCCACGTTCCGCCAACGACAGCATCTGGGTTGTTGAATTTCCCTGACAGGCGTTTGGGCAAACGCGGATAGGCTTGGCGAAGCGCCTCCATATCTCCCAAAAACCAGGCTTCCAGTTCTTCGATGGCAATCCGATTCAATACCTGGAATCGTGAGCCTCCTGCGCTGGTTTTTGTGGACAGTCCCGCTTGCCGGGCGGCGTCTTCCATCTGGCGCTTGAGTTCGAAACAATTTTGACGGTCCTCGTCCACAAGCACAACAATTCGGTAATCATCTGTAATCCAGGAGGAATAGCCTCGCAGTCGGGCTGGGAGTTGCCGCAGCAGGTTTTGTTTTCCCTGGAAGTTGAGCATCCGATATGTGGTTTCGGGAGGCAACATGCGCGGAAGAAGAATTTTTAGCGCTTCTTCCATGGATTGTTCCTCCACGAGAATTTCGATGTGCATTGTTATTTCCCCTTTTTATCTGACCGCTTCCGTGCCTGCGTTTGTGAGTGGGTCGCCCACGCCAAAATATCCTTCTGCCCATAACTGCCCAAGCAGCGCGCCTTCATCCATAAACTGTACGATACCTTTGATTTCACTGGCGCGTTTTGCCTGCGTAAAGCCATTTTCATTGCGATATAAAATCCATGTTTCTTCGGGCTTCAATCCATTGACAAAGAAGGGCGAATGGGTTGTGACCATCAATTGCGTATGCGCGGATGCGGCGCGACATTCTTCTGCCAGTTCGACCAGCAATCTGGGGTGCAGGTGGTTTTCAGGTTCTTCGATGCCGACCAGTTGTGGCGGCTGGGGGTCATAAAGGACAGTCAGGTAAGACAGCATTTTGAGCGTGCCATCAGATGCAAACTTGGCGAGTATTGGTTCGCTGAAAGGAGCATCCTTGATGCGCAGCAATAATCTTCCGTCTGCCAAAAATTCTGCGTCCACTTTTTCCAATTGGGGAACGCGCATGGACATCACTTGCAATATCTTTTCCAGCCGTTCCGAATGTCGTTCCTTCAGGTATTGAATGACGTTTGGAAGATTATCGCCCGTTGCAGAAAGCCGCTCCTGCGGACCTGCTTCTGGAACGCCGCGCGCGCTGTCCGCTGTCAGGTAAGATAGATACCAACCTGTGATAAACCGCCGCAAGGCGCTGATGCGCGGATGGCGCGCCAGTTGCCCCAACGTATTGACGGCAAGAACTTCGGGGGCGTCCAAAGTCTCCTCAATGCGCTCGTCCTGCTCATCGGGCATTTCACCTGTGACAACCAGTCCAGCGCCGCGTTTGAAATCGAGAAATCGGAACGGTTTGCCATGCTGTTGTCTTCTCAATTGCAGCCATTCCTCAGCGACGAACGGACCCGTCAGGTCTTCGTCAATGCTAAGATGATAGGTGATGAGCGGAGATTCGGGATTTTCACGATACTTCAACTCAAAGGTGATCGGGCCTTTCACGCCGCGTGTGCGCAACTCACGAAACCACGCTTGTCCCACGCCTTGCGAAGCCCCGACGTAAAACTCTCGGAGAGAAAAGCAAAGACATCGAAAATTGTGGATTTACCGCTTCCGTTTGGACCGACGAACACGGTGAGGGGCGTAATATCCTTCAATTCCAAATCGCGCAGGGCGCGGTAATTTTGCACTTTGAGGTATTCGATGCGCGGGATGTCCATTGTCTCGTTCATGGCTTTCGCTCCAGATTCGTTTGTTTCGCCTTTATTATAACCTTTGCCAGTGGCTGATTGCTGACCACTGGTGACTGCTCACCGCCCTTTCACCCTCACTTCCCCCTCATCAACTTTGGCTGCCAGACATAGTTCCAGACCCTAAAGCTTTCTTGGCCAACACGCGCCACGATAGGCAAGACTCTCCTGTCTGACATGACGACGGTTAACGCTGAAAACCTTTAGGGTCTCTTTCCAGTCAATCGCGGCTTGCTCGATGGGGGATTCGGTGAAGGTCATGATTTCCTGATTATACGTCCAGACTCAATCGGTGAATTTCAACGATTCTAATGATTCTTCCAGGAAAAAACATTGACTTTGGTTGTACAACTGTGTATACTATAGGCAGTCTCAGCTACCAAGTGTAGACGGAGCACCCAGGGTCGCCGAAAGGCGACCCTAGCCTTTTCCCCAGTATTGTTTCCATTCTTTCTCGAATGAATGTGCGCGATGGGGTTTCAGGTTGTAGGCGCTCTTGAGCAAATAGTAATCGTGGCGATTTGCCAAGATTACGACGAAGTTTTCCCTGCGGAACCACAACACAACATGGACATTGTGTTGGCGTTTGTTTTCCCACCAAAGGATATCGGGATTCGATTCGGAATTGCGAATTACCCATGCGACCCATCGGATTCTTTCGCAACGTCGCAAATCGGGGGTTCTATCCTCTTCGACATTGCCTTCGCTGATTAGATGCCAGAAGCCAAACCCTTTGCCGTGTGTCATTGGGCGGAATTGGACGCGCAACGGCAAGCCGCGAAATGTGACGCCCGCATTGACCACCTCGTCAAGGTAGACGCGATAAAGCGCTTCCAGGTAGGTTTCCCAGTCATTGCCATAATCGGCAAGTTTGATAAGGGGAGGCGGAGGCGCAGGCATACTCTACGAAGCCTTCCACACGAAAATATTCACTTTTTGCTCGCGCAGAAGTGTGCTTTTGGTCAGGATGTGGCCTGAGCGTTCACGCAACCGCTCGACAAAGGCAACTTTGGCGGAATTTCCTGTAAGTCCGCGATTGGCGTACGAAACAGCGCCGATTAGCAGATCAACAAGTTGGACTTGTTGAACCTGATTGGAACGTACTTGCTGGATGGGCTTGATAATTTGCTGGTCGAAATCGTAGGCATTATTGCTGAGAACTTCCTGTAATTTTGCAACTTTAGCGCCACCGCGCGTATCTTTGATATCCAGATAGATATAATGCTCCGCCTGTGGGTCAATCAAAAAGCGAAGCAGTTCGAAATACATTTTGTAGTACCAAGTGTCGTGATCCTGTTCGAAGCGGGGATGGTCGAGTTGCGTTTTATCAATGACCACCGCGCGAAAATGAATATCATCATCGTCAAAGAAGTAATCGAGCAGGGCAAGGTAAAAATCTTTTCTGGCAGGCGAGATTTTTGTCCATTTGGCTTCGAAGCCAGGGGGCAGTTCGTGCTGTGCTTTGATCTCCCGCAACCGTTTGGCGATTTCATGCGCCTTTTCCTTTTCACACCATAAAGCGCCCAGCACCATAATTGGAACCTGGTCCCTCTCTAAATGTCCGCTTTCATCGCAATAGATGTTGATTTTCATGATTGCTCCTTGAAAGCACTGTCGCGCATTTTTGCCCTCACCTCGCCGCGCATTAACTTCGGCAGGAGCATATCCCGCAGACTCGCCGGCGTTTGGATTACACCATCGAACGCGAGGTCGGGACCGAAGGCGTAGTCGCAGCCCAGGTCTTTGAGCCAATCTATGGTCGCTTGCTCGATGGTGGATTCGGTGAAGGTCATATTCCAATTATAGACGAGACCCTAAAGGTTTCCGTGGCTGACTCGCGCCGCGTTTAGCCAGACTCCCTTGCCTGACGTGACGATGGTTGACGGTGAAAACCTTTAGGGTCTCTTCCATGTTCATTTCACCCTCACCTCCCCCCGCATCAACTTCGGCAGCAGCGCATCCCGCAGACTCGCTAGCGTGCGGGATTCTTTTTCGTTTGCGGTAATCTTGTTGAAAATGGGTGCTGCAAAAGCATCGTATCTGTTCATCGTTTCTTCCGATGGATAATCCACGTCTGACATATAACTCGAGTTTAGACAAACGGTTTTTCCCTGACGTGGGGTCAGGGTCGTGAATTGCACCTTACCAATCGAAAATCAAGCGCTTTGTGCGCTCACAGCGCCTTTTCGGACGACCGAA
>FWWM01010217.1_pt1 | contig 15085 bp, 9 predicted proteins | sample 2228351 | NCBI WGS metagenome assembly FWWM01 (sample SAMEA103939774, study PRJEB20133) | metagenome | reverse complement strand
CCTGCGGCAGGGGCAGGCGACGCCAAGAGCGCCGAGTTTTACATTGAAATTCTTTGCGCCCTTCGCGCCTTTGCGGTGAAAAATGCTATTCTCGATAATGTCTTTTCTATATGCGCCTGGCCCTGGCCTTTGTTACCGAATCGTACACGACGAAAAAGGCAAACCCGGCCAGGGCAATCCAGCCCACCCAATCGCCCAGACGGACGGCGAGCGAGTTGCCTGTGCCGAGGGGCGCGTCGGCAATGACCACCTGGCCGGCTTTGTCGCCGCCGGGGGTGATCGCGCTGGCGATCACCCGTCCGTAGGGATCAATGATCACCGAATCGTTGCCACTGTTATCCGCCTTGACCATAGTCACGCGATTTTCGATGGCGCGAAAGACCAGGTGGGTGTAGTGCTTGGTGGCGATAGCCGGCCAGTCGTGAGAGGGCACCAGGATCAAGTTCGCGCCGTTGCGGGTGATCTTGCGGGCCGTGTCGGTAAAGTCCAGGTCGTAACAGATGATGGTGCCGATTTTGCCCAGCGATGTGTCATACACCGGATAGGTGCCGCGCGTGGGGCTGGTTTCCCCGGCAAAGGTCACAGGATGGTCTTTGCCATAGACGCCCAGAAATTGCCCATCGGGCGTTAACACGGTGACCTCGTTGCGCCACGCCCGTTCGCTCACCTTGACAGAGTAGCCCAGGGCCAGGTAAGCGCCGGTCTCTGCTGCCAGATGGCGAAATTCAGCCGTGTTCGTCACCTGGGGATCGCCCTCAATGGCGACCTCCGGCCAGACCACCACCTGGGCGCCCTTTTGTGCCGCCTGTCGGGTCAGTTCTTGGAACTTGTCCACCGCGCTCCAGGGAACTCCGGCATCGTAGTGCAGGGCGGCAGCGCGCACCGTGGGGGTCACGGGGGTGCGAAACAGGGCCAGGCTGAGGCCGGTCCACACCAGGAGAGCCGCAAGCAGGCCTGCGCTCCAGCGGACAACCTGGCGGCGGGCAATGGCCGACGCGTCGGCGTCCAGTTGCCAGCGCCGATCAAAGAAATAGATCACACCTAACCCCAGCCCATAGTTGACCGCCATGATGAGCAGGCCCAGACCAAAGATGCTAAAGATGCTCACCGGCTGGATCAGCCACGGCTGTCCATGCAGTGCGTTGGCCACAAAGCCCCATGTGCCCATAATGGGGATGAAACCACGGATCATCTCGATGCCCACCCAGTTGAGGGCACCCTGCCAGACAAACCAGCGGTAGCCGGTGCGCTCATGAAAGGCCCGCGCGCTGCTATCGGCCACGTAAGTGATGCCGGCAATGAGAAGCGGTAGCCAGGTCATATAGAGACCGCTCCCGGCAAAGATGGGGACGAGATAGCCGCCCAGCCAGCCGCCAATGGCGATGGCCGAGGCCAGGCTGGAAACCTGGCGGGGCATGACGCGAAACTGGGCCACCAGCATGGGGACAAAGCCCACCCAGATGAATGGCCAAAGGTTGTAGGGCGGGAAAGAGAGGGTCAGCAAGATAGCACTGAGGGCAGCCAGGGCAAGCCCAATGCCAAGACGGATCCAGAAACCTTTCATCTTTGGGGTCATCTTGTTACCTTTCTCCTCCTGAACGTAGATCCTGCGCCTGACGATTAGGCTCCATTGTGCATCATCTTGGCCTATATGTCAAGATGATGTCAGCGCCGATTCCCACATCAGCGGTGTGAACGGCCTTGGTCCTTGGCATCAGCGGCCCTGCCGTTGGCTTCTCCGGGTGAACAGGCAGAACAAAAAGGGCCTTCTAGCAAGGAGAAGGCCCTCGAAATGGCAATAAGCCGATGGCTACACGCGGGTTACGTAGCGGCCATCGCGGGTATCTATGCGGATCACATCACCCTCCTCGATAAAGAGCGGCACCTGGAGCTTGTAGCCCGTCTCCAGCGTTACCTCTTTGGTTGGGCTGGAGGCCGTGTCGCCGGCCACACCGGGAGGCGCCTCGACCACCCGCAGGTCCACGGTGATCGGTAGTTCTACGTCCAGCCGCTCCCCCTCGTAACTGGAAAGCTCCAGCTCCATATTTTCGACGAGGAAGGGCTTGACATCCTCGATCAGGGCGTTAGGCAGCGGGAACTGTTCAAAGGTTTCAGTGTCCATAAAGTAGTAAAAGTCGCCGTCGGTGTAAAGATACTGGACGGTCTGGTGATCCAGGCGGATGTCTTGAACCCGGTCGCCGGAGGGAAAGGTCCGTTCTACCGTGGCCCCGGTGCGCAGGTTGCGCAGTTTGGTGCGGATGACGGCATTGCCCCGCCCCGGCTTGTAGTGCTGGTAGTGGAGCACACGGTACAGCTCCCCATCCAGGGTAAAGGTTACCCCCTTGCGCAAGTCGTTTACGTCAATCATATACTTCTCCTTTTCGTCAAAACCTCCGAGGTTTCTAAAACCCCGGAGGCTGCTATCTGCCGCCGATTATAGGCCTTTGTCGTGGTCCTGTCAAATTCCAGACGCCCCACGGAGAGTTTACGGCTCCGGTTGGGCCGTGAAGGTCAGGTGGGCAAAAGCGGCCGCAACCTGAGGCTCGGTGCTCCCTTCGCCGACGACCAGGGTCACAGGGCGCATCCAGTCGCTCGCTTCCCAGGCTGTGCCCGGTGGAGCGCCCTTGACGCCGATAATTGCGTGCCCCCAGCGGAACCTGCCCCGCAGGTCAACTGCCGCGCCGAGGCTCCGCAGCGCGTCCACGGCCTCTTGGCCCAGCAGCCGCGAGGCTTCGTCGGCAGCAGCTACGGCGACGATATATCCCGGCGGCACCCGGTCGAGAAATTCAGCCAAAGCCCGACCCGCCCCTTCGTCCAGGTGGGTGTCGAACGCCGCCACCGGCCCCACCACGCCGCTCTGGGGAGCGATGACCGCCACGTTGTAGCCCCGCTCATTCGGCGACACCTCCTGGCCGTTCACATAGATGTGCGCCAGGTCACCCACCTCCTGTCCGGCGCTCTGCACCACCAGGTTGACCGGCGAGGCGATGCCGGTTTCCCCGATTGTTCGGGATGACAGACCGGCTTGGCCGGCAGGGTACAACGCCTGGAAACACAACCAGACCTCGTTCAGCCCTTCGCGCACTGCCTCGGCCGGCAGGTCGAGCCGGTAGTCCATCCAGCCGGCAACCAGGTCGCTTTCGTGCACAAGCTGGCCGTTGACTTTTACCTGGAGCCGCTGTCCTGTCCCCGGCACATAGGCGCGAAAAGCCATTTGCTGCGCCCCGCCTGATAGGGGGACCAACAGGCGGACAGCCTGCCGCTGGGCCCAGATCACACCGCCGGCCGGCACCCCCCACCCCTCAGCGTAGCTCAGCCCACCTACCACGTCGCCCGGACGGATGGTCCACGTAGTGGGCCAGGGGGGCAGGTCCACACGATAGGCGATGGTCGCCTCATCCTGATACAATCGCTCCACCGGCAACACCGTCTCGACATAGGACACCACCTCTGGGCCGGTGTGGGCCGGATGGACAACGATAGCCTGGATGTCAAAGAAGCGCAGCACCTCAGCGGCCAGGGCGCGGTCACGCTCCACGACGGCCGGGTCCACCGTATGGCCGGTCTCCAGGGCAATAAGGGTGTTGATCACCGGCGCTTCGGTGAAATATTGGAACTTGAGGGGCGGGTTGCGCGAGGTGTTGCCCGACAGGAGGCGTTTGCCGTGGGCGGTCTGGTAATATTGTTCGAACATGATAATCGGGTCTAGAGGACCGGTGACACGAAAGCCGTTACGCCAGGCCACCGGCAGGTCGAGCAGGGTGAAATCGCCCGGCATCGCTCCAACGTGGGCATAGACCGGCGGCACCCGCATGTCCGACAGCGGCAACGGAATGGACAGGTGCTCGAAAAGTACAAGAGTGACAAGTAGCAAGGTACAAATGGCAAGTAGCCGGTTGCCTCTTGCCATCGGCAACTTGTAACTTACTTTATCCAGCAGCCAATGCACACCAAGCCCAACCAGCACGGCCAGGCTGAGCATCAGCATCACGCTGTAGCGGCTGGGATAGCGATTGCCTTTGAAGAAGGGCAGTTGGGCCAGCAGGGCAAAGGGCAAGGGCAAGCCGGTGTCATGGCCGTTGATGCGCAGCGACGGCCCTAGAGTGAGCAGCCAGAAAAAAATAGCCGAAACGAGCCAGAATTTGCTCCAAGGGCGACGCCGACCGGCAACGATGCCCACCAAGGCCAGGGCCAGCACCGAATAGCCCAGATACAGGTGTTGGCCGACAGTGTGGTCAAAGTGCAGACGTTCCACCAGCGAACCGAAAATGGGGTGGTGCATGGTTGGCACCAGGAAACCGACCAGGTCTGCCGAAAAGATGTCGGCAAAGCCACCGCCCTCGACCAGAATATCCCCCTCGGCGCGCAGGTCGGGAACCATCATCAGCAGGATGGGCAACAGCCCCACGGCGAATAGAAAGCCCAGCAAGGCCAGCGAGCGCAAGGGGATCGGGTTCCTGGCAAACAGGCGCCAGACCAACCACAGGGCCGTGAACAGTATCAGGAACGAGGCGTAGGTCATCTCGGCGTAGGTCTGGAACAGCAAAAAGAGGCCGGCCAGGATAGGATACCGCCACCGCCTGCGCGCTAGCGGATCGCCTATCTTGAACAGATAGAGCACGTAAAACGGGATCCACTGGGAACTGGCGATATTCCACTGGCCCAAAGCGGCGTAGAACAGCTTGCTGGAAGCAAAAGCATACACCAACCCGGCGGTAAAAGCAGCAAGAGGCAAGGGGGCACCCGCCACTTGATGCTTGCTACTTGCTGCTAGAAAATAGCCGGCAAGGAGGAAGGCTCCATAGCCGCCGAGGACAAAGGAGGACAGGAGCAAGAGGTTGCTGGCCGGGACAAGGCCAAGGGTAGCCTGCAAAGGGAGGGACAGCAACCCGTTCAGCACCGTCAGGGTGTAGAAGGCCAGGTTGATGCTCAGAGGATAGAACAGATAGTTGCACCGGAATGGGTTGCTACCCAGGCTGAGCAAGGCGTGTCGCACCCACCACAGATTCCAGGTGAGAGGTGGGTCGTCGGCACCGTCACCCGGCACGTGGCTGCCGAAATGGGCGGCCAGCGGCCAGGTCAGCGCCAGAGCCAGCAGTGTATAGGCCAGAAGGGCCAGCAGATGGATTTGCCACCGTGTGCGCGACGCTTGCAACCTTTTCCTCCAAACCCCATCATACCACCCTCGCCCCGTTTTGGCAACTTTACATTTCAGGTCAATTGGGATAGAATATAGGCATGGACTACCGGGAAGCATTGACCTATATCTACAGCCTGACCGACTATGAGAAGCGGGGCTTTGCCGCCTATGCTCCCCAGTTTTACAACCTGGACCGGGTCCGCCATCTCCTGGCGTTGCTGGGCAATCCGCACCAGGCCTTTCAGTCTATACACATCGCCGGGACCAAGGGCAAAGGCTCCACAGCGGCGATAACCGAGGCGGTGTTGCGGGCAGCGGGATACCGCACCGGGCTATACACGTCGCCACACCTGCACACCTTCCGCGAACGGGTCCAGGTCGGCGGCGAACTCATCCCTGAAGCCGACGTGGTTCGCCTGGTGGCAAAGATGCAGCCCCTGGCAGCCCAGGTGGCCGAGATCACCACCTTTGAGGTAATGACAGCCCTTGCCTTCGCCTGGTTCGCCGAACAGGAGGTCGAATGGGCGGTTGTGGAGGTGGGGTTGGGGGGGCGACTGGACGCGACCAACGTGGTGACCCCAGCCGTAGCGGTCATCACCTCCATCAGCTACGACCACACCGCCATCCTGGGCGATACCCTGGCCCAGATTGCCGCAGAGAAGGCCGGCATTGTCAAAGCCGGTGTGCCGGTGGTCAGTGCGCCCCAGGCCGATGAGGCGTTGGCGGTGATTGAGGAGACCTGCCGCCGGCAGGGTGCGCCGCTGACCCTGGTGGGCCGCGACTGGGTGTGGCAGGCAGGGCCGGCCAGCCTGGATGGCCAGATGTTTGCCATCGGCCACCGACAGGAGCAGATGGAGGGGCTATGGTTGCCGCTGCTGGGCGAGCACCAGTTGACGAACGCCACGACGGCTGTAGCCGCATTGGCCGAGAGCAAGGCCACGGTGTCGGCGGCGGCCATCCGCGCCGGCTTGCGTTTGGTGCGCTGGCCGGGCCGCCTGGAGATCCTGAGCCGGGCACCGTTGCTGATAGTTGACAGTGCCCACAACGGCGATTCGGCGCACAAACTTCGGGCCGCACTCCAGGCGCTGTTCGGCCCCCGACCCTTGACGATGGTGCTGGGCGTTTCGGCCGATCACGCCACACCGGAACTGCTGACGGCGCTCCTCTCAGGAGCCGACCGGGCGATTGCCACCCGTTCACGCCACCCTCGCGCCGCCGATCCGGTCTGGCTCCAGGCCCGCAGCGGCGAGCTGGGCTTTGCCCTGGAAACGAGCGACTCGGTCGCCCAGGCGTTAGAGCTGGCCCTGGCCAACGCCGATCCCGACGCAAGCCTGATCTGCTGCACCGGCTCGGTGTTCGTCGCCGCCGAGGCACGAGCAGCCTGGTTTGCCCGGCAGGGGCTGCCCCTGCCGCCTGGCGACCCGGCCTGAAAGCCGGGAACCAGCCTGGGGCCAGACAAGGCCCCGATCGCAAGTTGTCTTTTCGTCGGTCCTGTGCTATATTGCTTATGATCTGCGATGGTAAATGGAGGTTAGCACCGCGTTGAGTTTTCAGTTCGATTTTGGTCAGTTTGACATGGATAACCTGGTTGAAGAGACAGAAGAGAGTGTTTCGGGCGACTATCCGCTGTTGCCCTTGCGCGATACGGTCGTCTTTCCTCAGATGATCGCCCCCCTGATGGTAGGGCGCGACCGGTCAATCAAGGCGGTAGAGGCGGCAGTTGGCACCGACAACCTGATTGTGGCCGTTGCCCAACGCAACCCGGACGTGCAGGACCCTGGTCTGGATGACCTGTACTCCATCGGCGTGGAGATGGTGATCGGGCGCATCCTGCGCTTGCCCGATGGCTCGACCAACATTTTGGCTCAGGGGCGGCGGCGGGTACGGATAGTAGAATTGAGCCAGACTCGGCCCTATCTCCGCGCTCGGGTGGAACCGCTTCAAGATTCGTTCAAAGCGACGTTGGGCACTGAGGCGCTGATGCGCGTTGTGCTTTCACTGTTTGAGAAGGTGGTGCAGCTATCGCGCAACCTGCCGGAAGATGCCTACGTTGCCGCCATGAACCTGCCGGAACCGGGCGCGCTGGCCGACCTGATCGCCTCTCTGCTCGACCTGGATGTGGGTGTGCGCCAGGAGCTGCTGGAGACGCTTGATCCAACTCAACGGCTGCAACGCCTCAGCATCCTCCTGGCACAAGAACTGGATGTGCTGGAGCTGGAGTCGTCTATCCACGACAAGGTTCAGCAGGAGGTGGATCGTTCACAGCGCGAGTTCTTCTTGCGGGAACAGATGCGCGCCATTCAAACCGAGCTGGGCGAGATTGACATCGAAATGGCCGAGATCCAGGAGCTGGAGGACAAGATCGCCCAAACAGAAATGCCGGAGGAGGTACGGGCCAAAGCCAAGAAGGAGCTTGCCCGGCTCAAGGCCATGCCGCCGGCTGCGCCCGAGATCGGCATCATCCGCACCTATCTGGACTGGCTGTTGGAATTGCCGTGGACGACGGCCACCAAAGACAACCTGGACATCGCGCAGGTAGCCAAGGTCCTGGACGCCAACCACTACGGCCTGCCCAAAGCCAAGGAGCGCATCCTGGAATACCTCGCCGTGCGTAAATTGTCGGAGGGCAAGCCCTCCACCCGCAGCCCGATCCTGTGCTTTGTCGGACCGCCGGGCACAGGCAAGACCTCGTTGGGGCGCTCGATTGCCGAGGCGTTGGGCCGCAAGTTCGTGCGGGTGTCGTTGGGCGGCATCCGCGACGAGGCTGAAATCCGGGGCCACCGCCGCACCTACATCGGCGCGCTGCCAGGACGGATCATCCAGACGATGCGCGTTGCCGGCACGGTCAACCCGCTCTTTATGCTCGACGAGATTGACAAGGTGGGCATTGACTTTCGGGGGGACCCTTCAGCGGCGCTGTTGGAGGTGCTGGACCCGGAACAGAACCACGCCTTTTCCGATCACTACCTGGATGTACCCTATGACCTATCGCGGGTGATGTTTATCACCACTGCCAACATCCTGGACCCGATCCCGCCGGCGCTGCGCGACCGGATGGAGGTGATCGAGTTCCCAGGCTACATCGAGGAGGAAAAACTGGCCATTGCCCGTCAGTTCCTCATCCCCCGACAGTTGGCCGAGAACGGGCTCGACACCCCAGAGCGTCGGCTTGACTTTTCGGAGAAGGCGCTGCGGACCATAATCCGCGAGTACACCTACGAGGCCGGGGTGCGCAACCTGGAGCGGGAGATCGCCAACGTGTGCCGCAAGGTGGCGCGGCGGGTGGCCGAGGGAAAACCGGTGCCCCATCACATCCTGGCCCAATCGCTGCCCAGATACCTGGGGCCGCCGCGCTTTTTGCATGACGAAATGAGCCGCACCGACGAGATCGGCCTGGCCATCGGCATCGCCTGGACAGAGGCCGGCGGCGACCTGCTGCCGGTGGAGGTGTCGCTCATGGACGGCAAGGGGTCGCTCATCCTCACCGGCCAGTTGGGGGAGGTCATGCAAGAGTCGGCCCAGGCGGCGCTGTCGTACGCCCGCTCTCACGCTCAGGAGTTGGGCATTGGCGACGTGGACTTTGACAAACTGGACATCCACATCCATGTGCCAGAAGGAGCCATCCCCAAGGATGGCCCGTCGGCCGGGGTGACCATGGCCACGGCGCTCATCTCGGCGCTGATCCAGCGACCGGTTCACGGCGATATGGCCATGACCGGCGAGATCACGTTGCGCGGCCGGGTGTTGCCCATCGGTGGGCTGAAAGAGAAGGTGTTGGCCGCCCATCGCGCCGGATTAAAGACGGTGCTGCTGCCCAAGCAGAACAAGAAGGATATGGTCGAGATCCCCAAGCGGGTGAAACGCGACCTGAAGTTCATCTTTGTGGACCGGATGGAAGAAGTGCTGCCGGTGGCGCTCCTGCCAGAGCCATCGGCCACCTCGGCAAATTGAGGAAAAGCCCGGTGAATACGACCGTTGCCATCGCCATCCTGGCCTTGGGTATCTCGTTCCTGGTCTTGTTGCTGGCGATTTTTCGCCCCCCCGACGCCCCCAAGCCAAACAAGCTCATCCTTTTCCTGGTGTGGGTGGCAGTGTCGGCCATCTTGGGCTATATGATCCTGGTCTACGTTTTCAGATACAACCCCTCCCGCGGCCGTGTGCTCCTGGCACGCATGTTGACCGGGGACAGGATCATCTACCTGGGTGATATAGTCCCAGGGCTTGCCGACCTGAACTACATCCACCGGGTGGACACCGACCTGGCCGACGAGCCACAAAAAGAGGAGTGGTTGGTCTTTTACCGCTACGATTCTCCCGGCGGGCCTTTTGGCGCAGCCATCTATGACCCCGATAATTGCCGCCCTCCCGCCATCCAGGCCTTTGAGCTGGTACCGGTGGCGTACGATTACCTGGGTGAGAGCGGGGCCGAGTTCCTCGGTGTAGCGAACATGATCGCCTATCAGGACCCCAAGTCGAGAGGGCGGGACTGGCCAGAGGTAGTCATTGCTGGCAGCGGTAGTGGCGGCTACCGCAGCGATCTCAACATCTTTCGCAAGGTAGGGGTCGAACCCAGTTGCACCGAGCGTCTGCGCTGGCAACGGGAACATCCCGGTCAGCCCCTGCCCGACGAGTGGCGCCTGCGCTACGAGAACATCGGCTCATTCCGTAGCACCGGTTGGGTAGAGATAAATCTGGAGAACGGGGTCGTCACCGTGTGGGACCGGGCAGGCTTTGAGCGGAGTCAGTTCGCCGTCAGGCGGGTGTACACCCCGCAACAAGGATCCTATTTCAAGCCCGGCACTCAGACCCTGCTCGACCCGGTGGAGCAGGAGCTCAGCTTTGGCACAGGGCGGCCGGCAGAGGTCTCTCAGGTGTACTATCCGGAGAAAAGTGTCCTGGCTTTCTATCTGGATATTGTAGCCGATCCCAACCGCGCCCGGCCCTATCTGTGTAGCTATCGCCAAGATGCAGACAAGTCTATCAACCCGGCTGAATTTGGCCTGACCGTGCCGCTCAAAGAGCTGCAAAAAGTAATCGTGTGCGAAATCCGCTACGAGCCAGATGCGGCCAAGGAGCAGAACCACGAGACGCGCACCGTGTGGGCCAGAATCCTGGAGGTAAAACCGGGGGGCTCAACCGACTGCAATCGGGCGCACCTGGTCCGGTGCACGGTCGAGGGGGTTGATAACGCCCAGGCTCTGCCCTACGGCTGCGAGTGGTGTCTGCGCGAATGCAGAGCACCATGACCGGCCGGGTAACAAACCCCACCTACCTGTAGGGCGGTTTTGCCAACCGCCGTGAGACGGGTAAAAAAACTGTAGTTTTGCTAACTGTCTGTAGACCGGATTATGATACTCCGTAAGTTCATCTATTACACAACCTCCGTGATCCGACTGCTCACCGGTTTCCGGAATCCAACGCTGATTGTCCGCACTTTTTGGCAATCAGGCCCTCCGAATACTCGCGAGGTCCAATTGCGGAAAAGTGGTATGCGATTTCTCGTTCGGGGCACGATGGACGTTTGGATCATCAAAGAGACCTGGCTGGACCGGTTCTATGAACGGTACGGCGTTCCGATCGGCGCAGGGTGGACGGTGATAGATATAGGTGCGGGGATCGGTGACTTTGCCATCTATGCGGCAACCCGACATCCGACCAATCGGGTGTACGCTTTTGAACCGTTTCCGGAGTCCTTTCACCTGCTGAGCGAAAATCTGCGCCGGAACGGAGTGGGGAACGTTTCCGCTTTTTCTCATGCGATCGCGGCACAGACTGGGACGGTCTCTCTGGGTATCTCGGGAGGTGAGCCCTTACAGTTTGGCACGGCCAGACTGTCGGACCAGCGCATAGAGGTAGCGTCCCTTTCGCTCGCCGATGCTCTGGCAAAGACCGCGACCGGTTACTGTGACCTGCTCAAAATGGATTGCGAAGGGGCTGAGTACGATATTCTTTTTCATACCCCCGATACGGTTTTACCGCGTATTGCCCGCCTGGTAATGGAATACCACGAGGGAATCACGCCGTATGGCCAGCGGGACCTGGTAACCTTTTTGCAAGGCAGAGGATTTCAGGTGCGCACTCATCCCAATCCTGTCCATGCCCATCTGGGGTTCCTGAGCGCGATTCGGGAGAGCGTAAGGTGAAACGAATTCCCTTTCTGCTGATACTTTGCGGAATGGCAATAGGGTTGCTCTGCCAATTATCAGGGCATTCCATAGGTGTTTCCCCTGAGCCGCTGACCGTGGAACAAGATATCGCTTCTGTGGCCGATCTGGACCTGCTGTATATAGAACGTCTACCCCGATATAACTGGTATGACGAGAAGAACTGGCCAGATGTGGGCGAACCGGTCCGGTTTCGGGCCTACGTCGCCAACAAAGGAGGGGTGGACAGCGGGCCTTTCACTCTTCTCTGGCAGACTTTGGACCCTGCGGGCAACGTTGTCCCTGGTAGCGAGGTGCGGATACGCAGCAATGGCCTTCCAGCGCACAGCGAGCCGATGATGTTTGAATACGTGGACGCTGAAGAACAGGGACGGGCATTTGGCGATGGGCGCTGGCGGGATAGTCCTTACCGGGTACGTGTTGTGGTAGATGCGGATGGCGAAGTGGATGAAGGGATATGGGAGCACAACAACGATCTGGCGGACTACACGGATGCCCTGTCCGTGGCCTTTGTGGTGGAACAGGATGTATATGATTGGGTGGAGAGCGCACCTCGGGGAAGGGTGGAGGACGTCCCGGAGTGGGCTCGCCCCCGGGCCGGATTTCACTGGTTCTCCCAGCCCCCCGACACTCCGCCTTACCGTGCCGGTACCTATTCCTGGGAGGATTGGGCGCAGCGACAAATTGCCCAGATGAACGAGTACTTTTACCACGCCGAGGACCAGTACCTGGGAGGACAACGACACGCGCTGCCGCGCCTGCGCCTGGATCGGGTGATCGTGGTACCTGATGGCGCGATCGGTTTTGCCAATTTCCCCGGCCAGTTGGATGCCACCCCGGACGTGGGGTGGGGGTTCAAAGACTACGCGCCGATCTACACCACCAACAACCCAGAGTTTATGGTTGTGGAATGGACGCTGATCCACGAACTTGGTCACCATCTGGGCCGACACCATCCTGAGGTAGGGAGTGTCTGGTTGACTCCTCTCACCGCCGCCATACCCGACTTGCCCGTACAATGCTGGCAGGAGCGATACGGCGGCGACCGCCGTCGTCTGGATTGTGTGATGATGAGCGCCGATTACCCGGGAGGCTGGGGGCCCTGGGCTGCGTGGGGATTTTTCTACGAGTTCCAGTACCGACAAGACCGTCAGGTACGGGAACGGATGGGCGCGCAGAATGCCGGTAACGGCCGCTGGCGTGAGCCACCAACATCCACATTGCACTACTGGAACGTGTACTATGCTGATCCCAGTATTCTTCCCCCTGGGTGGCAATATGCTGGGAACAACTACTGGATTCACCAAGCAATTCCGACCCGGCACCGCCTTGCCATTCTGGGACAAAACGACCGTCCAGTGGTTGGCGCTCACGTAGAGGTCTTTCGTGCCGAACCCCCAACGGATGCCGAGCGTCTGCCCGATAATTTTCCTATGGATGCTTCGGCCCAATGGGAAGGCTACCTGCAAATTGCGGCCGCCGGTACGTACTCCTTTACCCTTCTCACTCCCAGCCGTACATATGCAACGTTATGGATAGATGATCAGATCGTCTTCGGCCCAGGGCAATGGTTCTGGCTAGACGATAACTGTTACAAACGGGATCAATGGACCATCCACCTGAACGCGGGCATCCACTCATTGCAGTTTGAACTCCAGACCCATGAAGGGGTCTGGATCGGCCGACAGCTGGCTCTCCTATACGGCTCATCGGCTCTAGGCATCCCATTGCAACCCATTCCAAAGGACCGCTTATCTCGTGATGCGCAGGCCACCCAACCGGGGCTCAATGGAACCTACTATCAGGATTTCAACTTCAGCAACGTCCTGATCACCCGGATAGACCCTCAGATCGCCTTTCGCTGGCGAAACCAGAGTCGTTTTGACGCTGTACCCGACCTGATTGCCGTGACCGATGGGTATGGGATTGCTACTCTAGAAGGGAATCCTTTTGCGGATCCCGCGCTGCCTCTGGATCAGCGGACGGAAGCCTCTATTATACGCATCACCTATCAGGGGCAGACCTACTTCCGAATCCTGGACCTGCCCCAGGCCAACCTGCCGATATGGCAGGGAACTTCTCCAATGTGTCCGACTCCAATCATCCTGGACGTTCAACTGGATGGCAGTAGTGCTTACCTTCCGGTAGATGGGACCGGGACTTGGCCCCCGCCGCCGTGCTGGATGAAGGCCATTTATCTACCGCTAATCATCCACAATGTTGGAGAGTGAATGTCGGATCGGAATTCCCTTTCTGTCAGAATCGCTTTCCGCACCACACAGGTCGTCCCTGCAGTCCGATAACAAGCCCATACACTGTAGTTTTGCTAACCGCCGCTGTAGGCCGGGTAACAAACCCTACCTACCTGTAGGGCGGTTTTGCTGACCGCCCGTAACCCACAAACAAAAGGGCCGGCGAGGGTTTCCTCGCCGGCCCTGATGCTACGCGTGCCAGGCACTTCCCAGGTGCCTGGCATCTTGACTTAGGGCTGGAAATCCTTGACGACGATGGGCAGGTAGATGAAATAGTGCTCCGGCTGAGGCGGCTGCTTTTCCACGACATCCACCGTGTTGAAGGTCGTGTCAGAGCAGCCGATGTTGCTGGTGACGGTCAGGGTGACGGTAAAAGTGCCCGTCGTCAGGAAGGTGTGCACCGGGTTGGAGATGTTGTAGGTGTAGCCGTCGCTGAACTCCCAATACCATTCGACCACCGGCCCGGTGGAGGTGTCGGTGAACTGCACCAGGGTATCGGTGTAGATGACGGTCGGAGTGAAGGTGAAAGCGGCGGTGGGCAGGTCCGGCGGGCAGACGACCAGGAACGATGCCCCATCCTCGTAGGTCTCGCCTTCCCACTGCAGCATGGCATAGTTGTCGGCCACAGTCCCGGCCGGTACCTGGTCACTGACCTCCACTACCAGGGCGATGCTGCCGGTCGTGCCGCTGTAGATATCCAGCGCCCAGACAACCTGGTGCGTCGCCGAGTAGTAGGTGCCCGCCGGGTCGGAGGAGATATAGGCCACCTCTGCCGGCAGGGCATCGGTGATGACCGCGCCGAGGGCATCTGCGTCACCGGTATTGGAGTAGATGAGGGTGTAGGTCACCAGTTGGCCGCCGTAGGCCTCGGCCACCTCCACCGTCTTGGCGAAGGCCAGCTCTGGTGCAGGCAGGGCACAGGAGAGCGGGTAGTATTCCGGAGCCGCGTAGGGCGGGTTGTCCGAGCCAGACCGCCCGCCGATCACCCACATCCCCGGCAGACCGTCGGTCGGATCCTCCGTGCAGATCGGCACAAAGGCACCGGCATTGTTGCGGCGGGTGATGTTCAGGTCGGAGAAGGTCTCGTCGTAGGAGTTGCTGGCCACGTCGTAGGTCACCACCTGGGCCGACTCGCCCGGCCACTGGGCGTAGGCCGGAGCCAGGACGATCTTTCCGGCCAGCCCGTAGGGCGTGTTCGAGTCGAAGCCAAAGGCCTGCCCCTCCGCACCGGCCTGCGGCAGGTCGGCCACCGCGGCGTCGTTCCACGTCCCGGCCCCTTCCGGATCGGCCATCACCTCGGCCCGCGTCTGGGCTACCAGGCTGGACCCGTCATAGACCGTCCCGCCAAAGGCATAGATCTTGCCGTCCACCGCCGTGGCCATGATGTACGACCGCGCCAGGCTCAGGTTGCCGATCTGCGTAAAGGTGTTGTTCGTCGGGTCGAAGCGGTCCGTACGGGCCAGTTCATAAGGCGAGGAGTTGGGGTTAAAGCCGCCAAAGATATAGACCTTGTTATTGACCACCACCTA
>FWWM01005234.1_pt1 | contig 15085 bp, 11 predicted proteins | sample 2228351 | NCBI WGS metagenome assembly FWWM01 (sample SAMEA103939774, study PRJEB20133) | metagenome | reverse complement strand
GCGCCAGGTGGTAAGGCTGCTCCCGGGCGTGGGCCATCTGCAGCAGGTCGGCGAAGTCCAGCATGGTGGTCACCAGGAGATACCCGCCCGGCCTGGTGAGCTTGTTGATCGGCTGCAGCCCGTACCACGCCCAGGACTCCACCCCCTTGCACAGCGTGTCGTCCAAGGCGATGGTCGCGTCCACGCTCTTGGGCTCGTACTGGGCCATGCTGGCCTGCAGCTCCTCCTCGCTATCGGCGACGATGGCGAAGTTCTTGGCGGGGATACCGTTGCGCTCGGGGCTGTCGCCGTAGCGGCCGAAGGCGATGCCGGTCTTGCCCTGCTTCACCGCGGCCAGAACGATGCCGCGGGTGATGTTTTTGGCCAGGGTCTTCTGGAAGATCCCGCGGTAGACCACTTCCACAGAATGGGTTGCCATCGCTGCCTCCCTAGGCCTGCGGGCGCTGCAGAATCCGCCCGATCTCCTCCAGGTGCTGCTCCATGGCCCGCTGCGCCCCTGCAGGATCGCGACGGCGCAGCGCCGCCAGGATGCGGCGGTGGCCCTCCAGGGAGCGCTGCGGTCGGCCCTGCACCTGCAGCGAGCGCGCCCGACCCTCCCGCAACAGGTCCATCAGCACGTCCATCACCTTCAGGATGACCCGGTTGCGCGCGGCGGTGGCCAGGCGGTAGTGGAAGGCGGTGTCCTCCTCGATGCCCGGTTCGCCCGCCCGCACCTTTGCCGCCTGGCGCCGCAGGATCTCCGCCATCGCGCGGATGTCCTCATCGTCGGCGCGTTGGGCCGCCCGGTAGGCCAGGGCGGGTTCGATGATGCGGCGAGCATCCAGCAGGTCGGCGAGCAGGTCCTTGCGCTGCAGGAGGGCGGAAGCCAGGGGGGAGACCACGGACTCGAGGGAAAGTTCCCGCACCACGGTGCCTTCGCCCTGGCGGGGCACCACCAGGCCCGCCAGCTCCAGCACCCGGATGGCGTCGCGCACCGAGTCGCGGCTGACCCCGAAGGCCTCGGCGAGTTCCCGCTCGGGGGGCAGGCGGTCACCGGGTCGCAGCCGCCCCTCGGCGATCTGCGCCTGGATCTGGGCGGCCACGGCCTCGTAGACGCGCGTGCGGCGCACCGGCTGGAAACGCGGCGCGGTGAGAAGCGCCCTCAAGGGCTCACCCCGGATGCGCGCAGTGGTCGGTCATCCAATGGTCCGACCAAAAGCATCGCACGCCCGCAGCCACCAAGTCAAGGGGTAGATCGGCCCTGCGTCTTCCCAGGATTCTTGTCCCGACCGCGAGGGTGAGGCTGCGCGGTTGAGAGGGCAAAGTGCGCTCAGCGTGCCCGCTCCTCCAGGAGGCGGATGGTCTCCTGCAGGAGCCGCGCCAGGAGCTGCTCCCGTTGCTCGGGGCCAGGGCGGAGCGGGGCGCCGGGCAGGCGGGGACCCGCTCCTTGCGGTCCGCCGGGGCCTGCCCCGCCCTGCCGCCGCCGGAGGGCCTGAAGGGCTTCACGCTGCTGCGAGGTGAACGCCTCCCTGATGGCCCGGGCAAATGCTGCGGCCGCCTCGGTGTCCGCGGGCGGCACCTCCTGCAGGGCGCGGAGCAGAGGCAGGATCGCCGCCGCCTGCTCGCGGGTCAGCCGGGTAGCCGGATCCCGCTCCAGCACGCGGATGGCCAGCACGGCGGCCAGTCCCGGGTCGGCAGGGCGCGCCGGGGCGGACCTGCCGCTCGCCAGGTAATAGGCGCCCCCCGCCAGAGCCAGAAGCGCCACGAGGGCTGCTGCCGCAATCCACCACCGACTGGTGCGCATGCCGCTTCCCCCGGCGGGCGTCACTCGTAGCGCAGCGCCTCGATGGGGTCCAGCCGCGCTGCCCGCTGCGCCGGATAGAGCCCGAAGAAGACCCCCACCGCCACGGCGAACGAGAAGGCCAGCAGCACCGCCTGCGGGGAGAGCAGGGTGGCCCAGCCGGCGAACTGCGTCACCAGGCGCGAGCCCAGCACGCCCGCCGCGATGCCCACCAGACCGCCGCTGACGCTCAACAGGACCGACTCCACCAGGAACTGCGTGAGGATGTCCTGCGTCCGCGCCCCCACGGCCTTGCGGATTCCGATCTCCCTCGTCCGCTCCGTCACCGAGACCAGCATGATGTTCATGATGCCGATCCCTCCCACGATCAGGGAGACGGCGGCGATACCGCCCAGGAGGAGGGTCATCGTCCGGGAGACCCCGGTAATGGCCTGGAGCACGTCGGCCTGGCTGCGGATGGTGAAGTCGTCCTCCTGGGCGGGCCCCAGGCGGTGCCGTCGGCGCAGGAGCGCGGCCACATCGTTCTGGGCGGCCTCCATCGCCGCAGGAGAGGCCACCTGCACGTAGATGCTGCGCACGTAGTCGACGCCAAAGAGGCGGCGCTGCGCCGTGGAGAGGGGGACGAAGACCACGTCGTCTCGGTCGAAGAAGCCCGTGGCCCCCTTGGGCTCCATTAGGCCGATGACCGTGAAGGTGACGCCCCGAATCTTGACCTGCTGCCCCACCGGGTCGGCGTCGCCGAAGAGCTGGCGGGCCACCGTCTGCCCCAGCACCGCCACCCTGGCGCGGCGGCGCATGTCCTCCTCGGTGATGAACGATCCGGCCACCGGGTGGAAGTTGCGCACCTGGGGGAACAGGGGCGTGACCCCCGAGATCTGCGTGGTGGTGTTCTGCTCGCGGAAGACCACCTGGGCCTGGCGGGAGAACTCGGCGCTGACGCCGGTGACGTTGGGCACCTCCGCAGCGATGGCCTCCGCGTCCGCCAGGGTGAGGGTCTGCACCGGGCCCGCCGTGGCCACGCCGCCAAAGCGCTGCACACCGGCGAAGACCGTGAGCAGGTTGCTCCCCAGGGCCTCCACCTGTTGGGTGACGGCGTGGCGCGCGCCCTGGCCGATGGCCACCATGGCCACCACCGAGGCCACGCCGATGATCACCCCCAGCATGGTGAGCAGAGAGCGCAGCGGGTTGGCGGCGATGGCCCGCCAGGCGATGCGGATGCTGGCGGCGAGGTTCATGGAGCCGGCCGCCCCGCGCCGTCGCGCACCGGCGCATCGCGCACCACCCGGCCGTCGCGGAACTGAATCAGGCGGCGGGCGTAGGAGGCAATCTCCGGATCATGGGTGACCAGGACGATGGTGATTCCCTCGCCGGAGAGGCGCTGCACGAGGCCCATGATGTCGCGGGCCGCTGCGGAGTCCAGGTTGCCCGTGGGCTCGTCCGCCAGGACGATGGCTGGGGACATGACAAGGGCGCGGGCGAAGGCCACGCGCTGCTGCTCTCCTCCCGAGAGCTGGGTGGGCAGGTGGTGGGCACGCTCCCGCAGGCCCACCGCCTCCAGGGCGGCCAGGGCGCGGGCGCGGCGGTCGGGGACGCCGGCGTAGATCATGGGCAGCTCCACGTTCTCCACCGCCGGCAGCCGCGGCAGCAGGTTGTAGGACTGGAAGACGAACCCCAGCCGTCGGTTGCGCAGACGCGCCAGCGCCGCGTCGGGAAGCGCGGTCACCTCGACCCCCTCCAGCCGGTAGGTCCCGGCGGTGGGCCGGTCCAGGCACCCCACGATGTGCAGGCAGGTGGACTTGCCCGAGCCGCTGGGCCCCATGATCGCCACGAACTCCCCGGGTTCGATGGTCATGGTCACGCCGCGCAGGGCGCGCACCTCCACCCCGTCCATCCGGTAGACCTTCTCCACGTTCTCCAGCTCGATCAGCGACACCGGCGCTCAGTTCCGCCCCGGCGCGGGGCGCCGCGGAAACTGCGGCTGGAAGGGGCTGACCGGCTGTGGCGGGCTGCTCCCGCCCGGGGTGGCGGCGGGGCCCAGGTAGACCACTTGCCCCTCCCGCAGGCCGCGGACGATCTCCACGAAGCGCCCGTCGGCCGCGCCGGTTTCCACGGGGACGGGGACGAGGGCCTCACCGTCCACGACCAGGACCTGCTTCCGGCCGGTGCCGCGGACCGCCTCGGCGGGGACCAGCAGGACACCCTTGCGCTCGCTGATCAGGAACTCCGCGTCCACCGACATCCCCAGCCGCAGCGCAGGGTCGGGATCCCGCAGCGTCACCACCACGTTGAACTGGATGACGTTCTGCACCACGGTGGAGCGGGGGGCGATGCGCTCCACGCGCCCGGCAAGCGTCCGCCCGGGCAGGGCGTCGGCGGTGATGCGCACGGCCATCCCCGGCCTGATCTGGGCCACGTCCGACTCGTCCACGGGCACGTGGGCCTGGATCTCCCGCAGGTCGGCGATGGTCAGCACCAGGGTGCCCCCGCCGGTCAGCCCGCCGATCACCGACTGCCCCCGCTGCACGGCCAGCGCGGCGACGATGCCGGAGATGGGCGCGGTGATCTGCGTCTCCCGCAGCCGGTCGCGGGCCTGGCTCCACTGGGCGCTGCTGCTTCGCACCGCCGCCTCGGCTGCGGCCACGTCCGCGGCCAGCGCGTCCTCCTGCAGCCGCGCCGCCACGGCGGCGGCCAGGGCGGCCTGAGCCTCGCGCACCTGCGCCCGGGCCACGGCGACGTCCTCCGCCCGGTTCCCCGCCTCCACCGCCTGCAGCCGTGCCCGGGCCGCGCGCTCCTGCGCCTGCGCGACGGCGGACTGGTTCTGGGCCTGGTCCAGCTCGGCGCGGGGAATGAACCCGGCGGCGTAGAGCTGCTGCACCCGTTCCAGGTTCTGCCGCGACAGGGCCAGGGCCAGCTCCGCCTGCCGCAGCGCCTCCCGCGCCTGCGCCACGTCCTCGGGGCGCGAGCCGGCCAGGACCTGGGCCAGGCGCGCCCGCGCGGTCGCCAGAGCCTCCTCGGCCTGGGCGACGCGGGCGGCGTTCTGCGCCCGGGCGGCGGCGTGGCTGCGGCGGGACTGCTCCAGGCGGGCCCGGGCGGCCGCCAGCTGCGCCGTCGCCGCCTCGTAGGCGGCGCGGGCGTCCTCGTCGTCGATCACCGCCAGCAGCTGGCCGCGGCTGACGCGATCCCCCTCCTGAACCCGCAGCTCGACCACCGTCCCCGTGGCCCGCGAGCGCACCTCCACCTGGGCATAGGGCTGCAGGGTGCCGGTGCCCGAGACGCTCACCACCAGGTCCCCGCGCACAACCGCCGCAGTGCGCCGCGCCTGCGCCGGGGTCCGCGACCCCGTCCGGCCGCGCACTGCCCAGATGGCGCCGGCCACGAGGGCGACCACAACAGCGACAACAACGACCCGCTTCAGGGGCATCTCTCTCCTCACCAGACTGGACGCGCCCCCCGGGCCTGAGGTTTAGAGAGGGCCCTGCCGGTGGGGAGGGTCCGCAGGGGCCTCGCTCCCGGCGCCGGAGACGGGGAGGGGGCGGTGCGCCGGCACCCTCTCCTCGCGGCGGGCGCGGCGCTGCCGCAGTCCGGCGCGGAACTCCTCTGCGCTCACGTACAGCGTGGGAACGAACACCAGCGTCACCAGGGTGGAAAGCAGCAGCCCGCCCAGGACGCTGCGCGCCAGGGGCGCCTGCAGCTCCCCACCCTCCCCCAGGCCCAGCGCCACGGGGAGCAGCCCCAGGACCGTGGTCGCCGTGGTCATCAGCACCGGGCGCAGGCGCACCCCCGCCGCGTCCACGACGGCCTGGTACAGCGGGAGCCCCTCCTGGCGGTGCCGGGCAAGGATGAAGGTCACCAGGACGATGGCGTTGTTCACCACGATCCCCACCAGGACGATCAGCCCCGTGAGGGACTGGATGTTCAGCGTCGTCTGGGTGAGGAACAGCGCCAGCAGCGAGCCTGTCAGAGCGAAGGGCACCGCGCCCATGATCAACAGCGGGGAGAGCAGCTCCTCGAACTGCACCGCCATGACGGCATACACCAGGCCCACGGCCACCAGGAAGGCGGCGGTGAGCTGCCGGTTGGCCCGCTGCTGCTCCTCGAACTCCTCGCCGAAGGTGACGGCAAATCCCGGCGGGAGGTCCAGGCGGGCGATCCGCGAGCGCACCTCCTGCATCACGCTGCCGAAGTCCCGTCCGCTGATACCCGCGGTCACCGTGGTCACCCGCTCGCGGTTCTTGCGGAAGATGGACGCGGGGGCCACGTCCCGTTCCAGGACGGCCACCTGGCTGAGGCGGACCTGCTCCCCTCCCGGCGTGACCAGGGGAAGGGCGAGGACGTCCACCGGGGTGCGACGGTCGCCTTCCCGCAGCCGGACCACCACGTCCTGCTCCCGTCCGCCCTGGCGGAAGATGGTGGCCACATCGCCGCCCACCGCCACCTGCAGGGCGGCGACCACCTGCTGAGGGGTGAGGCCGAAGGCGGCGGCCCGCTCGATATCGATGCGCACCGTGAGTTCGGGAATCAGCTCCTCCCGGGCGACGCTGGCGTCGGTGACACCGGGGATCTCCTCGAGCATCTGGCGGACCTGCTGCCCCAGCCGCAGCCCCTGAGCCAGGTCGAACCCCCGGATCTCCACGGCGATGGGATCGGTCTGTCCGAAGCGCAGCACAGAGAGGCTCCCGGCGCTGGCGCGGACAAACACCCGTCCGCCGGGCACCCGCAGCCGCTGCCGCAGGAGGGCCGCCACCTGCTCCGTAGACCGCGCGCGCTCGCCCCTGTCCTTCAGCCGGATGCGCAGAAACCCGCGGTTGGTCCTCCCGCCGAAGGCGGCGGAGCCGGCGGTCAGGGTGACGTCGCGAATCTCCGGGGCGGCCTCCCGCGCGGCCCGCTCCAGCCGCGCCATCGTCTCCGCCGTGGTCGGCAGGGGCGTCCCCACCGGCAGCTCCACGCTGACGAAGAGCTCGCCCTCGTCAGCCTGCGGGACCACCTCCCGGCCGAGGAGCTGGTAGAGGCCCAGACCGAGGGCGAAGACCAGAAGGCTCGCCAGGTAGACCGCCCCGCGGCGCCGCAGGGCCCGCTGCAGCAGCGCCCGGTAGGCGGCCACAAGCGAAGCGGTCCAGCGCCGCTCGCCGCCGCCCCGCAACACAGGGAGGAAGGACGCCAGCACGGGGGTGAGGGTGGCGGAGACGGCCAGGGCGCACAGCAGCGCGAAGATGACCACGGCGGAAAACTGGTAGAAGAGCTGGGTGGTCAGCGCCTCCCCGCGGAGGAAGATAATGGGAAGGAAGACGACGACGGTGGTCAGGGTGGAGGCGACCACCGCCGGCAGGACCTCCTGGGTGCCCCTCAGGGCGGCCTCCCGACCGGCCAGCCCCATCTCCCGGTGGCGAAAGATGTTCTCCAGGACCACGATGGAGGAGTCCACCAGCATGCCGACGCCCAGAGCCAGGGCGCCCAGGGTCATCAGGTTGAGGGAGTAGCCGAAGAAGAGCATCACGGCGAAGGTGGCCACCACGGATACGGGTACCGCCACGGCGATGACCAGGACGCTGCGCGGGTCCCGAAGGAAGAGGAAGAGGACGGCCACCACCAGCGCCCCGCCCACGAGCAGGGCCTGCTGCACCGAGGCGACGCTGCGCCGGATGAAGCGGGCGTTGTCCCCGACCAGCAGCAGCGTCGCTCCCGGCAGGGAGGCGTTGATCTGCCGCACCTCCCGCAGCACGGCGTTGGAGACGGCCACGGTGTTCACGCCGGGCTGGCGCTGGATCTGCAGGAGGACGCCCGGCTGGCCGTTGATGCGCACCAGCCCCCGCTCCTGCTCGGTCCCCTCCCGGACGGTCGCCACATCCGCGACGAGGATGGGGACGCGGCCGCGCGTGCTGACCACGGTGCGCCGGATCTGTTCCAGGGTGCGGTACTGGCTGAGGGCACGCAGGCCGAGCTCCCGGGCGCCCTCCACCACCTGGCCCGCCGGCGCAGCCAGGTTGGCCGCTGCCAGCGCCCCGGCCACCTCCCGCGCCGAGACGCCCAGCGCCCGCATCCGCCCCTGGTCCAGCTCCACCAGGATCTGCCGCCGTGCGCCGCCCTGGACGTCCGCCAGGGCCACCCCGGGCACGCGCTCCAGGCGGAAGAGGATCTGCTCCTCAGCCAGCTGGCGCAGCGCTGCGGTGCTCTGGCCGTCCCGCGCCACCAGCCCCAGCTGCATGATGGGGAACTGCGAGGGGTCGAACTTGAAGATGACCGGGGTCTCCACGCCCTCGGGCAGGCGGCGGCGGACGCGCTCCAGTGCCGCCCGGATGTCGTTGGCCGCCACGTCCAGGTCCATGCCGAAGGGCAGGGTGACCGTCACCCGGGAGCTGCCCTCGCTGGAGGTGGAGAGGACGTCCCGCACGCCGGCCACCGTGCTCACCGCCTCCTCCACCACGCGGGTGACCAGGTTCTCCACCTCCTCCGGCCCCGCGCCGGGATAGTTCGTGGAGACCGTGAGCCGGCCGAAGGAGATGTCCGGCAGCAGGTCGATGGGCAGGCCGGCCAGCGCGCTGAGCCCCACCAGGATCACCGCGCTGAAGATGGTGAGGGTGCCGATGGGCCGGGCGATGGCCAAGCGGGGGAGATTCACGGCCGCTCCCTCCCGGACTCCGCGACGAGGACGGGTGTACCGTCGCGGAGGGTGTGCTGGCCGGCCACCACCACCAGCTCCCCCGCGGCAAGGCCACGGCGGATCTCCACCCGCATGCCGTCACCGATCCCGGTCTCCACCTGGCGGGCGCGCGCCGCCCCCTGCACCACCACGAAGAGGCGCTTCACGCCTTCCTGCTCCAGCACCGCGTCCACCGGCACCGTGACCACGTCGACCCGGGTGACCAGCTTTAGGTCCACCCGCGCGGTCATCCCGGGGCGAAGCAGCCGATCGGGGTTGGGAACCTCGATGCGCACCTCCGCCGTGCGCGTCGAGGTCGCCAGCACCGGGCTGATGGAGGCCACGACGCCGGAGAAGGTCCTGCCCGGAATGGCGTCCGCGCGAACCGCCGCCCTCATGCCCGGGCGGATGAACGCCGTCTCCCGCTCCGCCACCGGGATGGTGACCAGCACGGGATCCACATCCACCAGCTGAAGCAGCGGCGTCGCCGGGGTCACCGTGGCGCCGGGATCCACCAGGCGGCGGCCGACTATGCCTGTCGCCGGCGCCAGAACGGTGCTCTCCGCCAGCAGGCTCTCCGCCTGCCGCAGGGTCACCTCCCCCTGGGCCAGCTGGCTCTGCGCCTGGCGCAGGGCGACTTCCGCCTGGCGGACCTGCCGCCGGGCCACCTCCACCTCCTCCGGCCGCGGTCCGCCGCGCAGCAGGCGCAGCTGCTCCTGGGCGCTGCGCAGGCGCGCCTCCTGCAGCACCACCTCCAGGCGGGCAGCCTCCACGGCCTGGCCGGCGACGAACCCCTGCGCGTAGAGATCCTCGGCCCGGCGGAGCTGCTGGCGGCTGTACTCCAGGCTGGCGCCGGCCTGCCGCACCTGCTCCTCCCCCTGGCGGATTTGCTCCGGGGGCGCCCCGGCCAGAAGCTGGGCCAGGCGCGCCTCCTGGGTGGCCAGGGTGGCCCGTGCCTGCTCCACCTGAAGGCGCTGCGTGCGCACCGCAGCCCTGGCCTGCTCCACCTGGAATCGCAGCTCCTTGGGGTCCAGGCGGACGACCACCTGCCCGCGGCGGACCAGGTCCCCCTCGCGCACTGCCACCTCCGCCACCACTCCGGCGATGCGGGAAAAGACCTCCACACGGGCGCGCGCCTCCACCTCGCCAACGTAGACGGCGCGCATGGTGATGGTTCCGCGTGCTGCGGGAATGGCCCTCACCACCGCGGGCCGGGCCCGCGGCGCGGCGTTGTTCACGGCCTGGACCTGCCGCGCCCGGATGACCTCCACGGCGCGCCAGCCGGCCAGCCCGAGAAGCCCCGCCACCAGTAAGACGCCGACGACCCTTCGCATGACCCTGTCCCGCTACCGGCCCACAGACTTCACGGCAGGACAGGCAGCGCCACCGCCCGTCGCAGCGCCGCCGTCGTGGTCCAGCGATCCGCCGAGGCCTGCGCCAGGGCCACCTCGGCTGCCGCCAGCTCCGTCTGCGCGGTCACCACCTCAACGATAGTGCCCACACCCGCAGCATACCGCCCCTGGGCCACGTTGAACGCCTCCCGTGCGGCCGCGGCGGAGCGCCGGGCCGCCTCCAGCTTCGCCGCCGCAACAGCCACCTGCAGCCGCGCCAGGAGCGCCTCCTGCCGCACCTGGAAGCGGACGCTGTCGAGCCGCGCCCGGCTGGCCTCCAGGTTGGCGCGTGCCGCCTCGATCTGGGCTGCTCGCCGCCCGCCGTCGTGCAGCGGCACCGCAACGCCCACCCCCACCGACCATGCGCCGGCGGCGCTCGTACCGCTGCCCGCGGTGCTCACCAGGACGTACCGGCCGTCCAGGGTGACGGTGACACCCCCCTGCATCATGGCCAGGGCCAGGGCCGCCTCGGCGGCGCGAACATCCGCCTCCGCACGCCGCACCTCGGGGCGCTCCAGCGCACGCTGCGCCGCCTCCCCCTCGCTGACCTCAAGGATCGGGGGATCCGCCGGGGCGGTGACGGTGACCGGGGTGCCGCCTTCAAGCCCCATCACCGTGCGCAGAGCCGACCGGGTGGTCTCAGCCTGACCGCGGGCGCTCACCGCCTCGAATTCGGCGGCGGCCAGGGCCGACTCCGCCCGGACCACGTCCGCTCGGGCCACCCTGCCCGCCCGGAAGTTGGCCTGCGCCGCGGCCAGCTGCGTCCGCGCCTGCGCCACAGCCTGCTCCCGCAGCACCACCAGCTGCTGCGCCACGATCACCGCCATGTAGGCCTGCACCGTCTGCAGAGCCACCTCCGCCAGCACGGTGGCCAGCGCCTGGCGGGCCGCCTCCAGCTGCGCCTCGACCTGGCGGATCTGGGCCTGCCGCACACCTCCGTCGTAAAGAAGGTAGGTGACCCCCGTGGTCACCTGGCCCGATGTGCTGACGGTTCCGCCCGCACCCCCCAGGCTGCCGCCGGCACTCAGGCTGAGCGTGGGGGCCAGGCCGGCCTGCGCCGCCCGCACCTGGGCCTCCGCGGCCTTCACCGCGGCACGGCTGGCCGCCACCTGCGGGTTGTGCTCCAGCGCAAACGCCACCGCCTGCGGCAGGGTGGAGATCACCTGCCCGGCGGCGGGCGGCGCCAGGTGCAGGAGGAGGACGACACCCAGGGCGGCCGCGCATCCGCCCAGCCCGCGCCTGCCCGCCGGTGCCCTGCTCACCCTCTGCTGTCGGCCGGTGTGATCTTCGCCCGTCCTCCCGACCCCGCCGCACCCGCCAGTTCGACGAGGAGGGGCAGCACCTGGGTTCCCTGCAGGATCCCCAGCGACCCCTGCGCCGCCTCCGCTTCGGTGAATCGGGCCCCGCCGTCGCTGCCGCTCCCGGCCACCAGCAGGGGCACCGGATCGTCGCTGTGCCCGCGGACCTCGCAGGGCGTGGCGTGGTCGGCGGTCACCGCCCACAGCCAGTCCCGCGGGGCGGATGCCAGCAGCGGCCCGAAGAACCCGGCGTCGACCTGCTCGATGCTGTCCCGCTTGCGCTCCCAGTCGCCATCGTGCCCCGGCTCGTCCGGTCCCTTCAGGTGAAGGTAGAGCCCGTCGTACGCTCCGATGGACTCCAGCGCCCTGGCCGCCCACGCCCGGTAGTCCGCCCCCGGTGCGACCTCCACGATATCCATCCCCAGGTACCGGGCGATCCCGCGCTCCACCGGCATCTCCACCAGGCAGGCCAGGCGCACGCCGAAACGCTGCGCCAGCGGTGGCACCAGCGGGAGACGGTCGCCGGCGTCACGCACGAGTATGCCGTTGGCCGGCAGCCATCCCGCCGCGCGGCGGCGCGCATTCACCTGGTGCGCCTCCAGGACCTCCCGCGCCTTGCGGGTGAACTCGTTGACCAGCTCCGCCGCCACCCACGCCTCGGGGCTGTCGTCCAGAGGGCGGCACTCCTCCACCTCGGTGCCGGCCACCGCTCTGGCCACACCCAGCCCGCCCACCCGCGCGTACGCCGGGTCGGTGTTGGTGATGCGGGCGGAGAGCTTCCCTTCCTGAGGGTAGAAGACGGCGACGCAGCGGTGGCCGACAGTGGCCCGCACGACGAAGGACGCGGGCGCCGCCGCCAGCCGCACCTGGCTGTTCACCGCTTCGGCGAGCTGCTGCGCCTCTTCGGAGGTGAGGTTGCGCCCCACGCGGCGGTCTAGGATGAGCCGTCCCGCCCCCAGGGTGGCGAAGTTGCCGCGCACCGCCAGATCGCCGTCGTGGAAGGACAACCCTGCGCCCAGGGCCTCCAGCGGGCCGCGCCCCGCGTGGTAGGCGTGCGGGTCGTATCCCAGCATGGCCAGCACCGCCACGTCGGACTCAGGTGCGATGCCCGGCCCGACGGTCTGCACCAGGCCCAGCCGGCCCTCCCTGGCCAGGCGGTCCAGGTGGGGCGTGCGCGCGGCCGCCAGCGGCGTCTGCCCGTCCAGCGCGGCGATGGGGCGGTCACCCACCCCGTCCAGGATGACGTAGAGGATCTTCTTCACGCGAGACCTCCAGTAAGCTCCTTTCCAGGGTACCGGACGCGGTCGGGCGGCCACAACAGGAGGCGGCACCCTCCCTCCTCCGACGCCACAGCGCAGGGCACGGCCGCACCCCCGCAGGCCCCGACTCTCAGCGGGCCCGGCGCAGCCGCCGCAGCAGGCCGCCGGCGAACGTCCCGGCGCACACCTCCTCCGCCGGGCCGGTGAGGTGCACCGTCCAGTCGGGGGCTATCCGAACGGCGAGCGTCCCTCCCGGCATCGTCACGGTGACGCGCCGCCCGGCGCGGCCCAGTCGAGCCGCCGCCGCGGCCGCGGCGGCGGCGCTCGTCCCGGAGGCCTGCGTCTCCCCGGCTCCCCGCTCCCAGATCAGGATCTCCAGACGGTCGCGGGCCGCGACCCTGGCCAGTTGCACGTTGGTCCGCTGCGGGAAGGCGGGGTGGGTCTCCAGCCGCGGCCCGAGGTGGCGCAGCCGCTCCGCCTCCAGCCTCTCCAGGAAGACGACGCAGTGGGGGTTGCCCAGGGAGACCGCGGTCACCCGCAACGACTCACCGTCCACCACCAGCGGCTCGTCCAGCACCTCGCGCGGCGGACCGGCCACGGGCACGGCGGTGCTCTGGAAGGAGGCCTCTCCCAGTTCCACGGTGATGGCGCCGACCTGCCCCGCGCGCAGCCGCAGGGTGGCGCGGGCGATGCCGCCGGGCGTCTCGATGGTGAAGGTGCGCCGCCGGGTGTACCCGTGGTCGTACAGGAAGCGGGAGAGGATGCGCAGCCCGTTGCCGCTCTTCTCCGCCTCGCTGCCGTCGGGGTTGAAGATGCGCACGCCGAAGTCGGCGCGGCGCGAGGGCACCAGGGCCAGGATGCCGTCGGCACCCACACCGGTGTGCCGCTGGCAGATGGCCCTTATCGCTCCCCGGGTGAGACGGAAGGAGAGCGCCCGGGGGTCGACCACCAGATAGTCGTTGCCCAGGCCGTGGCCCTTGACGAACCAGTCGCGTCCCCGCATCGTGGCCCGCGGCGCCGCGCCGTGCTATGCCCGCCGCCGCAGGGCGCAGGCGATCAGCCGGTCCAGGAGAGCGGGGAATTCGATGCCGGCGGTACGGGCCGCCAGGGGCAGGAGGCTGACGGCGGTCATCCCGGGAATGGTGTTGACCTCCAGCACGACCACCCGCCCGTCGCGGACGAACATGTCCACGCGGGACATGTCCCGGCAGCCCAGCACCTCATGCGCCCGCACCGCCAGCTCCTGAGCCCGCTGCGCCACCGCCGGCGGCAGCCTCGCCGGGCAGATCTCCTCGCTGGCTCCGGGCGTGTACTTGGCCTCGTAGGTGAAGAACTCCCGCCTCGGGACGATCTCCACCAGGGGGAGGGCCTCCGGCTGCCCGGTGGCGGGATCTTCCAACACCCCGCCGGTGATCTCCGTGCCCCGGATGTACTCCTCGACCAGCGCCGCCTCCCCGTACGCCAGCGCGGCCTCGCAGGCGCCGCGTAACCCCTCCGGTTCCCGCACCACGGTCACCCCGATGCTGGAGCCCAGCGCGTTGGGCTTGACCACGCAGGGGTAGCCCAGCCTCTTGGAGACCTCGTCGGCGATGCGGGGCCACTCCCGGGCCATGCGGGCGCGGGTGAGGGCCACGGTGGCGGGCACGGGGATGTCGTTGAAGGCGAAGAGCTGTCGGCTGCGCAACTTGTCCATGGCCAGGGCGCTGGCCAGGACGCCCGAGCCGGTGTAGGCGACGCCGGCGAGCTCCAGCAATCCCTGCACCGTGCCGTCCTCGCCGTAGGGGCCGTGCATGGCCACCAGCACCACATCCACGGGGCCCTGCTGCAGGACCCGGTCGATGCCGATGGCGCCGGGGCGGACGGCCAGTGCGCCGCCCTGCGGCGCCTCTCCCCCGGAGGGCACTGGCGGCGCGGCCCCCAGCGCCCACTGACCATCGGGCAGAACCTCCACGGGGAGCGCATCGTACCTGGCGGGATCCAGGGCCGCGAGGATCTGCCGGCCGGTGTGCAGCGAGACTCCCCGCTCCGGGGACGGACCGCCCATGAGCACCGCAACACGCAGCCGGCTCACCGGGAACCCTCGTGGCTCTTTGGGAGGCGGAGGGAGGCGGACAGCTCAGCCATGCTACACTCAACGGGGCCCGCCCGCGGGCGGCTGGACGGCGGGCGGGCGCACATCGGCATATGACGAAGACACCGGCATGAGCATTCGTCCGCACGCGTCGCCTCTCCTGCACGGAGCGATTTTCGACCTCTTCGGCACACTGGTCCGGCCCCTGCGGCCGCACCTCTCCGCGGTAGGCTCCAACAGCAGCGACACCTTCGAGGAGGCCAACACCGCCGGCCTCCTGCACTGGGCGGCGGCCCGCGGGCTCCCCGTGCCGCCGGAGGCGGCGGAGGTCGTACGCGAGGCCCGGCGGTGGATGTGGGCGGAGACGGCGGCCACAGGGCGGCAGCTGCTCAACCGCGATGCCGTGGCGCGCGCTGCGAAGCGGCTGGGCTGGCCTCAGGACCCGGGGTTCGTGGAGGAGGCCTCCTGGGTCTTCTTCCAGCCGGAGATCGCCATGATCGGCCCCTACCCCGACGCGGCGGAGGTGCTGGCGGCACTGCGCGGCCTGGGACTGCGGCTGGCCGTGGTCTCCAACGCCTCCGACCACCGCCTGGTGGAGGCGGTGCTGGAGCGCACCGGGCTGGCGCCGTACCTCGACCCCGTCGTCTCC